>Ga0265338_10002382_pt1 | contig 28317 bp, 23 predicted proteins | sample 42126metaG_FD_193579 | JGI IMG/M metagenome (GOLD analysis project Ga0265338, IMG submission 193579) | Rhizosphere microbial communities from Carex aquatilis grown in University of Washington, Seatle, WA, United States - 4-21-26 metaG | ecosystem: Host-associated > Plants > Roots > Rhizosphere...
CCGGCGTCGAGGACGCGCAGGACGGTCAGCATCCGGGCGCCCTGGCTGACCCGGTCCGGGGCCTGGAGGGTCAACGTAAAATCCGGCTCTTCCCGGCGGCTGGCCAGATCCCGCTCTTCCCGGCGGATACCTGCGCTGACCACGACGATGATCCCCGCGGCGACTCCTCCGACGAAGATCACAAGTGCGATGAGGATGAGCGTGGTGGCCATGGCGGTCCCCTTACTTATGGCCTGCGGCGGTGGTTCCGCCGGCTCCGATCAGGATCCCTGACCCGGTACGGGTGGCCCGGGCTAGGTGGGTGTGGGGAACTAGTCGGCTAATCCCGGTACGCCCAAGCAGTCTGACTGCTAGACTCACCTGTATGAAACCAGCCATCCGAGCCATCCCAACCTTTAGTGCTCTTCCCCCGTTATACCCCTCCCGCGGCGGTCAAACCAGAGGGGGACCCAAAGATTCTGATGATTTGGATGGCAGGTATGATCCTTTTAGGCCCAGCCAGACCTATGGTTAGGGTGGTTGGGATATCTGGGAGGTGCCATGGTTGACCCCATGTACCGGCAGATCGCCGAGGATCTACGCCGCCAGATCGAGGCCGGCGAGCTAGCTCCCGGAGACCAGCTCCGGACCGAGCTGGAACTCAGGGAGAAGTACGAAGCATCGCGCAACACGGTCCGGGACGCGGTCAAGTGGCTGATCAGCCGCGGCCTGGTCGAGACCCGCCCGGGCCAGGGCACGTTCGTCGTAAAGAAGATCAACCCCTTCGTCACCACCCTGACCGGCGATCCGCAGACCGGATTTGGCGGCGGTGAAGACGACATCTATGACATGGAAGTAAAGGCAACGGCCCGCGAGCCGACGGCCAGCGATCCCCGGGTGGAGATCCAGCAGGCGACAGGCGCACTCGCCGCAGAACTGCATGTTAAGGACGGCTCGTCGATCGTGAGCCGCCACCAGCAGAGGCTCATCGACGGCACGCCGTGGTCGCTGCAGACCTCCTTCTATCCGATGAGCCTGGTCGAGCGGGGGGCGCTCCGGCTCATCCAGGCCACTGACATCGAGCAGGGCACGGTCGCGTACCTCGCGGAGACCCTGCAGATCGAGCAGGCTGGCTGGCGCGACATGATCACGGTGCGGACCCCGGATCAGACTGAGTCAACGTTCTTCGGGCTCCCCGATGACGGCCGGGTCTCCGTGATCGAAACCCGCCGGACGGCCTTCGACGTGCGGGGCGCGCCCGTGCGACTCACGGTCAGCGTTTACCCCGCGGACCGGAACCAATTCGCCGTCTATGTCGGCCGTGTCCCTGACGAGATCGCAGATCCGGTCCCGGCGGTCGAGAGTCACCCGGAGATCCCGGCACAGGCGTCGCCCACCTAGTTTCTGGGCGGCAGCAACTGGGCCTCCCGCTTACCCGCCGGTGGCACACGCAAGGTCAAGGCCTGCTGCCGTTGCCAACCAACTCCCCGCCCGGTCTGACACCGAACCTGACCGATCGGGCGGGGCCTGCCAACCACGGAGCCATGAGCGAGATCCTTCAAGTCCGCCAAGCTGCGGCGGACGACCTAGACGTCATCCTCGGAATGATTGACGAGGCAGCAGGATGGCTGCGCACCAAAGGCACAGACCAGTGGCGCGAGCCCTGGCCGAACAGGAAGGCGCGGGATAACCGCGTTCTCAGGGGCCTGCGATCCAGGCGAACCTGGCTGGTGGAGGCCGCCGGGGCCGCCGTGGCCACGATCACTTACCGGCAGCACGGTAACCAGGAGCTCTGGACGGAGGCCGAGCAGAGCGAGCCTGCCGTGTACGTCTCCCGGCTGATCGTGAGCCGGGAGTATTCAGGTCTTGATGTTGGTGGTGCGCTGACTGACTGGGCGGGACTGAGAGCTGCCCGGGACTGGGGTGCCCAATGGGTCAGGATTGATGTATGGACAACCAATGAGGCGCTACATAACTATTACGCAAAGAGAGGATTCGAATTCTGCCGGATATGTCCGTTTGACAAAGAAGATTATCCTTCGGCAGCGCTCTTCCAGAAACCCATGAGCAAAGTTGACCAAGTTGCTAGCCAACGATTCACCGCCCCGTCCGGCGACTCGTTGAGCGTGACCGGCCCGCAGCCAGTCCTTCCTCAAGCAGTCACCGCGACGCCAGCACTGTGCGTCTAGCGCGCACCAGCGCAGCACGAGCGTTTGGGGAGCATTCAGCTATCCAAGAGGCTACGCCCATCTCACCGACTGGCCCGTATAACACCTGGCTCGGGCCTTATCGATCCTGATCAGAGCGGCACGCCAGTAGGACCGATCCGCGGCGGCGGCCGGCAGCATAGCCCAGCGCCGATCACTAAGTATCAAATAGAAGATAAGCGCTGGGTCATGCCATACTCATGGATGACCGGACAAGGGGTAGCAGAGTGGGACAAGGGCGTCCCAGCGATCGCATTCCTGGTCCACGGCGGGCTCAATGATGATGAGGAGGAGGTGTGATGGCAAAGCGTCACGGCCGCCCATCCGTGCAGTATCGCTACGAGCACTACGACCCCGCGTCAGCATGATCGGCAACGCGCTTCCGAACTGAGGGACGCTCACCGGTACGAGCGGACACGCAGTCCGTCGCGGCGCTGCCGACGCTGTTCTCAGCTTTGCCGCATTACAGCGTCGGCAGCGACTCCGCCCACCCGGCCTTGGCCACGGGCCGACCGGGATTCGATGTCAGGCGGTCCAGGTCAATGCTGCCGTCCGCGCTTGACTTGTCCCTAGCGATCCTTGGTCCCTAGCGACCCAAGGATCGCTAGCCGACTGGCCGACCCGCCGGCGAATATGGATCTGTGGCCGAATTACCCATGACCCTTCGTCGAGCTACAGAACGTGACCACGACGTCATCATCGACCTGATTGACGTGGCCGCCGAGTGGCTCCGGACCAAGAACACGGATCACTACCCCTCAGCAGCCCTGTTCCAGAAGCCCACTGACCGCATCGAGCCACTGAGACAGGCATTCTTCCGGTTGGTCCCGACCTTGAGAGACTAGGACTGCGGTCGGCGCGGTTGGTAGAACCGGCTCGGCCACCGGTCTCGCTGCCGGGGTTGCCACGGCTCCAACCGGGTAGTTTCGGGGGAAGTCATGGTAATCAACCGCAGCGCGCGAAGTGTCCTGAGGACCTGGCTTGTCAGCCCTGGGCGGGGTTGTCCGACCCAACCCCGCCACATGGCGCCATGACAGCATCCACGGCGAAGGTGGGCAGGTCACGGCGGATGCCACGGTGGCTCGCCTGGCTGACCGTGCTGTTCGTGGCGGCGCTGGCCGCGATCGCGGTCGCGCTGCGGGTGACCCCGCTGCAGACCGTCACTGTCGCTGGCCAGGTTATTAAGGTGGGTGCGACAGCACCAACGTTAAGTGTCTCTGGCCCCGGCGAGATCGACCTTTTCGGGCAGAGCCTGCCCACCAACCTGACCTTCGTCGGTCCCGTCCGGCCCAGGCTGCAGCTAGCGCAGATCTCGATCAACAGCGAGCTGACGAACTTCGTCCGGGGCGCCCACCCGTCAGGCGCGGCGCAGGTCCTGGGCAACCGTCTCGCGGACGGCTGGATCCAGTACTTCGCCTGGGAGATCGCGATCGCCGGCCTGGGTGCCCTGCTCCTGATCGGCGCCGTGGCGGGCTGGCGCCGGCTTCCGCACCGGACCACTATCAAGCTGCTGGTGGCCGGCCTGATCGTGACCGAGGCCATCAACCTGGGCGCCATCATGGTCACCGCCTATAAGGCTCCTGGCTCGCTGCGCCAGGTGGACTCCCTCAACCAGCTCGTGGGCAATGAACCACCAGTCCAGGACGCCCTCAAGGCCACACCGGTGCGGCACGGGGTTCAGGTGGTGGTGATGGGCGACTCCACAGCCGCGGGGGCCGGGCTCCCGCTGGTCCGGGGCGCCTCCCGGTTCGACCGCGCCTGCGGGCGCAGCACGGACGCGTACGCGGAGGACCTGGCCAGAGCCAATGCCTGGAAGGTGCTGAACCTGGCCTGCAACAGCGCGACCATCGGCAAGGGCCTGCTGGGGCCGCAGGGCCGTGGCGGCGAGACAGTGCCGGCGCAGATCGACGCGGCGGTGAGCGCACGCGGCGCGGCGGTCGTCATCGTGAGCGTCGGCGCCGACGATCTGGGCTGGTCAGCGATGCTCCGGTACTGCGCGGCCGCGCCGCGCTGCGATGACCGCGCGTCGGCCGCCTACTTCCAGCAGCAGCTCGCCTCGTTCAGCAAGAATTACCTTCAGCTGCTCAGCCAGCTCGCGACGATCCCCGGCCATCCGCAGGTGCTCATCAACCGCTACTACAATCCCTTCGGCGCCGATCTGAGCTGCCTGAGCCGGTCCGGGCTCACCGCGGCGAAGCTCCGCACCCTGACCTCGCGGCTGAACACGCTCAACACCGTCCTGGCCAAGGGAGCCGCCGACTTCGGGTTCGCCTCCATCCAGCCGGACTTCGCCGGGCACCAGATGTGCGCGCAGCAGCCGTACGTGCAGGGACTGCAAGGATCAGCCCCGTTCCATCCCACCACCCTGGGGCAGTTCGCCATCGCGCTGGCGGATCAGGCCGCGCTGACCGATCAGGCGGCGCTGGCCGATCAGGCACCGCAGCAGGGACGGGCCTGACGGGCCGCCGGGTCAGCCGCTGCCGCCCGGCGGCGGGCGGCGGGTTATGACGGCCGCCCACGGGGCCAGGGTGCCGCGGTCGATGACACCGCCGCGGATGGATTGCTGCACGACCTGATCGAGCGGCTCGTGCAGCCTGGCCGGCTCGCCGGTGAAGTTAGCCGCGACCTGCAGGCCATCCACCTGGTAGGTCCACACGCCGGGCGGCCCGGGCAGCTCACGGTAGCTGGTGATCCGGCCGCCCGACACCGATGAGCGCAGCGCGATCAGGTCGCGGCAGAGATGAAGCACCGACGCCGGGTCGGCGCGCTGGGCGGCGACATTGCGGGAAGCGGTGTCCCCGTAGGGCAGCCAGGGCGCCGTGCCTTCGGCGGTGAAGCCGGCCGACGGGGAGGCGTCCCACTGCATCGGGGTCCGGGCGCGGTCCCGGCCGTCGCCGCCGAGCCCGGTGGAGGTCATCCGGTCCCGCCGCAGGGCCGGCGGCACATCGACATCGGTCATCGCGATCTCATCGCCGTAATACAGGACGAAGGTCCCCGGCAGCAGGGCGAGCACCAGCAAGGCGAGCCGTGCCTTGCGCTCGTCGCCGCCCGCCCAGCGGGACGGGAAACGGCTGATGTCGTGGTTCGACGCGGTCCATACGGCGGACTCCCCCGCGGGCAGCGCCGCGAGGGTCTCGGCGACGATCCGGCTCAGCGCGGCCGCCGTGAATTCGGCGAAAATGAACGGGAAGTTGAACGTGAGCTGGAGCTCGTCGCTCTGCCCGTGGAACGCGGCCATCCGGCCCAGGTCGGCCACCCAGGTCTCGCCCAGCAGCAGCCGCGGCGGGGTATAGCTCTCGGCGATCTTGCGCCAGTCCCGCAGCACGCCGTGCGACTCGGGCCGGTTGGCGCTGTACACCGGCTCCAGCCCGAACCGGCTGTGCAGCCGGTCCGCGATGGCGGACGGCGGGTCGTCGCGCAACTGGGCGTCCTTGTACAGGCCGTGGGCCACGTCAATGCGGAAGCCAGCGACCCCCCGGTCGGACCAGAACCGCAGGATCTCGCGGAACGATTCGTGCACAGCGGGGTTCCACCAGTTCAGGTCGGCCTGGCTGGCCAGGAAATTGTGCAGGTAATACTGCCCGGTTCGCTCATCGAACGCCCAGGCCGAATGGCCGGTGGCGGCCAGCCAGTTGTTCGGCGGCCCGCCGGCCGGATCCGGGTCGGCCCAGACGTAAAAGCCCCGGTGCGCGGCGTCCCGGCCGCTGATCGCGTCGACGAACCATGGGTGAGCGGTACTCGTGTGGTTGGGCACCAGGTCAAGCAGCACCTTCATGTTCCGCTTGGCCGCCTCGGCGATGAGCCGGTCGAGATCCTGCAGCGTGCCCAGTTCGGGATGGACACCGTGGTAGTCCGAGACGTCGTAGCCCCAGTCGTCGTCCGGGGACGGCATCGTCGGCGACAACCAGATGCCGTCGACGCCCAGCCACGAGAGGTGGTCGAGCTTCGCTGTGACACCGGCGAGGTCACCATAGCCGTCCCCGTTCGTGTCCATCCAGGACCGGACGTAGACCTGGTACAGGGTGGCTCCGTGCCACCAGCGGGAACCGGTGCGGTCTACGTCCATCGCTCTCCAGAGGCCGGTCGTCGGGGGTGGAATGATCATCGAAACCTATCCGGGCGCGGGATGCCAGCCAGCCACGTCCTCAACGCCTCCGGCGGACAGCCCGAATTCCCCGGACCTGGCCCCCTCACCGCCTTGATGTCCGGCGTGAGCAGGCGGAAACTAGGACTGTGGGTACGGCGGCTGAGCTTGTCGCGGTGATCCTGCTTCCCACCGCGCTGGGATTCGGGACACTTGGCGGCATCCGCGCGCTGCGCTGGGCAGCGCGGCGCCGGTCACGTCCACCTGTCCTGGAGCCTATCGAGCGGCTTGGCGCCCGGCTGCGCCGGCTCCGTGCCGAGCTTGAGGACCTGGAGACGCGGTCAGATGTGCCGCACAAGGGCCTGCGGTTGCGCGCACTCCGGGCCGCCTACCTCGACACCCTGGCCACGGCCTGCGAGCGGCTGGGCGTCGGCCCGGCCGACGCAGCCTTGGTGACACCACCACACAGCCCGGGTGCCCGGGTTCCGCTGGCCGAGATCTACCGGGTGGAAGCGGCGTTGCGCCAGCGGGGGCTGGACGTGCGGGAGCCCGCTTCGCACTGATCCCCGGGTCACTGCCCGCACCCGGCCGGCCGCATCGCGGCGCCGCTGATTGATCGCTGCGGCGTACCATCGACGTGTGGTGCGCGTGCTCGCTGTCTCCGACGAGGTGGATGACGCGCTGTACGCGGATCTGCGCCCGGTGCGCGCGGCCCAGCTGATCCTGGCCTGCGGCGACCTGCCGTTCGACTACCTCAGGTACCTGATGAACGCGCTCGACGTGCCCCTGGCCTTCGTGGTCGGCAATCATGACCCTGACCTGTCCGGCTACCGGATCTCACGGGCCGGCCTGACCGTGCGGGCCGGGTTGCCGGCACGGCTCCCCTGGCCGGACGGCGCGCACAACGCGGAAATCCAGATCGTGGACGTGGCTGGGCTGCGGGTGGCCGGCCTCGGCGGCTGCCTCCGTTACCGCGACGGGCCCAACCAGTACACCGACCGGCAGCAGGCGCGGCGGGCCCGGTCGCTGGTCCGGCGGGCCGGCCTGAGCAAGCTCCGGGACGGCCGCCGCGTCGACGTGCTGCTCACCCACGCTCCGCCGCGCGGCGTCGGCGACGGTGACGACCCGCCGCATCAGGGATTCACCGCCCTCAACCGGCTGGTCGCCCGGCTGCAGCCCGCGTTGCTGCTGCACGGACATGTGCGCCCAGCCGAGGCGAACAACCCGGACCAGCAACTCGGCCGGACGGTCGTGCGCAACGTGACCGGCCGGCATGTCCTGGATATCGAGCCGGGCGGACCCGTCCGGCATTTCCCCACGGGACACCGCCATGCCAGCTGAAACCGGGTTCCCCCGCGCGGACGTCGAAAACGACTTCCAGCGGGCCCGCCGCCGCCAGGTACTGGCCCGGCTCGCCCAGCGGCTGCGCCGCGAGCCCGACGATGTCAACCTCATCCTGCCGCTCGACGAGGTGGTCGCCGCGCTCGGACGCAAGGGCGAGCGGTCACTCGGCTTGCAGTCCATCCGGCTGGACACCGTGGTCGGCACCGTGGACTCCACCCGCGACTTCGACCGGCGTTTCCGGCCCATGTCAGGTCGGGTGCGGGAACGGTGGGAGCGGCTGGCGCTGGCGCAACGGCGCGGCGAGTCGATCCCGCCCATCGACGTGTACCGCATCGGCGACCTGCATTTCGTCCAGGATGGCCATCACCGCGTGTCGATCGCCTTGGCCACCGGCCAGACCACGATCGACGCCTACGTGACCGAAATCCTGACCGCGGTGCCCGCGCGGGGCATCCACCATCGCGGCGACCTGCTGCTGAAAAGCTACGAGCTGATGTTCACCTCCCGGGTGCCGCTGCCCCCGCAGGCGCTCGCGAAGATCACGTTCACTGACATGTGGTCGTTCGCGGAACTCGGCGAAGCCGTGGAAGCCTGGGGATTCCGGCTGATGCAGCACGAGCGCACGTTCCTCGACCGCGCCGAAGTCGCCCGCCGCTGGTTCAGCGACGAGTTCATCCCGGTCGTCCGCATGCTGCACGCCGCGGACCTGGTCGGAACCGCCACCGACGCCGAGGCGTACATGGGTGTCGCCCGGGAGCGGTACCGCCTCATGCGCACGCACGAGTGGAACGACGAGGTCATCGACCGGCTGCGGCAGCAGTTCCGGCCGCCGCGCCGGCACCCCCGGCGGGAACCCGCAGCCGACGACTCGTGACGAGACCAGCACGAGGACTAAACCGGCATCAGCCCTGAGCAGGCACTAGGCCGGCAGGTCCGGCGACTCGGCCGACCGTGGCGCGGAACTGGCGTCTCCGGCCGCTGGGCCCGGCGCCGACGCTGCTTCAGATGACAGGGTGGTGGCCTGCGATGGGGCGTCCGTGCCGTTCCCGAGAGCGAGGTTCTTGCCGGTGGCCGGATCGAACACGTGCATCGACCGGGTATCCGCCCAGAGCTCGACGTCATCACCCTCGCGGATCCGGGTGGCCGCATCGATCCGGGCGACGACCTCGTCCCCGCTGCCTTCGACGCCCGCGCGTCCGGAGTCTTGGGCCAGCTCCCGTAGCTCGGCAGAATCCACACCCTGTTCGAGTTCCTTGGCGAAGTGGACAAACACATCGGAGCCCAGGGACTCCACCACGTCGACGGTCGCACGGAACGTGACACCGCTCGACCGGGCGTCGGCCGAGACAAGCGAAGCATCCTCGAAGTTCTCCGGCCGAATGCCCACTATCAGGTCGCGGGGTGCGCCCGCACGCTCAAGCGCTTGACGGAGCTGGCCGCTCATCGGCAGGTCCCCCAGCGGGGTACGCAGGACCCCTTCTTCGACCGTTCCGGGCAGGAAGTTCATCGCGGGTGATCCCATGAAGCCGGCCACGAAGAGGTTCCTGGGACTCTCGTAGAGTTCCTTGGGGGTGGCGAACTGCTGGAGCATGCCGCTGCGCATCACGGCGACCCGGTCGCCCAGCGTCATCGCCTCGGTTTGGTCGTGCGTGACATACACCATTGTCGTGCCGAGCCTGCGCTGCAGCCGCGACACCTCGGTGCGCGTCTGCACCCGCAGCTTCGCATCCAGGTTGGAGAGCGGCTCGTCCATCAGGAAGGCGGCCGGATCGCGGACGATCGCCCGGCCCATCGCCACCCGCTGCCGCTGGCCGCCGGACAAGTTGGCCGGCTTGCGGTCGAGGTGCTGGGTCAGGTCCAAGATTCGGGCGGCCTCCTCGACCTTCTCGTCAATGGTCGCCTGCGGCGTCTTGGCCAGTTTGAGCGCGAAGCCCATGTTCTCCCGGACCGTCATGTGCGGGTAGAGCGCGTAGCTCTGGAAAACCATAGCGATGTCGCGGTCCTTCGGCGCCTTATTATTGACGACCTGGCCGCCAATACGCAGCTCACCCTCGGTGATGTCTTCCAGGCCCGCAATCATGTTGAGCGTCGTCGACTTGCCGCAGCCTGACGGCCCGACCAGGATGACGAACTCCCCGTCCGCGATATCCATGCTGATCTTGTCGACCGCCAGCGCCCCATCCGGGAAACGCTTGGTGACCTGGTCCAAGACGATGTCGGCCACTGTCTGCTCCTTAACTCGCCGCTAGCCCTTGACCGCGCCTGATGTCAGCCCGGCGACGATCCGGCGCTGGAAGAACAGCACGAAGATGATGATCGGGATGGTGATGACCACCGCGGCGGCCGCGATGGGACCGGTTGGAACCGTGAACTGCGAACTGCCGCTGAAGTAGGCCAGCGACGCCGGCGCCGTCCGTGAGCTGATCGTCGAGGTGAACGAGATCGCGAACAGGAACTCGTTCCAGCAGGCGAGGAAGACCAGGATCGCCGTTGTCACCATTCCCGGTGCCGCCAGCGGAGCAATGACCTTGGTGAACGCCTGGAATGGGGTGGCGCCGTCCATCTTCGCGGCTTTCTCCAGCTCCCACGGGATCTCACGGAAGAATGCCGACAGCGTGTAGATGCCGAGCGGCAGGCCGAAGGCCACGTAGGGGATGATCAGGCCCGGCCAGGTGTTGAACAGGCCCAGCGCGCGCTCGATGCTGAACATCGGGGTCACCAGCGAGATAGCCGGGAACACCGCGATCAGCAGCGCCATCCCGATGAGCAGGCTCTTGCCGGGGAACCGCAGCCGCGCCACCGCATAGGCGGCCATGGAGGCCAGCACGACGGCGATGAGCGTCGAGATGATGCCGATGCCGATCGAGTTGACCAGCGGCCGGATGAACTGCGACGTGCTCAGGATCCCGCGGTAGTTGCTCCAGGTCCACTGCGAGGGCAGGAACGAGGGGTCCAGGATCGCCGCCGGCGTCTTGAAGGACAGCGAGACCATCCACAGAATCGGGATCAACGCCAGCGCGACGACGACGAAGTTCGCTGTGCCCCAGCCGACCTTCTGCCCGGGCGTCGTGGTAACAGCAGCCATTAGCGAGTCACCTCTTTGCGATGTCCGTGCCGGGGGCCGCGGTGCCGAAACCCTTGATGAACAAGAAGGCGATGATCGCCACGCAGATGAAGATCAGGATGGAGATCGCCGACCCGATCCCCAGGTTCAGCGCGTTGAACAGGTTGTCGTAGCCGAGGATCGAGACCGACCCGGTGTGGTTGTTGCCGCCGGTCAGGATGAAGATGTTGTCGAATATCCGGAACGAGTCCAGCGTCCGGAACAGCAGCGCGACCAGGATGGCCGGTTTCATCAAGGGCAGCGTGATCTTGGTGAAGCGCTGCCAGGCGGTGGCGCCGTCCACCTTCGCCGCCTTCTGCAGGTCCTCGGGCACTAGGGAGAGCCCGGCCAGCAACAGCAGCGCGACGAAGGGCGTGGTCTTCCAGATCTCCGCCAGGATGATGACGGCGAGGGCCGTTCCTTGCGAGGTCAGCGGCGCGCTGTTGTGGAAGATCGAGGACAGGTAGCCCTGGCCTGGCGTCCATGCGTACTGCCAGCCGTAGGCGGCGGCGACCGTCACGATCCCGTAGGGGATGAGCGCGGCGGTGCGGACCGTGCCCCGGCCGAACAGCGTCCGGTGCATGAGCATGGCCAGCAGCATGCCGAGCACCAGCGCGATGCCAACGGAGATGACCGTGATGATCGCTGTCACTTCCAGCGCCTGCCACCAGTAGGGGGAGCTGAGCACCGCGGCGTAGTTGCCCAGCCCCACGAACTTGATGTTCTGCGGAAGCTCCAGGTTGTAGCGCTCCAGCGACAGCCAGATGGCGTAGCCGACCGGGTAGGCGGTGACGGCGATCATCACGATGACCGCCGGGGCGCACAGCATCCAGCCGAGCCTGCGCTCGGCTCGCGCGCCTTCCGACAGCGGAGCCTTGCCCTTGGCCGGTGCCTCTCCGGCCTCGCCGACGGTGACCGTCTGGATGCTCGTGCTCATCGGCCCCTTCCTTCCCTCGCGGCCAGCCGACCGCCTGCTGCGCGGCGGCTCACGGGACCAAGCCCTTCGACTGCAGGGCGTTGTTGAGTTGATTGGCCATCGTGTTCTTCGTGCTCTCCGGGTTGATAGCGGAGGCAGGCGAGATCAGGTGCGAGATATCGATGGACACGACCTGGTAGACGGGTGTCTTCGGCCGGACGCTCGCGTTCTGCAGCGCCTTCAGAATGTCAGCGTGGAACGGGTAGTTCTTGAACAGCGCCGGGTTGTTGTAGAGGCTGGTGATGGTCGGCGGGACGCCGCCGACGTTGGCGCCGATGATCTGGTTCTGCTTGTCGCGCAGGCACAGCGCGGCCTGGAAGGCGAGCGCCTGGTGCTGCGAGAACTTGCTGACCGCGAGGTCAATGCCGCCGATGGTGACATGGGCCGGCTGGCCAGCCACCACACTCGGGTAGGGCGCCCACTTGAAGACCTTGAACAGTTTCGGGTTGTCGGCCTTCATGCCCGGATACACGAACGGGTAGTTCAGCTGGAAGGCGGCCTGTCCCCCCTCCATCGCGAGCCGGTTCTCGTTCTCCATCTGCACCGGCAGCGAGGGGTCCGCGCCGGGGCCGGTGGCGAGCTGCTTCATGAGCGACAACGCCTTGACGGCGGGCGCGCCGAGCGTCACCTTGGTCGCGTCCGGATTCAGGATGGTGCCGCCCGCGCTGGCCACCATGGTGTTGAACCACACGGTCGCGCCCTCGTACTGCGCGCCCTGGATCTCGATGTAGTGCGGCTTGCCCGCTTTCTTCAGCTGAGCCGCATCGGCGAACATCTCGGCCCAGGTCTTGGGTGGGTTCGGCACCAGGTCGGAGCGGTACCACAGCAGCTGGGTGTTGGTGTTGTCCGGCACCGCGACGAGCTGGCCCTTCCACATCGCGGTCTGCAGGGCCGGCTTGAGCGTGCCGTTCTCGGCCTGCGCCTTGTTCGCGCCAGTCCACGGCTCGATCCAGCCCGCCTGCGCGAACTCGGCCTCCCAGGTGACGTCGAGGCCCAGGATGTCGATCGTGGAGTCGTGCGCGGCCAGCCGCCGGACGAGCTGCTGCCGCTGGCCGTCGGAGCTGGCGGGCAGTTTCTGGTAGGAGATCGTGTACTTGCCGCCGCTTTGCTTGTCGCAGTTATTGATGGCGGTCTGGGCGGCGCCGGAGTTGTCCGGGTAGAGGTAGAGGCTCAGCGCGACACCAGTGCCCGCGCTGCTTGTGCCGCACGCGGCGAGTGCCGCAGAGGCTAGGGCCATACCGACCGCGCCCGCGATCAGGCCGCGGAACCGTAGCCGTGAACGCCTGGCCGGCCGCATTACGGTGCGACGCCGTGCAGTGACTCTGCGAGCTCCATTGCCCTGATCACCTTTCATTGCCCCTCCAGTGCGCTGACCTGTCGCCGCCCGAGCACCGTCCCGTCAATGATCACACCTGCCACGCTAAGGGCTTTACCCACCGGCAACAAGACATTCACGCGTGGGAAATTTTCCTTGGTCGCGATAATGTAACGGGTTACTGTGCGTACCCGATGATGGCGCCATAAAGGCGAAACGGCAGGCCCGGCGGCGGCGCTGCTGGCCGCCGCGGGAGCGGTGCTGAGCGGTCAGGCAGTGCCGGTGATCGTCGCGCTGCCGAGCACCGTGTCGCCGTCATAAAGGACCGCGGCCTGACCCGTGGCGACACCGCGAGAAGGAGCAAATAGCCTGATCAGAAGCCTGTCATCGGCCACGCTGACCACGGCGGGATGGACCTCGCCGTGCGCCCGGAGCTGGACCAGGCAATCCCGCGGCTCGCCGGGCGGCGGGCACCCGGTCCACACCGGGCGCTCGGCGGTGATGTCGAGCACGTCGAGGGCCTCGACCGGACCGACTGTCACCGTCCGTGATGCTGGCTCGATGTCCAGGACGTACCGGGGCCTGCCGTCGCTGGCCGGGGTTCCGACCCGCAATCCTTTGCGCTGGCCAATGGTGAACCCGTACGCGCCGTCATGGGTGCCGACCACCGTCCCGTCCGCCTCCACCAGGCGGCCGGGCGCACGGCCCAGGCGGCCGGCCAGGAAGCCCCGGGTGTCGCCGTCCGGGATGAAGCAGACGTCGTGACTGTCCGGCTTGGCCGCCACGGCCATCCCGCGCGCCGCGGCCTCCGCGCGGACCTCGTCCTTGGTGGACGTGCCGAGCGGGAACATGGCCCGGCCCAGCTGCTCGCGGGTCAGCACGGCCAGCACGTAGGACTGGTCCTTGGCCGGGTCGACGCTGCGCCGCAGGGTGCCATCCGCCAGCCGCGCGTGGTGGCCCGTGCACACCGCGTCGAAGCCCAGCGCGACCGCCCGGTCCAGGACCGCCTGGAACTTGATCTTCTCATTGCAGCGCAGGCAGGGATTGGGGGTGCGGCCACGGGCGTACTCGGCGACGAAATCCTGGACCACGTCACGATCGAAACGCTCCGCCATGTCCCAGACGTAGAACGGGATGCCGATCACGTCGGCGGCCCGGCGGGCATCGCGGGCATCCTCCTGCGTGCAGCAGCCGCGGGCGCCGGTCCGGTAGGACTGCGGGTTCGCGGACAGCGCGAGATGGACGCCGGTCACGTCGTGCCCGGCGTCCACGGCCCGGGCGGCGGCCACCGCGGAGTCAACGCCGCCCGACATGGCGGCCAGTACGCGAAGAGAAGTCATCGTCTAGAGAGGGTATGCGGCGGCACATCCTGCCGCCGCCAGCGGCCCGGCCGCGATGGGCGTGCGGGGATGGGCGTGCGGGGATGGTCAGCGCGCGGCGCGCCGCGCGCGCTCCACCGCCTCGCCGATCACCGCGCCGAGCGCGTCCACGTCGTCCTGCGTGGACGTGTGACCGAGCGAGAACCGCAGCGACCCCCGGGCCCGTGCCTCATCGGCGCCCATGGCCAGCAGCACATGGCTCGGCTGGGCCACCCCCGCCGTGCAGGCCGAACCGGTGGAGCAGGCGATGCCCCGGGCATCGAGGAGCATCAGCAGTGCGTCGCCTTCGCAGCCGGGGAAGGAGAAATGCGCGTTTCCCGGCAGCCGGCCCGGCCCGGGCGGCGCTCCGTTCAGGATCGCGTCCGGCACGGCGGAAATGACCTGGGCGATCAGGTCGTCCCTCAGCTTGGCGAGCCTGCTGGCTTCGTCATCGCGGCCCGCCACGGTGAGGCCGACCGCGACCGCGAAAGCCCTGATCGCCGGGGCGTCCAGGGTGCCGGACCGCACCTCGCTCTCCTGGCCCCCACCATGCAGCACCGGGACCGGCCGCACTCCCCGGGCCAGCAGCAACGCCCCGACACCCACCGGCCCGCCGATCTTGTGCCCGGTGATGGTGAGCGCGTCCACCCCGCTCGCCGCGAAGTCGACCGGCAGCTGCCCGGCCGCCTGGACGGCGTCGGTGTGGAAAAGAATGCCGTACTCCCGGGCGATCCCGGCGAGTTCCGCGATCGGCTGGACGGTGCCGACCTCGTTGTTCGCCCACATGACGGTGGTCATGGCCGCACTGTCCGGGTCGGCGGTGATGGCGTCCATCAGCACTTCCGGACGGAGCAGCCCGGTGGAATCCACCGGCAGCCACGTCGCCGCCGCCTGCTCGTGGCTAGCCAGCCAGTGCACCGAGTCCAGCACCGCGTGGTGTTCCACCTCAGTGGCCAGCACCCGGCGCCGTCGGGGGTCGGCGGCGTGCCGCGCCCAGTACAGGCCCTTCACCGCCAGGTTGTCAGCCTCGGTCCCGCCGCTGGTGAAGATCACTTCGCTGGGCCGGGCGCCGACCGCCTCCGCGATCTGCTCGCGCGACTCCTCGACCACCCGGCGGGCCCGGCGGCCCGCGTTATGCAGGGAGGACGGATTCCCGACCTGGGCCAGTTCCTCGGCCATCGCGGCGAGCGCTGCTGGCAGCATCGGCGTGGTCGCCGCGTGGTCCAGGTACACCACGCAGTCCTGCGCTGACCGGGGACGCGCGCCTTCGCTGTCGATGTGCGTCATGACGGCCTTCAGCCTAGCTGGCGTTCCGGGTACGCGCCGCGCCGCGAGCCGGCAGCGTGCGTCCTCGCTCAGGACCCGGCGCGCTTCTCGATCTCCCCGGTGAGCTGCGGCACGACGGCGAACAGGTCGCCGACCACCCCGAAGTCGGCCAGCTCGAAGATCGGCGCCTCCGGATCCTTGTTGATCACCATGATGGTCTTCGAGGTCTGCATGCCCGCCCGGTGCTGGATCGCGCCGGAGATGCCGACCGCGAGGTAGAGCTGGGGTGAGACGGTCTTGCCGGTCTGGCCCACCTGGAACTGGTGCGGGTACCAGCCCGCGTCGGTGGCGGCCCGGGATGCGCCGACCGCGGCGCCGACCGAGTCGGCGAGCTTCTCGATGAGCGCGAAATTCTCCGCGCCGCCCACGCCCCGGCCACCCGAGACCACGATGGCCGCCTCGGTTAGTTCCGGCCGCTCGCCGCGTTCCTGCACGACTCGCTCGGTGATGTGCGCGGCCTTGGCCGCGTCGCTCAGCTCGACCCCGGCCTGCTCCAGTTCGGCCGCCCCGGGGGCGGCCTCGGCGGCGACGGAGTTCGGCCGGACCGCCACGATGGGCGTGCCGGCCCGCACCCGCGACTGGACGATGATCGCCCCGCCGAAGATGGACTGCTCGGCCACCAGGCCGCCGTCGTCACCAGCGGCCAGGCCCACCGCGTCGGTGATCACGCCGGAGCCGGTCTTGACCGCCAGCCGCCCGGCGATCTCCTTGCCCTCAGGTGTCGCGGCGACGAGCACCGCGGCGGGCGAGTGCGCGGCGATCAGCGCCGCGAGCACCTCGGTCTTGGGCGCCACCACGTAGTCGTCGAGGTCATCGCCGTCGGCGACGTAGACCTTGGCCGCGCCGAATTCCGCCAGCCGCTCCCGGCCCGCTTCCGCGCCTGGGCCCACCCAGACCGCGGCGGGCTCACCGAACGCCCGGGCCAGGGTGAGCAGCTCGCAGGTGACCTTCTTGACCGTCTCGCCGGAATGCTCAGCGAGGACGAGGATCTCAGCCATGGATGGCAGCCCTTCGGGGTCTCTTAGATGAACTTCTGCGCGGCGAGGAACTCGGCCGCCTTGACGCCGCCGTCGCCTTCGTCCTTGACGACCGTGCCCGCCTGGCGGGGGGGCCGCTTCGTGAAGCTCACCACCTCGGTCGCGGCCGCCGCCAGGCCCACCTGGCTCGCGTCGATCCCGGCGTCGGCCAGGCTCAGCGTCTCCACCGGCTTCTTCTTGGCCGCCATGATCCCCTTGAACGACGGGTACCTGGGCTCGTTGATCTTCTCGACCACGCTGACCACCGCGGGCAGCTGCGCCTCGACCGTGTCGTAGCCGTAGTCGGCCTGGCGGTGGATGCGGATCGCGGTCCCGTCGATCTCCACCTTGCTGGCGATGGAGAGCTGCGGGACGCCGAGCCGCTCGGCCAGCATGGCGGCCAGCACGCCCATCCGCGCGTCGGTCGACTCCGAGCCGAGGATGACCAGGTCGAACCCCGTCCTGCCGAGCACCTGGGCCAGCGCGAGGGAGGTTTGCAGCGCGTCCGAGCCGGCCAGGCCGTCATCGATGAGATGCACGGCCCTGTCGGCCCCCATGGACAGCGCCTTGCGGATCGACTCGCTGGCTTTCGCCGGGCCCATCGACAGGATCGTCACCTCGCCGCCATGCGCCTCGGCCAGCCGCAGTCCCTCCTCGATCGCATACTCATCGAGCTCGTTGATCACCCCGTCCACCGAAGCCCGGTCGAGGCGCGAGTCGTCCGGCCGCAATGTGCGTTCCGCCCACGTGTCGGGGACCTGCTTGACACAGACAACGATATTCATGACCGGCTGCCCACCTCCTGCCCTCACGTTCCTGCCCAGACCCAGCAGAGCACACCAAGCCTGCCAAACGGCCTCCGCCAGCACCCCCGCGGGGTCCCTGTGACGCGCCAGATATGTTACTCATTAGTAGCATACGCTGCCCCATGGCTGCCGCTCCGCGGCGTGGGCCTCAGGCCTACCGCTCCGCGGCGTCCACGACATTGGCCAGGAGCATCGCCCGGGTCATCGGGCCGACCCCGCCCGGCATCGGCGCCAGGTAGCCGGCCACCTCGGCCACATCGGCGGCGACGTCACCGACCAGGCCCGCGCCGGTCCGGGTGATCCCCACGTCCAGGACGGCCGCACCGGGCCTGACCATGGCGGCGGTCAGCAGTCCTGGCTGTCCCGCGGCGACCACCACGATGTCCGCCTGCCGGGTGTGCGCGGCCAGGTCACGGGTTCCGGTGTGGCACAGGGTGACGGTCGCGTTCTCGCTGCGCCGGGTCAGCAGCAGGCCCAGCGACCGCCCGACGGTGATGCCACGGCCGACCACCGTGACGTCCGCGCCCGCGATCGGCACGTCGTAGCGGCGGAGCAGTTCCACGATCCCGCGCGGAGTGCAGGGCAGCGGGCCCGCCTCGCCCAGCACGAGCCGGCCGAGGTTGAGCGGGTGCAGGCCGTCGGCGTCCTTCGCCGGGTCGATCCGGTGCAGCACCGCGGCGGCGTCCAGCCCGGCCGGCAGCGGCAACTGGACCAGGTAGCCGGTACACCCGGGATCGGCGTTCAGCTCATCGACGACCGCTTCGACCTGCTGCTGGGTCGCGTCGGCGGGCAGGTCGCGGCGGATGCTGGTGATCCCGACCTGGGCGCAGTCCCGGTGCTTGCCGTTGACATACGCCCGGCTGCCCGGATCGTCACCGACCAGCACCGTGCCGAGCCCGGGCGCCACGCCGCGACTGGCCAGCTTGGCGACCCGCTCAGCGATCTCAGCCCTGATCGTGGCGGCCGTGGCCCGGCCGTCGAGGATCCGTGCGGTCATCGCGGTCCTGCCCTTCGTGCAGACATTGGCGCAGCTCGGTGGATGACAGCGGCGCGCTCAGTGGAAGAAGTGGCGCACCCCGGTGAAGTACAGGGTGACCCCGGCCTTCTCCGCGGCCGCGATGGCCAGCTCGTCGCGGATGGAGCCACCTGGCTCTACGATGGCCGCGACTCCCGCCTCGGTCAGCACCTGCAGCCCATCGGGGAACGGGAAGTACGCGTCGCTGGCCGCGACCGCGCCGCTGGCCCGCTCACCGGCTCTGGTGACCGCGAGCCGCGCCGCGTCCACCCGGTTGACCTGGCCCATGCCCACGCCCACCGTGGCGCGGCCCGAGGCGAGCAGGATGGCGTTGGACTTCACCGCGCGGCAGGCGCGCCAGGCGAAGGCCAGGTCGGCGAGGGTGTCGCCGACGGCGGGCCGGCCCGCCCTGAGCTCCCAGTTCGCGGGGTCATCTCCGGCGGCGTCGACCAGGTCAGGCGTCTGGAGGAGGACGCCGCCGTCGATCTGGCGCCACTCCGGCTCCCCGGCCGCCGCGGGCGGGGGGCAGGCCAGCAGCCGCAGGTTCTTCCGCGCGGTGAGCGCGTCGAGGGCATCGGGATCGAAGCCGGGGGCGACGACCACCTCGGTGAAGATGTCCGCGATCTGGCGGGCCAGGTCTAGGGTCACCACCCCGTTCGCGGCGATCACCCCGCCGAACGCCGAGTCCGGATCGCAGGCGTTCGCCTTCCGGTGCGCCTCGGCCAGGTCGGTGCCCACGGCGATGCCGCAGGGGTTGGAGTGCTTGATGATCGCGACGCACGGCTCGGCGAAGTCGTGGGCCGCCCGCCAGGCCGCCGCGGCGTCCACGTAGTTGTTGTAGGACATCGCCTTGCCGTGCAGTTGCGTTCCGGCGGTAATGCCGTGCCGCTGGGCTGCGGACCCCGCGGCGTCGCCAGCCGGCTCGGCCGCAGCGCTCCCCCGCAGGTAGAGGGCAGCGCGCTGGTGCGGGTTCTCCCCGTAGCGGAGCACGTCGTGCCTGGTCCATACCGCGCCGGTCACGTCCGGCCAGCCGGTCTCCAGCGCGGTTTCGTCCGGCGCGTAGGCGGCCGCGAACCAGGAGGCGATGGCGCAATCGTAGGCGGCGGTGTGCGCGTAGGCCCGGGCCGCGAACCGGCGCCGCTGCTCCAGCGTGAAGCCGCCGTCCGCCGCCGCGGCCAGGACCGCCTCGTACTGCCGCGGGTCGGTGATGACCGCGACGTGGGAGTGGTTCTTGGCCGCCGCCCGGACCATGGCCGGACCGCCAATGTCGATCTGCTCGACGCACTCCGCCGGCGGCGCGCCGCCCGCCACCGCGGCCTCGAACGGGTACAGGTTGGACACGAGCAGTTCGAAGGGCGCGATGCCCAGCTCGCTGAGCTGGCCACGGTGCGCCGGTTTGGCCAGGTCGGCGAGCAGCCCCGCGTGCACGGCCGGGTGCAAGGTTTTCACCCGCCCATCCAGGCATTCCGGGAACCCGGTCACGTCCTCCACCTGGGTCACCGGCACGCCCGCCGCGGTGACCGCGGCCGCCGTGCTGCCCGTGCTGACGATCTCGATGCCGGCCGCCTGCAGCCCGCGGGCGAGTTCCGCGAGCCCGGTCTTGTCGTAGACGCTGATCAGCGCCCGCCTGATAGCTACCCTGGTCACCGGCCGAGCCTAACCTTCCTGCCCTGGACGGACCAACCTGCGCGGACCATCCGGTCCACGGTCTGCACCAGCAGGGCCCGCTCGGCCACCTTCACCCGTTCATGCAGCGTCAGCGCGTCATCATCGTCGTAAACGGGCACCGCCACCTGGGCGATGACGGGGCCTGAGTCGGTGCCCTCGTCCACCAGGAAGACGGTGCAGCCGGTCACCTTGACTCCATATTCCAGGGCGTCCCGCGCCGCGTGCATGCCGGGGAAGGACGGGAGCAGGGCGGGATGGGTGTTGATGAAGCGGCCGCCGAAGGCGTCCAGGAACGGGGGGCCCACCAGCTTCATGAACCCCGCCGAGATCACCAGGTCGGGGTGGAAGGCAGCGCAGGACTCGGTGAGCGCCACGTCCCAGTCGGCCCGGGACGGGAAATCCCTGACCCGGTGGATGAATGTCGGTACGCCCGCGCGCTCCGCGCGGGCCAGTCCCTCGATGCCACCGCGATCCGCGCCTGCCGCCACAACCTGCGCCCCGTACGCCTCATCGGCGCAGGCGTCCAAGAGGGCCTGCAAGTTGGTTCCGGCGCCCGAGACGAGAACGACCAGGCGCGCGGGCATGCGGCCACCATAACGTCAACGTCGCGTCACCCGGGCCCGGTTGGACCAGGGCGCGGCTGCAAGGCCCGCTGCAAGGATTACTGCATGATGCCAGGTCAGAGGGGGTAAAGCCGGTGATGGTAGGCCACTGCTGGCGCTCCGTAAAGGCGCAGAAGTAGTCCTTGTTCAGCCACTGCAACGTCCCCCGCCGGCGGGCCGGCAAATCCCGGCCCGGCAGGTCACTGTGGAGCTGAGCCCCATGCGTCCGGCCGGGGTCCGCATCCTCGGCCGGACGCACGGGTGCTCGGGCCCCCAATGAGCGGAAGGACAGGCCGATGGCAACGTGCGGAAGAGGCGGAGAGATGCGCGTGGTCCCCGTCCACGCGAAGCCCAGCGACCCGGCGACGGCCAGCAGGGCCCGGTGGTCATGATGTGCGCCCGCCGTGTCTGCGGCTGCGCCTTACGGGGCAACCTGGTGCGGCTCACCGCGGCCGGGGTCGCTGTCGTGGCGCTGGCCGGCACGACAGTGATGGAGGACGTGCTCAACGCGATCCTCATCGCCTCATCGGCGCTGACGGCCTGGATAGTGGCGTTCTTTACCGTCCAGGTGTACCGGTCCAGGAGGCCCGCGACGCGTCACAGGCACACGTCACGCGCGGCAGCGGCCCAGCCCGCCGCCCAGCCCGCCGCCCAGCCCGTCACGCCCTCGTGGATGGCCGGCGGGGTTCCGCAGCGAGCCGCCGAAACCCCGCAGCGGGCGCACACCCCACTGATGCCGGAAACCCCGCAGATGGCCGCCGAGGCCCTGCGGGCCGTCCCGGCTGGCGTGCTGGTTGGCGAGAGGGACGCCGCACGAGGTTAGCCAGCACGCGCCGGCGCCCCGCCACTTACCCGGGTGGCGGGGCGCCTTTCTCGCCGCGGCCCAGGTCAGAGCAAGGCTGGTGGCGGGGCGTGCAGAATAGGAGGGTGGGTCCCGATCCAGCCGTCCAGCAGCGAGCGACCGCGGCTCTCCTCCTCGCGCTGCTAAGCCTGTTCGGCCTGCTCGGGCTCAGCAACCTGCTCAGGTTCGGCAACGTGCATCGCCTCAGCTACGTCGTGGCCTGCACGCTGCTGGTCGCGGTGCTGGCCATCCAGCTCGCCAGCACCGCTATCACCCGGGCCAGGCGCGGTGGCACCAGGTCCCCGCGAGGATCGGTGCTCACGATCGTGATCGGCAGCATCGGCGTGCTGCTCAGCGCCATCCTGTTGATCGGGTTCGTGGTCTTCAGCAAGCAACTGGCCACGTACTCCCAGTGCCTCAGCGGTGCGAGCACCCACACGGCGCAGCAGGCCTGCCAGGACCAGCTCACCCGCGCGGTGCGGAGCCAGTCTGCCGGCCGGTAGGCAGTACCGGGTGGGCGCCCAGCCAGGACCGCTACGACTGCGCCGGGCCCGGCCGGCAACGGGGCAGGCCGGCTACGGGCAGGCCGGGCTAGGGCAGCGCGGCGGGACCAGGCCGCGGCGGGGCGGCCTGCTCCTCGTCCTCGTCATCCGTCCAGGGATCCAGGTAGATCCGGTGCCCGGCGTCATCCGCGCTCTCATCCACCACGTCGGCGCTGCCCTCCGGCCGGACGGCCGGTGCGATGGCCGGCTCCCGGCGCAGCCAGAGCCAGTTCATGACCCCGGCCGTGACCGCGGCGGCCACGCCGACCTCCAGCGTGGTCACCAGGGCAGCCTGCCAGCCGGATGGCCCCACCGCGGCGAGCCGCCCGCTGCCCAGGGTGCCGCCGGCGAAGGCCGCGAGCACGCCCATCGCGCCGCCGGTCACCGCTCCACAGGCGAACCCCCACAGCGGGGCGATCTCGATCGCCGGGATCGGTGCGGTACGGACCGTTAGCAGCCCCCCGAACACGCCCGCCAGGTACGGCAGGCAGAGCACGGCCACGGACGCCCAGGCGGGCACGCTGGAATGCGCCCCAGACGGGAGCGCGGCCAGCATCGGCAGCATCGGCAGGGACCCGAGCGCGGAACCCGTGGGCGCCACCACCGTGCCGGCACCGAAGGCGAACCCCGGCCCGAGAGCGAAGCAGACCGCCCAGATGATCGCGTTGGGCACATAACCGATCTGGGCCAGCAGCAGCAGCACGGCACCCACCGCGCCGGGGGCGAGCGCGCTGTTCAGCGACCTGAAGCTGCCCATGCTGGTCGCGAGTGACGCACCAGCGAGGATCGCCCCGGCGCCCAGCAGGACGGTCAGCGAGCCGAGCGAGCCGAGCAGCAGGCAGCGTGGCCGAGGCGGCAGCAACCGGACCAGGCGCCCCCACGGCGCCAGAGCCCGGGCACCGCCGAGCCCGCCGGCCACCAGCGCCAGCAGGAATCCAGCCACCACGGCCTGCGGCAACGACGGGGCAGCCAGCGACGACCGGCTGGCCAGCGCGAGCGCACCGGCGAGCAGCGCATAGGGCACGGCGAGAGCCAGCGCGGCGTAGCCGACTTCGGAGAGCTTGGACACGTTGCCCTTGCGCACCACCCAGCGCCCGGCCCGCCAGAGCAGGGCACCAGGCAGCAGGACAAGGCCGAGCGGGAGCATGCCGATCCGCCCCGCGCCGTGCAGGGCGAAGCCGACATGATGGCCGACCAGCCAGAGCGCCGCAGCGGTACGCAGCACCCCGGGCAGACCCAGGCCGGCATGCGGCGCCGCGATCCAGCCCGCCAGCACCAGCAGGGTGAGCACCGCCAGCCCGCTGCCCGCGGCCGCACCGGCCGCTATCGCCCCGGTGATGGCCAGCGGACGGCCGTTACGCGATGCGGGCAGCCCGCCGCGGCCGCCAGCACGACCAGTCGTGCGTTCGGCAGGCAGGGCGGAAGCGGTCACAATGCCCAATCCTGGCCACCAACCGCCATCGTCAGGTGGAGGCGCGCCGCCCGCACCCGCACAAGGCTGCGCACTGTGCTAGGCGTTCGTACGCCGAACCGCAGGCGTATCCGTCACCAAGCGAACCCACCGCCCAGGGCGCCCCGGCCCAGCATCTGTGCGAGGCGTCCGTATGTCGAGCCGCAGGCGTACCCGTCACCACGGGAAGCCAACGCCAAGGGCGCCTCGTGCCCAACATCCGAACCCCGCGACCACCCGGGCAAGCCAGCGGCTCGATATACGGACGCCCCTCAGCGGGCCTGCATGACCTCGCGGGCCAGCCGGGCGGTCTCGCTGGGCGTCCGGCCCACCCGGACACCTACCTTCTCCAGCGCTTCCTTCTTGGCCTGGGCCGTGCCCGCCGACCCGGAGATGATCGCGCCCGCGTGGCCCATGGTCTTGCCCTCAGGAGCGGTGAAGCCGGCCACGTAGGCGATCACCGGCTTGCTGACGTGCTCCTCGACGTAGGCTGCCGCACGCTCCTCAGCGTCGCCGCCGATCTCCCCGATCATCACGATCGCGTCGGTCTCCTGATCCGCCTCGAAGGCCGCGAGGCAGTCGATGTGCGTCGTCCCGATCACCGGGTCGCCGCCTATCCCGACGGCGGTGGAGAAGCCGATGTCACGCAGTTCGTACATCATCTGGTAGGTCAGCGTGCCCGATTTGGAGACCAGCCCGATCCGGCCCTCGGCGCTGATGTCGGCCGGGATGATCCCGGCGTTCGACTTGCCGGGTGAGGCGATACCCGGGCAGTTCGGCCCGACGATCCGGGTGGTGTTCCCGCTGGCGCACGCGTGTGCCCAGAACGTGGCCGTGTCGTGCACCGGGACGCCCTCGGTGATCACGACGACGAGCGGCACCCCCGCGTCAATGGCCTCGATCACCGCCGCCTTCGTGCCCGCGGGCGGGACGAAGACCACCGAGACATCGGCGCCGGTGGCCGCCACCGTGTCGGCCACCGTGCCGAACACGGGCACCGCCGTGCCGCCGAGGTCAACGGTCTGGCCGGCCTTGCGCGGGTTGGTTCCGCCGACCACCTTCGTGCCGGCCGCCAGCATCCGGCGGCCATGCTTGGTGCCCTCCGAGCCGGTGATGCCCTGGATCATGATCCGGCTCTCGCCGGTCAGGAAGATCGCCATTTCATGCTCCCGTCGCGGGCGCGTCGGCGCCGTGCCCATTGACCCTCTGGCCGTCGGCCGGCGGCCCGGCGGCGGCCAGCTGCGCGGCGCGGCGGGCCGCGTCGTCCATGGTCGCGACCTGCTCGACCACGGCGAGGCCCGCGTCCTCCAGGATGCGCCGGCCCTCGGCCGCGTTGTTGCCGTCCAGTCGCACCACGATCGGGTGCCCCACCTGCTCGCCGCGCTCGCCGAGCATGCCGATCGCGGAAACGATGCCGTTCGCGACCGCATCGCAGGACGTGATGCCGCCGAACACGTTGACCAGGACGCTGCGGACCGACGTGTCGGACAGCACGATCTCCAGGCCGTTGGCCATCACCTCGGCGGAGGCGCCGCCGCCGATGTCGAGGAAGTTGGCCGGCTTGACCCCGCCGAACTCCTCGCCCGCCTGGGCCACCACGTCCAGGGTGGACATGACCAGCCCGGCGCCGTTGCCGATGATCCCGACCTGGCCGTCGAGCTTCACGTAGTTGAGGTGCTTGGCCTGGGCCCGCGCCTCCAGGGCGTCGGCCGCGCCCGGATCGGCGAACCGGGCGTGATCCTGCCGGAAGGCCGCGTTGTCATCCAGGGTGACCTTGCCGTCCACCGCGAGCACATGGCCCTGCTCGGTCAGCGCCAGCGGGTTGACCTCAACCAGCGTGGCATCCTCGTCGGCGAACACCGACCAGAGCCGCTCGGCGAGCATCGCGGCCTCCGCCGCCGCCTCCGGCGGCAGGCCACCAGCCTCGATGATCTCGGCTGCCTTCGCCGCGTCCACCCCGGACAGCGGATCGACCGGGATCCGTGCCACCGCCGCCGGGTTGGTGTGCGCGACTTCCTCGATCTCCACGCCGCCCTGCACCGAGCAGATCGCCACGAAAGTCCGGGCCGACCGGTCCAGCAGGAACGACAGGTAGTACTCCTGCGCGATGTCGCTAGCCTGGGCGATGAGCACCTTGTGGACCGTGTGGCCCTTGATGTCCATGCCGAGGATCTGGCGGGCCTTCTCCTCCGCCTCCTGCGGCCCGTTGGCCAGCTTGACGCCGCCCGCCTTGCCCCGGCCGCCCACCTTCACCTGGGCCTTCACGACGACCAGGGGCGTGCCCTCGGCCGCGAAGCCAGCCGCGATGTCCCGGGCCTCTTCCGGCGTCGCGGCGACCTGGCCGCGCTGCACCGGCACCCCGTACTCCGCGAAAAGCTCCTTCGCCTGATACTCATACAGATCCACGTGCGTCCGTCCTCGGGTCCGGATGGATTCCGCAGGCAGCCTATCCGTGAGCGCCGGGAATGCTCGCCTCGGGCTCACCGAGGGTCGAGCGTACCCAGGCCACGATGTCGTGCGTTGAGGCGCCTGGGGTAAAAATCTCCGCCACCCCCATGGCCTTGAGCTCGGTGATGTCGGCCGCCGGGACGATGCCGCCACCGAAGACGGTGATGTCGGTCGCGTCACGTTCCCTCAGCAGTTCCATGACCCGGGCGAACTGGGTCATGTGCGCACCGGACAGGATCGACAGCCCGATCGCGTCGGCGTCCTCCTCCAAGGCGGCGGCCACGATCTGCTCCGGAGTCTGGTGCAGTCCGGTGTAGATGACTTCCACGCCCGCGTCCCGCAGCGCCCGGGCCACGACTTTGGCGCCCCGGTCATGGCCGTCAAGGCCCGGCTTGGCGATAACGACCCGGATGGTGCCCAATGCCTTTCCTCCTGCCAGGGGCGCGAGCTGGCCCCTGATCGCAGGGTAGCCCTACAGCTTCTCGATGGGGGCGTAGCGGAGGACCAGGTGCTTGACGCCGTAGTCGCCGCCGAAGTCGATCTTGGCTTCCGGGTCGTCGCCTGACCCCTCGACGGATAGCACCGTGCCCAGGCCGTAGGCGTCGTGGGTCACCTTGTCGCCCGGCGACAGGGACGGCACCCGGCGGTTGCCGGGCGAGCGGACCCCGGGGCGCTGCGACAGGCGCTCGGCGGCGGGCGGCACCGCCGTCGACTCGTCCCGGCGCCACTCGATGAGGTGCTCGGGGATCTCGTCCAGGAACCTGGATCGCCTGTGGTACTCCGGCCGGCCCCACCAGGCCCGCGCGATGGCCCTGGTCAGGTACAGCCTGCGCTGCGCCCGGGTGATCCCGACGTAGGCCAGGCGGCGCTCCTCCTGGAGTTCCTTGTCGTCGTTCACCGACCGCTGGTGCGGGAAGACGTTCTCCTCCATGCCGGTGAGGAACACCACCGGGAACTCCAGGCCCTTGGCGGTGTGCAGGGTCATCAGGGTGACCAGGCCGCCGTGTTCCTCACCGTCAGGGATCTGGTCGGCGTCCGCGACCAGGGCCACCCGCTCCAGGAAGTCGGCCAGGGTGCCGTCCGGGGTCTGCGCGTCGAACTCCCGGGCCACCGAGACGAGTTCGTTGAGGTTCTCTACCCGGCTGGCGTCCTGGAGGTCGGTGGACGCCTCTAGCTCGGCCAGGTAGCCGGAGCGGTCGAGTACCGCCTCGACCAGGTCGGCGACCGGCATCCCGGTCGCCGCCGCTTCCCGCAGCCCGCCGAGCAGGTCGTTGAACGCCTCGATGGCGCGGACCGACCTGGTGGCCAGGGCCGGCGCGTCCTGCGGCCGGGCCAGCGCGGCCGCGAAGCTGATCCGGTCCCGCAGGGCCAGCGCCACCACGGACGCCTCGGCGCGCTCGCCAATCCCGCGGCGCGGCACGTTGAGCACCCGGCGCAGCGACACCTCGTCGGCCGCGTTGGCGATCAGCCGCAGGTAGCCGAGCAGGTCGCGGACCTCGCGCCGCTCGTAGAAGCGGACACCGCCGACCACCCGGTAGGGCATCCCGGCCCGGATGAAGACTTCTTCGAAGACACGGGACTGAGCGTTGGTCCGGTAGAACACCGCGACCTGCCCCGGCGTGGCCTGGCCCTCATCGGCGAGCCGGTCCACCTCCTCAGCGACGAACGCCGCCTCATCGTGCTCGCCGTCCGCCACGTACCCGGTGATCGGCGGCCCGTCGCCCTGATCGGACCACAGGTTCTTCGGCATCCGGCCGGTGTTCCGCGAGACGACCGCGTTCGCCGCGGCCAGGATGTTCTGCGTGGAGCGGTAGTTCTGCTCCAGCATGATCACGGTCGCGTCGGGGAAGTCACGGGTGAATTCCTCGATGTTGCGGATCGTCGCGCCGCGGAACGCGTAGATGGACTGATCCGCGTCGCCCACCACGCACAGCTCGGCGGGCGGGACCGGCTGGGTGTTTCCGTTAGGTGGCGGTTGTGGTTTTCCGTGCCCGACCAGTTCCCGGACCAGCATGTATTGCGCGTGATTGGTGTCCTGGTACTCATCCACCAGCACGTGCCGGAACCGGCGCCGGTAATCCAGCGCGACCTCGGGGAACGCCTGCAGCAGGCAGACCGTGACCATGATCAGGTCATCGAAGTCCATCGCGCCGGCCGCGACCAGGCGGCGCTGGTATTCGGTGTAGGCCTCGGCCAGCGCCTTCTCCCGGTAGCCGGTGGCCCGCGCGGCGAAGGTC
>Ga0265338_10002383_pt1 | contig 28312 bp, 26 predicted proteins | sample 42126metaG_FD_193579 | JGI IMG/M metagenome (GOLD analysis project Ga0265338, IMG submission 193579) | Rhizosphere microbial communities from Carex aquatilis grown in University of Washington, Seatle, WA, United States - 4-21-26 metaG | ecosystem: Host-associated > Plants > Roots > Rhizosphere...
ACGGACGGGTTCCGGTCGCCGCGGTCATCCGCTGTGTCTCGCAGGTCCATGGGGAGCTCCGGTCGGGACCGGGGGGCAGAGCAAGATGTGCTCATGGCAGCAAAACCAACCACATCGTCACCGGGGCGGTCCCCGGTCACGGCGCGCTGGGTCGTGCCGTTCTTCGGGCTGGCCGCGGTCGGGTTGCTGACCTGGAGCATCTGGCTGGGTCTGTCTCTTCCCACTCATGCGACCGCAGACAACTACCGAGCGGCCTGGGTGGGCGTCGACGTCCTCGAGGTGATTGCGCTCGGATGCGTCGCGGTCTTTGCGCGCAAAGGTGATCCGCGGGTTGAGCTGCCGGCGGTCAGCTGCGCCGTCCTGCTGCTCGTCGATGCCTGGTTCGACATCATGACGGCGGCTACCGCGTCGGCGCGGACCGAGGCGATCGTTCTCGCGGTGGTCGGGGAGCTCCCGCTCGCCGCCTGCTGCTGGTGGATCGCGCTTCATGTCGAAGGTGTGGTCCGCTTCGGTCATCGAAGGGCCGCCGACGCCACCGACGACTAAGTGTTGGCGGCCGATTGGCGTAAGGCCATAGCGCCCTTGGCACCCTTGGGGTTCGGTCGCCGGACGCCGAGGCATCCTTCATGGGAGAGCGCACGCGCACGGCCTTGGATCATCCGCACCCTTGCGGGGCGTGCGGTGCGCCGTGGTCGCGCACCGAGCGGGCGGTGCGGTTCGAGCCGGACGGGGTCGAGATCTGGGTTCCGGTCAGTCGTGACGGCAACTGCTCGGCGGCGTGCTGGGAGGTCAACCGCGAGGCGTACGAGAAGGAGCTCGAACGGCGCACTCACCTCACCATGTCCTACCGCTGGGTGCATCACCGCCGGGGCCGACCGGAGGAGCCGGTAGCGGACGCTCTGCAGGATGTCCGCAAGGCACTGATCGAGGGCGTCGACGACGACCAGGGCGCCGCACCGGTGACTGTGATGGAGGCACCGGCGGGAGTTTCGATCGGCCGCTCGTTGGCGAACATCTCGCTGCTCGAACGCGCCGTCCCGGCCGCCCAGCAGGCGTGAGCAGCGCCTACCGCCGTCGCGGCGCTCAGGCGTCGACGTGCAACAGCGAGTCCAGCCGCTTGGCGACGTAGTCGTGCGGTGAGAGCCCGGCCTTGGTGGCGAGCTCCACGATCCGGGCGATGATGCTCGGATCGTCGATCACGATCGAGTTCGCGGCCGGCGCCGGAGTCGGGGTCGGAGTGGGCGCGGGCACGGCAAGAGGTCGGAGCACGGTCGCGTCGCCTTGCGCCGCCAGCAATGCCTCGAACGTGGCGGTCGAGTAGAAGAAGTGGCCTTCGACGCCGTAGCTGGTTCCCCAGGAGTTGACCAGCTCCCACAAGTCGGTGGTCGCGTCGTACCCGATGCACTCGTACTCGTGCCCGCCACGCACCGTTGCGCCCTCGGCGATGGTGACCAGGCCCTTCGCGTCCGGGGCGTCGAACGAGGTGTACCAGTCCGAACCGATGATGAACGGCCCGGTCTGGATCTCGGTCTGCGCCGCCGCGATCGAGGTGATGTGGGTGTAGCCGGAGATCAGGCCGGCGTTGGTCGCCGCCTTTGCGACCGACAGCCCGGAGGAGCCGTGGTCGTTCGGCGGGTAGGGGCCGTCGCCGTCGATCGTCTCGGCCGCGCTGTAGAGGCTGAGGGCCTCGCTTTCGTCGAGCTTGAGCCCCTTGGCGATCAGGTCCGCAAGGCTGTCGAAGTCAGGTTCGGTGCCCAGCGCACCGGTCGCGGCATTGCCCGTGCAGGCGCCTACCGATAGCTGATTGAGCACCGGGATCTTGCGGTCCCAGCGCGCGGTTGCGATGGTCCCGTCAGCCTCGACCAGGTAGGCCAGCGACCGCGAGTCGTGGTGCACATGTCGACCGAGCGGCTTTCCCTCGACCGGCGTCTCCGGAATGTTGCGGTGGGTGACCGTGTAGAGCGAGCTATCCGTCATTGTCGTTCCTCCATGCCCGAGAAGGACCTGCCAACCGGTGAGTGCGGACAGGTTCAGTGCGCACCAATGGCGCCGCGCCCGGTGGGGTCTTCGGCAACCGGTTCGTGCAGCGTGGGCGGGGGAGCGCGGGATCGGCTGTCTTCCCTGGTGGTTGCGGTGGGTCGATCGGCGAGGTCGACCGGGGTCGGTCTACCACCGAGGGTGGAGGTCGTCAATGAGCGTCACCCGACCGGACGTGTCGCGGCGTCGGCGGGTGACACCGCTTTGCGTGCGGCCGCCGGCAGGCCATGATCATTCGGTCGGGCCGCGTCCGCGCGGTCCGGAAGTATGCCGTACACCGTGCGTGCGCGGGTATCGGAGTGGAGGAACGATGGGCTCGAGGAAGCGAGTGGGGCCGGCCGCGGCGACGGCGGCACCGGCGGTCGCCACCGATGCCGCCTTCGCGCCGGGGGACTCGTCGCCGACCCGCAAGCGGCGGACCCTGCACAACATCTCTGAGGTGCGGCACTTCTTCCGGACCAACGACGTCCCGATCTACTTCGTCGGCGCGACGCCGTTCAACCTGCTCGGCCTCGACCGATGGGTGCGCGACCTGTGGTACGTCGCCTTCTACGACGGCTGGGACGGTGCGCACCCTCGCGTGTTCACGCCGAAACACAAGCCCTACACCGAGTTCGGCAGTGGCGAAGAGATCAACAACTGGTTGCTGAACAACCCCGAGGTGCGGGCATTCATGGGCCGCGGGCTGCGGCCGGGCGCCAGGCCGAAGGTCGCGATGGTCTTCTTCAACGAAGAGACCGAGGCGATCTGTGCCGAGCTCGGATACGACCTGATCCTGCCGCCGGCCAGCCTGCGCTAACACCTCGACTCGAAGCTCGTCACGACCCGGCTCGGCAACGAGGCGGGCGCGCTGAGCGTGCCGAACATCCTCACCAAGGTCGACGACTGGGACGGCCTGTGCGCGGCGGCAACGAAGGCCGGGCTCGGCGAGGACCTGGTGGTTCAGACGCCGTACGGCGACTCCGGCAAGACCACCTTTTTCATCAGCTCGGAGACCGACTGGAAGAAACACCAGAAGGAGATCGTCGGTCAGGACGTCAAGGTGATGAAGCGGATCAACAACCGCCCGGTCGCGGTCGAGGCGGTGCTCACCCGGTGCGGGACCGTCGTCGGGCCGTTCATGTCGGAGCTGACCGGCTACACGAAGCTGACTCCTTATCGCGGTGGTTGGTGCGGCAACGAGATGTTCGCCGACGTGCTGTCGGGCAAGCTGCGCAAGAAGGCCACCAAGCTGGTCCGCCGACTCGGCAAGCGCTTGGCCGCCGAAGGCTACCGCGGGTTCTTTGAGGTCGACGTGCTCGTCGACATCGACAGCGATGAGGTCTATCTCGGCGAGCTCAACCCGCGGATCAGCGGTGCCTCCGCGATCACCAACGTGACCGCCGGCGCATATGCCGACGTGCCGCTGTTCTTGTTCCACCTGCTGGAGTTCATGGACGTCGACTTTGACCTCGACGTCGACGAGATCAACAAGCGGTGGCAGGCCCTCGCGGGTGAGGACGTGTGGAGTCAGATGATCATCAAGGAGACTTCGCCGGGCGTCGAGCTGCTCGACACGACCGCCCGTACCGGGCAGTATGCCCTGGATGTCAGTGGCGCGCTGGTCTTTCGCCGGGCCGGGCTCGACTGGCACCAGCTCCAGAACGAGGCGGAGGCGTTCTACCTCCGGATCTACGGCCCGGGGGACTACCGCTGGAAGGGAGCCGACCTCGGGGTTCTTGTCACTAAAGGTCGACTCCAGGTCGAGACCAGGTCGGGTGCGACCGCGCTGACGATCCGCGCGCGCCACCTCATCGACTCGATCCGCGCCGAATACTCGGGCACTGCGCTTGCGGACCCGGCAGCGGCCAAGAAACACGTCGGGGTGAAGTCGGTCTGATCGTCGGACCCGTTGCCGGCCGTCCGTCGGCCGGTGTGCGAGTCTCGGGTACGGCACGGTACGGCACGGCGCTCGACCGCGCCGGGCGCAGGCGCCGTCTGTGCAGCAAGCCTGAGACGAGGAGGGTCGGGTGATCGGGGGCGATCCATCCCGGGTGCCGAGCGGCGTCGCCCTGGACAACTGGCAGCTCGCTCCCAACCTGCACTGGTCGTTCCAGCACATCGCCGACTTCCTGCCGACCGCACCGATCTCGCGCGGGCTCGGACCGGTCGCGCTGCTGCCCTCGGCGCCGTCCTCGATCGGCGAGATCGTTGTGCCGTGGACGCGCGGGTCCGACCAGGGCCAGAGCCAGCGCACGGTCGGCGACGTCATCGCCTCGTCGATGACCGACGGCTGGATGGTGCTGCACCGCGGTCACGTGCTCGCGGAGGAGTACTTCGGCAGCCTGTCGGGCGACACTCCGCATCTGTTGATGTCGGTCACGAAGTCGATGGTCGGTTGCGTGGCCGGTTCCTTGATCTGCTCCGGCGCGATCGACCCCGACGCGGAGCTGACCGCGTACGTTCCGGCCCTCGCATCCTCCGGGTACGCCGGCGCCACCGTCCGGCACCTGCTCGATATGCGGTCCGGGATCGACTTCTCCGAGGACTATCTCGATCCGGACGCGCACGTGCGGGTGCTCGAGGAAGCGATCGGCTGGGCCCCGCGCCGGACCCCAGGCGTTCCGTCGACGATGTACGACTACCTGCTCACCCTGACGCAGAAGGGCCCGCACGGCGGGCGGTTCGAGTATCGGTCGGGTGAGAGCGACGTCCTCGGCTGGATCTGCGAGGCCGCCGGTGGGATGCGGATGCCGGACCTCATGTCCGAGCTGTTGTGGGGCCGGATCGGCGCCGAGTTCGACGCCACCATCGCGATCGACTCGATCGGTGTCGGCATGTTCGACGGCGGGATGAGTGCAGCGCTGCGCGACCTGGTGCGATTCGGGGCGATGATCCTCGGGGAGGGCACCTCGCTCACCGGAGCTCACGTGCTGTCACCGGCGTGGATCGCCGACACGTTTGCCGGCGGCCCGGACTCGCGCGAGGCGTTCGCGGCCAGCCCGACCGAGACGTTGATGGCCGGTGGGATGTATCGCAACCAGTTCTGGTCGCCGTCGCCCGACCCGGACGTGGTGATCTGCCTCGGGATCCACGGCCAGATGATCTACATCAACCGTCGGGCCGAGGTGGTCGCGGCGAAGCTGTCGAGTTGGCCGACACCGCAGGACCCCGCCTTGTTGTTCGCCGCACTCGATGCCTTCGACGCGATCGCGAGCGCGCTGTCGTTCTGAGTTTCGGTTCTTTCGCCACCCGCGCGCTGAGCGTTGCGGATCAAGACGCGATCAGGGACTGCCGACGTTTGTGGGGTGACCCCGAGCCCGGCTGCGTTCGTCGAGGTCGACGTCACCTTCCGTGCCCTCGACGCCGGGTCGAGCGTCGATCGCTGGCTGCCCGGCCTGTTCGCCGCCGCCTGGCCGTCGTACCTGGCCTGGTTTCTTTCGGAAGGTGAAGCGGCAAGGCCGTCGTACGCCGAGTCTGCTGGGCAGTTGCGGTGGCACATGCCCGAGCTGGCCGGCACGTACGACGCGCTGGTCGAGGCAGTCGGTGGTGGCGACCTCCAGGCCCGCTTCCTCAGTCACTGGTGCCCGCCGCCGCTGGCGACCGCGTGTTCGCTCGGCGTATGGCCGGGCGGGCCCAACATGCTGGTGCGCAACTACGACTACCCGCTCCAGCAGTGCGACACCACGGTGCTCGCCTCGGCGTGGCAGGGCCCGCGGGTCCTCGCGATGAGCGACTGCCTCTGGGGTGCGGTCGACGGGGTCAACGAGCATGGTCTCGCGGTTGCGATTGCGTTCGGTGGCCGCCGGGTGGTCGGGCCGGGATTCGGAATCGGCCTGGTCGTGCGCTACCTCCTCGAAGTGGCTCGTTCGGTGGCCGAGGCGATCGAGATCCTGTCGCGACTGCCGGTGAGCATGGCCTACAACGTCGGGCTGGTCGATCGGCTTGGACATGGCGCGATCATTGCGGTGGCGCCGGATCGACCGGCGGTCGTCACACCGTCGCTCACCGCCGGCAATCGGCAGGGTCCGACCGAATGGCCGGAGCATGCGGCGATGTGCGCAACCGTGGAACGTGAGGAAGCGCTTGGTGTTGCGATCGCTGACCCTCAGACGACCGCTGCCGGCCTCGTCGCGATGTTCCTGCGAGCGCCGGTGTGGCGCGACCCGGCGACCACGCCGTGGGGGACGGTCTACACCGCCGCCTACGACGCTGACTGGGGCACCCTGGACCTGCTGTGGCCGAACGACTCGTGGCGCCTGTCGGTCCACGACGTCGTCGAGGGCTCCCGGGTTCGGCGCTCCTGGGCGGCCGTGCCGGATGTGGTCTGGCCGGTCGAGGGCGACCCATCGACGATGCCGGTCCCGGTCGGCTGGTAGCCGGTCTGTGTCACGTCACGTTGTCACGGTGACGGTTGCGGCGTCGGCGATCTCGTGCAGCGCTGCACCGAGCTCGGACCCGGCGTGCCGGTTGTAGAGCGGTCCGGTTCCGTCGGTCAGGAGCAGGCCCGCCATCGCCACACCCCGGGCCGCGGGTGCGAGCGGCGCGGACAGGACGCCGGCGAGGCGGCGGATGTCTTGCTCCGCGGCGATGATTCGCCGGCGTTGAAGTGAAACCCGACGGCTGCCGCCGGTGGGCGGTCGATGCGCCCGGTTGATCAGGTCGCGCCATTCGTCGGCGAGGCGCTGGCGCGAGGTCGACGCCATCAGCAGCTGAGCGCGGGTGGCCAACAAGCGACTGGTCTCCGGTTCGAGGCCGGCAGCGAGCCGGCGGTCGAGCGATGCGCCGCGCAACCGGCTCAGCAGCCGAGTGAGTGGAGTCACGGGTCGGATGACGTAGCCGGTGCGGCCCCGGGAGTCGATCACGAGCACCTGCGCGGGGGTGCCGGCGTCGGTGGCCGGCACAAGTGACTGGGTCGTTGCCATGCACTAATTCTCTCGCCGACAGCACCGATCCGGGTGTGGCATTATTGACCCTATGCGAGACAAAACTGCCAAGCCTCGACCGCGCGAGGTGGCCCTCCTGGTCTATGACGGCGTGGAGATGTTCGACCTCGGAGTGGCGTGCGAGGTCTTCGGCGTGGATCAGTCGGCGCTGTTCGGCGTGCCGTGGTACCGGCTCTCGATGTGCGCGGCCGTGCCGGGGCCGGTCACGGTCGACGGGGGCTACGTCCTGCAGGCGCCGTTCGGGCTCGATCGGCTGCGCCGGGCCGAGACGATCGTCGTGCCTCCCACCTCGCGAGCGGATCAGGTGCCCGAGGAGGTTCTCGCTGCGCTGCGCCGAGCGCAGGCGCGCGGGCAGCGGATCGTGTCGTTGTGCACCGGCGCATTCGTGCTGGCCGCCGCCGGGTTGCTCGATGGCCGGCGAGCCACGACGCACTGGACCGAGTGCGAGGCGCTGGCGCGGGCCTTCCCCCGAGTCACCGTTGATCCCGGCGTCCTGTATGTCGACGACGGCGACCTGATGACCTCGGCGGGCTCGGCCGCCGGGATCGACCTGTTGCTGCACGTAGTCCGGCAGGACTACGGCAGCGAGATCGCTACCCAGCTCGCGCGCCAGATGGTCGTCCCGCCGCACCGGGACGGTGGCCAGGCGCAATACATCGAGACGCCGATGCCGAAGGTGTCAACGACGAACACGTTCGCCGAGACGGTCGACTGGTTGCAGCAGCACCTCGCTGAGCCGGTCACGATCGAGGACCTGGCCGCTCGCGCTGCCATGAGCCCGCGGACCTTCGCGCGGCAGTTCCTCGCCAGCACCGGGACGACGCCATACCAGTGGTTGCTGCGGCAGCGGGTGCAACACGCGCAGCGGCTGCTCGAGACCTCCGACCTCACGATCGACGTGGTGGCATGGAAGAGCGGTTTCGTGACCGCGGACAACTTACGCAAGCACTTCAAGCGAAGCGTCAAGACGACGCCGCAGGGCTACCGGAACGTCTTCAGGGCCAGGGTTGCGGGCTGAGTCGCTAGATCTCCTGCCCGGCAAACACCCGGTCGTCGGTCGACTTCTTGCTTGGGATGCCTTGGAGGTCACGGCGGGTGATCGCCAGGAAGGCGACCAGGACGAAGATCAGGGCGGTCGTCACCAGGCTCACATGGCCGTCGCCCCAGCCCCGGCCACCCACCTTGGTCGACTTGCCGAGCCAGTCGGCGACCGAAGCGCCCAGCGGCCGGGTCAGCACGTAGGCGGTCCAGAAGGTCAGGATCGGGTTGGCGCCGAACCCCCAGTACGCGACTGCCGGGATGACGATCAGGCCGGCGAAGAGCAGCGCGGACGAGAAGTAGCCGAGGTGCAGTGTTGTCGCGGTCAGGTCGCCGACCGCCGTACCGAGGGCGAAGGTGGCCACTACGGTCGCCCAGTAGAAGGCCTCCCGGCGGAAGGTGTCGACGCTGTGGATCGACAGGGTGCCCTCGGTGCGCTGCCAGGTGACGAAGACGGCCGCGAGGGCGACCGCGTAGATCGCCGATGAGGCGATGTAGGGGACACCGAAACCCACATGGAGTACGTCGGCGGCCATCGTGCCGAACACGCCGACCATCACGACGGCGAGCCAGTACGTCCAGGCCAGGTAGCGCCGCATCGACATCTGGATGGCGAGCGCAGCGACGAAGCCGGCGAATCCGATCAACACCGCGACCTTGGGGTCGATCCGGTGGACCAGGTAGTCCGAGGTGGCTTCGCCCATCGCGGTCGACAACGCCTTGATGACCCAGAAGTAGATCGTGATCTCCGGCACCCGCAATGCTCGTGCGGTTGCCAGTGCGCGGTTGGTCATGGCGCCTCCTCGCCGATCACTACAGCATGTCGTAGCTGAGGCGAACCTGAAGAGCGTTCAGCCTTCGCGGGCGGCCAAGATCGGGGCTGTTCGCGCCTCGTGCCCGCGTGCCGGCGTGGTCGGGTGTTCCTCGAGCAGTGCCGATCGGAAGGCGGTTGCGGCCTGCGCCGGGCGCCCGGAGACAATGACGCCGTGACGTCACTCGATGCCGAGGAGCTGCTGGTCACGCACATCAGCAACCACGACTACGCGGACACCGTCCAGCGGCTGGAAGCCGAGCTGGCCCGCCGCCGGGTCCCGGTCTTCGCCCGGATCGATCATGCCGCCAACGCGACCGCGGTCGGCCTCGACATGCCACCGACCCTGGTGATCGTCTTCGGCAACCCGACGGCCGGTACGCCGGTCATGCTTGCGCAGCCTGAGATCGCGATCGAGCTGCCGCTCCGAATCCTGGTCCGCAAGGCCGGCGACGACGTCATGGTGCAGTATCGCGATCCGGCCGAGCTCGCCGAGAGCTATGGGTTGGCCGATGATGTCGTCGCGCCCTTCCATGTGATCGCCGACATCATCAACACGGCGTTGTAGCCGCCCGACCGTCTCGGCCGGCGAACCTCACGCCGACCGGATTGCTGCTCGCCCCGGCTGTGACCGGTAAGCGAAGATGCGTGCATGGTTCGGGCCGTGGTCGCCGCGCTCCGCCGCTACCAGGGACTCGGAGCGGTCCACCGGGCCGCGCGGGCGGCGATCGTGATGCCGGGGATGTTCGCGATCGGTGACAAGGTCATCGGCGATCCGACCGTCGCGACCTTCGCCGCGTTCGGCAGCTTCGCGATGATCCTGCTGGTGAACTTCGGCGGGTCGCTCCGCGAGCGGCTGGAGGCGCAGGTTGCGCTGTCGGCCACCGCCGCCGCCATGGTGTGCCTCGGCACGTTGGTGTCGCGCACAACCTGGCTGGCGGTCGTGACGATGGCGGCGGTCGCGTTCGGCGTGCTGTTCGCGGGCGTCGTCAGCTCGGTCTTCGCGAGCGCAACGACCGCGCTCTTGCTGGCGTTCATCCTGCCCGTCTCGCTGGCCGCAGCGCCCTCGGCGATCCCAGCCCGGCTCGAGGGGTGGGGGCTGGCCTGTGGAGCTGCGCTGCTTGCGATGGTGCTGCTGTGGCCGGCCCGAGCGCCGGACCCGCTTCGCATGGCGGCCGCCGCCGCCTGCCGCACGCTGTCCGAGCGGATTCGCTCCAACGTCGCCTTCCGCGTCAGCGGCGGAGTTGCGGAGTCCGCAGCCGGGCATGATCTCGCGGTCGAGCGGGCGAAGGACGCGGTCGCCGCCCTGCATCGGACCTTCCTCGCGACGCCGTACCGCCCCACCGGCCTGGGCACCGCGGCGAGGACGATCGTGCGGCTGGTCGACGAGCTGAACTGGCTGGACATCGTGCTGACGTCCGAGCAGCCGGTGTCGGGACCGGTGCCGCCGGACCGGCCGAGCATCGCGGTCAAGCAGGCCGCTGCGACCGTGCTGGCGCAGTGTGCCGAGCTCTTGGAACGCCCGGACCACTCGCCCGACACCCTGCGCGAAGCACTGGTGAACCTGCACAACGCGCTCGAAGTGATGGAGGTCGACGCGACCTTTGAGCTGCCGGTGGTTCGCGCACCTGCGGTGGCCGGCAGCGGCATGGACGACGATCAGGTGGTCGAGTTCGTCACGTCGCTGGACCCGAGCTTCCGCGCCCAGGAACTGAGCTTCGCGGTCGCTCTGATCGGGCGCAACGTGGACCGAACTGTTGCGGCGGAACGACGCGGGTGGTGGCAGCGGCTGCTCGGGCAGCAGCCCGATGGAGTGGCCGGTCCGCTGGCCGCCGCGCGGGAGCGAGCCGGTGCCCATCTGGAGCCGCACTCGGTCTGGCTCCACAACAGCGTGCGGGGCGCCGCGGCGCTCGCAACCGCCGTGCTCATCGCGGACCTCAGTGGCGTGCAGCACTCGTTCTGGGTCGTGCTCGGCACGTTGTCCGTGCTTCGGTCCAACGCGCTGAACACCGGTCAGAATGCGCTGCGCGGCGTCCTGGGCACAACCGCCGGTTTTGCCCTCGGTGCCCTCCTGCTCAAGCTGATCGGCACCGACCCGACCTTGCTGTGGATCTTGCTTCCGATCGTGGTGCTGTTCGCCGGCATTGCACCGGCGCTGGTGTCGTTCGCCGCCGGCCAGGCTGCGTTCACCCTGACCCTGGTGATCCTCTACAACATCGTCCAACCGGTCGGCTGGCGGGTCGGGCTGCTCCGAGTGGAGGACGTCGCGCTCGGATGCGCGGTCAGCGTTGCGGTCGGGACGGTGTTCTGGCCGCGCGGAGCGGCGGCGACGCTGCGCACCGCGCTCGCCGAGGCCTACGCCGACAGTGCGACGTACCTCCACAACGCGGTGATCTTCGGCGAGAACCGCTGTGACGCCGGGCGAGCGCCGTCGGTCGAGCCCACCGCGGAAGCTCTGTTGGCGGCGGCATCGTCACGGCGCCTCGACGACACCTTCCGCAGCTACCTCGCCGAGAACGGGCCGAAGCACGTGTCGCTGGCCGAGATCACCAGCCTCGTCACCGGCGTGGCAGCATTGCGGCTCGCCGCCGACGCGATCGTCGACCTCTGGGAGAGCGATCACGAGCGTGGGGGAGACCGCGCCGCGGCGCGCGAGGAGCTGCTGACCAACAGCGCAGTCGTCCGCGGGTGGTACGCCGATTTCGCGAACAGCTTGCTCAGAACCCGCGAGCCGCCGGTGCCGCTGCGCCACGATCGCGCCGCCAACGGTCGCCTCATCGATGCGGTGCGTCGCGACCTGCGGACCGACGACGGTCGTTCGACCGCGGTCGCCGTTCGCGTGATCTGGACCGCCGACCATCTCGACGCTGCGCGGCGGCTGCAGCAATCGATCGTCGGTGCGGCCCGCGCCGCGTCGTCGTGAGCCAGCCTCGCCACTAGGCGTCGGCAGGTCCGATCACGCCGTCCTCGACCAGCCGGTCGATCTCGCCAGGGTCGAGATCGCTGAGCTCGGCCAGGACAGTCATCGTGTCCGCACCAAGTGCCGAGCTCGCGTGCACCGGTGGGTCATAGTCGCGCCACTGCATCGGTGACGTTGCGGAGATGACCGGGCCGATGCCGGGTTGGTCGAGCTCCTGCAGCGGACCCGGCATCGCCGCGGCGGTCTCGGCCAGCGAACGGAACGGTGCCGACAACACCCGGGCCTCGCTCAGCGCGGCAGTGACCGAGTCAAGGTTGCGGGCGCCGAACCACGGCTCGAGGATCGCCGAGATCTCAGCCCGGAGCCGGTATCGGGCCGACTCGTCGCGGACCAGATCGACGGCGTGCTCGGCCTCGAGGGCGGCGATCGCTGCGTCGCTCCCGGTGATGCCGACCAGCGCGCGCCACTGAGCGGGCGTCAGGGCGACGACCATGACGTACCGGCCGTCTGCGGTCGCGAAGTCGCGGCCGTAGCTGCCGTAGATCGCGTTGCCCTGCCGGTCGCGGTCCCGACCGGTCGCCGCAACCTCCGAGAACCAACCGAGGTTCGCGACGCCGGCGAGCGCGACATCGGCGAGCGCGATGTCGACCCGCGCGCCCGTACCGAATCGATCGCGGCGCCGCAACGCCGCGAGCAACGCTGTTGAGACCGTCATGCCGGTGAGCAGGTCCCAGGCCGGCAGCACGTGGTTGACCGGTCCTGAGTCCGCCTCCGGTCCGGTGATGAACGGGACGCCGGTCTCGGCATTGACGGTGTAGTCGACTGCGGCCCGTCCGTCGCGAGTGCCCTCGATGTGGATGTGGATCAGGTCGGCCCGTCGACCGCTCAGGGCCTCCCACGACAGCCAGTCCGCGGCGACCACGTTGTCCATCAGCACGCCCCGGTCGGTGCCGGGCGCGCAGATCAGCCGGAGCGCGACCTCGCGGCCCGCTTCGCTGTGCAGGTCGAGGGTGATCGAATGCTTGCCGCGGTTGAGCGCCGACCAGTAGAGACTGCGGCCGTTCGGCGCGAGCGGCCAGCGATTGACGTCGACCGCGCCGCCGAGCGGATCCATCCGCACCACGGTGGCGCCGAGCTGCGCGAGCGCCAGTCCGGCCGAGGGGCCGGCGACGAAGGTCGCCAGCTCGATGACCACCAGACCGGCAAGCGGAGCCGTCTCGGGCCAGGAAGTGCTGACGACGACACCACCCTTCTCGCCCCGGTCAACCGGCGACCCAAGTATGACGTCCGAGTTGACCGGCGCCGTACGGCCTGCCGGCCAGTCCGGCGGTCAATGAGTTCGGGTTTGCGACTGGTTTGCGATCGGCCCGCCACAGACTCCTGGCAAAGGTTCAGTGCCGACCTTCGGTCGTGCGAGACGAGGGGAGAAGGCCATGCCCCGCAAGCGGATCGCGTTCCTAGCGATCGGTGCGGCGCTCGGCGCCGTTGCCGCCCTCAGCGGGTGTTCCAGGTCCAACGGGTCGATCGCGGGTCTGCAGAGCGTCGCGTCGCCTGCTCCTTCGACCGGCGGCGGATCTCCCGCTGGAGGCTCGCCGGCCACGTCGATCAATCCGCTTCAGGGGATCCTCGGCTCGGGCGGCCCGCTCGACGTGAGCACGCTGTGCGCGGCGGTCCCGCCGGCCGACATCCAGAAGCTGTTCAAGGCACCGGCGCCGTCCCTGGTCTCCGACCCGGGCGAGTGCAACTGGGGCAGTGGCGGGATCACGGTCGACATCTTCCCCAACGACGCGGACAAGTCGCTGTACGGCGGTGGTGCCGTATCGGTGGCGAGCGCTGCCCACCTGTCGGGTGTCGGCGACATCGCACAGTGGTCCCAGCCGATCCCTGGTCACACTGTGCCGTTCCTGGTCGCACACGAGGGAACCACCTCGATCAGCGTGAGCCCGAGCCTCGACGTCGATCAGACCACGATCGCTTTCACGGGCAGCGCGCCGTTCTTCGACGTCTCCAAGGCAGAGGCGTTGAAGTATGCAATCGAAGAGGGCCGGATCTGCACCGACATCTTCTCGGCGATGGGCACCTGAGGCGGCTGCCGTCAGGGCGTGAGCACGAGGCTGAGCGTCGTTGCCGCGGTGAACGGGTCGTTCGCGGTGGCGGTCAGCCGGCCGCCGGAGCCGGCCGAGCCGGACGGCGCGGAGTCGGCGAGCAGCGCGCTGATCCGGCCCCCGCCGTTGCCGAGCTCGGAGCTCCGAATCGTCGCGCCGGGCGAGCCGGCCCACGCAGTGACGTCCGAGGACTTCACCGCCCAGTACGACACGACGACGTCGCCCGCAACCGGGACCGCGACGGACGGAGTTGTCACCGCGCTTTCGGCCTGATGCGCGGTCGCGCCGGCCAGAGCTGGCGCGACGCTCGGGCTGACTCCCGCATACGCCGCGACCTGAAGGCTTCCCTTGACCGCGGCGGGGAAGTGGACACTCACCGTCGTCCCCGGGTCCGCGGACGTCGCGAACTTGCTCCAGACCGAGGTCGTCATCACCGGGTTCGGCACGGTGCCGACGAGGGTCCAGCCCGGTGGGGTGGCGATCGGGGTCGTGGCCACCGCGGTCGCGGTGAGCAGCAACTCGTCGCCCGGCGCGGCCGTGCTGGGGATCGTCACACTCGGTGCGGCTGAGTCGGCCGTGTCGCCGCTCGCACCGGCAAACGCGACTGACGACGACGATGTCGGCGTCGGCGGGGCTGCCGATGGCGAGCAGATACCGAACGGTCCGCACAGGTCAGCGGTGCTCGCGTCGGCAGCATGACCCAGCAGCGGGAGCCCGAGCAGCTCCTCGGTCGTCTTCAGCAGCGAGTAGTGCGAGTAGTTGCTGCCGGACACGACATGAGTGGTGTACGGCGAGATCACGATGTCGGGGACGATGCAGTCGGTGGCGGATGAGGATGTGCAGCTCTCGCCGTCCGAACCGCCGCGTCCTTCGTCCCAGGTGATGTCGATCAGCAGGTCCCCCTTCTCGTAGTCGGGGCCACTGGTCAGGATCGGGATCCACTTCGCCAGCCACGCGTCGCCGCCGGCCACGAGATTCGGGCACGACGTGTCGCCGGCCGGCAGCGCGTGCATGTCGTCGCAGGGACCTGGAGTGACGAACGAGAACGCCGGCAGTGAGCCGCCGGTGGTCGCGGTGAGGAGTGGGCCTGAGGTCGTCGTACCGAGCGGCACGTCGTTGCTCGCGCAGTCCCCGGCGCTCGGCGCCCCGACCGGAAGCGCCGAGAACGACGCGGCCGGGTTGTGCCGGCCCAAGTAGTACTGGCTCGGGGGCGCGGTGCCGGTCTGGCCGATGTGGTCGCAGCTCGTCGGCATGTACTCCTCGTAGCTGCGCCAGCTCGGGTCGGTCTGGGAGAAGATGCTCGGCGCGGTGTAGTAGCCGAGCGAGTCACTCGCCACGCCCTGCGTGCTTCCGCTGGTCATCGCCAGGTAGTTCGGATAGCTCGGGTGGGTGGCGGCGTGGTAGTCGCTTGCGCTACCGCACTGCGACAGCAGCGAGTTGTCGATGTACGACGCGCTCGGGTCGCCCGGGATCTCGCCTTCCGCGGTGCCGTACGAGAGGTTCTCCATCACGATCCACAGCACTTTGGAGATGTGCGGGGTCTGTCCTGCCATCGAGCCGCAGAGGGCGCTGGTCGCGGTGGCGTTCTGGTTCGGCGTCGACAGCCCGAAGTGGCCGACCAAGCTGTTCGTGCCGGCGTCCGCGGCGTGCGCGAGGTGCGACCGACCGAGGAGGTCCTCGACCCCTTTGGTGATGGAGTAAGGATCGAGGAACGTCGTGACGGTGCCGCCGTGGTTGTAGGGGTAGACAACCCACAACGGCACGTGGCAGCTCTGCTGCTTTCCCGCGAGGTCGGCGGTTTGGTTGGTGCAGTTCTCGCCGATGGTGGAGTCGGCGCCGGAGCCTTCGTCGTCCGTGATGATCAGCGCCGTGGTGCCGGACTGGTACGACGCCGAGGCGACGAACTTGGGCAGGAACTGGCTGAGGAAGCCGTCCTGTGCGCTCAGCGGCGAGCCGACTTCACCGACGTGATCCTGACTTGGTGACAGCCAGGTGAAGCCGGGCAAGGCGTTGGTGTCGAGGGCGGACCAGAACGCGCCGCTGTCGGGCGTCGTCAGCGAGTTGACCGGCACGACGTCGGCGGCGCAGTCGACGTCGGGGTAGAAGAGTCCGGGGTCGTGCCCGATCTTGGTGACTCCACTGATCGTGGCCTGCTCGCAGTTCGATGTCGCGCCTTCGACGAAGTTTCGCCAGCCGACATCGGCGGCGGCCGACTGGCTGAACAGGCTCGGTGCGGAACTGCTGCATGCCACGACCGAGCCGCACCCTTGCGGGCTCTTGGCCGGATACTGTCCGGCCGTTGTGGCCAGGTAGTTCGCCGCGCTCGCGTGGGTTGCGGCGTACATCTCGGTCGCCACTCCGCAACGCGCCGTCAATGTGTTGTTCATGTAAGGCGCCGAAGGGTTACCGATCACCTGGTCGTAGCCTTGGTTCTCCAGATACATCACGACAACGTGTTTGATCGCGGGCGCGGTGCCGGTGTTGCCGCACATCGCGAGCGTGCTTGCGGCATGCGTCACCGTTGTGCTGACTGCGACCGTCGTGACGGCCAGAACTATTGCTGCTGAATAACGGAAGATGGCGGTGCTGCGAGCCTGCCGTCTTCTCATCGGGACACCCCTGAGCTCGGCCGAACCTCACTCGTGCAACGGTTTCGATCAACTCAAAGTGCCTCTGCAGCCTAAGAAAGGTGTACCCACGTAATAGCGCCGTCAATCTGAAGGTCCGGCAAACGCTTGGCGACAACTTGGGCGTCGCATGCCGGGTGCGAAACTCTATTGGGCGCGTGGCTTGCGCTGCTTGACGATCGACCAGGCGAACCAGCCCGCGACCGTGAGCAAGCCGAGGCCGACGCAGAACAGCGCGATCGGCGTCGACTTCGACGAGGTGTAGGCGGTGTCACCGGTCGCGCGCGCCCTAACCGTCCTGCCGATGTCGCTCCCGCCAACGCCGTCGACGGTGCCGAGCACTACATGTCCGTTGCCGAGCAGGCTGCCGCCGGCGACCAAGCTCCCGCTGCACACGGTGGATCCGCCGTGCAGACCGTCGACGTGGTGGCAGTCGGTGACAGTCATGACTACCTTGGCTCCGCTCGACTCTTGATGTAGCCGCCGCGCTCCGCCCGCGAACAAGCCGAGCGCGCAGAGGATCAGCGCCACCGTCAAGCCTTGAGAATCGCCATCTCGCTTGCCGGTGTCTACCGGCCGTGACCCGCGGTGTACCGGAGCCACGACGCGGCGCTGATCGCGCGCCGATAGGCCGGCGGCGGATCGAGTCGTAGCACCAGTCGCCCGTTCGACTCGACCGGCATGGCCCGGTCGCCGACCAGCCATCGGTAGGGCGTGGGCAGCGCGATCGACGTCGCCGGCAGCACGGCATCGCGGGCGGTCAGCGGCCGCCGTGCGGTCTCCGGACCTCGGCGGAGCTCGATGTCGAGGCGGAGCTCGTATCCCGCGGTCGGTCGCAACAACCGTCGCCCGACTCCGACCAGATCGACGTCACCGGCGAAGCGAACGGCGCCCTGGCCCGGATCGACCTCCAGCGGTCCGGACCAGACCAGGTCGCCCACCCTGGTCGTGACCCGGACGGAGCCCCGCGGTTCGACCCCGGCGAGGCCGTCGAGCAGGTCGTGCACCTGCCCCTCGAGCCGCAGCACGGCGCCGCCGTCCGTGGCCCGCGACACGACCGCGAGGTACGGGCGCTTCGACCACGCCTGGTTCTGCCAGTGCTCGTCGGTCACATCCAGTACGGCGTCCGCCCGCGGGTCATCGGCGTACGCCTCAGTCCAGCGCAGCCGTCCACCGGTTGCCACCAGGTCACTCGACGCCGAACCGGTGACGGCCAGGTCAGCGGCATCGAGCGCGCGCTCGATATCCCCCTGGCCGATCATGAACGCGCCGATCCGGCAGCCGACCGGGATGTCCTCGCCGCGTCCAGGGCGATCGGGAATCGGCACTCCGGCGCAGTAGTCCCGCGCCGTCTCCAGCAGCTCGCCGCGATCCTCCGGCGCGGCCTCGCGCAGCTCGCGGAGGAAGACCATCAGGTCGAGCGCAAGAAACCTCGCGTCCTTCGCCGCGCGCAGCTCGGGTGGCGCACCTGAGTCGGCGAGATAGGCGTCGATGCGACGGTTGACCTCGATCCGGTCGCGCCAGCGTTTGAGGTCCCGGCGGTTGGTGATCGACAGCGCGTCGGCCGAGCGCCTGACGTTCCAGACGTAGACCAGGTCGGGCACGATCGCGATCCGGCCGGCCCGGCAGTAGGCCTCGGTGACAAAGAGCAGGTCCTCGTAGAGCAGGCCGGCCGGAAAGGCCAACCCGGCCGCTTCGACGAACGAGCGCCGGTAGAGCTTGTTCCACGGTGGCGTGTCGTGCAGCTGGGCCGGCCGGTCGAGGATGCCGTTGAGGACAGTCGCGCTGCCGTAGAGCTCGCGGTACGCGGCGATGTAGCGGGTCGGGTCGTGGTGGCGCCGGACGAACTCGCCGCAGGCCATATCGGCGTCGGCGCGCTCGGCCGCGCCGGACAGCTTCTCGCAGGCCCGCCGGGTGAGCACATCGTCGCTGTCGCAGAACATCAGATACCGGCCGGTCGCGACCGCCATACCGTCGTTGCGCGGCGCGCTGCAACCGCCGCTGTTGGCCTCGCGCCGGAGCACGGTGATCCGCGGGTCGGCGGCCGCGAGCGCCGCGGTCAGGGTCGGCGTCTCGTCGGTCGAGGCGTCGTCGACCACGATGATCTCGATGTCCCGAAGGGTCTGGCGCATGACCGAACGGATCGCGGTCGGCAGATGGGTGGCGTCGTTGTACCCGATCACGATCACGCTGACGAGCGCCACCGCCGGAGACTATTCCGTCTCCGTACCCGTCCCCGTACCCGCCGCGGAACGGCGGGCCGGGTCCAGAACGCGGCGGGTGAACGAGGAGTGGGCCGCCGCGGTCATCCGGACTGGTGGTCGGTCGTCCCTATACCCTGAACACCACCATGTTGCCCCCGTTTGGCCGGTTTGCGGATGCCCTCGCCCTGGCTGTCGTGACCGTGCTGAGCACCCCGCATTCCGCCGTCTTGCACCAGCGAGGCTTCCCGACCTCCGGCGCCGTGGGCTACGACGTGGGTGATTCGTCCTGCTCCACCACGCTGCCGACCGGTGGCTCGTTCGCCGTCGTGGCGGCGACCGCCGGCAAGCCGTTCCACCCCTCGACCTGCCTGGCGGCCGAGTACGCGTGGGCCAAGACGCTGACCTACCGGCCGCAGTACTACATCAACCTGGCCGATCCCGGTCACCGGAGCTCGCACTGGGGCGGCAGCGGTCCGCGGACCTGTCACCGCAAGCCCAAGTACGACGTGGGCTGCGCCTACGACTACGGCGTCAAGACCGCCGCCACGGCGCTCCAGTACGTCAAGGCAGCGGGCAGCAACGGCCAGGGCCGCTGGTGGCTTGATGTCGAGCCAGACAACACCTGGGGCACCGGTCGGGCCGGCATCGCGGCGAACATTGCTGACATCCAAGGCGCGCTGCACTACCTACGGACCCGGTCACACATCTCTGCCGGCATCTACACCGAGACCACCTGGTGGTTCCAGATCACCGATGGTGCCCGGATGTCGCGTACCGCGGTGTGGGGCGGCGGCGCGAACAGCAAGCATCACGCCCGGCAGAACTGCCGGCTGCACTCGATCACGGGCGGGCGCGCGCTGCTGGCGCAATGGATCACCGGCACCGTCGACCACGACCTCGCCTGCTAGCTGGATCCCTGCCGTCGTGGGCGCCGCGAGCGCCAGCTGCGGCGGCAACGGCGGATTGCGGTGGCGCCGCCCGCTGTGCGACCATTCCGCAGCGCCCGGCGCGATGGAGGGGATCTGAATGTCAGCACCGGCCATGATGACCGGGGGAGCGGGCCGCCGGATTACTCGACGCCGCCGGTCACGCCGCACGATCGTCGGTGCTGCCGTGTTATCGGTGGTCCTGCCCATGGTCGGGCTCGTGGCGACGGCAACTCCGACGTCAGCCGTACCGACATACACGTTCATCCAGGTGCCCAACGGCGGCAACGGGGTCGGGGTCAACCCCAAGACCAACACGATCTACGAGAGCGGCCTCGGCACCGTGTCGGTCATCAACGGCGCCACCGGGAAGGTCACCGCCACCATCGCCGACTCGGGCAAGCAGCCCGGTGACATCGCGGTCGACCCGACCAGGAACCTGGTCTATGTCGCCAACGCGGGCTCGGGCACGATCACCGTCATCAACGGCAAGACCAACAAGGTTCACCACACGACCAAGGTCGGCCACGATCCGGTCAGCATCGCCGTCAACACCAAGAAGGACCTTGTCTACGTCGCCAACACCAACTCGAACACGGTGTCGGTCATCAACGGCAGGACCGACAGGGTCGTGCACACGGTCAAGGTGCGCCATCACCCCAACTACGTCGCGGTCAACGTCAAGACCGGTACGGTCTACGCCACCTTCGAGGGCGTCCCAGGCTCGCAGAACGGAAGCACCTACTTCTTCCACGCGGGCGTGGCGGTCATCTCCGGCAGGACCAACAAGGTCACCCGGCTGGTCAAGCCGGCGTCGGAGTCCGGCAGCTCGGCGGACGGGGTCGCGGTCGACCCCGGCACCGGCCGGGTCTACGTGGTCTTCGACTACGCGTACGGCGCGGTGTTGGTGCTGAACGGCAAGACCGACAAGGTCATCACGAACATCTCCGTCGGCAGCTATCCCAACATGATCGCGCTGAACCTGACCAAGCACCTGATGTACGTCGGGTGGAGCGACGCGAACCAACAGGGGATCAAGGTGTCGTTCGTCAAGCTGGGCAGCGGCCGGATCATCGGCAACTACGGCGAGGAGCAAGGTCAGACCGGCATGGCGATCAACCCGGTCACCAACCGCACCTACATCTCGTCCAACGATCTCTACCTCGCCGGGGAGTACACGACCGGCCTGGAAGTGATGCACGGCACGTAGCCGCCGCGTCGCGCCGGAGATGAATAATCTGCGCCCGAGGTTGCTAAGCCGCCCCGGTACGGGGTAGGACGATCTTGCCCCTGGGTGACCGCCGCGACACCGCGCCGCGGAGCCCACGCAGCCGTCCGGCCCGGCCGGGACGGCAAGCCCTTGACTTGGAGGCGTAATGAGCAGCAGCGGGAGCGTCGATCTGAAGCTCGAGGTGGTCGTCATCCCGGTGGCCGATCCCGACCGCTCGAAGGACTTCTACGCGGGCCTCGGCTGGCGGCTCGACGCCGACTTCCCGTTCGACAACGGCTTCCGGGTGGTTCAGTTCACCCCACCCGGGTCGGCGACGTCGATTCAGTTCGGCACAAAGATCACCTCGGCGGCGCCGGGCTCGGCCCAAGGGCTCTACCTGGTCGTCTCGGACATCCAGGGCGCATGCGACGACCTCCTTGCCCACGGCGCGAAGGTCAGCGAGGTCTTCCATTCCGGGACACCCGGAGCGCAGCTCCAGACCGACGACACCAGCGGGCGGATCAGCGGACCGGACCCCGACCACAAGACGTACAGCTCGTTCGCGACGTTCGCCGATCCGGACGGCAACGGCTGGCTGCTTCAAGAAGTGACGACGCGACTTCCCGGCCGCATCGACGCCGCTGAGACGAGCTTCGGATCCGCGGCGGCCCTGGCGGATGCGCTCCGCCGCGCGGCGGCCGCGCACGGCGAGCACGAGAAGCGGACCGGCCAGGCCGACGAGAACTGGCCGGACTGGTACGCCGCGTACATCGTGGCCGAGCAGGCGGGCACGGACCTGCCGTCATGACCGATGCCGACTTCGATGTCATCGTCCTCGGCGCCGGCTCCCCGGGCGAGCATTGCGCCGGAGCGCTCGCCGCCGGCGGGCTGCGGGTAGCGGTTGTCGAACGCGAACTGGTCGGCGGTGAGTGCTCGTACTGGGCCTGCATCCCGTCCAAGACGCTGCTGCGTCCCGGTGAGGCCGCTCATGCCGCCAACGACGCGGCCGGGTCGGCGACCGTCGATGTGGAGGCAGCACTTGCCTGGCGCGACTTCATGGTCTCGGGCTACTCGGACGCCGGTCAGGAGAAGTGGCTGGCCGGCAACGGCATCACCCTGATTCGCGGCCGGGGCCGCCTCGCCGGCCCCGGCGCGGTCGAGGTGGACGGCTCCCGCCACACCGCCCGGCACGTGGTCATCGCGACCGGCGCCGACCCGGTCATTCCGCCGATCCCCGGGTTGCGCGAGCTCGAGGGGATCTGGACCAATCGCGAGGTGACCGGCATGAAGGCCGTGCCGCGTCGACTGCTCGTGCTCGGTGGGGGACCGGCCGGCGTCGAGATGGCCCAGGCCGTACGCCGGTTCGGCGGTGAGACCGTGATCATCGAGAGCGCTGCGCGGGTGCTCGGACGCGAGCCCGCGGCGCTCGGCGAGGCGCTCGGTGCCGTGCTGGAACGCGACGGCGTCGAGCTGCGTCTCGGCGTAACTGCGACCGCCGCGCGGCGCGAGGGCAGCGAGTACGTCGTGGAGCTCGACGACGGCACCCAGGTGCAGGGCGATCACCTCCTGGTCGCCACCGGGCGAAGGCCGCGGGTCGAGGATCTCGGCCTGGAGACGGTCGGCGTCACGGTCCCCGGCCGCGGCATCCCGGTCGACGCCCAGCTGAGAGTGGCTGATGGGCTGTGGGCGATCGGCGACGCGACCGGGATCTGGCAGCTCACCCACGTCGGCAAGTACCAGGGTGATGTCGTCGCCGCCAACATCCTCGGGGAAACCCGCTCGGCCAACTACGAGGCAGTGCCGCGGGTGGTTTACACAGATCCGGAGGCCGCCTCGGTCGGTGAGACGACCGATTTCTCCTTCAGCGGGACCGCCCTGCTCCGGGAGGTCGCGAAGCTGGAGACCTACTCGCGTGCCTACGCAGACAGCAACGGGTTCCTGACGCTGCTGAGCGACGGCGAGCGTCTCACCGGTGCCTACGCCCTCGGCCCGGAGGCGGGCGAGTGGCTTCAGCAGGCGACCCTGGCAATCCGCGCCAAGGTGCCACTCGACGTTCTGATCGACACGATTCAGCCGTTCCCGACATTCTCCGAGATCTACGCCGGGGCACTCGGCGCGCTTCGTCGGTCGATCCGGCAACCCGGCAGATAGAGGACAGCTCCAGTGCCCTGGCTGCCCGACTTCGTCAGCGCGGTGGAGTTGGCGCGGGTGCAGACCCGCGACGCGGCCCTTGCCGACCCGGCCGCGTCGTACCTGCAGGCGCTGAGTCGCGGCGAGACCCGTGACCTGGAGGCTGCCTGGCCGGGAGCGGTGGTGGTCCACGACCCGCGGGCCGGCGAGATCCGTGGTCATCACCGGCTCCGGCGGTTCATCCACGACAACCACGCCTGGTTCGACGCGCACGACGCACGGATCGAGCGGGTGGCGTCAACCCGCGCCGGCCGGCGGGCCGTCCTTGAGCTGCTGGTTCGCCTGACCGTCGATGACGGCGAGCAGGTCGCCTGGCCGATCGCCGTGGTGGCCGAGTCGCCCGACGATCTGTCAGTGGTGTTCCGCACCTACTGCAGCCAGTGGCCGGTCTCCGGCCAGCGGCCGGTGCGAGCGGCCATCCTGCCGCCGGGCGACGAGGACCTCGCCGGCGTGGTCGCCCGCTACCACTCGGCGCTGGACTCCGGTGACGCCGAAGCGATCATGACCGTGTTCGCCGCCGACGGGTACTACGGCGAGCCGATCGGCCCGCATCCGGTCCACCGCGGCGCCGCCGAGCTTCGCGACTTCTTCACCGAGCGGCTGCGCGACGGCGGGATCGGCCTGCAGCACTGCGCGGTCACCGACGACGGGGTCCGTTGCGCACTGGAGTACAACTGCGTCCGGTGGGGCTCCGAGGACGTGGCCCCGCAAGCCGGGATCGGTGTCTACGAGCGGCGGCCGGACGGACTGCTGGCTGCGGCCCGCGTGTACGACGACGTCGTACCCCCGACTGGCGCCCGTGCCGCCGGCGGGCCATGAAGCGAACAACCCGACGCGGTCGAAAGGCGGTCATCGATGAGGGCTGACATCACGCCGGGTGGCGTGTTTCCCGACTACTCGCTCCCCGACCACACCGGAAGGGTGCGCTCGCTGTCCGAGGTGCAGGGCGATGACCCGATGATCCTCACGCTGGCGCGCGGTCACTACTGCCCGAAGGAGCATCAGCAGCATCGTGAGCTGGCGGGATTTCAGTCGAAGATCGCGGTCGCCTACACGCAGATCGCGACGATTGCGACCGACGAGCACCACACCCTGCAGGAGTTCCGGCTGGCGGTCGGCGCTCAGTGGCCCTTCTTCTCCGACCCGGAGCGGACCGTCCAGCGCGACCTCGACATCAAGGAGTACACCGACCCCGACAACGACCCGATGATCCCGCACACGTTCGTGCTGAAGCCGGGGTTGGTGATTCACAGCATCTACAACGGCTACTGGTTCTGGGGTCGGCCGTCGCTGGACGACCTGTGGCGTGACCTTCGAGCCGCGTTCAGCGAGGTCCGCCCGGACTGGGATCTCAGCAAGCCCGGCCTCCGCGCGGCCTGGGACGCCGGCGACCATTCGTCGTTCCACGGCTGGGACAAGAAGGCCAAGTAGCCGAGGCTGCGCGCACTCGGGCTCGCCCGCAGTCAGCCCGCGCCGCTCCTGCCCGGGTCATTCGGGTGCGGCGAGAGCGGCGTGACCTCGTCGGTTCTCCAGATCCGCAGCGGCATCGAGGCGAGGATGCCTTCGAGTCCGTCGGCGTCGGGTGCGGAGAACAGGCCGAGCGTGCGCCACTCGCCGGGCTGCAGCGGTGGGCGCCACAGCCGGAGCAGGTGCCCTTCGGCGGCGAGCTCGCGCGAGCGCGCCGCTTCGCGCCGCCGGACCTCGGCGACTGTTTCCTCGGACGTTCCTTCGGGCACCCGCGTGGTCATGCTGACGAGATACTCGACCGGGCACCTCCTCGATCGCGGGCCGTTCGCCACACCAGGATTCCGCCCTGGCAGGTCGCCTGGCGTGCACGATAACGCCGACCTGCCGCGACCTGCTCCGCGGTTCGGCTGACCGGGTGCGCGGCGGTCCGGGATACTGCCCGGATGGACACGCAGCGCAGGGCTTCGATCAGGGTGCGAGCAGCGGTAGTGATCGGGACGACGGCGCTTGTGAGCGTGGCGTTGGCGGCACCGGCATGGGGCAACGGCAAGGACCGGGAGTTCGCCGGCTACCTCGTCCACCGGGCCGGGGGCATCCGCGCGGTGGCCGCCGAGTTCACCATTCCCACCATCACATGCAAGAGCAACAGCCAGATCGCGCTCGGACCCGGGGTCTACCTCCAGCAGACCACGCTCGATGCCAGCGATGGGGTCGCGACCGGCGTCTACGAAGAGGTGGAATGCCTCGCCGCGGGGCCGCCCGGCAGCCTGTACGTCGGGATCTTCATCAACGCGATGGCCCACAAGACGCTCACGGTCTCCCCAGGTGACGTCATCGGCGTGTCGATCAAGCACAGCGGCGGGAAGATCACCGTCAAGGCGATCGACCATACGACGAAGACGACGATCACCGGGACCGGCAAGCAGAAGAAGGCCGAGACCTATGCGCTGTTCGGCTACTACCAGCCCGGCACCACGGCCTGGCAGCATCCACACACCAGCCCGACGCCGTACACGTTTGCGACCCTCAACGGTGCGGCGCTGTCGAAGGCGCACCCGCGCGCCATCAACTGCGTGCGCGGCCACACCGTCCAGTTCCGCCCCAGCAAGATCACGCACGGCGAAGACTTCACCATCAACTTTGTGCACAGCTGATCCGGGGTGACCCGCTGACCTCGCGCGTGGCGGCGAGGGCTATACCTCGTTGCCTGCGCCCGTGGCTGCTCCGTCGACGAGAGCTTTGAGATCAACGGTCGGGATGTGCCGCTTCGCCGCCAACGTCACGTACGTCTGACCGAGGGCATCCTTCGCCGCACCGAGGATCGTGCTGACCAGCGCCAGGTTGCGGGCGAGGTCCGCCGGAGCTTCGGTGGCGACGATGTGGCTCCAGACCGCTTCCTCGAGCACGTTGATCGCGGTCTGCACCTCGGCAATGCTGAATCCGGCATCGAATCGCTCGCGCGCGATGACGTCGATCCGACGCGTCATCGTGAGCGTGCTCGGCTCACGCGCACATTCGATGAGGACGCCGAACAGTTCGCCCAGCTTCATCGCGATGAAGGGCGGATCGGCCTGACGGTAGTGGTCGGCATGCGCCCGGGAGAGTGACGCCTCGGCCGCTTGCAGGATGTCCGCGCCGGCTTCTTCGAGGTCGGAAGCAAGGTCCATGCTCGCAGTGTTGCCCGCGTGATGGTGAGTTGTGCAGGGACGAACGTCCCGACTTCGGCGCGATGAATCCTGTCAGGTGCGTCTTAGTGCTCGCTGACGACGTCCAGGTCGATGAACTCCGGCGGCCCGTCGAAGATCTCCGCCATCAGCTCTCGGATGGGCGCCAGCTGGTCGCTACGGGTCGGGTCGTTCTCCCTCGCCCGGGCGTGCTCCTCGCTCTCGAAGACGACGAGTGTGCAGACCCGGCTCGGGTCGTTCTGGTCGCGCATCGTCGTTGAGCGGATAAGTCCCGAACCCGGCTTCTCCGCTGCCTGCAGCCGGCTGGTCAGCTCCGGCAGGTCGTCGCCCTTGCCCGGCTTCAAACGCATTGTGATGAGCTGTGCCCACATGGCGGTACCCCTTCGCTGGAATCGACCGATCCGCGGTGTGCCTGCGGGGCACTGCGGCGCTGGCTGAGCCGCCCGACCCTATTGCGGTCAGGGCGGTCTGTCGATCGTGGGCCACCGTGATGGCGGGTCGGCAGGTAGGTGCTCGCGGACCTTGGCATTCGTCACCATCGCGGTCGCCGGCACGGTTAAGGTGACGACGAGGATCGGCATGGTCTGGGGGGACCGCGATGATCGGGCTTTCAGGGCGCACTACCGGTGCGGTCGTCTTGGCGGTGGTTCTGGTCTCGACGGTGCCGCCAACCGCAACCCTCGCAACCGCCCGGGCAACCACCCGAGTCACGAGCAACGGTGAGGCCGCGGCCCGACCCGACGCAGCGACTCCAGCCGTGCCATCTACTGGTCACTTCCATGCGTTGCGTACGCCGGCCCGGGTGGTGTCGCGCTCATTCGCGGCCGGGTCGGCTCTGACCGTCGCGATCGCCGGCGATGGCGGCCTGCCCGCGCACGGGATCCGCGCGGTTGCTCTAACGGTGACTGCTTCGTCCCGGTCGGGGCTCAGTCAACTGTGGGTCGGGAGAGGTGCGAAGCGGCCCAGCATCCCGACCCTGGAGGCCGGCAAGGGCACGACGTCGGGGTTCGCGATCGTGCCGTTGCCGACGTCGGGTCGGGTGCGGATCTGGAACGGTGCGCACCAGACCCGGGTAGCCGTGGACGTCACCGGGTGGTTCTCGGCGAAGTCCGAGGCCGGGACCGGGGGGTTGTTCACCCGCCTGGCCGGACGCCAGGTCGCGACGCTGAAGGTACCGGCGCACAAGGCCCGCTCACTCCGGCTCGTCGGGAAGCAGGACGTGCCGACTAAGGACGTCAGATCTTTGCTGGTGCGGATTCGGACCGCCGGCGCGAAGCGCGCCGGTCAGGTCGGGATCGGGTCGGGGTCGTCGGCGGCCGCCCACGCGACCAGCCTGGCGTACGGCGTCGGCTCGTCAGAGGACCTCGCCGTCGCGGCGGTGAGCCACGCGGGCAAGGTCGTCGTACGAAACTCCGGGTCGACGCCGGTCACGGTGTCGCTCGATGCCATGGGCTGGTTCAGTGCCGGCACGGACAAGCACGCGTTTGGCGACGTGCTGTCGGTCGCGCGCGGCGCGAAGGTGCTCTCCGGCCGCCGGGTTGGCGGATCCGCGATCGCCACTAAGGTGACCCAGGCGGGTGGGATCCCCACGGTGGGCGCCGGGGCCGCGCCGACGCTGGTCCTCATCAGTGCTGTTGCGAGTGCACCGACCAAGAGCGGCTCGCTCACGGTGGAGCCCGACCACGCGAGTGCCACCCGGTTCTCCTCGCTTGCGCTGCGGGTGCACGCCCCGCGGGCCGGACTCGAGCTCGCGCTTCCGGGCGCGACGAACCAGAGCGTCTGGCGCGACAGTGCCGGGCACACCACGGTGTCTGCGCAGAGCTACGCCTGGTTCTCCGGCGGCACTGTGGTCGCGAAGGGCGTGCAGGTCCTGTCGAGCGCGGTCGCGGCCCAGGTCACGGCGATCGATGCAAGCGGCGTGACGTTTTCAGGTACGCCGGCTGCGCTGTCGGGCCTGAAGGTCGGCGACATTCTCGTCGCTGCTCCCACCGCGCAGACCCCGCGCGGGCTGCTACGCACGGTGACCGGGATTGCCGCCTCCGGCGGCAACCTCGTTGTCTCGACCACGCCCGCGACGGTGCATGATGCGATCGCACAGGGCACCCTCGCGGTCGGTGCCTCCGCGTCGGCGCCGAACGCTCCGACGCTCGGCACGCACAAGACGGCC
>Ga0265338_10002384_pt1 | contig 28309 bp, 32 predicted proteins | sample 42126metaG_FD_193579 | JGI IMG/M metagenome (GOLD analysis project Ga0265338, IMG submission 193579) | Rhizosphere microbial communities from Carex aquatilis grown in University of Washington, Seatle, WA, United States - 4-21-26 metaG | ecosystem: Host-associated > Plants > Roots > Rhizosphere...
CGGTATTTCGACCCGGCCATGGATCCCCAGTCACGACAGAAAGGACAAGTTGACGCCCACAACCAGCGTCGCCAGCCCAACGCCAACCGCATCATCACCGACATGCGCGGCCTCTGCCCGGGGCGCCAGCAGCGCCCTGGGGCGACCTACAGACCCGCAACGGCCAATCCAACCAGCAATGGAGCGGATAAGGAAAGGCAGGCAGGCACATGACCCTCCGGTCACCACTTCAGTCCCTTAGGCGGGTATTGCTGCTGCTGGGCGCGGCGCTGACGGTTGCCGTCGGCGGCCTGGCCGCGGGAAGCGCGCCGCCGGCGGCGGCGGCGTCGCTGCCGTGCGATATCTACGCGTCGGCCGGCACGGCGTGCGTGGCCGCGCACAGCACCACACGCGCACTGTATGCCAGTTACAACGGGCCGTTGTACCAGGTCAGGCGCTCGTCGGACAGCACCACCACGAACATCTCGACGCTGAGCGCAGGCGGCTACGCCAACGCCGCAGCCCAGGACTCGTTCTGCGCCGGCACGACCTGCGTCATCACCGAGATCTACGACCAGTCCGGTCACGGCAACAACCTCACCCAGGCGCCTGCGGGCGGGGCGGCCGGCGGCCCTGACAACCTCGCGAACGCGACGGCGGCGCCGGCCATGGCCGGCGGCCACAAGGTCTACGGCGTCTACGTGGCCGCAGGCACCGGGTACCGCGATGACCACACCTCGGGCATCGCGACCGGCGACCAGGCTGAGGGCGAGTACGCGATCTTCGACGGCACGCACTTCAACGCCGGCTGCTGCTTCGATTACGGCAACGCCGAGACGAGCAACAACGACACCGGCAACGGCCACATGGAAGCCATCTACTTCGGGAACATCAAGGTCTGGGGCTTCGGCGCCGGCAACGGCCCGTGGATCATGGCCGACATGGAGAACGGCCTGTACTCCGGCGTCAACGCGGGTTTCAACGCGAACGACCCGACCATCAACTACCGGTTCACCACCGCCATGATCGAGGGCGGAGCGAACCAGTGGGCCATCCTGGGCGGCAACGCACAGTCCGGCGGCCTGTCAACGTTCTACAGCGGAGTGCGCCCCAACGTGTCGGGTTACAACCCGATGCACAAGGAGGGGGCGATCATCCTCGGCATCGGCGGTGACAACAGCAAGGGTTCCGCAGGAACCTTCTACGAAGGCGTGATGACCTCCGGGTACCCGTCAGCCGCCACCGAGAGCGCGGTCCAGGCCAGCATCACCTCCGTCGGCTATGCGCCATACACCGCCAGCGGAGCGACCGGGCCCATCGTGGCCGGCGTCAACAGCGCCGACTGCGTGGACCTCGCCAACGCCAGCGCCACCAACGGCAGCCACGTCCAGCTGTACACCTGCAACGGCGTCGCGGCTGCCCAGAGCTGGACGGTGGCCAGCAACGGCACCCTCACGATCGATGGCGGCTGCATGGACATCACCGGCGCCAACTACAGCAACGGGACGAAGATCGAGTGGTGGGCCTGTAACGGCGGCGCCAACCAGCAATGGACCGCCGTCAACGGGGCGCTGGAGAACCCAGCTTCCGGCAAGTGCCTGGACGACCCCGGCTCCAGCACCACGCTAGGAACCCAGCTCCAGCTGTACACCTGCAACGGCGGCAGCAACCAGAAATGGGCGCTGCCTTAACCTAACCGGCCTCTGAGGGCCCCGGGTGGCCAGCCGCAGCACACGCGGCCGGCCACCCGGCAGAGCCCACGCTGCTCGGCAGCCGCTCGTATCCTGCATCCGGGACTACCACTGGCCCGCAGGAGCCTTGGCTGGCCTTCTCCACCCAGTGCCAAAGGCGGCCTGGTGGTCCGGTTATCGCGCTCGTCGGGTGGCGGGCTTGTCGCTGGCTTGCGTTCCGGCATGGTCGCGCTGGAAGACCTGCTTGGCCTGCTCGTAGCCCTCGGTGTAGTTCGGCATCTTTTCGGCGAAGTAGTTGAAGTAGCCCAGCGGGCGGCGCATGGTGATGGGCTCGATCCGGATCGGCGCCCGTGCGCCGTCTGGCCTGAATGCCCGCAGGCCCGCTACCTCGGCGGCGAAGGAGGTGTTGAACCACATCTCGGTGTTGAAGTCCTGGACCTCGAAGTAGTTGCCGGGAGGACGGGCCCGCCAGGCGCTTGCCTGCGGCTTGATGGCGTAGATCACGTCGCAGCCGGTGAGCTCGGACATGATGAGCTGGCGCTGGTAGGCGCCATCGATGGCCGTCTCCCCCTCATAGCGGTTGGAGAAGCCGTACATGGTCAGCCACAGCGCCGCCCGCACAGCTTCGGCGTCGATCGGCCGGTACTCCGTCGACATGTCCTCGCCCGGGATGTCGTGCGGGCGCACGTGCGCGGGGGACAATCCGAGGAAGCCGAACGCGGCCTGGTTGCAGAAGACCAGCTCCCGTCCGCTGGTGACGGCGTAGGCGTTGAACATGACCGGCGTGCGCGCGGCACTGAAGTCCGCGGCGATCTGGGCAAAGAACGTCTCCGGGCGGGTGGGCTGGTAGAGCTGGGCCGGGAACAGGCGGTCGAGCAGGTCCCGCAGCGGCGGCCCCGACGGCGGGGCGAACCATCTCGCCCACCAGGATGCGTACGCAGGCCGGAAGACCCCCGGGTCACCCAGCACGGCGACTTGCAGGGCATTGACGCCACTGGCCGCCCCGGCTTGCCGCTCCACCTCGGCCCGGATCCCGCCCGGGTTGGTCAGGAACAGGTGAGTCCAGAAAATGGCCCCGCTGGTACAGGTGATGATGTCGGGCTCCAGGCCGCACTCGTACGCCGCGACCAGCACCCCCGCGTCGTGGGCGTTGAAGCCTCCAAGGCCCCCGAGGGCCATGCCCGCGACCGGCTTGCTGTTCATGTCGCTACCTCCGCGCAAAAACGGGCGATCGGCACATCACGCTTGCCATGCTGGCACACGCCTGCCTGTGCGTCACGGCGGCGATTGCCCCGCAAAACCCCGGCAGGACGGAGGCGTAGGTGCCGGTGACCGACCGGGCCGTGCGGGGGATCGTCCGGCGGGGAACGATTACCCTAAGCTCGTCGCATGGCCAGGTACTTTGACATCCATCCGGCCAACCCGCAACGGCGCGCGATCGCCCAGATCGCTGATGTCGTCCGCGCGGGCGGCGTGATCGCCTACCCGACGGACTCCTGCTACGCGCTCGGCTGCCAGCTTGGCAACAGGGACGGCATCACGAGGATCAGGTCGATCCGCCACCTCGATGACCGGCACCACCTCACGCTGGTGTGCCGGGACTTCGCCCAGCTAGGCCAGTTCGTGTACGTCGGCAACCGGGTGTTCCGGGCTATCAAGGCGGCAACCCCGGGCAGTTATACCTTCATCCTGCCCGCGACCAAGGAGGTACCGCGCAGGTTGCAACACCCGGGAAAGAAGACCGTCGGGGTGCGGATCCCCCGGCATGTGGTGGCCCAGGCGCTGCTCGCCGAACTCGGTGAGCCGCTCGTCTCGAGCACCCTGCTGCTGCCTGGCCAGGACGAGCCCATGATCCAAGGGTGGGAGATCGCCGACCAGCTCGGCCACGTCGTGGACGCGGTGATCGACTCCGGCGACTGCGGTACCGAGCCGACAACGGTCATCGACTTCTCCCAGGAGAAGCCCGAGATCCTGCGGCGCGGAGCAGGCGACACGTCCCGGTTTGAGGGCCAGAGCTGACCCGGTGCTGCCTGGTCACCCGGTCCCTGATCCCGACCGGGACCGGCCAGGCTCGCTGGACGATGCGGTGAAGCCGGCCGACCCAGCTGACCAGCCCCAAAGACCCCCAGGACACCACCCACAGCCAGCGTTCGCGGGAAATGAGTTCCCATCTGCGCTCCCACCTGCGGGAACCGGGCAACGCATACATCGCCAAACCGCGTCTGACCGCGCCGCACATGAACGGGCATTACGCGCGGACGCGCATAGCCAGCAGGACCTCGCCCTGATGTCAGCACGGCAAGGCGCTGTACGGCATTTCGAGGAAGAACTCGCCTGCTACAGCAGTCCGCGGCAATGGTGGCAGATCGCGACACTGCCCGGCGGCGAGCTCGCCGGCTTCGTCATCCCCGCCCGCAACAACTACCACGCCATCTTCGCCTACATCGGCGTCCTGCCCGCCCTCCGGGGAAGCGGGTACATCAACGAGATCCTCGCCGAAGGCACCCGGATCCTCGCCGCGCAGAACATGCCGCGCATCCGCGCCTCCACGGATCTGGGCAATGTCCCTATGGCCGAAGCCTTCGCCCGGGCCGGCTGGGTGAACTTCGAGCGCTCCATCAGCATGACCTGGCCCTGAAGATGGCAGGCGGCCATGCCGGGCTCTTCCAGGGAAATAGCAGCGCCTGGTCCTGCGACCGAAGGTCTGGCGGCCGCGAGCAAGAGGGACAGCATCTGGCGCGGCCAGTCGACGATCATCTCCCGCCAGCAAGGTTGCTCCGAACTGGCTGATTTGTGCTCTGTGCCCATCTCGCAATCAGGCACGGACAGACGCACCAAACCGGCGCTCGGGATCGGCTGTTGGGCTGGGCGACGACCTGGCGTAACTGTCCCGGGCCCGTCGTCGCCACCGGTGTCAAGGGTCAGCTGAGGCGAGCACGACGCTGCCCGGCGGGCCTGCTCAGGGCCAGCCGGGCACCGGCTACTGGTGGGAGCGGTGCGGGCGGAACTTGATCCAGGCCAGGATGCCGATGACCACCAGCAGCCAGGGGGAGAACAAGATGTGCAAGGTGAGGCTGAGGACAGTCAGGGCCACGATGGCGATGAGGGCAAGGGCGATGATCCCGGGCATGGCGATCGGTCTCCGTTCAGGTCGGGCTGGTTGGCGGGACGGGGGTTAGCGGGAGCGGTTCTGGCGGCGGGCGATCCAGGCCGCGGTGACCGGCCGGTCTTCGCCGTCCCCAGGGATGAGCAGCCACGCGGCGAGGTAGAGGGCCACGCCGGCGCCGGTGAGCAGGGCCAGCGCGGCGATGATGACGCGAACCAGCGTGACGTCCACGTCCAGGTACCGGGCTATGCCGCTGGCCACACCGGCCAGCATCCTGTCGCCGGCGGACCGGCGCAGCGGGCGGCCCGCAGGCTGGTCAGTAGTGGTTGCGGACCCGGTGCCTGCAGTGCTTGTGCTCATGGTTCAAGCCTGCCTCCGGCGGGGGCCCCCGTCGATCGGGATCAGCCCCGGTCCGCACCCTGAGCTGCATCCCCGAGCGCATCAGGGTCAACCCTGATCAGGGCGGCCAGCGCAGCGAATGGCCAGCAGCCGTGGGGAGAGTTCCGCGGACCTGCTGTTCGTGTTCGTCCTGGGGTCCAGCCGCAGTCGCGGACGAGCAGGTGTGCCCGCGAGGTGAGCGGGAACGTCCCCCGTCGCTTGCGCAACAGCCCCATGCTGGTTGTTGATTCGCGCAAGGTCCCGAGACGCACATCCCCGCCGATCGGAGCGGCCGGGCCGGCTGGCCGCCGCGGGTGCTCTGTGGTGCCGGAGCAATGCGAAGCTGGCCGGGTGGGCACAGATCTCGGTTACCTGAGGTTCTTATGGCTGCTATGGCACCACGATGAGGGCCAGAGCTGACCGGTACTACCTGATCGCCCGGTCCTGGTCCCGACCGGGACCGGCCAGGCCCGCTGGACCATGCGGTGAAAGCCGGTCCGCAACGCGTTGCCATCACCTTGGCCGACAGGTTCCCCGCCGCCGGGAACTACAGGCCCAACCGCGGAAACACCTATCGCGAAATAGACCCATCGGCGCGGGTGATTGGCTCATGGGCATGATTTTCGATCCGCGGTGGCCGACGAAATGTTCCCGACAGGCCCGAGATGGATGCCCGGTTGGCGGAGAAGGCGCTTGGCTTCGCGGATGCCGCTAGTCATCGCGCCGTCGGCGTATCCCATCCGGGCACTCTGGGTGTGCTCTCCCGCGAACAGGAGCCGCCCATTAACGGGTTCGCCGAGTAGATCGAGGTCGGCGGGCGCAGCACCGGGTGGGATATGGCTGTAAGCGCCCCCGCTGTACGGATCGTTGGCCCATGATGTAGTCGCAACGGCGATGGGTGTCGGACACGGGTGGCCGGTCGCTTCGGCGAGCATGCGCAGGACCCAGTTGACGGCGTTTTCAGGGGAAGTCTTGAACGCGCGGTTGGCTGCGCTATGGAAGATCAGGAACACCAACGTCGGGCCCAGATCAAATGCATCCTGCCCGATTACCCACACGGTCGGCTCGTCGGCGGCACGGGGAAACAGCATCACGTGGGGCAAACCGTCAGCGCGCCAGAACGGCTCGTCGAACCGTACTGCCACCTTCTCGAAGCGACCGAAACCCAGACGATCGATAGCGGCGGTCCGCTCGGGGGGCAGTGCCGGGGAGAACCGCGGCTTGTCCTGCTTAAGAACGCCCAGCGGTACCGTAACCACGACGTGTGAGGCAACTTCGTCGGCGCCGTCGGCGCCGCGCACGGTCACGCCGCCGGGGGACACGGCGACCTCGGTCACCTCGCAGCCCAGCTGTATGTCAATGCCGGCGGCCATCGCGCCGACCAGACTCTGGTAGCCGCCGCCGGGCAGATCGCCGAAATAGCACCGCTCCCTGCTCGATCGTCTTGTCCGGGTCGGGCACCGGGGTGGCTTCGTCGACCTCAGACCGCACGCCCAGGCCCTGGCAGGCCGGGCACGCGCCACAGGAGTTGAAGGCAAAGGATTCGCCACTGGGATGTTCAAAACGTGCAGCGCAGACCGGGCAGACGATCTCCTCGGCAAACGCCGCGATCGACGCGCCGATGCGGTGACCGTTCGGGCACAGGTGCGAGCCCAGCCGGCGGCGGCTGTAAGTGCTCAGGCCAGCGAGGTATCGCTGCATGCCTTCGGTGTACAAGGTGCCGATGGCGAGCGACGTCTTACCCGATCCGGACACGCCGACGACAGCGACCGTGCGCCACAACGGCACATCGACGTCGACGTCGCGCAGGTTGTTATGCCGGGCGCCGCGGACGCCGATGGCATCGGGCAGCGTTCCGGGCATGGATCGATGAGCCGCCGCCACATCACCTACCTAAGCAGAATGGCGCGTCCGCGCCGGGACCGGCAGCCGCCGGTCCCGGTCCGCGGGCTGTCATGGTCCTACGGGTTCTCAGGGGTGGACCGGACCGCTCGGGCCCTTGTCGAGGCGCAGCGACTGCATGATGGCGAACGTGGTCGTCATCGTGAACGCCTCGATGTCGGCGGCGGCCAGCACGCCGGTGTACTTGGCGATCACGGGCGCCGCGGCACGCTCGGTGACGGTATCGAGGTGGCCCTTCACGCCAGCCCAGAAGTTCTCCCCGTACCGCATGTAATAAGGCACTGGGTTGACGCTCGCCAGCGCCTCCCTGGCACTCGCTTCGATGTCGGCGATGTACTGCTGGTGTACCGCGACATCGTCGCGTGTAGCGAGCCTCCCGAGGTGCCCGCAGATGAAGTGCGTCCACGGGTACGCCAGGGCGATTTCTGGAGCCTGCATGTATCCCTGTACGTCCTCGCTGAGGTTGAGGTTGTAGATCGGTACCCAGCCGGCATTGACGACGTCGATGAGCATCAGGGTGTCGTGGCCGGGGAAATGGATGTAGATGTTGTCCGGCGAGTGGTTGGAGCCGTGCCAGGACAGTTCGACGCGCTCTCCGCCTACTTCCAGCGTGTACTTGTCGGCGAAGGTCACGTCAGGCCCGGGCCGGGCCGGGTCGTTGTCCCGGAGCAGCAGCCGCCGGGTCTCCTCGTGCCCGATCCGGACGACATTCTCGAACAGCGAGGCGGCGCCGCCGTGGTCGGCGTGGTGATGCGAGTAGACCAGGTGCGTCACGATGTTGCTGACGCCCTCGGCGGCGGCGATCTCGTCGACAGCCCGGCGCAGGTTGTGGCCGATGCTGGGGGGTGCGTCGAACAGCACCACGCCGTCGCGAGTGGCCAGGAACGCTGACTGGTAGACCCCGTCGGTGACCCAGTACAGGTTCCGCTCGACCCGCCCGACGTAGTATCCCTGCTCGTTCAGGGCGGGACCGAGCGCCGAACGTGGGATGGGCGCGTAGTCGGGCAGTTCGCCAGCGCTGCCCGTACCGGCTGATGTTGTCACGGCATCTCCCTCGCAACCAAGGCACGTCCCCTGACGGCCGTGCGCTTCGCGTCGTGCCCACGCTCGCCAACTGCCAGGTGAGAAGTCATCGCCGGATCATGGTGATTCAGGTACAGCCCGCGCCCCGCCCGCGCCGGCGACGGGCGAGAGGGCTGTTGCCTGACCCGAGAGAGCCTTCGGCCGTCCAGCCCGACTCTGCGAGCTGCGCTCGGGTCTCCGCTAGGGAGTCCGCGAACGCGGTTGCCCATAGATGCCAGCGCGTCCGCTGTACCGCTGGTGATCGCCAGGCCCGGAAAGACAGTGACCTGAGGTCCGTTCCGGGATGCTGAACTCGCGCTCTGGTGGGTGCCAGCAGAAGCTGATACCGCTGAACTCGCGTTCTGCCTTTCGCTATGCGGTGACGCGTTCTGCGCCGACGAGATGCGCCGACAGCAGTTGTCCGGCTCTGTCCAGCGCCGCGGCCGCTTCGTCGAGGATCGGGTGATAAGCCTGGAAGACGTGCGGCACCTGGGGGGTGATGTCGAGGGTGACCTCGACATCGGCGGTGGCGGCTTGTTGCGCGAGGCGGACGGCGTCGTCGAGGAGAACCTCGTGGGTTCCGGCCTGGATGATCAGGGGCGGCAGGCCGGACAGGTCGGCGAATATGGGGCTGATGAGGCCGAGAGCGGCGTCTTGTCCCGACGTGTAGTCGGTGACTCGGGCTTGGAGGGCTTCCCGGCTGAGCAGCGGATCGGCCTCGCGCTTGGTTTCCATGGTCGTCCCGGCCAGGGTGAGATCGGCGTACGGTGACATGACGAAGGCCGCGGCGGGCAGGGGTAGCCCGTGATCGCGGGCGTTGACCAGGGTGGCGATGGCGAGGCCGCCGCCGGCGGACTCTCCCGCGAAGGCGATGTCCGAAGGGGCTGTGCCGTTGCGCAGGAGGGCTTCGTAGGCGGCGAGAGCGTCATCGACCGCTGCCGGATACGGATGCTCGGGGGCGAGCCGGTAGTCAACGGAGATGACCTTGGCGTGCGTCCGCCGGCCGACCTGCGAGGCGAGGTCAGCGGCGAGGAAGGCGTCCCCCATTACGTACACGCCGCCGTGGAAGTACAGGACAACGTGGCGAGGTTCGACTCCGTCAACTGTGATCTCGGCAGCTGGGACGCCGCCCAGCACGGTCCGGGTCACGGTGACCTCGGCAGGCAGCGGCTGCGCTGACAGCAGCTCCCGGAGCAGTCGCCGTTGCTCGCTGACGTCGCTGCCGACAGGGAAGGCTGACTGTCGCAGGATTGTGTCCAGGGTCTCTCGCTGCTCGGTGCTCACGGAGGATCTCCCTTCGGTTGGGTTGGTCTGGCAGCGCTCCAGGCTCGCTCGCCCATGTCAATCCGCTGCTGAAATTTCCTGCCGGGAGGCGGGCCACTACCAGGCTTGCCGCCAGGCAGGTGAGGAGGCGTCACCGGATCACGGTGATTCGCACGACCGGAGCACGCAGAACCGATCTTCCACGGACAGCCGTGAATGTGCTCGTTCCCCATCAGGAGCTTCGGGATCATGCCGGACGGCCGGGGCCTGCCTTGGCTTGTGCGCTTGGCACCCCGTCATATGCCTGGGAGGGCGTGCCCTGCTGATCCAGCGGCCCGGGGCGGAGCAGGGCGCCGGCGATGACGGCGCCGCCGGCGAAGATGCCGGCGGTCCACCAGAACGCGGTGTCGTAACCGTGTGCCAGCGCCAGCCCGGTAAGCGCCTGGCGGCCGATGATCCGGGCCGTGGCGAGATGCGCGATGATGTAGGAGGCGACGGCGCTGGTGAAGATGGTGTTCAGCAGCGAGGTGCCGACCGAGCCGCCGAGCATCTGGCCGACGGTGACAGTCGCGGCCGCGACTCCCGCGTCCTGCGGGGCCACGCCGAAGGTGCCGGTGTTGATCGCCGGCGCGATCACCACGCCCAGGCCGATACCGGCCAGGATGAGCGGGCCGAGCACGCCCGTGGCATAGCCGGTGTGCTGGCCCAGCTGGGCCAGCCAGGCCGTCCCGCCCGATGCGGCCAGCATCCCCGACGCGACTAGCGGCTTGGGACCGAACCTGGGCATGAGCACGATCGTCGACAGATTCGCCATGACAATGAGGCCGGCGCTCATCGGCAGGAACGCGAAGCCGGTAACGAGCGGCGAGTAGCCCAGCGTCTGCTGCAGGTAGTAGGTCAGGAACAAGAAGAGCCCGAACAGCCCGGCCGTGCCGATGAGCATCGACAGGTAGGCGCCGCCCCGGTTACGGTCGAGCACCACCCGGGGCGGCAGCAACGGGTGCGCCGCCCGGCCCTGCCACAGCGCGAACACCACCAGCAGCACCACACCAGTGGCCAGGAACCCGTAGGTGGACGGCGTCCGCCAGTTATGCGTGGCCGCGTTGGACAAGCCGTAGACCACGCAGAACACCGCGCTGGAGACCAGCAGGGCGCCCGGGACATCGAGCCTGGGCTTCACCCGGGACAGCTGCCCCTTCAGCAGCAGCGCCCCGCCGGTGAACGCCACCCCGGCGAAGATCAGGTTCACATACAGCGTCCAGCGCCAGGACAGGTACTCCGTCAGCGCGCCGCCGAGCAGCAGGCCCACCGCGCCGCCCGCGGCGGCGATCGCCCCGTAGATGCCGAACGCCTTGCCACGGTCCTTTGGCTCGGTGAACGTGGTGGTCAGCAGCGACAGCGCCGACGGGACCAGCAGCGCCGCGAATGCACCCTGGCAGGCCCGCGCGGCTATCAGCATGGCGAAGTTGACCGAGGCGCCGCCGACGGCCGAGACACCGGCGAAGCCGGCCAGGCCGGTCAGGAACATCACCTTCCGGCCCAGCAGGTCGGCCAGCCTGCCACCGGGCAGCAGCAGGCTGCCGAACGCCAGGGTGTACGCGGTGACCACCCACTGCCGGTCGGCGGTGGTGAAGTGCAGTGCCCGCTGCGCGGACGGCAGCGCGATGTTCATCACCGTGAGGTCCAGGACCACCATCAGCTGCGCCAGGCCGATCACGCCCAGGATGAGCCAGCGCCGGTCCTGGGCACCGCTGGCGGGGGTGGCATCAGACATGAGACTCACCACTTCTTCTCTGTTGTTACCGCACCCGTAGGCTTGCCACCTCACAGGTGAACGGTCCTCACCGGATCCTGGTGATTCCCCGCGGGCCGCCTGCGACGGAGCCCGAACCGGTCACCCCTCCACCCCGGGTTGCAGCCCAGCGGCATGCCCGCGGGGACAGCGAGTGCCTGAGCTTCCTCGAATGAGGCCGAGAACAGGTAGGCGGTCGCCAGACTGCGGTAGGGCCGCCATTTCTCGGCGATCGCCAGAACCTCTTCCTCCGCAGGCAGGTGATCGAGGCGGTAAACAGTGCGGACAGCCTTGCGAAGACCAAGGTCACCTGGCCGGACTACGTCCTCACGGCCCAGCGCAATGACGAGGGCACCTTGCGCCGTCCACGGGCCTATCCCAGGGATCTCGGTCAGTACCGCGATTAGCTGATCTTCCGCGGGTCGAAATCCGGCCGGTCAGCCATGAGCCTGTCCAGCGCCGGGTCAGCTTTGCGCAGGCGACTCCTCGCCTCCTCCAGCCAGTCGGCGCCGCCGGCTCCGGCCTGGCCCGCGCGACTCGGCCTAACCATCCTTGCGGTCACTCCTTTCGCAGGCGGTCGGTGAGGACGATCTCGACCACATCTGCGACGGTGGCCTGACGATCGTCGGCTGTCCCTGGCCGGAGGCGACGTTCACGGTGGAGTGCACGGCGGGCACGCCGAAGGCTTTGATCGTCCTGACCGTCGATACGGCGTTCTTGACGAGTAGTTCCTGATCCATCGAGCGGACACTGGCCACCTGGGCTGGCTGATAGTCGATCAGAAGCAACGCCGCGTTCTGCGGGGTGATGAGATGATCTGCGAATGGGTCGCGGATGGGTGCACTGGTCATGTGACCATCACTTTCTCGGTCAGCTGATCGGGCTCCGAGGGTAGGGGTCCTCACAGTGAGCAGGCATCACCGCTTTCCGGCGATCCCGGCTCCGAGGTGAGCTGGCGGACCTCGAGCAGGTCAAGGCCAAGCGCCTCGATCTCAGCCAGGACGCCATGGAGCGCCGGCCGGTCCAGGATGCCGGTCAAGACCGTCTCCGGGCCCTGCCGCTTCCATGCCATCGCCGGAAACGCGGAAAGCAACGTGGCACCGAGATGACCCTTGATCCTGATCATGTACCTGGCCGATGCAGGGTCCATGCGGCCATAGTCCGGCGCAGGCAGGTGAGCCCGCATCGCCAGGATCTGGTGAGCGCCGAGGCAGAAATCCCCCGACGCGGACCAGTCAGGCGTTGCCTGAGAACGTAACCTGAGTAGATGCTGAGAGGCGGACGGCGGCAAGGCCAGCGCGCCGGGATCGGGTTCAGACGTGGCGTTTAGGACCAACCCTCCGAAGCCAGCCCAGGCAGCTACGCGGCTGATTCAGCGCGGAGACCTTCTCGCGTCCCTGGACCGCGCGACGGCAGCGAAGGTAACGCTCATCTCGGCCCCCGCAGGCAGTGGCAAGACGTCGCTGCTGCGGGCCTGGGCAGATGGTCCGGGTCAGCCATATCGGCTGGTAGTCGTGCAGGTGCGACGCGATCAGCGGGACTCCCAGCAGTTCTGGCTTGCCGTCCTCAGCGCCATCCGGCAGGCCTCGGGCACGCCCGGCGAGGGCGAACAGCTGGCAGCGACACCCGACTTCAATGAAGCGGCCATCGGCGAGAGAGTTCTGTCGGAGGTCGCCGCGCATCGCGATCGCACCTTCCTGGTCATCGATGATCTGCACGAGCTGACCTCGCCGGAAGCGCTCACGCAGCTGACCCGGCTGCTGGAGAAGCTCCCCCCGCATGTGCACGCGGTCCTCGCAACGCGGCGTGATCTGCCCCTGCGGTTGCACAAGCTTCGTCTTGCCGGCGAGCTGGCCGAGATCCGCGCGGCAGACTTGCGTTTCACTGAGCGTGAGACCCACCAGTTCCTGGAGACTTCAGGCATCGCGCTGTCGGGGGCCGGGGTCGCCAAGCTGCACCAGCGCACGGAAGGCTGGGCTGCCGGCCTGCGGCTCGCGGCGATCTCACTGGCGAGCAGCCCAGACCCGGAAAGATTTGTTGCGGAATTCTCCGGCAGCAGCCGGACAGTGGCCGAGTACTTGCTCGCCGAGATGCTGGAGTGCCAGCCGGCCGAAGTCCAGCAGCTGCTTTTGCGCACTTCCCTGCTAGACCGGGTCAACGGCGAGCTGGCGGATCTACTGACTGGTCACCCTGGCTCCGAACGGATCCTGCTCGACCTCGAAGACGCCAACGCGTTCGTCGTATCGCTCGACCCGGCCCGAACCTGGTTCCGGTATCACCACCTGTTCGCTGACCTGCTCCGGCTTGAGCTGCGCCGGAGGCTGCCCGAAGAACTGCCGGCCCTGCATCGGCTGGCCGCGAAGTGGCTGATCGGGCACGGCGAGATCGTTGACGCCATCCGGCATACTCAGGCCGCGGGTGACTGGTCCGACGCGGCGCGACTGCTGGCCGACCATTCGTTCGGCCTGACGCTTGACGGACAAGCGCAGACCATCGAGTCCCTGTTGCGCGCGTTCCCGCCAGGTGCCGTTACCGAGGGCCCGGATATCCCTCTCGCGCGCGCAACCAGCGAACTTGCGCTGGGGCATCTCGACGAGGGTGCCGCCCATCTGACCGTGGCGGAAACCGCGATCACATCGATGCCGCCAGACCGCAAGCACCGCCTCGAAGTGGCGATCGCAGCACTGAAACTGTCGCTCGCGCGCAAGCGCGGCCACCTCGCGGGGGTAGTCGAGCAGGTCAGATTCCTTGCCTCACCGATAACCGGGCAGTCTGACGAGGACATCGCGCTCGACAGCGACCTGCGCGCGGTAGCGCTCATGAATCTCGGAACCGTCGAAGCATGGTCGCTGGGAAACCAGGACAGCCAGCGGCATCTGCAAGAAGGCGCCGACCTTGCGCGGAAGATCGGACGTCCTTACCTCGAAGTGGCATGCCTGGCTGAGCTCGCCTTCGCATCGAAGATCGAGCCCTTCGCAACTACCCGGCAGCGGTGCCGAGAGGCGATAGTCCTCGCCGAGCAACATGGCTGGGGCGCTGAGCCAGTCATCTCGCCGGCGCTCCTGAACCTCGCAGGCGCTCTCATCTGGGTTGGTGAATTCGACGAGGGCAATCGCTGGCTGCAGCGCACCGCTCGCGCCCTGGAGACAGACACCGGGCCGCGCATCAGGCTGCTGCTGCACATGGCCACCGGCATGCTCTTGTCCGGCCGCCGCAGGCAGCGCGAGGCACTTGCCGAATACAGGGCGGCCGAGCACCTGCAGGCGCAGCTGCAAGGCTCACACGCACTGATGCGTCAGCTGACCAGCTGGAGGCTGGCCACCCAAGCTCGGCTCGGGCAGCTCAGCGAGGCCAAAGCCTCGCTGGCAGCACTCGATGCGGAACTGGCAGGCTCCGGCGAGATCGGTAATGCCCGCGCGGCCATCTGCCTCGCGGCGGGCAACCCGGCCGCCGCTCTCGCCGCGGTCCAAGATGTCCTGAACGGGAAAGCTCCGTCCATCGGCTACGTGTCAGTCGTTGAGGCAAACCTCTTGGCCGCGCTCGCGCACCGCGAACTCGGCGACCTGCACGCTGCCACCGCGGCCGACGAGTGCGCACTAGCCCTAGCGGAGGCGGACCGGCTCGTCCTGCCGTTCGCGATGACGGGCTCACTCGAGCTACTCGAGGCCATACGGCGGCATGAGACGGCTCACGCAGCCCTGCTGGCCGACATCCTCGACGTCATGCGCGGATCATCCATATCGCCGGGCAATGAGTCTTCGCTGGCAGAGATGGAGCAGCTCAGTCCGAGCGAGCTGCGGGTGCTGCGGTATCTCCCGACGAACCTGTCCCGGCCGGAGATCGCCAGCGAGCTATCAGTCTCGGTGAACACCGTCAACACCCACATCCGCAACATCTACGCCAAGCTCCAGGCTCAGGATCGTTCCTCGGCAGTGCAGCGCGCGCGAGAGATGCGGCTGCTCTCGGCCAGCCTGAACAGCTAAAACGCTAGCCGGACATCGGCGAGCGGCCAGCCCCTGCTGAAGCACAATCACCAGAACTAGGTGACAGTCGCTCACCCGGCTGCTGCCTAACGTTGGCCAAAGCGATTCCCACGGGAGGCGATGACGCCAATGACCAGTCACGGGCAGCGCTATCGGCTGGGGCCGGTAACCGTGTCACGCATCGGCTTCGGCGCCATGCAGCTGCCAGGTCCGGGGGTATTCGGGCCGCCGCGAGACCGCGGCCAGGCGATTGCGGTTCTGCGCCGCGCCGCGGAACTCGGTGTCGATCACATCGATACCGCCCAATTCTACGGTCCGGATGTCGCGAATGAACTCATCAAGGCAGCGCTGTATCCGTACCCGGAGGGACTGGCGCTGGTCAGCAAGGTTGGCGCGCGACGGGACCCGTCCGGCCGAGTGCTGCGCTTCGATTCGCCGGCGCAGCTCACACAGGGAATCGAGGACAACCTGCAAAGCCTGGCCGTCGACCACCTTGCCGCCGTCAATCTGCGCGTCATGGACGATGCCAGGCCCGGCCAGCGATTCGATGACCAGCTCACCGCGATGGTGAAAGCGCGCGACAACGGCCTGATCGACGGCATCGGCCTCAGCAACATCACTCGTGAGCACCTGGTGCACGCGCTGGCGATCACCGACATCGCATGCGTGCAGAATCCCATGAACCTGGCAGACCGGCACTCCCTGCCCGTGCTGGAGGAGTGCGAGGCACGGGGCATTGCCTTCGTGCCGTTCTTCCCGCTTGGCTCGGCCTTCGCCCGCGGTAACCAGGTCCTGCGCAGCCCCCAGGTCGCGAGCATCGCAGCTCGCCTCGGCCGCACTCCGGCTCAGATAGCCCTGGCGTGGCTGCTGAGCTTCCGGCCCAACATCCTGCTGATCCCCGGTACGTCATCAGTGCGCCACCTCGAGGAAAACATGGCCGTCCGGGACATCGAGCTCGACGCAGCAGCACGCGAGGCCCTGGCCTCCGCGGGTTAGCACGGCCCGTCATCCCCTCAGCCAGCGTGTCCCGGGACCGGCTGGCCGGCGGCAGCGACCGTCGAGATGGTTCACGCTGCGGGCGGCAAGATGGTGTCGCTGCATCCGGGCCGTCTCAACGATCCGACCGAATGCGAGACTCGTCGAGCTGGCGGTGAGTACGGCCGGATCGACGTGGTGTACAACCGCGCCGCCAGATCCCACTTCGACTGGCTCGAAGACTTCACCGACGAGGAGCGAGACGCCGCCCGCCGGGACGAGGTCGACCTGGTGTCGTACCTCACCCGCGCGGCATGGCCCCATCTGAAGGCCAGCCGCGGCGTGGTCGTGAACATGGCCTCTCTGAACGGATCCCTCAGCTTCAAGAAATCCTCCCGTCGCTAGCCCGGTCAGGCCTTGATGAATTCGAGCAGGTCGGCGTTGATGGTCTCCGCCTGGGTGGTGGGCATGCCGTGCGGGAAGCCGCGGTAGGTCTTGAGTGTCCCGTTCTTCACGAGCTTCGCGGACAGCGGCCCGGAGTCGGCGTAGGGCACGACCTGGTCGTCGTCGCCGTGCATGACCAGGACGGGCACCGTGATCTTCTTCAGGTCCTCGGTGAAATCGGTCTGGGAGAAGGCCACGATGCCGTCGTAGTGCGCCTTCGCCCCGCCCATCATTCCCTGCCGCCACCAGTTCTCGATGATGGCTTCCGAGGCTTCCACGCCCGGGCGGTTGAAGCCGTAGAACGGGCCCGCCGACAGGTCGCGGTAGAACTGCGAGCGGTGTTTTGCGACCTGGTCCTGGAACCCGTCGAAGACGCTCTTAGGCAGGCCGCCGGGGTTGGCCTCGGTCTGCACCATCAGTGGCGGCACCGAACTGATCAGCACCGCCTTCGCCACCCGGCTCTCACCGTGCCTGGCGATGTAGCGCACGACCTCGCCGCCCCCGGTCGAGTGCCCGACATGAACCGCGTCGTGCAGGTCAAGGTGCGCGGTTACCGTGGCCAGGTCATCGGCGTAGTGGTCCATGTCGTGGCCGTCGGCGACCTGCGCGGAGCGTCCGTGGCCGCGCCGGTCATGGGCGATGACACGATAACCGTGCAGCAGGAAGAACATCATCTGGGTGTCCCAGTCGTCGCTGGACAGCGGCCAGCCGTGACTGAAGACGATCGGCTGCCCCGATCCCCACTCCTTGTAGAAGATTTCCGTGCCGTCCGCGGTAGTGATCGTGGGCATTCTGAGCCTCCTGTGAAATCGGGTTGCGTGTCGTTCTCGGAACTGTTTCGAGAAGATGTGCTTGGCTGAACGTTGGGTATGCCCATCATCCCGCGCGGAGACAACGACACGGTATAACCCCGCAGCATGGCTTTCCTTCAGATAATTTGTTTGCGGTGTTTCCGCTCGAAGTACAGCGCTGCCCCTCGTTACGTACCAGGAGCCACCGCCTATTTGGCTATCGACAGCTCCTATCGCACCACGATTGGCAGGCGGCTGTTCAGCCGGGCGTGGTGTACTCCTCGGCGCGTGACGAGAGGTAGGCGATCTCGGCGGGTGTCTGGGCGAGTTCGCTGGCCCGCCGGTAGGCCTCTGCGGCGGCGGCGTGACGTCCGAGTCTCGCGAGTGTGTGGCCGCGGGCGGCGTGCCAATGGTGCTGGCGGGCCAGGCCGGGTTCGTCGGAGAGGGCTTCAAGGTGGGCGAGGCCGGCCTGCGGGCCCTCATGCCAGGAGATCGCGATGGCTCGGTTGAGGGCGACGACGGGGGTCGGGGTCAATGCGAACAGCTCGTCGTAGAGCAGGCGCACTTGGCGCCAGTCGGTCTCCTGAGCAGATGGCGCCTCGTCGTGCAAGGCGGCGATTGCGGCCTGGACGGACCAGCTGTTGGGTGGGTGGTGGCGTAGGGCCTGTGTTGTCAGCCTGGCGCCCTCGTCGATCATCGAGGTATCCCAGAGGCCGCGGTCCTGGTCTTCCAGCGAGACGGCGAAGCCATGGCCGTCGACCCTGGCCTGACGTCTGGCGTCAGTGAGCAGCATGAGCGCGAGCAGGCCAGTGACACGGGGCTCGCCGGGCATCAGCCGGTGGAGGATACGGGCGAGCCGGATGGCCTCGTCCACCAGATCGCATCGGACCAGATCGTGGTGGCCCGTGGCCGCGTAGCCCTCGGTGAAGATGAGGTAGACGACGTGCAGAACCAGGCCCAGACGGCCTTCGAGCTCGTCCGGGCCGGGCACGCGGAAGGGGATGCGGCTCTGCTGGATCTTGCGCTTGCCGCGGGTGAGGCGCTGGGCCATGGTCGCCGGCGGGACGAGGAAGGCCTGTGCGATCTCAGCGGTGCTGAGGTCCGCGATGTAGCGCAGGGTGAGTCCGGTCTGCGTGTCCAGGTCGAGAGCAGGGTGACAGCACGCGAACATGAGCTGCAGCCGGTCGTCGGGGATGTGCTTGTGCTCTGGGACCGGCTCTGTGCGGCGCGCCGGATCGGCATCGGCGTGCAGAGTGGCGAGCTTCGTGGCCAACGTGGCGTCCCGCCGGATCCGGTCGAGGGCCTTGCGCCGGGCCGTGGTCGCCAGCCAGGCCAGCGGCTCGCGCGGGACCCCGGAGCGTGGCCAGGTCTCTACCGCGGCCAGAAGGGCTTCAGCGGTAACCTCCTCGGCGAGATCGAGGTCGCCGAATCGGGCCGCAAGCAGGGCCAGCAGACGGCCGCGCTCCTCTCGAAACACTGCCTCGATTGGTTCGCCTGCCGGCCCCATCGCCTTGGTCCTCAGAACTCGGCGAGCGGACGCACCTCGACGCGCCCGTACTTCGCGCCGGGACACCTGGCTGCCCAGTCAAGCGCTGCGTCGAGGTCGGGGACGTCGATGATCTGATAGCCGCCCAGGTACTCGCGGGACTCTGCGAACGGCCCGTTGGTCACCAGCCGCTCGCCAGCATCGTTGACCTGCACCTGGGTGGCGTCCTCAAATGAGTGGAGCACTGCGGAGTCAACGTGCACACCGGCCTGCCCGAGCTCTTGCTGGTATTGCATGAACTCCTCCACCGAGGGTGCTCCGCTGCTCGGCGGCTGGGGCATGCCCTCGCCTTTGCGGAAACCCATGATCAGCAGCATGTACTTCACGCTAGCCCTTCCTTTCGTTCGGTGGTTCAGACACCTAGGAGACGGTCAGAGAACCGCGCCATCGACATCAGGAACGAACAAATTTCGAGAATCCCGCCGGGTGAGTCACTCCCACCCAGCAGCACGTCCCGCTCCTGGCCGCGAGTCCGTGAGGGCGCGCTCTCACTCAGCTCGTCCTCGATGTAGCTGGTGCGTGGACCGGCCATGGCCGGGAAGTTCCGGCGTGTCGGCTTGATCACGGACTGAACATCCTGATCATGGTGGCATCGTGCCCGCTGCGCAGCGTGTCCCGCCATCTGAGGAGGTGCCGTGGCTGCGTGCCCGGGTGGCGGAGCTGGAGGCGGACAACGAGGTTATGGCAGCGCAGCCGCCAGGGACGCGCAGCTTGAGGCGGTGGCGCGGGTACGAAAGACCGTCCCCCCGACCGGCCAAGAGTCCCATTGCCGGCTCGTCAGCCGCGAGGATGTACGCAGAGCACCACCGGTGGCGCCGGTTTAGTGAAGCGCGACCAATGCCGAGAGGCGACGTCGACCGTAGCGTAGGACAGCACAAACCCGGGCACGGCGCGTGAAACCGCTGTGATGACAATGTGGAGCGGATAAATGTGGCAACTGGCGCCGTGGACTCCTGCGATGGCAGTTATCGAGATCGGGCACGGCAGCCCCCGCCCGGCCGCTTCTTCTTGACCCGCCCGTCACAGGTGCCGGCCTGATCGACAGGCTGGCGGCGGTCAGGCGTGCGGGATGGTAACGGTGATTTGGGTGCCTTGCCCGGGCGTGCTGATGACGTGCAGCTGGCCGTGGTGGGCGCGGACGAGCTCGGCGACGACGGTCATGCCGATGCCGCTCCCGGCGAGTTGGTGATCACCTCATGCAGCCGACCCGGGTCACCTATGACCCGCACGTCGCAAACCCAGGGATGATCGGCTAGTGGATTGTCCGCGCGCCGCGGCAGCACTTGCCAGTCAACAAGCCGGGCGCAACGTCCAAATGAGCTGGCAGAAAGATAGTCATTGTGGGTGGACGACGCCGACGGGGCAGGCTGCGTGGTGCAGTACCGCCTGGCTGACGGAGCCGAGCATCATTCCCCGTACGCCGCCGCGGCCGCGGGAACCCACGACGAGCATCTGGGCGTCGTATCCTGCCGTCAGCAGCGCGGCGCGCGCCGCACCGTCGGCGACATGGGGGTGGACGGTCACCTCGGGATGTTCCTTCTCGCAGCGGGCGATGGCCTGCCTGAAATCTTCCTCGAGCAGATGCGCGCCACCCAGGCTTCCAGCACTATCCGCCAGTGCGCACACGGCCAGCAGCACAGCTTCGCGCAGCGCGGCCTCCTCGGCGGCGAACGTAACCGCAGCCTGCGAGACCGCGGATCCGTCCGCGCCCACCACGACGGGGCCAGGGACGTAGCCGGCGGCCGGCCGCCAGTGCCCGCGCACGACCACTACCCGTCCGCGCGCATGCGCGGCGACCTGCGAGCTGACCGACCCCAGCAGCAACCCGGCCAGCCCGCCACACCCCCGAGAGCCCACCACCACCATCTCGGCGCCGGCGCTGCGCTCGCACAGCGCGGCGGCAGCCGGCCCAGCGGCCAGCAGCGGCCGCACCTCCAAGGATCCCATGACCGCCCTGGCATGCCGCAGGCCCCGGGCAAGGGTCTGTTCACCGCTTCGCCGCGCGAGATCGAAAGCAGCCACCTCGGTGGGCGGCGCCGGGTACCCCAGTGCCCACGCCTGGCAGACAGTGAGCACGGCCTCGCGTGCCCGGGCCTCCCGGGCGGCCCAGGACAGCGCCTTCTCGCTACCAGGTGAGCCGTCGTATCCCACCAGAATCCCGTGAGCGGTACCAGCCAAGGCGGCCTCCCTCCCATAGGGCGCCTTCAACGATCGCCGGCCGTGACTGGCCAGCACAGAGACAGTCGTCCCCACCACGCGGGACGTTCGGCTATGAGTGGCTGGTTGGCTGCTCAGGAGCACCGGGCGGTGCCGCACGTCGCGGGAGGCCCAGGTCGCACCCTCCCTGGCGAACACGAACGCCGGGTCCACTCCCATGCCCGATCGCGGTCGTCGATCAGCATCGGCGCCCCCCGCGTGGCGGTCGCCCGGCTGTCCGCCAATGCGCATTCGGCTCGCCTGCTAGCTAGGTCGGCCGTCAGCAAGCGCAGAGACGGCACGACCGCTGGCCTCCCTACGGACATGCGGCGGGACACGGCATGGCCCGGATGACCCCGGGACGGAACGACCTTAACCTGTGGCAGCGGGAGATCAGGATCTGCGGCAAGGAGCGGATCGGGTGGCCGCTAGAGCCGTCCCCCCCGCCACCAGGTGCCCGCGGAAGCTGACTGCCGCCTGTTCAACGAACATGGGCACCCAGTCGTCCGGCGTGCCAGCCAGAGACAATCCATGCTGCCCGGTGCCAACCTTCCACAGCACCACCACTCCCCTGCCTGCATGCTGTCCCGTCACCCGAGGTCACAAGTAGCAGGACCGAACACGATGAAGCGCAGGGGAGCCTGGCTGAGCAGGACGGGCTCCCATTTGCGCTCCCATTTAATGATCACCAATACTGGGCACGTCCCACCACGCGCAGTAAGTACGGGAACCATCCAGGTTGTCCCATCTTCGCCGACACGAGGGACGCCGACCGCCCGCACACCAGGCGGCCAGGAACCCCTCGCCGTCATCCGCCAGCGCACCCGCAGCGACCACCACTACCCCGACATCGGGCAGATGTACTGGGAACACACCCCATGCTCGGCAGCGACGCACGAGGCATGCGGTACGTGCCCCTGAGTATCTGTCAGCAGGGTCCTGCGGCGGGGGTCTGTCTCATCCACCGCGGGCAGCCCAGACAGGGCGATCTGGATCTAATCCCACTGTAGGAGCCTTGGAGTCCGGGCGGCTGCCGTGCTCGGACAGCGCAGCGCAGAGCCTGCGGATCGCCGCGAGCATCGCCGACGGCATTCCGGTGGCCCTGCGGGACGCGGCGTCCGGGCTGGACGTGACCAACGTCGTCTTGGTCGCTCAGGCCGTACTTCACGCCGGTGGCAGCCCGCGGCGGCATGGCCGGCTGGAGCTGTTGCTGGTCCTGCCCGACGGCAGCAAGTCGCTGGTCCCCGCGGTCTGGACGGATCCGGAGGGCGGCATCGAGATCACCGGCGAGGCGCCGGCGAGATGGCCACGATGCCGGGGTCGCTGGAGGATCTGCTGGCCGCGGCTGGTTCCGCTCTTTCCGCCCGGGATCTGCAGGAGCGGGAGCAGGCTGGATGGCAGTCGCCGTGCAAGGAGGACTGCCAAGCAGCCTGCGCAACTCAGTCTGCTGCCGGATCAGGTTCCGGCGCGACCCCGACCCTGCTGGCACAGCTCTCCGAACGGCAGGTCGCGGCGGCGATCACGTTGCTGACCCACCTGATCGCCATAGCGTCCGTCTGGAGGGCCGTGCCGGACACGACGCCGATGAGACGAAGGGGAGGGGCGATGAATGAGCTGAAGGTCACTGCCTCGCACCTGCGGCGGACGGCGGTCATCCATGTCCGGCAGTCCACCCTCCCCCAGGCACCGCCTCGTTCCGGCCGACCGGCCACAGTCGCAAGGCGTCCCCGGCTGCGTGTCGGCTGACTCGATTTGTCGGCTCAGCCCCCCAATCCTGCGCTGACTTCCCAAAATGGCTACTCGTCACTTATAGTTATGTCATAATTACTCTGGGTCATAGTTAGGTGGCCCGTCATCCGAGGGGGAAAAACTTAATATGCGCACACCAATGCCCGCCACCGAACTGCTGCTCACACCGGGAGAGGTCGCGGGGATGTTTCGAGTCGACCCGAAGACCGTCACCAGGTGGGCGCAAGACGGCAAGCTGACTTCCATCCGCACACTTGGGGGTCACCGCAGGTACCGGGAAGCCGAGGTCCGCGCCCTGCTCACAGGCCTGCGGCAGGGCGAACCTAGACGCGTCGCCTGACCGGGGCCACCGCACGGAATCCCGTCCAACGACGGGATTCCGTGCGGTGGCTGAGGTGGTAGCCGAGCACGCTGCGGACCGGGCATGTGCTGATCACGTTCTACCCGTCTGCCGGCCCGAGAGGTACTTGAACCTTCCCGAGGCCGGCGAGGCCGCACTCGATGCCCTGTCCAGGATCAGGAACCGGGCGCCTCTGGGCTAAGGATGGGGGTCCCTGGTCGTTGCCTTGGGCTTCCTCCGGTTTGACGGACATCCACCATTAGGGGGGTCTGCCTAGAAAGGATGTTCATCATGAGGCCTATTCAAGCACCCTCACATGATCTTGCTTAGCGGTCTGACCTGCGGATACGCGACCTCGTCAGTTTTGTTGGCAATGGTTTTGAACAAGCTTCCATGAGACCACGGGGCGGAGGAGGCCCGCTTTCACGCCGGAGTTCAAGGCGAGCTCGTGGAGCGGCGCCGTGCTGGTGACCGGACGGTCGGGCAGGTGACCCGGGACTCGATCTGACCGAGACGGCGGCCTGCTCATTGGGGAAGTGCCCGCAGCGCGTGGTCGCCTGCCGGAACCAGGCGTTCAGCGACTCCTGGGTTATCTGGAGTCCGGTGGCCGGGCAGGTCTGTGACCTGGGCTGCTGCGTCGGGGAAATCGTTCTCGACGCAGCAGCGTGAGGTGTTCCAGGGCTCGTCAGCAGGGTCTGATTGTTACCAAAGAGCGAGGATGTCCGGGAGCCCGTAGCTGGCCGAGTGCCTCGGCGAACTGGTGGCGGAGACGTTTGTTGTCTTCGGTGAGCTGGCGGTTGCGTTCACCTGCGGCCTGCAGCCACCGGGGCAGGGACGTGTCGGACGCGCGTTGGGCGGCGGGAACCGGCGGAGACGAGGTTCGCTGGGTCGCGTCTCGTAGTTGCTGGATTTCGGTGCGGATGTCGGGCTGGGAGTAGAGCCATGACCGGGACACGCTCTGTTGACTGAACAAGATCATGAGTTTCAGCAGTTCAGCGGGTAGGTGGCTGTTTCTGGCGGTACGTTCTCCGGCCATGATCGGAGACAGTGATCCGGAGCGGGATCTGGCGGCGCTGGTGGTGCCGCAGTCGGGTCGGCTGGTGGCCAAGGGAACCGGTACGAGCCTTACCAGTTGCTTGATCTTTATGGGACGGTGGTGGAGGCCGCTGGGGTCTACTTCCGGGATCTGCTGGCGGCGGGAAGGGCAGCGTCCAACCCGGCCCCTCATACCCTCGTGATCAACATCTAGAACAGCCCCGTGAACACTCCAGATAACGATCGCGTTGGTCGTGTAGATGACCGCCTGATTTCTGGCCGGAACGCCAGCAACGGCGTGAACTGCTCCCAGGCTGATCGCCAGAGCCGGGATCGCCGGGTCCCGCTGATCCCAGATGCGGTCCAGCGGCCGCGGCGGTCGACTCCGTAGATCCCGGCGAGGTGCGCGGATCTCCCCGGTTGTGAGCCCTTGGCCAGAGCGACACGATGGTCTCGTCGAACCCCTTGTCAACGCCGGGCCAATTCTGACCCTTTTCCGCCGCTTGGGTTCCAGTGCTTGTCGCAACACACCTGTTAGATGAGGGGCGTGTTGATGGCGAGACGTGGCGCAAGAGACATCTGGATGCAGATTCGTTGTACTGGCAGTTGCTGCTGTCGGGTATCGGGACGGTGGCCAACGCGATCTTCGAATACCTCGAGATCTTCCACAACCGCCAGCGCCGCCACTCCGCACTCGGCATGCTCACGCCGATCGAATACGAACTGCGCCACAGCAAGATCGAGCCCGTAGCATGAGCCCACAGTCCAGCATCCTGACTCCGGGAAACCCAGGGCACATCAGTCCTCTCTCCGGAAATACCGGCGCGGCTCAAAGAGCCATCTTTCTGACAGTCCCACAGGCGGCTTGACAGGGCAGCTCAGAGGTTCTTCCAGCGCAGTTGGAGCCAGATGGTGCGACCATGCTCGTTACCGCAGTGGCCCCATCGGTCGGCGATCAGCTCGACTAGGCCGAGCCCCCGTCCGTCTTCTGCCATCTCGTCGAGCGGACGGGGGGCAGGGGCGTCGTCCGAGCCCTCGTCCCTGACGGCAATAACTACTAAGGTTTCGTCGCGGTAGATGGTGACGTCGAAGTGGCCGCCGCTGCCGGTTACGGTGTGTGCCACGGCGTTAGCAGCCAGTTCGCTGGCCAGGAGAATTGCTTCGTCGAGGACCGGGCATGGGGCAAGGACGCGCCGGGTGAAGTCGCGTGCCTGAGCGATCTGGTCGGTGCGGCCGGGGAAGATGCGCCGTTTGAAACGGGCCATCAGCACGGCGGCTCCGTCATGGCCGGAGACGGTAGGCGCGGACGCTGAGGTCACCGGAGCTGGCCGTAGGCTCTTCTCGTTGTGGCAGTTCAGGCAGGAGCAAGCCGGCACGATTGTGCGCGTCGGCGGGGTCAGATCATGCCAGCGCGGCGGCCCAACGGTCGGAGTTGCGGCTGCCGTCCTAGATCGGGTGCACGTTCGGCGGCATGGGCGCTGATCGTCGCTCCCCCAGGCGCACTTCAACCCACCCACCAGCACCCTGAGGCCGCTGGAGTCGACGTCCTCCAGAGCCGCCAAGTCCACGATGACCCGCAGACCATCCGCCGCCACCTCAGCCGACAGATACGCGGAGATACTCGCCGATACTCGGCGCATCGGCGAGATAAACTTGGCAGTGAAAGGCCACGAGCCGTGGCTGTTGAATTCACACGTGAGAGACATCACTTTAGGCATTGGGCCCCCTTGCCGATCGAGCAGCTAGGCGAGGTCTGGACCCAACAGCTATTCCGAAAGCCTCCAGCCTTGACCTTACTCCGCCTATCCGGTCCGCGTCCAACCTATTTCAGCAAGGAAACAGATCAGAGAGCCCAGGCAGATCCACGACAGGTCAAATACTAATTTGGCAAAAGCGATTTATCGGCGATGCGCTTTCCGTATTGCCTGGAAAATACTGGTGTACTTGTTGATCAGTTCCTCACACTCACCGGTTCCGGGCAGCACGGATAGGGCGTGGACGCGATCCGTGCCGCCCGCCCGGGCCGCGTCCACACCGACTTCCTGGTAGACAGGGATCATCCGTGCTGACCGGATGGCAACGATTCCGGCCCCGGCCACCGAGACCTGCGGAGAGCCGGATGCGGGGTCAACTCGTACATCCGGTTCGGGCGGGCGGTACGGAGAAACGGGCCGGGCGAAGTCCCGGAACCGCGCTCCGTGCCGCCCCACCACGACGTCGAGCGGATGGTTCCGCCGGGCGGCGGCTGGCGAAGGCCCGGCTGCCGGGGGCGTGGCAGATATCACCAGGCTGCAGGTGATGATCGGCCAGCAGCCGGGCGAGAACGCTGAAGAGGAGGACGTCGGGCTGGTCGCGGTGGGGATCGAGACGGACGGGGCCCGTGGGTGGCCGCGCTGATCGCGGCCGGGTACACGGCGCATGCGGTCAACCCCCTGCAGACGTCCAGGTCCCGGGACGGCACGGTGTCCGGCGCGAGGAGCGACGCTGAGGAAGTCCCAGAGAAATGCATCTGGCTTCTGCGGATTCGGCAAATGGCGCGGCAACAATCTGGAGGCTCCAACACCTGCCGACAGCCACCCTCATCTGCCGCCATCCGCTTCTCTCGATGCTGCCCACCGCTCGCTCGATCTTGCCGATGCGGGCGGGCGTCGAACTGACCAGCGGGTCTTGCGAAGTGGACCCAGACAGCTGGCGATCGCATTGCTACCGACGTGAGAATGCCATCAAAGGTTCGAAGTCTCCGGCTGTGTCTGCTGCTTGAAGTGCCGAGATGTAATCGTGGCGGAGGGGTGCCCGGTTCCGTCAAAGAAGCTCCTCCCCATCGCCTAATCCCGTTGTTTGACGGGATTCCGTGCGGTGGCCCTGGTCAGGCGACGCGGCTCGGTTCGGCCTTCTCCGGCGGCGGGCCTGTGAGCAGGGCGCGGACCTCGGCTTCCCGGAACCTGCGGTGGCCCCCGAGGGTACGGATGAAGGTCAGCTTGCCGTCGTTTGCCCACCTGGTGACGGTCTTGGGGTCGACTCGGAACATCTTCGCGACTTCTGCTGGTGTGAGCAGTGGGTCAGTCGCGGGCGGGCGTGTGCGCATATGAAGTTCCCCCTTGGATGGGGGTCCTTTTGTGGACCCAAAGTAACTATATAATTACTGTGAGTAATGAGTCAGCCGGTTCGGCAAATTGACGCCGGATAGGGGGCCGTGCAGCCAGATCGAGCCGGCGCAAGTCGAGCACGCGGCCCCGACCCTGGGCACCGGCATTCCGTGTATTTCGCGTACGCGCGTTGGCTGTGGAAGCGGGCGCGAACGATAAACCAGCGGGCGGGAGTAATTCCGAAAGGCACGGGTATTACCGGTGACATCCGTTACCTGAATGCGGTGGCTGGCGAGATAATGACCGTCTGCGTGCTATCCTCGGCTCAGTACGTCAGCAGAAGTGTCCGCAGAGCTTTCCTCGCCGCTAGTCCCGTGGATAACCTAAGCTCAAGTGCTTCCGCCGGCTGAGACCAGCTACCCTATCGATAGGCGTCTCCTTAGTGCTGGGAACATTTTCAGGGACACGAATCCCGGGGACCGACTGGCCTCATGGCCTTGACCGTTACGCCCTAAGCCTCCGAGGCAGCCCGGCGAGGAGTGGGTATGAGCCACTGTCACGGGCTGGGTTGCTGGGCTTGCTTGCGCCGAGGGATCTGGAGATCGAGGAGCTGCGGGGACGCCTGCGCACATTACGCGTGCGACCGGCCTTCGCCCGGGGCTGAGTTACGCCGAGCGGACTAGTTATCGGGCGCCGGGATCAGCAGCGGCGTGGCAGGCCATCGCGAGCAAACCAGCGGTTCTGCATGCGTCCGATTTGCCAGCGACCTAGTCGCGCGGCCGGGGGCCGGAAGACCTGGGCCGGAAGGACCGGGCCGAAAGACGAGGACAATGCCTCGCGCAAGATGGAGATCTTGGGAACCGCACAGTAGATCACTGAGAGTGAGCAGAGAATGAATATGAAGGAAACGCCCACAGAGAATTCCCGCCACCACCACCTACGGGTGCCGGCCGTTGCGTGCTCTGAGTCTCGGAGAGAGGATCACGTGACG
>Ga0265338_10002385_pt1 | contig 28295 bp, 16 predicted proteins | sample 42126metaG_FD_193579 | JGI IMG/M metagenome (GOLD analysis project Ga0265338, IMG submission 193579) | Rhizosphere microbial communities from Carex aquatilis grown in University of Washington, Seatle, WA, United States - 4-21-26 metaG | ecosystem: Host-associated > Plants > Roots > Rhizosphere...
CGGCTTCCTTGAGCGTCACCCGGTAGAACCCGTTGGGCACCGTGAAGACATAGGCCGGGTTGTTGTACCGCTCGTTCCGGTACAGCTGGTCCTGGTTGTTGGTGGCTCCCGTGATGGCCACCCCGGCGTGGTCAGCCGTATTGCCCGCGTTGGTGTAGCCCCAACTTCCCGCGGTGAAAGCCTGGTCGGCGGCCCAGACCTGGGCAAGGCCGTCCGTGAAGGCGGTGTCCGCGCAGTTCACGCGCTGGGTGTAGGCCACCCAAACCGTGGGGGTCGGCGTGCAGGTGTAGAGCCCGCAGTTGGGGGTCGGGGTTGGGGTCCAACTGGTGGGATATTTGCTGTAATCGAGGAAGTTCCCGCTCATGGTGAGCATGGCCATCAAGGTCCAACACTCGTCGTAATAGGTACCCCCCACCAACCTGTCCATATTGTGGATCTGGGTGTAGTCCGCGTCGAGAAACGATTGGTACGTGCCCGAGATCATGGCGCCCACCCCGGCGGGCCCGAGGAAGGCCGCGGATTGGAACCCCGGGTTCTGGGACACCGTCAGGGTGGGCAATTGCGGGTCCTGGGTGCCGTCCAGATGGTAGCCGTCGCGGATGTTGGCGGCCCCCACCCCCGAGAAGAAGTTCGACGTCTTGCTCAGGTAAGTGAAGGCCCGGCTGTCGCCGTTGTAGAGGTAGTCGAGCGCGATGCGGAAAGGGGTCCGGCAGGCGTCGTACTGGTAGTCGGTATAGGAGGAACTTACGGCGTTGATCGAGACCCCTGAGGAGTCGCACCAGGCCGAAACCAGGCCGTCGGCCGTGTTGCCGTAGGCGGTCTTGAGGTTGTTGTTGATGAGGGTGTAGCAGTTGTCCGCCACGGAATTCCAACCCGGGTTTCCGGTGGCCGCGGCGAAGTCCTTGTAATAGGCCGGGGCAAAATAAGAGGGGTTGATCACGCCGAAACCGTCCCCCGCCATCAAGGTGCCGCCGTTCGTCTCAGTGTTGTAGATCGCGTTGATGGTGCGGTTGGCGTAGAACGAATAGGTGTTGCCGAGCGACCCGGAACCGCCCCATTGGTAGGTGGCCATCAGGAGGGCCCAGGCCATGTCCTCATCAGCGTCGGAGGCGGCCCCGCCCCCGGCCGTCCCCCCCGACGAGTCGATGTACCAGTTCATCAGGTTGTTGCCGTCCAGGTGAAGGAGGGCGTACTTCCAGATGTTGTCGAAGAGGGCTTGGTCGTTCATGTAGACGGCGATCAACAGGCCGTATCCGATGCCCTCCGACACGGTGGAGTTCAGGCTGAGCCCCGAATCGTTGGGACGCTGGACGCGTTGGAACCCCCCGGCCCCAGCGCTCGTCACGCAGTCGGTTTTCCACTTCGTGTAGGCGGCGGTGATGTCCGCGTTGCTGTAGTTCCCGGGATGGACGCCATAGGGGTGGTCGAGGTTTTGGGGGAAAGGGAAATTCGCCGCGGCCCGGACAGCCGGAACGGCCAGGCCGAAACCGACCGTGAGAGCGGTTATATATAGAATGGTTTGGGTGAAACCACGATCCAAGTTGAGGTCCGCTTGTAATCGATTTTAGGGGCTCTTGCGGAGCCCGATGCAAACGGAATTATATCGCCTCTTGGGAGTTCGAGCCTTAAAGACACGTTAAAGGCTTATTGTCCGGACAGGGTGGATGACCAGGATCACACGTTCAACCGGTTGCCGCATCGTTTGGCATAAAGCCTGGTCCGATCCCTCATCAAACCACACCCATTGGAACTGATGGGAACCTGGTTTTGTGGGGGAATCCCCATCGTGTTGACCAAAAGAAACTGAAATCCAATCCACTATCGACCCTTGGAAAGGTCCTGACCCCGAAGGAAGTCGGATATTTCACCAGCCGCCAAATCGAATCCCGCCGCGTTCAGATGGGTATCGTAATCGTAAAAGAGCTTCAACTTTCCCGCCTGGGCCCGGAAAGCCGGATCCAGGTCGATCGACGGGACGCCCTCCCGCCGCAGACGTTCCACCAATTCCCGGGTGTAGTTTGAGGTAAAGGGATCCACCCCGGGCCCCTCGATCACCCATTTACTCGGTAGGGGGATGAAAAGGTAACGAATCCCATGCCGGTCCATCCATTTTTTCCGCTTCACAATCAAACGGATCGGCTCCTCGAGGTCCCGGGAGGTCCGACGGTAAGGCTGGAAATCCACCCGGGCCAATCGCCCCGGGTCGTACCCGGCCTGGTGAAGTTCCCCCAGGTCCTTCCAGAGACCCCGGCACCACCGACCGAGCAGGTTTTGGAACCGATACCTCTCCACCGGCACCGCGTTTTCGGCGGTCCAGGCCGACTCCGTCGGATATTTTAATTTCTCCGTTCGTTGGCCGACCAGGGAAATGTCAAATCGCGCGTCCAGCCAGCTTTCGATCACGCAATCGACCACCCAGGTGGGACGGGGCATGGATTTCCGCCCCAAAAACGCGTAAAGGTCCACCCGCGAGGCGTTAAATACCGGGAGGCCCAACCGGTCTGAGAGCTTCCACGGCAAGGTCTCCGAATCGCCGCATCCGGACCCGAATAGGTTCGACTCCCCGTGCATCACCACGGGATAAATGGCCGCGACCCGAGGGATCGAACGAAACCCCCCCGGATCCGTCGTGACCCTTGTCTTTCGGCCCTCCTGGTGGAGGAAAAGGTTGTCCCGGGTCCGGTCCCCGTATTCCATGCCGTCCCACTCCGCGGTCAAATCGTCCGTCCGGTAGGCGAGGTCATCGAAATATTCCCAGGGACGGAAGTAGAAGGCTTGGGGATGGATCCGGAACCAAACTTCGGTGGTCCACAGGGGCCCCAGACTCACCAGGAGCAACAAGGCCGCGTAGCGTCTCATGACTCCCTTTCCCCGTTTGGGTTCCGGCAACGTTCGGTTCAGCGTGGCGCGACGGGCCCGTCAGAACTGGTAATAAAGGAAAGTGCTCGGCACCGACGCCGCGGACACCCAGGCGACCCAGAACAGGAGCGCCGCCCACAGCCACCATCCCCAACTGGGCCGCCATGCCAGGTCCGCCTGCCAACGCGCGGGGGGGACCGTCGGGTCCAAGTAGGGGTTCATGGCCCTCATCCATTGGGATATGTTCGGGGCGAACCAAACCAGGACCCCGGATAGGGCGAGCCGAATCCAAAGGACGCCGCCCAGGCCCCCGACCGTTTCCACCCCGTTGCGCCCCGCCATGCCCCGGAGGACGACCCAGGCCGTATCGATGTTCGGCGCCCGGAAAACAACCCAACCCACGAGGACCGCCAGGAACGTCACCGCCACCGAAAGGGCCCGGCCGATTTCCGACGGCTTCGTTCGGTCCCAGCCCCTTCGAACGGCGAACTGGGACCACAACTGGTGCACCATCAGATAGGCCCCATGCAGCCCGCCCCAAAGCACGAAGGTCCAGTTCGCGCCGTGCCAAAGCCCCCCCAGGAGCATGGTCACGGCGACGTTCAGGATTTTCCGGCCTGAGCCCCGCCGACCCCCTCCCAAGGGGATATAAAGGTAGTCCCTGAGGAATCGCGAGAGGGTCATGTGCCAACGCCGCCAAAAGTCCGCGATGTTCAGGGCCCGGTACGGCGAATTGAAGTTCATCGGCAACCGGAAACCCAACAGGAGGGAAAGGCCCGTCGCCATGTCGCAGTAACCCGAGAAGTCGAAATAAAGTTGGAAGCTGTAGGACAAGGCCCCAACCCAGGCCCCCCAAAAACCCGGCGGTTGCCCCGCCTGGAAGGCCGGCGTCACGTAAACGGCCAGGGGATCCGCCAAACATATTTTCTTGAATAATCCGGCGATGAAGACCGTGGCCCCGGCGGCCAGGTTCTCCGCCCGGGGACGGTAACGCCCGGGATCCTTGAACTGGTCGGTCATTTCCCGGTGGTGGAGGATCGGCCCGGCGATCAAATGGGGGAAGTAGGAGACGAATAGGGCGTACCGGACCGGGTGGAGGTCCCGTACCAGGCCCCGTCGCGCGTCCACCAAGAAGGCGATCTGGGTAAAGGTGAAAAAGGAGATGCCGAGGGGAAGCGCCACCGCGTCCAGGTGCCATCGGAGGGTCCAAGCCGGGCGGAACGTGTCCGCGAGGAATCGGGCGTATTTGAAATATCCCAGGGCGGCCAAGTTGATCGTCACCCCCGCCGCCAGGAGGAGCCCGGAACCTTTGCCGCGGAAACGGACGATCGACCAACCCATCAGGTAGTTGAATACGATGGAGAGAAGGAGGACCGGCAGGAAAGCGGGGAAAGCGTACCCGTAGAAAAAGAGGGACGAAAGGAGCAACCAGGTCCCGGCCGCCCGGAACCCCCATCGGGCAAAACCGCGGAAAAGGATCGCCACCACGGGAAAGAACAGGACGATGAAGGCGTAGGAGGTAAAAAGCACTGGGGCCCCAAGGGATATGATGGCGAACCGGCCGATAGGCTCATCTTACTCCCAAGACCAGGCTAATTCGACCCTGGCCCAAGGGGCCGCCGTCCAGGCTTTACCCGCCGGACCATGTTCGGGGATAGCGGGCGAACCCCTGAAAAGGCGCGGGAACCTTTCCCTTACCTCGTCACGGTCACCGCCGCCCCGTCGGGCGGCAAGGAAATCTCCTGGGTCTTCCCCCCCACCTTGATCGAGTAGTCGCCCTGGAAACCCCGGACGGAATAAGTCCCGTCGTCACCGGTCTTTCCCTTCGCGTTCGTCCACCAGGCCCCCAACACCAGGTCTTGGTAGGCCTTGCCCGTCGGCTTGATCTCCCAATCCTTCGTGAAGATCGGCGCCGAGTTGTGCCAATGGGCCCCGTCCCAGAAGCCCCACATCAACATCCCCACCACTTTCGGGTGGCTGAAGACGGCGGTCAGGTAATCCCGCATGTAGTCGTAGGCCACGTCCGGGTCGGGCTCGATGTCGAATTCCGTGATCTGGATGTCGAGTCCCAGGGTCCCGAACCGGTCCAGCAGGGACAGGAGGGTTTGGGGCGGCGTCAGCGTCGTCCCAAGGTGGCTCTGGATGCCCAGGCCATCGATGGGCGCTCCCTGCTCCTTCAGGTAGGTCAGGTTGTTGAAGAAGCTGTCTTGGTGGCCCTTGTCCGCCCCCCCGCCCGAGAAGATGCCATACTCGTTGAGGTACAGCTTGGCCTTTGGGTCCGCCTCGTGGGCCCACTTGAAGATATCCACCATGATGCCGGGACCGAGCAGATCCATGAAATCGTGTTCGGCGTAAGGCTCGTTGATCGCGTCCCAATCCGTCAGTTTGCCCTTGAAGGCCCCGGCTTCCTGGAGCACATGCTCCCGGATCGCCTTCCGAAGGCCTTCCTTGTCGTCCTTGAACGCTTGGAGGCGGGTAGGGGAGTTTCGCCAGGAGGGCCAGACCAGGTTGTGGCCCCGGACGGTCAGGTGATTCTCCGCCAGCCACTTCAGGGACTCGTCCACCCAGGCCTGGTTCCAACCGGACTGGGCGGTCAACCCCGGTTCCCAAAACGGCCACTTGAGGTCGTTCTCGAACACCACGTGGTTGAACCATTTGGGGATCTCGGCCTTGTAGTTCTCCACGTCCTGGCCGATACCGGCCAACCGCTGGGCCTGCACCGCCGTGCCCCAGTAGAACCGGTGGCGGAGCATCCGGGCCTCGACGAGCACGCCGCTTTTCGGCTTCCCGTCCTTCCCCACCACGACCACCCGCAGGTCCGCCTTGCGGATCTTCTCGATCCGGGCCAGTGCCTCCCGGCGCCAGGGAGCGTCCTTTTCCCGTCCCGCGTAGGTGACCACCATCTTGGGGAACTTCCCCAGGTCCACCGCTTGGCCGTAATGCAGCAGCCTCATCCCCGCCAACTCGATGGTTTGGGGGGCGAACCCCATGCGGAAACAGATATGGGACCCGCCTTCCGGGGTTGGGAGGGCTGCGTTAAAGGGCAGGTAAAAATGTTTCCAGTCACGGCCGGCCGTGACGTCGGACTCCGCGGACTTGGTCCAGGGATCACCGTTCTTCTCGAAACAGAAGATGGTGCGTCCCTCGGCCGATTCGGCCCCACCCGAGACGCTCCGGACCCAGAATTCCACGTAAAAGGTTTCCCCGAGGCCCACCTTCACCGGGCAGGGAGCCGCCACCTGGACGCTCCAAGCCGATTCCGCCTGGGCCGTCGTGGAGAGTCGGAGGGCTTGGGTAAAGGATGCCCCCGCCGGGAGGTTTCCCGTCACCGGGACGAGTACGGCCTTGCCGAGGGCGGTTTGGTTACCGACCAAAACCAAGGCGGCCAGGGGATCGCCCGGGTAGACCGGGCTTCCGCCTTGCGGGATGGTCTGGGCGAACGCGGTGGAAACCGCCAGGGCCAGGAGGAGTGTCAGGATGCGGAATTTCATGGTCGCCTCGGGATTCAAATTTCCAACCCCCTCATCATAATCCCAACCCCTTGAACCGTCGGGATGGTTCTTTACCGGAGCCGCGCCCGGAAGGCGGGGCACAACCGCATCCGGTCGTAAAGCCGGACGGGAAAAGCCTCAATCCACCTTTTCCATCCGGATTTCGCTTAGGCTCGTCGCGTACCTCAACCAGGACCGGATCTCGACCGGGTGGGTCCCGGCCGAAAGATTCCGCTCCGCCCTCAAAAGGTTCGCCCCTCCCGCGTGGGGCAATACCTTGAAAAGGGTTTGGCCGTCCAATTTCGCCCAAGTGGGGTTGGGGGTCTGGAGGGTGAGGCGATAGGTTCCCGGCTGTTCCACCGTGAAGGCGCCCCGCGCGACCCCCATCCGCCCGCCCATTTCCATTGGCAGGTCGTCCCAAGGCGAGGCCACGTAGTCCTCGTAAAAGACCACCCCCTCACCCCACCCGTAGACGTCGTTGAAGAACGTCCTCCGCCAGGCGGTCGAATTGGGCCGATGGAGGTAGACCAGTCTTCCCGGGTCCTGTCCCAATTGGCCCGGGGGGATCTCCACCTGCCAAAGGTAGGCCCTCCCATGGGTGGGGCGGAACGTCGGACTCAGGTCGGCGGGCAGGGGCACCTCGGTCCAGGTCGCATTCGGAAAATCCCGGCGTATCCTCGCCTGGATCGGCAGGATCGAATTTTCCCCGAACAGGATCTTTATTTCCGGGACCGGCTGACCCGGCGGCAATTCCAACCGGTTCGAGTCGAGGAGTCGACGGACGCCGACCCCCTCATTGAGGACCGATTGGGTCGTCCAATAGAAAAAGGAGAGGTCCTCCCATTGCCAACCCAGGTACACCACCGCGTCCCGGGAAGCCGACCGGCAGGCGTCGGCCACCTGGCGGTCGGTGTAATAGAGTTTTTGGTAATCGACCAAAAGGTTCTTAGCCTGGACCGGCGCCATCAGGACCCAGACCGCCAGCAAACCGGCGAGGGCCGCCCGGCGGGAATCCAGGTCCGGAAGGAGGGACAGGAGGCGGTCCAGCGCGGAGGCCCCCAACAACAAGGCCGGCACGACCAACCCGATCAGTTTGCCGCTGTGGGGATCCGCGGAGAGGACGAAGGGAGCCAAGCCCATCGCCCACCCCCCCAACAACCAGAGGTGGAGGCCTCGGTCCTTGGGGGCGAAGGCCCCGAGGACCCCCAGGGCGCAGATCCCCGTCTCCACCGGTGAAAAAAACGGGCCCCAATTCACCGTCATGTCCGGCCGGTCGAACCCTCCGGACAGGATCAGTTGAAAGGCGGCCCGTAACTTTTGGATAATTAGCATAACGGCCGGCCCGGTGTTCGAATGGAAGGGATCCAACCCCTCGAACCGGCTCGCGTAGAGGGGATGCGTCATCAGTGGGTACAGGATCCAGGCCGCGCCCAGGGTCGCCCAGGCCCAACCGGCCGTCCGGGGGCAGTCCCCAGTTTTACGTGATTGGGCCCAGAAAATTCCCACCACCGGGACCGCCGGGACCAGGATCCAGGGTCCCCACCCGCTCGAAAGGGTCCCATGTCCGTTCTGCAGGATGAAGAACAACGGCCAAGCGGCGCCCAGGAGCGCCACCGAGGCCCAAGCCCAGGACCCCAGGGCGGCCCGTTCTTCCCTCCTCGCGAGGCACCAGGCCAAAACCGCCAGGACCGCGTAGGGTTCCCAGGGCCGGGCCCCCGTGTAGGTGAAGCCGACGAGCGCCACCGCCAAACCCCAACCGAGGAACCGGGAGGCTTTGGGTTTCCGGAAGACCCGGAGGGTCGCCAGGATGAGCGCGGCCACCGCCAAAGGTTCGGTATCGATCCTCATCCCCAAGGTGGATTGGATCACCAGGGGCCGCGCGAGGGCCGTCAAGGCCGCCGCGATCAGCCCCAGCCGGCGTCCGGACAGCTCGCGTCCCGCGAGGTAGACCAGCCAGATTGTGGTCAGGTCGAAAAGGCAACATCCCAACCGTTGGATCCAAGGCCCCGGCTCCCCCGGGAACAACAGCCAGAGTCCCGCCATGAAATAGTTGTAGAAGGGTTCCCGGGTGCCCAAATTGAGGATCAGGGGATGCTGTCCCAGCTCGGCGGTGTTCCGGGCGTCCATGATTTCCGAAGCCACGTCCATCCAATAGGTGGCCCAGGGCTGGCCCCCATTCAGGAGCCGGACCCAAAGGGCCGCCAGGACGATCACCCCCAGGCCCATCCATGCCCAGGTCCGGGTGACTTCCGACGGGGTCACCCGGGGGATGGGCGCCGGCGGGAACGGGATCGAACGGGATGCCCGGGGGGCATTCCGCCGGGTGGTTGGGGCTGGGCGTCGTCGGGTCATACCGTTGAATATTATGGAGTCTTCCGCCGAAAGGTACGAAAAATATTCCCAGCCCGATGGGCTGTGTTAAATTGGGCCCATGGCGAAAAGGCGAAAAAGCTCGGACCGCCCAGCCCTCCGGGCCAAGGTCCATCGTCCCGAATCGGCCAAAATGGCCGTTGCGGCGCGCCCGGTTTCTCCCGTCTTGCCCCAATCAACCCGCAAATCCACCCAGCTCCCCCCGCCAGCCGAAACCTCCCTCAAAATAACAGCGGCTCTCCTATTATTTGCGGTTTCCAACGGGCTTATAAGCCGGGCCCACCTTCCGCTCCTTGCGAAAGGATGGATCGGCCTCCTCGGGATCCTCCTGCCTTTCTTGCTTCTGACATTCAGCGTCCCGGACTCCCCTCGGGACGAGAGCCAATTCTTCCGACCCGCGCGCGGCCGATCCCTGACTTGGAAATGGCTTTGGATACTCCTGCCTTCGGCCGTGTTGTTGCGCTTAATTTACCTCACATCATTCCAACCGGGGCCCGGCGGGGACGAGTCGATGAACGCCTTTCTATCCTTGGGATTGACCGAGCATTGGCGATGGGATTTCTTTTATAGTTGCGGCCAATTGCCCCCCGTTTGGACCTGGATGTTGGCGGGACTGATCGGGTGGACCCACCAACCCATCCTGGCCACCTGGTTGCTCCCGGCGTTTTTTTCCATCCTGTCCTTCATCGCGGGTTTCGCCGCGTTTAGGGCCGTCCTAAAGCCCGATCCCGCGAAATGGGCCGCCATCTTGTGGGCTTTCGGGTTCTGGCCCCTTTTCAGCGGAAGGTTTTGCCACCAGGGTGAATTCATCCCATTTTGGCTCATGGTCGCCGTCCTCCTCATTTCCCGCCTTCGCGAAGCGCCCCGGGACGCCCTCAGGCTCCGTTCCGCCGGGGCCGGCCTTTGGATCGGGTTAGGCACTTTGACCTTCACCGCTTGGCTCGCCGCGGTCCCTTTCCTTTATCTAACGTCTTGGGAACTACTTCGACGCCGCTCCAAGAAAAAGCACCTCGGTTGGGGTTCCCTCACCGCGGGGCTTTTGGCCGGACTCACGCCGTTCCTGGTGGCGGCCCATCACGAGGGTTATGGTCAACACCTCTTGGATATCTCACCCCTGGGCAATTGGACCGACCCCATTCGCCGTGGGTTGGTGGGCGCCTCCTACGTCACCTCCCTCCTTTGGGGCAGTCTTGTCGAAAAGGGGTCCTATAGCTCCCCCTTGGGGGGGTTCCTGAACCCGCTTTTAGGCGGGGCTTTCCTAGTGGGGTTGGCCCTACTCCTCCGTGGGATCCGCCGTCCCCGGAACGCATGGCTCTTGGCGGCCCTTCCGTTCTTCTTGGCTCCCGGCCTATTGGCGCGGGACTACATCGAGTCCTTCCGGATCATCCTGGTCCAGCCCTTATTGGTGGCGGTCGCGACTTACGGGATCCTCCGAGGTTCCTTGGGCGTCCAGAAACGGGGACGACTCCTCGCGGTCGCCGCCCTATTGACCGTCTCCTCGGTTTGGGATGTCGGGACCTTCCTTTCCCTCCGGAACCCCGGGACGCTTTCCCCGGCACGGGCCGATTCAAACCAGTTCGGTGCCGCGCTGATCAGGAACAAGGCCCGGTCCGACGGACCCGGTTTGTTGTTCACCGATTTCTTGACACTCCGTCACAACCATTCCCTCTCGGTCCTCGCCTACCCCGATAACGCGGCCCTCCGGGCCGATCTCGACCCCAACCACGCGACCTGGGCGGCCATCCTGGCCGAACCGGGTTACTTCGGTTTCCTCGAAAGGGATTTCCCCGAGGGTCAATGGACCTCGATGCCCCCCCGGGGCGGTGATCCCGGCTTGTCCCTCGGCCTGGTCCCGATCACCCCGGCCAACCGCGCCCGCTTGGAAGGCTGGGTTTCGGCCCATCACTTTTTCCACCGCCAGAATTGGCTGGCCGAAAACGCCCAAGGCTTCCGGACCCGTTATCCAGCCCTCGTTTCCGACTTGGAGTCGGGGCGACCGCTCATGGAAGGCGATCCATTCCTTTTGTCAGCCTATGGGGAATGGGCCGCGCAGTATTACTGGGACCCGAAGGAAGCCCGGAACATCGGGTTCCTTCGCCTCGCGATCCGGAAGGGCTATCCCGCCCCCCACTTGATCCGAAAGCTGGTCGACCTCCTGCGTGAACAGGGAGACAGGAAGGAGGCGGACCGGATCCAGAAGGCCTATTTCCCGAACGAACCCATTCGGTAAAAAGCGGCTTCCATAAACCGAAATATCCGTCCCACTCGATCTCAGCTGGTTTATTTATTGGATTTTTCGTTTTTCAATTTTCCGTTTCAGCTAACCGCCAACGGCTAGTTGCGCCGTCACTTTCGGTTCACCATCCACTTCGAAAACTCCCCCAGGAACACCCGGAACCCCTCCAGGTGTTGCGGCGGGAAGCCATATTGGGCCCCGGCATTCTCGAGCGTCTTTTCAAAGCAAGCCACCCAAACCAGCCTCGCGTTTTCATCGATGGCGAAAGGCGGGTGCCTCGCCCGCAGCCGGGGCGGACCATGTTGTTCATTGAAAAGGGGGGACCACCGAGCAATTGGACGAAGAACCTGGCCGATTTTTTGGAGGATTCCTCCAGGTCGCCCGGAAACATCGGCCGGATGGGGGGGACACCCCAGTTCGGCATAGAAATCGGACAGCATCCGGAAGATCGCCGCTTCGCCCATCCGCCCATACCCTCATCCTCTTGAGGTTGAAACCGTGGATTATCATCCACGGTTCGACCATGAGGGCGACCCATTCTTCCCTGCCCCAGGTCCGGTGGACCTGGGGACTGAATCGGGAATGGGTAGATCTCACGGGACGGCGGCGGCAGGCTGCGCCCCGGGGGTCCCCCCGCCGGGGTGAAAGCCGACCCGGCCTCAGGCATGGGAAGCCACCGGGCGACTTTGCTTCACGCCCTTCACGATCACCCGGAAGCTGTTGGTGCCTCCCACCAGGGTCGGATCGGAGCCTTCGGTGAGGATCAGTTTCTCGCCTGTTTTCGCCAAGCCCGCTTGCTGGAGGAACTTCAGGATCGGGACGTGCCAGGACCCCTGGCGGCGGACCGAGGGCACGCCCTGCACCCCGTAGGCCAACGAGAGGAACTCGTGGATCCGGGGGTTCTCGCTGAAGGCCAACACCCAGCTCGCGGGTTTGAACCGGGAGATGCGCAGGGCCGTGGCTCCGCTGTGGGTGGGGGTGAGGATCCACTTCGCCTTGAGGGCCCGCATGGCCTCCACGACCTGGGACGACACCAGGTCCTCTACCGAGAAGGACCCGGGCGCGGCCGTTTCCCCCCGGAAATGCTCCATCATGCGCCGCGAGAACTTGAAGGGCTGCCAGCGCCGTTCCATGGAGGCAGCCACCTTGGCCATGGTCTCCACGGCCTGGAGGGGATATTTCCCCATGGCGGTCTCCTCGGACAACATGACGGCGTCGGTGCCGTCCACGATGGCGTTGGCCACGTCGGTCACCTCGGCGCGGGTGGGCCGGGGGTTCTCGGTCATGGAGGCCAGCATCTGGGTGGCGGTGATGACCGGCTTGCCCAAGAGTTTGGCCTCGTGGATCAGCCATTTCTGGAGGACCGGCACGTCCTCGATCGGGACCTGGACCCCGAGGTCCCCCCGGGCCACCATCAGGCCGTCGGCCGCCCGTAGGATTTCGGCGAGGTTTTCCACGGCCTCCGACCGCTCGATCTTGGCGATCAGGTGCACCCGGTGGCCGAGGGAGGCGGCGTATTTCCGGATCTTCACGAGGTCCGCGGCCTTCTCCACGAAAGAGACGCCGAACATCCGGATCCCCTGCCCCAGGCAGAACTTCATCCAATCCAGGTCCTTGCGCGTGACCGGGTTGACGTAAAGATGCGCCCCCGGCAGGTTGATGCCTTTCCGGGAACTCACCTTACCGCCGATCAGGACCCGGCAAAGCACCTCGGTGCGGGCCACCGAAAGGACCCGAAGTTGGAGGTACCCATCGTAAAGATAGATGAGGGAACCGGTTTTCACGCTCCGGGGAAGCTGCTGGTAGTTCACCGGAAGGACCGCTGGGGACCCCAATAGGCGGCGGGTCGTCAGGGTCACCTCCTTGCCGGCCGTGAGGACGATGGTCTCCTGGGCCAAATCCCCCAACCGGATTTTGGGACCCGGAAGGTCCGCGAGGATGGCGCAGATCTTCCCCTCAGCCCGGGCGGCGTCCCGAACCTTCCGGAAAGTGTCCCGTTTTTCGGCCTGGTCCCCGTGGGAGAGGTTTATCCGGGCAACGCTCATGCCCCGACGGTAGAGACCCCGTAGGACCGCCGGGTGGAAGGATGAGGGCCCGATGGTGCAGACGATCTTGGTCTTGTGCCGAGGAAGCCGCATGGGTTTCTCCTGGTCGGTCTTAGGGTAGGGATGGCCCGGTCCTGGGAGGTGGCTGGGACAGGAGGTTATTCTATCCGGGAATAGCCATGGCAACGGTTTCAGGGGCCTCAAAAAAAAAGCCGCTCCCCAAAAAGGGAGCGGCTGAGGCAAACAATTGAAGCGGGCCTTATGGCCTTAGACCCATTTCAACACCCAGTTAGACCGCAGTAGCCATGGGCTGGGGTCGGTTGGACCAGGCCAGGTTACGGGCGACCTGGTTGGGCTTGAAGTTCAGCTCTTCGATCGCCTTCTGGACCCGAAGACGCTTCTCCTCGTTCACGTAGGAATGGTTGTTGAGGACCCGGGAAACGGTCGCGGGTGAGACCTGCGAGAGCTTAGCGACATCGTAAATCGTGGTGGCCATGGGAAACCTGCCTTTCCTGGTGGAAGCCAATGTGCAACCGCTTCCTGCCTGAAAATAGTACTTTGAAAGGGCAGCCTAAAAACGCCCTATAACGCTTTTATGCGGTTTCTTTAAGGGTTCTTTACAAGCGGTTTCTGCGGAAATAAACGGAAAACGGGATAATTCAGGGGGTTTCAGGCCGGGATGTTAAAATATGGGGCTTTCGGGCTCCCAGAAACCCGCCCAACCTAACCCGAGGACCTTTTCAGTGTCGAGATCTTTATTACGCGCTTCCCTTTTCATGGTCCTCCTGGGGCTTTCGCCCCTTCGGGTTCGCGCGGCCTTTTTAGGGACCGCCTCCCCGCCCAAAACGGCGGCCCTGGGGGGAAACCTGGTGGCTCAACCCGAGGGTTCCGGCGACCTGACTGAAAACCCCGCGGGACTGGGATCTGCGGACCTGGACCTGGTCTCCGCCCGATACCAAAAATTGTTCGCGGGGGTCGGCCAGGATGACTTGGCCACGGGCTCCTTGGCGGTTGTCGTTCCCACCGGGAAGCCCGGCGGGTTCGGGATTTCCTGGGATCATTTCGGGGCGGACCACCTGACCCAGGACCGTTGGCGCCTAGCCTGGGGCAACCGCCTTCCCTTGCCACCGAAGACCGGGAAATGGGACCTGGGGTTCTCCCTCTCCCACCTTTCCCAGCAATACACCCTTTCGGTCCCCTTGTCCTCCGTGAGCCTCTCGAACCTTTCGGCCGGCGCCTTTTCCTTCGGCGCGGGATTCCTCTGGGAACCCCTCCGGGGTTTCACCCTCGGCCTCGCGGGCGAGGATTTGACCCGCCCAAACCTGGGCGTCCTGGGAGTGGACCGTTATGAGCCGTCCTTCAAATGGGGCGTCGGTTACAAAAGGAACTTGGAAGGCGTCGGGGATTTGCGGGCCACCCTGGCCCAACAACGGGCCGATGCGAAGCTCGAAACCGAGGGCGGATTGGAATGGACCCAACCCAAGGTCGGCCTTTCACTCCGGGTCGGCTGGGGCACCCGCCAAGGGGCCGTGGGTTTCGGTTTCACCCGTGGCCCCCTGGTCCTTGACTACGCTTATGTCTTTTCCGGTTCCGGGGCCGCCTCCCTCGACGGTACGGGACTTCCCGGGAGCCACTTGCTGGAGTTGGGCTGGCGTTGGGCCAAACGCCTGGAGCCGGAGGATCCCGAGGGTTATAACGCGCTCATGCGCCGGGGCGCCACGCAGGAATCCGCCGGCCGTTACGTCGAGTCCCTCTGGACCTACCGTCGTGCCTTGGACAAGAAGCCAAGCGACCCTGCCGCCCTGAGCGCCTACCAACGTTCCCTCACGGGTTACAACCGGGCCCGGTCGGCGGAATTCTATCGATGGGGCCGGGAAGCCGAGACGCGGGGGTTCCTGTTGGAAGCCAGCCGCCAATACGATTGGGCCGTCCAGTTGGACCCCGCGAACGCCGATTACCGCGCGGCGAAAACCCGCGTGGCGTCCCAAACCCCCACGGGGGCGATGGCCGATCCCCGGGTCGTCCAATGGCTCCAGAAATCCGCCGCCCTCTCCACGCAAGGCCGAAGGGCGGAAGCCCTGGACCTGGTGAGACAGGCCCGATCACTCTACCCCGGGGACCCCACCTTGAAGGCCTTCGAGGACGACCTCTCCGCCGTACCCACGCCCCAGCCCACCCCGGTCCAGGTGGATCCCCTTGAGGCGCGCCTGATGGCCGAATCCGAGATCTACCTCCGCAAGGGCCGATCCGACCTCGCCGAGGAAACCTGGATGCGCGTGTTGGAACTCGACCCCTCGAACGCCGGGGTCCAGGCCAAGCTCAAGGCCGCCGAGGCGGGCGCTTCCCCGATCCGGACCGCCTCCCCCACCGAACGGGCAAGGGCCCAGGTCCTTTACGAAACCGGGCTCAAGGCTTACCTGGCGGGCGACACCCGGAGGGCCGTGGACCTTTGGGAAAAGGCGCTCGACCTGGACCCCAACCACGCGAACGCCATGAATAACCTGGTCCGGGCCCGTCTCGAGCTGGACCAATTCAAGTCCCCCGAGGATCGGAAAGCCCCATGAAACTGACCGGCCGGTTTTTCCTGACCCATGGGGCCCTGGGGGTCTTCACCCTGGCGGTATCCTTCGTCCTCATGCTGGGCGGGTCCCTGGTGATGCTGCGACGGGAGGCCTCGAGGGCCCAAATGCAGGCCCTGGAGACCTTGGGGATGTCAGCGCGGGAAGCGGCGCTCCAAAGGGAGGATGTGGCGCTCCTGAATTTCATGCGCCATTCCGCCTCCGAACCCGGGGTGTTGTACGCCGCCTACAGGAACCCCCGATCGGGCGTGGTGCTCACCGCGCCCCAATCCTTTGAGGGCGAGGCCTCCGCGACGGGCGCCCCCGTCGTCCCGGGCCCCGCCACCAGGCCCCGGACCCTACGGAACGGCACGGAAGCGGTCGAGTGGATCCAACCGGTCCAGGTCGAGGGCTTGCGGAACGGCTGGATCTCCCTGGTGTATTCCAAAACCGCCCTCGCGCGGGGCCTGCGCGACCAGTTGGCCCGTTGGACCGGTCTCGCGGTGGCGGCGGGGGCCGTCGCGCTCCTGCTCGGGTGGGGGGCGGCCTGTGCCATCGCCCGGCACCTCGTCACCCCGCTGAAACTCATCCGGGACGGCACCCACCTGGTCCGGTCGGGCCGCTTGGGATCCTTGGTGGCGGTGGACCGCGACGACGAAATCGGGGACCTGGCCCGGGACTTCAACGCCATGGTGCTCCAGCTCAAGGAACTGGACGAGATGAAGCGTGACTTTGTGGCGGGCGTCACGCATGACCTCGGAACACCGCTCCACGCCATCCGGAGCGCCTCCAACTACCTCCAGGCCGGGGACGCGGGCCCCCTGACCGACAAGCAGGCCGAGTACCTGCTCATGATCTCCAATTCGACCCAGCACCTGATCTCCTTCATCAATAACCTGCTCACCGTCTCCCGGATCGAGGCCGCGAGGCTCGAGCCGTACTTCGAGCCGGTGGACGTGATGGCCCACGCCAGCGAGCTGGTGGCCCTTTACCAGGCCCAGGCCCGCGAACGCGGGGTGGATCTCAAGTTGGTGCGCAAGGTCCCCTACGTGTCCCTCGTGGCGGACGTCACCATGTTCCGGCAGATCTCCATGAACCTGGTGTCGAACGCCCTGAAATTCACCCCCTCAGGATCGGTGGAGGTGGTGTTGGGCGAGGAGGACGGCGATTTCCTCCTGGAGGTGCGGGACACCGGTGTCGGCATCCCCCCCGAGTACCAGGAACTGGTCTTCGACAAGTTCTACCGGGTCAAGCAGGGCAAGGAGTTCCCCTTTCAGCAGGGAAGCGGCTTGGGGTTGTCCATCGTGAAGGGCCTCGTGGAGGCCCATGGCGGCCGGGTCACCGTGGAGAGCGGGGCCGGGAAGGGATCGGTCTTCCGGGTCCGCCTGCCTAAACAGCCCAAACCCACCCAATGGTACGGCGGACGGAAGGAAGGTGAAGCATGAGCATTCCCAACGTCTTGATCGTGGAGGACGACCCCTCAGTGTTGACCCTGACCCGGGACCTGTTGTTGAAGGAATCGTACGAGGTGCGGATCGCCATGACCCTCCAGTCCGGACGGGACGCGGTCAAGAAGCTCAAACCCGACCTCTTGGTGCTGGACCTCAACCTTCCCGACGGCGACGGACTGGACCTTTGCCGCGAGATCAAGGCTTCCCCGGAGACCCGGGACATCCCGGTGTTCATCCTCACGGCCCGGGGATCCACCAACGACATCGTGGCGGGCTTGGAGGCCGGCAGTGAGGATTACCTGCCGAAGCCCTTCAACGAGCGCGAATTTTTGGCCCGGTCCCGGGCCATCTTGAGGCGAAAGACGCCCGTCCCGGCCGCCGGCAAGGGCGAATTAGTCTCCGGCCACATCAAACTCTCCCCGCACTCCCACGAAACCTGGTGCAAGGGCAAGCCCCTGGAGTTGACCCTTCGGGAGTTCGACATCCTCCAGGTTTTCCTCATGAACATGGGCCGGGCCCTCACCAGGGATGAGATCGTCAAGTTGGCCTGGGGTCCCACCACCTCCATCGTGCCCCGGGTCGTGGACGTGCACGTGGGTCATCTACGGAGCAAGCTGGGGCCCGAGGGCCGCCGCATCGAAACCATCCCCCAAGTGGGTTACAAACTGGCTTCTTCGCCTGAAAAGTAGGTTCCCCAACGCCGGTAAATCCGGGGCTCAAACCCTTCAGAAACAGGTACGCTTAAGCCATGGTTCCGTCGATCCGCCGCCTGAAAGCCGTCCTCTTCGCGCTCCTCCTGGGGGCCGCGGCGCTCCCGGCCGCGCGGTCCTTCGCCGCGACGGGCGACGGGCTCCTCGCCCAGTACTTCGCCAACACCACCCTGACGCCTCCCGTGGTTTTTTCCCAGGTGGAGGAGACCGTCAACAATTTCTGGTTTTTCTGCTCCCCCGACCCCTCCGTTCCGCCGGGGGCCTTCAGCGCCAGGTACACCGGTTGGGTCCTGCCCTCCACCAGCGAACCCTACACTTTCAGCGTGAAGGTATCCGATGGGGCGAGGCTTTGGGTCAACGGAGCCCAGGTCCTGAACCAATGGTCGGCCCATGGAACCGCCGCGGATTTCGACGGCGCGTTCCTCAACCTGACCGCGGGCGTCTCGGTCCCCGTCACCTTGGAATATTACGACGCCACGGTGGGCTCGAGTTCCGACACCATCCAACTGCGCTGGAGCAGCCCCTCGATCTACGCCGCCAACGGCAACCAACAGCAGATCATTCCCAAGGCCTTCCTTTACTCGGGCCTCGCGATCACCCCCACCCCCACGCCCCAAAGCCTGCTTTCTTCCTCACTTTCCTGCCTGGGGTCCTCCGTGACCGTGAACGGGAACCCCAACGAACCCGCTTGGCCCCCGGGCGCCTGGAACCCCATTACGAAATGCGTCTACGGTTCGGTCCAGGGGAGCGAAGCGGCCTTTTTCCAGACCCGATGGGACACCACCAACCTTTATGTGGCGGTCTCGGTGGTCTCCAGCCCGGTCTCCCAGGATTCCAACCCCTATTTCTACGAGGACCCCTCGGTGGAGCTTTACCTCGACATGACCGACAGTAAGACCGTCACCCTCGTGAACACCGACTTCCAGTTCATCGTCCGGGCGGCTGACGCCGCGGTCACCGAAAGGTTGAACCGTTCCGGGATCCAACGGGCGGTTTCCGTGCTGGGGACGGGTTACGGGATGGAATTGGCGGTCCCCTGGTCCCTCCTTGGCGTCACCCCGGCCCAAGGCTCGACCTATGGTTTTGACCTCGCGGTCGATTTCGACCGGAACGGCGGCTGTCGGGATTCCCAGTTGGCCTGGAACGGGAAATTCAAGAACTCCGGCGACGCCTCCGGCTTCGGCAACCTCACGCTCTTCTCTTGCTTGACGGCTACCCCAACCAGGACCGCCACATCCACCCCGACGTCGAGCTCGACCGCGACAGCCTCCCCGACCCCGACTCCGAGCTGGACGCCAACGGCGACGCCTTCCCCGACCCCAAGTGCGACCGGGACTCCGTCCCCGTCCCCGAGCCCCACGGGCACGCCTACGGCGTCCGGGACAGCGTCTTTAACACCCACTGGGACGGCCACCCGAACCCCGACCTTTACGTCCACACCCACTTCAACTGTGACAGTCACCCCTAGCGCAACCGCCACTTTCAGCCCCACCCCGACCTTCAGTCCTACCGCGAGCCCCACCCCCACATCGACAGCCATCCCAAGCGCGACCCCCACTTTCAGCCCCACCCCGACCTTCAGTCCGACCGCGAGCTCGACGACCTCCCCAACAACCTCCCCGAGTCCCACCCCTAGCGCGACGGCGTCCGAGACGATCAGCCCGACCCCCACCGCCACCGACACCCCCACGGGCTCCGACACCGCGACACCGAGTGGGACGCCAACGGCGTCGCCCTCCCAGACTCCTAATGCCTCTTTAACACCAACTGGGACCCCCAGCCCCACCGCCACCGCGACGGCGTCCGCGACAAACAGTCCCACGCCCAGCTCGACGACGACACCGTCACCAAGTTCGACCTGGACTCCGTCCCCGTCATCCACTCCAACGGCTAGCGCGAGCTTGACTCCCACCCTGACAACCACCTGGACCGGGTCCCCCACGCCCACTCCGAGTCAAACGGCCTCGCGGACCCCAACAGCGACTTGGACGCCTACCCAAAGTGCGACAGCCTCCCAAACGCCAACAGCTTCTTTAACGCCAACTGGGACGCCGACCGCGACTCCGACCGGAACCGCCGGCTCCACACCGGGCCTAGCGGCGACCCCGACCCCCTGGGGCCGTCCACTTCCCGATCCCTTTACACCGGGCCATCCCCCGGATGATTACGTGACCTTCCCGGTTCCCCCCGTCCACGGTCCCGTCCGGCTCCTGGTCGCCGATTTAACCCGCCGGGAGGTCCTTCAAGCGGGTTACCCGCCGAACGCTCCGATCGCCTGGGATGGGCGGGACAAGACCGGCGCCATCGTCCGGGCCGGCGTATATATCTACCTGCTTTCTTGGGATCGCCGGGTCCACCGCGGAACGGTGACCGTGTTAAGATGACGTCTTGAATCGAATCCCGTCGCGGGACCGGGACACCGGACGGTACATTTCCCACACGGTCGGCCTCCATGCGGTTTCTCCTGACTCCCTATACCGTCCTTTTGCTGGTCCTCACGGGCGTTTGCCTGCAGGCGGGCTTCACCCATTTATTCGCCGGACCGGGTAAACGCCCGAACCCCATCGTTCCCTTGTTCGGGCTTCTTTGCCTCCTGGGGGCGGCCTACGCGGCATCCGGCATCTGGGTCCTCCAGGCCCAGGACCTAGCCTCCTTTTTCAAGGCCGACAACTGGCACGACGGTTTCCTCCGGGTCTTGACGGCCAGCCTGATCTGGTTCCTGGCCTATTACGCCGACCGCCGGCCCGGCCGTTTTGAGGCGTCCCTTTCAGCCGCTTTCCTCGTCCTGGGCGCCTTGGATATCGCCCCAGCCCGCCACGGGTTCTTCACCCATATCGACCGCTTCTACCGGAAACCCCTGCCCTGGGGGGAAACCGTCGCCAACGTGTCGGGGCCCCTCAGTTGGGTGGGTTACCTGATTTATGTCGCCTACCTGGCCCTGCTGGGTTACGGCGCCTGGATCACCTGGGGTCTTTTCCGCAAACGGCAAATAAGGAAGGCCTGGGGGCTCCTAGCGGCGCTCTTGGTGTCCGGGGTGGCGTTCCTCAACGACTTCCTGGTCGACTCCAATATCTACCAAGGCCCTTTCCTGGTGGATTACGCCTACTTCACCTTCCTCCTGCTGGTGGGCAATGACCTGGGGAGTCGCCGCATCCAGGCCGAGACCAATTTCCAATCTCTTTTCGACAGCGTGAATGACGGCATCTTCGTCCATGACGCCGCCACCGGACAGGTCCTGGACGTCAATGAAACCGCCGCCCACATGTACGGCGGGACCCGCGATGAGATCCTCCGGTCCATGCCGGAAAAGATGATGCAGGACACGGCGGGGTCCAACCCGGCCAAGGCCCTCGACCTCATCCAGCGGACCGTTCGGGAAGGCCCCAAGACGTTCGAATGGGCGGCCCGGAACCTGGCCGGACTGCCCTTCTGGGTCGAGGTATCCCTCCGGGCCGCCGTCATCGACGGGCGCGCGGTGGTGTTGGCCTCGGTGCGGGACATCCAGGACCGCAAAAGGGCCCAAGCCGACCTGGCCGAGAGCGAGGCCCGGTACCGCGCCATCGTGGACGGCTTTGACGGCATGATCTATATCTGTTCCCCCGAGAGGAACCTCACCTTCCTCAACATCCCCATGCAGGACTACCTGGGCCGGAACGCCGTGGGCGAGAGTTGCCAGGCCGTTTTCGGCCGGGCGGATTCCTCCAACCCCTGGTGCGGCGACCAATTCTCCACCGTGGGAAGCCTCCACCGGGAATCCCAGGACACCCAAACCGGGCGCTGGTACGACGTCAGCATTTCCCCCATCCCCCATCCGGACGGCACCCATTCGCGGTTGGTGCTTTTGCGGGACATCACCGACCGGAAGCGCGCCCGCGAACAGCGCGAGCAATTGGAGGCGCGGATCCGCCAGTCGGAAAAGCTGGAGAGCCTGGGCGTCTTGGCGGGAGGGACCGCCCATGACCTGAACAACCTCCTCACCGCCATCCTGGGCAACGCCGACCTGGCCCTGGCGGACGTTCCGGAGGGTTCGGCGCCCGCCCTTTCCCTGGCCCGATTGAAGGGGGCGGCGCGCCGGGCCGCCGAGTTGGCCAAGCAGCTCCTGGCCTATTCGGGCCGGGGCCGGTTCCAGCGGGTCTCGGTGCCCCTCAACGATTCGGTCCGGGAGGTGGTGGATCTCCTGCAGGCCACCCTCCCGACCCGGATCCGGATCCATGAAAACCTCGATCCCCAAAACCCCGTCTTGACGGGTGACCCCACCCAGGTCCGACAGGTCATCCTCAACCTGGTCACCAACGCCGTGGAATCCCTCGGCACCGAGGGGGGGGATGTCCGGGTTTCGACCAGCCGGGAAAGCGTCGCCGCCGGTTCCCCGGGCCTGCTCCAACAGTTTTTCGACGGAAGCGGGCCGTCGGACCAAGTGGTGCTGGAAGTCGCGGATACCGGCTGTGGGATGGCTCCCGAGACCCAACGCCGGATGTTCGAGCCCTTCTTTTCCACGAAATTCGCCGGCCGGGGACTCGGCATGGCCGCCGTGCTGGGCATCGTGAGGGGCCATCGGGGTGCGATCGGGATGGACACCCAACCGGGCAAAGGCACGACCCTCCGGATCTACCTGCCCGGCTTGGTCCAAACGCCGAAGCCTGGAGCCTCCCTCCCGGACAAACGGAAGGAGCCTCCCCAAGGCCGGATCCTCGTGGTGGATGATGAGGAAATGGTCCGGGAGGCCGTCGCGGGCATGCTTCGCACCCTCGGTTGGAAGGTGGATTTGGCCGCGGATGGATCCCAAGCCCTGGAGTGGCTCCGGTCGCCTGGCAGCCGACCGGACCTGGTATTGTTGGACCTGACCATGCCGCGGCTCGACGGCCGCCAGACCGCCGCCTTGATCCGGGAGATCAGCCCGGAACTTCCGGTCATCCTGATGAGCGGGGCCTTCGCCCGGCCCGAGGATGACCCGGAGGGCCTCAGCGGCGCCGACGCCTTCCTCCCCAAGCCCTTCAGCGTGGCCGACCTTCGGCAGTGCTTGACCCGTTTCCCCATCGAAAATAAATAGGCGCGCGAATCGCCGGAACGGGTCCAGCCCGGATAGGGGACTCCGGCCCCATCGGTTGGACGGGAGATCCTGTCGAGGTTCCGGTTTTTCCCATCAAGGTCCAAAATACCAACCGATCGCCAGAAATCGTTTTCCGCGGTTTGGGACCCCTTCAAGTTTTGATCGCGGGAGATGCGGTCACGGCCAAATGAAGACGGTTATTTCTTTATCGATTCTTTACAGGACCGACTCCGGTTCAGGCGAAGACCGGCCGATCGAACCGGTTCGCTATCGGTCATAAGAAGAAGGAGCAAAACACTATTTGATGCAATTTGTCTGAAGAAACCGCTTTTAATTCCGGTACAATACCTAACACTTAAAGGGGATCCGGCGAAACCTTGTAATGATTTCAGAACATCGTAAATCACCGCGGGTGGATTTTACCGAGGGCGTTCTTGCCCATCCGGTGACGCCTTCCAAATCGGGCAATATTTTCGAGGTGAACGCCCAAGCCCACAGTTTCCAAGCGGTCGATATCAGCCGGGAAGGAATACGTTTAAACGCCGGAAGGACCCTCCCACCCCACAGCATCCTCAAGCTGAATTTCGAGATCCTGAAGCGCAAGCCCTTGGACGTCTTCGCGAGGGTGGTTTGGTCACGAGGGGACCAGGCGGGTTTGAAATTTATAGTCTTGGACGAGAACGCCCAAAAACATATCCATAGTTATACCCGTTATCCCGATTGATCGTCCCGCCCCCCCACAGCCTTAAATAAGGCCGGTCAATAGGCCTTATTTACCTTTGGATGAGCATTTTCCCGATGGCCCGGTTCTTTTTTGAGTCCTCCAACACCAGGTAATACAATCCGTTGCCGAGGGTCCCCAGGGCGGTGTCCGTGATCGTCACGGGGCCCGAAACCTGGGCGGGATACTCGTGCTCCAGCACCTTCCGGAAGGAAAGGGTGAAGAACTTAAGCGTAACGTCCTGCGGCTCACCATTGCCGAGGTTGAGTTGGACCTTCAGGACGTCTCCGCCCGGCACCCCGGGGGTCGGGTAGGGGAAAGGGTTCGGGTAGGCGATGGGGGTTTCGATCGTCCCAGGTCCGGGGGTGCCCGTGGGGCTCGGCGTGAAGGTCACCGTGGGGGTGGGCGTGTCGGTGAACCAGGTGCCCGTAGGGGTGGGCGTCGGGGTGAAGGTGGCCGTGGGGGTGAAGGTCGGCGTGCCCGTGTTCGTCGGGGTCGGCGTGTTGGTGAAGGAACAACCCCGGACCAAGCGGATGTTGTCGAAATAGAGCGCGCCGTTTCCTACGGCCCCGTTCTGGCTGTTGTAGATGAAGTAAAGCGCCGTCATTGCCGCCGTCGGGTTAGTCACACCGCTGTAGTCGAGCCGGAAGACCAGGTTGTCGTTGGCTCCCCCATTGAGGCTGTAGAACGTGGGCGAGGTGAAGGTGGTCGCGGACTGGGTCCCGATATCCGCCCGGAGGAATAATTGGTGCCATGAGCCCGAATTGGTGATGAAGGTCGGATCGGCATAAACGTCCACGAGCAACTCATATTGATCGGCCCAGACATTTGGGGAAAAACTCCCGACCAGGTTGAAAACCTGGTTGTTCCAACCAACCCCGGTTGTAATATCCACTTTGAGGCAATGGGAACCTTGGGTGATGGCTCCAGGGGGCGCCGTCGATGAGTCGACCTGCGTGATGCCGGCGTTATTGCCGATCCATGAACCGTTTTCAGATCTCGATTCACAAGGCCACGGCACAGAAACACAAATCGTGGATACAGGCGTAGGTGTGATGGTCAAGGTATTGGTGGGGGTATTGGTGATGGTGAAGGTCAGGGTTGGAAGAGTGCCCGTGGCGGTCACCGTCGGGGTGTTGGTCGGGGTCGGGGTCATGGTCAAAATCGGGGTGAAGTTCGCCTGGCACCCGATGACCGGAGTGGCGGTGACCAACCATTGCGAAACCGGCGCCCCATTCCAGGTGGTGGCGTCGTAATTGGGCGCGCAGTCCGAAAGAAGGATGGGGCCGGAGTTCCGCTGGAAGTCCCAGGCCGTCCCGCTGTATCCCCGCAGGTTCATCCATTGGACGACGCTGGTGGTCCAGGCGCCGGTGGAATACCCGGGGTACCCGGCGTCCGCGCAATTGCCGCAACTGGTGTGGTTGTCCGCGTCCTGCCCGAACTCCCCCACGATGACGGGATATAGGTCGCCGGCGGGCCTGATCTTGGCGTCCCCGTTCGTCGGCACCCAGGGGGCGCTGCCCTTCCAGGGATAGATGTGGGTCGCGTAGGCCACTCCACGGCCATTGGCGACGTCGGTCAAGTGGTTGGCGGGAACGCCCGAGAGGTCGTAGGCCCAATCCAAGCCGCCCGCCACCACGATGTTGTTGGCGCCCGCTCCGCGGATGGTATTCAGGAGCGGCTGCATCCCGGGTGAAACGAAGCCCACCGCCGCCCCGGTCGCGTCACCGTTCCGCCAGATGTTCCAATCCGTGATGCCCTTCGGCTCGTTGTAGAGGTCGAACAACACCGCGGGATTGTTCGCGTACCGCGCCGCCACATCGGCCCAAAATGGCGTCGAGTGGATGTCCGGCATGTTTTCCTGCTGGACGGCCGTCCCCCAGTTCCCGTTCCCCGACCAATGGAGGTCCAGCAAGCAGTAGGCGTTGTTGTTCCTGCAGGTCCCGACCAGGGTGTCCACCAAGGCCCGGTAAGCGGCTTGGTTGGGGTTTGTCGTCTTGGAGTTGCCCACCCCGAACCAGAAATCCTGGCTGAGGGGGACGCGGATGAGGTTCGCGTGCCATCGGGTGATGGCGGCGCCGGTCGAAGCCACGATGTCGTTGCAGACGCCGCCGTCGGTGCCCGAGCTGTTGTATTCGAGGCTGTCCACGTTCACGCCGCGGAGCACGATGGTGCATCCCGTGCTGGTGGACACGAACTGGTTGCCGACCACCATCAGTTCGTCGGGGGACGACCAAGCCTTCAGGGCCGGAAGCGCCAGGGCCAGGGCCAAGAACGGCCGGACAATCACACGCAGTCGTTGGGAAAAGGGGGACAAGTCGGACTCCTTGGGAAACCTCAGGCGGTGGGCCCTGGGGGATGGTGAAACCTTACCGCTTCCCCCCCCAAGAACGGAAGACTAAATTGACTTTATGCTGGTAAATATTTGAATTCAACCCGCCTGGCGGTACCGGTCCGGGGTGACGCCCACCGCCCGTTTAAAGACCCTGCCAAAATAAGCCGCCGTCCTGAAACCGCATTCGACGGCCACTTGGGACGCCGGTAGCGCGCTGGTCTTCAAGAGCCGTTTGGCGTGGTCGATGCGCAGGGCCTCCCGGTAAGCCGGGAAGGACCGCCCGGTCACCCGTTTCACCAGTCGGCTGAAATCAGAGGGGGCGAACCCCCAGCGGCGGGCCACCTGGGCGGCGGTGACCGACTCGGCCCACCGGATCCTGACGTCCTCCAGGGCCTGCTCGAGCCTCAGCCTTCGCCCGCCCTCCGCGGGCTTGAGCGACAAGGTCCCCAGGGCCTCGCAGCCCTCCCGGAAGGAATCCCAAATCGCCGCCATGGACCCGGCCCGCTCCATGCGGTCGCCCCAATCCACCCTCAACCGTTCCACGGCGTCGGGGGCCGCGGGCAAAAGCTTCCCGACGGAATCCACGAGGTTCATGAGGGTCGTCAAGGCGTGGACACGGATGCCCTCCCGGTTCTCGCCGAAATGCAGGACGGCCGCCCGGACATACCGGTCCCGGGCCGCGGCGGCTTCCCCGCTTTCACGGCGGGCCACGGCGGACTCAAGGCGTTTCGAGAGGGATTGGACCTGGGCGAAATTCACCTCCTCCGCCCGGACACCTGGGTCCCCGTAGAACACCAGGGGCTTCCTAAAATGGAGCGCCATCTGCAACGCCGCCTGGGCCTCCTCGGCGGAGGGACGGAGGGAATCCCCGGTTGGGACGGCCCGGCCCACGCCGATCCGGACCGGACGGCGGAAGCGGTGGGTCAGGTGGTCCTGGAGGCGGCGGGCCAGGTCCCGGAGTTCCAGCCGGGCTTGGGTGGCGTTCGAGCCTTTCTTGGGGGCCGTGAGGAGCGCGGCGGTGGCGGCGTGGAAGCGCCCCCCGGCCGCGTGCTCAAGTTCCTGGGCGAAGCGGAAGCATTCCTGGTGGAGATCCCGCCCCTGCAGCATGCCCCGTACCGGGTCCGCGTGCACCGAGGGCGGGTCCTCCAGGGACACGGCCAAGACGGTGTTGGGGATCCGGTCGATGCCGATCTCGGACTTTTCCCACCGGCCGGCGTCGCTCCTCCCGAACCAGGGCGTGGGGGCCGCGGGGTTCTCGCCCAGGGCCCAGGACATCCAAAACTCATGGGGGATGATCTTCGAGAAGACCTGGTCCCGGAGCTTCACCAGGCGTTCCCCGATCTTTTCCTCCCCGCCGCGGGCCGTCAACCACTGGGCGAACAGCTCCATGACCTCCACGAAGGCCTGGAAGGATTCCCCCTCCAGGACGGGCCGCCTCAGGCAGAGGCGGGCGAAACGCGCGAAATCGGCGTGGTAGCCCACGGGGTGGCTCCCGGTGACGTCCTTCCATTGTTGGGACAGGTCCTCGTAGGTGGGCGCGTGGTTGTAGACGGCCCCGGCCACCAGGATGCCCCAGACCTTCCCCCCGTCCATCACGGGGGTGAAGATGTCGTGGAAGCCCATCCGTTGGGACACCACGGTCTTGCCCTCGCGGCGGACCCGGTCCATGTGCTGGCGGTTGTAGCGGCCCCGGTCCTCCCAGCGCCCGAAGAGGAACTCGTAATGGACCGGCGACTCCTCGTCGCGCCCCCGGAACAATTGCCACCAATCGGTATAACCGGGCGCCTGGACGAAATAGCAATGCACGCCCAGGTAGCTGAGGAACAGGTTGCGGAAATGGTAGTCGGCGTCCAGTCGGTGGAGCCAGCGGGGAGGTCGCGGGGTTTTCATGGGGGACAGCATAGCATTCAGGCGGTTTTCGCCCAAGACCGTGATTTTATACGGCATTGATCGGCCGGGATTGCCGGAGACAAACACCAGCCAGGCCAATCAACCGACGGCCCTCCACCCGCGGGGGTTCAACGGGCGACCACCACTTTCGCGGTCCGGGCGGACATTGTTGTGACGTAATAAAGGATATAAACCCCCGAGGCCACCGGTTCCCCCCGGTCGTTCTCGGCGTTCCACTCCACCTCCTCGGAAACCGGTTGGGTGATGCGTCCCTGCCGAAGTGTGCGGACCAACTCCCCGGCGGAGTTGTAAACCCTCAGGGTGTAGAGGCCCGTCACGCCCAGGTTGATCCTCACGTAGAGCGGAGGGAAATCAAACCCGGGCCTGTAAAGGTTCCTTGAGACCCAGAAGTCATCCGGGGGGATGGGGGTGGGGGTGTAGGTCTGGGTGGGGGTGTAGGTAATGGTGGGTGTGAAGGTTTCAGTGAAGGTGGAGGTCGGCGTTGGGGTATTCGTGGGGGTGAACGTGGGGGTCGGCGTCAAGGTCTCGGTCGGCGACAAGGTTGCCGTAAAGGTGGCG
>Ga0265338_10002388_pt1 | contig 28288 bp, 27 predicted proteins | sample 42126metaG_FD_193579 | JGI IMG/M metagenome (GOLD analysis project Ga0265338, IMG submission 193579) | Rhizosphere microbial communities from Carex aquatilis grown in University of Washington, Seatle, WA, United States - 4-21-26 metaG | ecosystem: Host-associated > Plants > Roots > Rhizosphere...
AGGAAATTTAATACCGGTTTATAGGGAAATACCCGGAGACCTGGAAACGCCGGTGTCTGCGTATTACAAACTGGCGTCCAAAAGTGCTTATTCTTTCTTATTGGAATCCGTCGAAGGTGAAGAAAATATCGCCCGTTATTCCTTTATCGCGCGGGACCCTGAGTTGGTCTTCAGTTCCAAGGGCTATGAAGCCAGGATCTTGCGTTTTGCAGGAAAACCAAAATTGGAAAAAATTTCTTTCAGCGGCTCTCCGTTGTCGCTGGTACGTGCCTTGATGAAAGATTTCCATGCCGTGCAAGTGGCAGACCTGCCTCGTTTTTACGGCGGTATGGTGGGATATTTGAGCTATGACTGTGTACGTTTTTTTGAACGCCTGCCTGATAAAAGCCCTGATGACCTCAAACTCCCGGATATTTGCCTGGCTTTGGCAAAGGATTTGGTGGTATTTGACCATCGTCATCATACGATCAAGGTGGTGAGTTGCGTGCATTTGGCCAAAACTGACAGCCGGCAGGGCAAGATCAGGAAATATAAGTCCGCCCAGAAAACCATTGATGCTTTGATCGCGGATATGCGAAAACCTTTGGCGCTGCCTGCCTCTCAAAAGAAGGCCGGCAAAATGACCGTGACTTCCAATTGTACCAAGTCCCAATATGAGCAAATGGTCATTAAAGCCAAGAAACATATCAAAGCAGGGGATGTTTTCCAGATCGTGCCTTCCCAGCGTTTTAAAGTAGATATCGATGTCCCTGCTTTTGAATTATACCGCTCTTTGCGTGTGCTCAATCCATCGCCCTATATGTTTTATTTGAATTTTGACGGTTTGCAGCTGGTAGGAGCTTCTCCCGAGCTTTTGGTGCGTTGTGAAAACGGTTTGGTCGAGACCCGTCCTATTGCAGGTACAAGGCCACGAGGGAGCAATGATCAGCAGGACCAGGAGCTGGCCCGTGACCTTTTGGCTGACCCCAAGGAAAAGGCGGAGCATATCATGCTGGTGGATTTGGGCCGCAATGACCTTGGCCGTGTATGTATTAAGGGCACTGTGCGGCTTTCTGAATTCATGGTGGTGGAAAAATATTCCCACGTGATGCACATCGTCAGCAATGTGCAGGGGAAATTACGTCCGGATATGGATGCCTTGGATGTTTTGGAGGCGGTATTTCCAGCCGGCACCTTGTCCGGTGCGCCGAAGATCAGGGCCATGGAAATTATCGAAGAGATGGAACCCCAAAAACGGGGTCCTTACGGAGGGGCGGTCGGTATTTTGGGTTTTTCGAAAAACCTTGATACTTGTATAACTATACGTACAATAGTGGTTTGCAAAGAAAAGGCTTATATCCAGGCTGGCGCCGGAATAGTGGCTGATTCCGACCCTGCCTCAGAATATACCGAGACAGTCAATAAAGCCAAAGCGCAAATCAGGGCCATAGAATTGGCTCATGCGTCAACAAGAAAGGAATCACATGGAAGTTAGAATCAGGTTACAAAAAGCAGGTAAAGCATCCAACAAGACCTACAATTACCGTATCGTTGCCATCGCCGGAAAAGAAGGCCGCGACGGACGCACCTTGGACATCCTGGGATATTATGATCCAGCCAAGAAATCGTATTTCCAGGTTAAAAAGGAAAAGATCAACGAGTGGGTGTCTAAAGGCGCCCAGATGAGCGATACGGTCAGAAGTTTAATGAAAAAAGCAAAGTAGGATTTTGAAAGGACGCATATGCAACAGTCAGGAATAACACAGCTTCTGTTCTTGTATGTTCCCATTATCTTGATCTTTTATTTTTTGATCCTCCGGCCCCAACGCCAGCAGCAGAAAAAGATCAAGGAGATGCTGGAGAAGTTAAAAAAGAACGACGAGGTGGTCACCTCTTCCGGCATCCACGGCACCGTGGCCATTGTTAAGGAAAAGACCGTGGTCTTAAGGGTGGATGAGGGCTGCCGCATTGAATTTGACCGCGAAGCCATTGCTTCCGTCAAAAGCGGTGAAATTAAACCCGAGGTTGTCAAATGAACGCAGATCTAACCAGACGGTTTATCATTATAGCGGCGGTGATTGCCGGTTGTATCGTTTCCCTTGTTCCCATCAATAAGCGGATCAATCTCGGCCTTGACCTTCGGGGCGGCATGCACCTGGTCTTAAGGGTCCAGAATGAGAACCTTTCCACGGCAGCAGCAAAGGAAGACGCTGTGCTTAAGTCCATGGAAGTGCTGCGTAACCGTATCGACGGTTTGGGTGTAGGGGAAACCATGATCCAGCGCCAGGGCGACAATCAAATTTTGCTTCAACTGCCAGGCGTCACAGACCGTGATAAAGCCATGGCCATGATCGGCCGTGTGGCACGTTTGGAATTTCATTTGGTAGATCCGGATGAAAGTCATTTGAAGCAAGCTCTGGCAGGCCATGTGCCCAGCACTGATGTGTTAACAAGCGTGAAAAAGGAAGGCAGCTCCCGGATCTTGATCTATAAAGATGTGGCCATGGGTGGGGAAGGTATCAAGGATGCCAAGGTAGATTTTACCAGTAACGGCATGCAGCCCAGGATCGTCATGACTTTCAATGAAAAGGGCTCCAAGGAATTCGGCGACCTGACAACCGCTCACGTCGGTGAACGTTTAGCCATCGTTTTGGATAATGAGGTTTTGTCTGCCCCTAATATCCATGAGCCAATTTTGACCGGCGATGCGGAGATCACCGGCGATTTTAAATTTGAAGAAGCATCTTTGTTGGCGTTGGCTTTGCGTACCGGCGCCTTACCTGTTCCCATGAATATTGAAGAAGAGCGAACGATCGGCCCCTTACTAGGGAAGGACTCCATCGAAGCAGGTATCAAGGCGACTTTGTTAGGCGGCATTGCGATCGTGTTCTTTATGTGTATCTATTATTTTGTCGGGGGGATCATTGCTTCGCTGGCCTTGGGTGTTAATTTGCTGATGATCATGGGAAGCATGGGCTTGTTGAATATCCTCATGCCTGATTCCCAGGTGACCCTGACGCTGCCCGGCATTGCAGGTATTATTTTGACCCTGGGCATGGCCGTAGATGCCAACGTGCTTATAAACGAACGCATCCGGGAAGAGATCGATAACGGCAGGCCTTTGACAGCGTCAGTCAATACAGGTTACGCCAGGGCGTGGTCAGCGATCCTTGACTCGCACGTGACATCCTTGATCGCCGCCTTTTTTCTGTTCCAATTCGGCTCCGGGCCTATCAAGGGATTTGCCATCACCTTGTCAACTGGTTTGGTCGCTTCACTTTTTACCTCCATTTATGTTACGCGCACCTTGTTCAATTGGCTGATATCCGAGAGGATGATCAAGGCCCTGCCGATGATGCATCTTTTCAGGAAACCGAATATCAACTTTCTGGGAATGAAATATTATTGCTTTGCTTTGTCAGCCGCTATCATCATTGCCGGTGCGGTCAATTTCATGCACAAGAAGGAAGCGGCTTTCGGCATTGATTTTGCCGGAGGTCAGATCCAGGAATTAAAATTCTCAAAACCCATCACTGCTGATTCGGTGCGGGACATTCTTAAAGATGGCAAGGTGGAGAATGCCGTTATCCAGACCTTTCCCAATGCACCGCAAAACGTCATTATCCGTACGCCGGAAGACACTCATGATGCAGTGTCAGCCGTTTTTAAAGATAAATTACCGGACAATGGTTTCCAGACCCTCCGTATAGAGAAAGTGGGGCCAGTGGTCGGACAGGCATTGCGTACCAAGGCCCTTTACGCCATTGTTTTGGCCCTGGCCGGAATGCTGGTCTACATCGGTTTTCGTTTCAAACATTACACCTTTGGTGCCGCCACCGTAGTGGCCATTTTCCATGACGTGCTGATCACCCTGTCCTTGATCCTTTTGGCAGGCCGCCAGATCGATCTGCTGGTGATCACCGCCATTTTGACGATCACCGGTTATTCCACCAATGATGCCATCATCATTTACGACCGCGTGCGGGAAAACGTACCCAAGATGCGTAATAAGCCGCTGGCTGATGTGATCAATGAGAGCATCAACCAGACCTTGGGACGGACGGTCCTGACTACTTTTATGACATCGTTGTCTGCCTTTGCCTTGTTTTTCTATGGGGGAGAGGTGCTTAATACTTTCGCCTTTGTCTTGATTCGCGGTTTCCTCTTCGGCACCTACTCAACGGTGTTCATCGTCTCACCGTTATTCTTGTGGTTGCAAGGGAAGAAGAAATGGTAAAAATGGGAGATGTTTAAATCCCTGGAATTTTTGGTTGGCCAAAAGGTCAACCTAGAAGAAGTGCTTAAAACTCTCGTCGCCTTTGGTTATACCCGGGCGACGAAAGTTTTTAAGGAAGGCGAGTTTGCCCTGCGCGGAGGCGTGCTGGACATTTATCCGTCCAATTTTGAGGTCCCCGTGCGCCTGGAGTTGGAAGATGATGACCTCTGCGCCATCCACGGTTATGATCCCCTAAGTGCTCAACATATCGATGAGCACAACATCGTCCTGATCGTGCCTTTCAAGGCCTCTTCGAAATCGGTTTTTTCCTCAGATGAGCCCCTAGATAATTTTGTCGATATCCAGCAAGGTGACTATGTCGTGCATAACAATCACGGTATCGGCCGTTTCATGGGGATCAGGGAATTCGATGTCCATCAGCAGAAAAAAGAACATTTGGTCATCGAATATAAGGATGGAGATAAACTCTTTGTTCCCAAGCATGACATTCACCTGGTTCAGAAATATATTTCATTTACCAAACGCCCGGCCCGTCTGCATAAATTAGGAAGCAAGGAGTGGCTTGCTACCAGACGGGCAGTAGAAAAGAGGCTGAGGCTTTTGGCAGCCGAGCTTTTACGCACCCAGGCCTTGAGGGCCCAGTTGCCGGGATTTGCTTTTTCCAAAGACAATGAATGGCAAAACGAATTTGAAGCCAAATTCCCTTATAAAGAAACACCTGACCAACTGAAAGCTACGATAGAGACCAAGGCCGATATGGAGTCAGACCGTCCCATGGACCGGTTGATCTGTGGTGATGTCGGTTACGGCAAGACCGAAGTGGCCATGCGTGCGGCTTTTAAAGCGGTGATGAATAGCAAGCAGGTGGCCATCCTTGTGCCTACGACGATTCTGGCAGAGCAGCATTATTATAATTTCACCAAGAGGCTTGAAGGGTTTCCCGTTAAGGTGGGGATGTTGTCGCGCTTCCGCACCAAGTTGGAACAAAAGACCATTGTCAAGGAAGCTGCGGAAGGGAAAATTGATATCCTGATCGGCACGCACCGCTTGTTGTCCAAGGATGTTGCTTTTAAAGACCTGGGACTGGTCATTATTGACGAAGAACAGCGTTTCGGTGTCAAGTCCAAGGAGAAATTAAAGCATTTCAGGTTGCTGGCGGACGTGATGACCCTTACCGCCACTCCCATCCCACGGACCCTTTATATGGCCCTATCCGGCGCGCGTGACATGTCGGTTATATCCACACCGCCCACCAACCGTTTGGCGGTCCAGACCCGGATCATCCCTTACGATGAAGAGATCATTCAGAAAGCCATCGGGCATGAACTACAGCGTCACGGCCAGGTGTTTTTCCTGCATAACCGTGTAGACAATATCGAGTCCGTCGCTGATAGCATCAGGGAGCTCGTGCCCCAGGCACGGTTGGCTATCGGACATGGACAAATGAGCCCTCGCCTCCTGGAAGAAATTATGTTAAAATTCCTCAAACATGAGATCGATATTCTAGTCTGCACGACGATCATTGAATCAGGGATCGATGTGCCACGGGCGAATACCCTGATCGTCAACCGCGCGGACAGGTTTGGCTTGGCGGATTTGCACCAGTTGCGGGGCAGGGTGGGACGCTTGGACCTTCAGGCGTATTCGTATTTTATCGTGCCAAAGCGCGAGTTGCAGTCTGAACTTACCCGGCAGCGGCTTAAGGCCATTGAAAAGCACAGTGATTTGGGTGCCGGATTTCACATTGCTTTTGAAGATCTACAGATCCGCGGCGCCGGGAATTTGTTAGGGGCCCAGCAGCATGGTTTCATTGCCAGTATCGGCTTTGATTTGTATTGCCGTCTGCTTAAAGAATCTATCGAACATCTAAAGAAAGAGGTGGATATAGAAAATGAAAAATAAAATTTTAGCCTCATTGCTTATTTGCTCGATCTTTGGCTTTCTACCGTCGGCCTTTGCCGGCGCCAACACCGATGCAATTGTTGCCATTGTCAATGACGATGTCATTACCTTAAAGGACTTGCGCCAGTATGTGGCCGGTGTAGCAAGCCAGATGAGAGTGGAGAATAAATCCCAAGATGAGATCCGTCAGGCCATGCTGGAGTATGAGCAAAAGGGGCTGGATAAATTGATCGAAGATAAATTGATCCTGGCCGCGGCTAATGTGAAAGGCATCCAGGTGCGTGATGATATCATCGACAAACGCCTCAAGGAGATCAAAGGCCGATATCCCAATGAAGATGAATTCGTCAATGCGCTGGGCTCGGAAGGCATGACCATCAGCGACCTGCGCCAGAAATTAACGGACCAGATGAAGGTCAAATTCGATCTGGACATGGAAGTGCGCGACAAGATCTTCGTCAAACCGGAGGACGTGACCGAATATTACAACAAGCATGCCGCTGACTTTAACCGTAAACCCGCCGTGAATCTGCAGTCTGTTTTTGTCTCTTTTAGTAAACACAACAAGCAGGAGGCGCAGACGCTGGCTGATGAGGCACGTTCAAGACTTTTGGCTGGAGAGGATTTTGACAAGGTCTTCCACAAATATTCAGAGAGCTCTTCCATCGGGACCATTGAAAAAGGTCAAATGATAGATAGCATAGAGAACGTGGTTTTTAATCTGAAACTGGGGGAAGTGTCAGAGCCGGTGACGGTTGAGAATGGTATCTATGTCTTTAAGGTGATTGACATCTCGCCGGACCAACAGCAGACCTTGGCCCAGGTCAAAGACCAGATCTATAGCAAACTGTTGGAGGACCAATTCCAGGCCAAATTCAGGGAGTGGGTCGACAAGCTGCGCCAGAAGGCCTATGTTGAGATCAAATAAGAAGACCGTTGTTATCACCATGGGCGACCCCAAGGGCATCGGACCTGAGGTGATACGTAAAGCATTTGTCCATAAACCTTTGCTAGCTCAGGGACATTTTATTGTTGTGGGGGACAAGAAGCTGCTAAGGGGGATGCCCCCTTCGGTAGGAGTGGTGGACGTCTCCTATAAGTCAGCTGGGCAAGGCTCACTGAAATTCTTGGACGTAGCCATTGATGCCATCAAGTCAGGCGCTGCTGATGCCATGGTTACGGCCCCTTTGGCCAAGGAAGCTGTCAATCGCTTTAGCCCTGGATTTGTGGGGCATACGGAATATTTGGCCAAGGCCTTTGGTGTCAAGAATTTCGATATGATGTTTATTGCGCCTGGTGTGCGCCTGACGATCGTGACCCGCCATGTGCCTTTAAAAGCAGTGCCCCAGTTGATCACTTCAAAAGCAGTATTCGATTCAATTTCTTTAATGGCTGAAACATTTAGACTAAGATTTAAAATTAAAGACCCCGCCATTGCTGTGCTTGGGCTTAATCCTCATGCAGGGGAAGGAGGGCTTTTGGGCTCAGAAGATGCCAGGCACATATTACCTGCTATACGTCGGGCCCGCGCCCGTGACGTTAATGCTAAAGGCCCCTTTCCAGCAGACACCTTTTTTGCTTTTACCAACAGCTTCGACGGTGTGATTGCCATGTACCATGACCAGGGTCTTGCCCCTCTTAAGGCCAAGTATATGAAAGAATTGGTCAATTTTACCGCTGGACTTCCCTTTGTGCGTACATGCCCTGCGCACGGCACAGCCTTTGATATAGCCGGGAAAAACAAGGCAGATCCTTCATCCATGCTTGCAGCCATCAAACTAGCCTGTCAATTAGCATGATTCCCTATAGAGCCAAAAAGCAAAAGGCCCAATTTCTTCGACTGCGTAAGCTGGAATATATTCCCAAAAAGAATCTTGGCCAGCACTTTCTTACGGACAAACACATGCAGCAAAAAATTGTTCAAGCTTGTGATTTGAATAATGAAGACATTGTGGTGGAAATAGGTCCGGGACAGGGCGCTTTGACTAGATTAATGGCCCCATTGGTCAAAAGATTGATCTGTGTGGAAACAGACCGTGATCTGATCGAGCCTTTGCGCCAAATGTCATTAGAAACTGTCCATGCCGATTTTCTAAAGTGGGATATGGGGCATCTTCCGGATGGCGTTAAGATCATCGGTAATATTCCCTATTACATTTCCACGCCCATCATCGAGAAGTTAATAAAAGACAGGAAAAAGATATCAACTGCATTTCTAACAGTGCAGTTGGAATTCGGGCAACGTTTGACGGCAAAGGCAGGGGATGGCAAGGTTTACGGGTCTCTCAGTTGTTTTGCGCAGTATTATTCTGATATAAAGATGCTTTTTAAGATCAAGAACACTTGTTTTAGGCCGGCGCCCAAGGTCGACTCATGTTTCTTACGCATTGAGCCCAGGCCTTATGGGGGCGAGCCTGCGGAGGAGCAGTTTCTTTTTAAATTGATCCAAACGGCCTTTCAGCAGCGGCGTAAGACGATCGTCAATGCGCTCAAAGGCCTGAGGGGACAGAAAGAATTAGAGAACTCGCTTCGGACCTTAGATATCAGCCCTAACGCCCGACCGGAAGAATTAAGTTTGTCAAATTACATCGGGCTTTGCAAACTACTTATGATAAAATAATAAAAGGTGACAGGTACAATTTTTAGGCATTAAACTCTCTGAATAATTGTACCTGTCACCTTTTTCCCGGAGATATTATGGAAAAACGTATTTTTTACCATGACACGGACGCAGGCGGGATCGTCTATTACGGCCAGTATTTATGCTATCTTGAAGAGGCCAGAACAGAATTCCTCGAAAAACGCAGTTTGAGCGTTGAATTGTTCAGGGAACGCGGTTTTTTTTACGTGGTGCGTCAGTGCAATGTCAGCTACCGTTCGCCGGCCCGCTATGGCGAGGTCATTCTTTGCGATGCCAAATTAAAAAAAATAGGGGCCTCTCAATTGATTTTTGACCAGACGGTGCATGATAAAAAAGACGGCCGATTGATCATTGAAGCCGAAGTGTCCTTGGTCTGTTTGAACAAGGATTTCAAACCCGCTCCCATCCCGGATGATTTAAGGGATAAACTTTCCCAATGACGAGCACTCAAAAGAGCCTTATCCAGACATTTTTTATCGTATGTTTGGGGGCCTTTATTTTCTTGACCTTTTTCAATATTATTGAAACATCGGATGATTGGTGGCACCTCAATACCGGCAGATGGATCATCAGTCATTGGCAAGTCCCTCATCAAGACATATTCCCGTTTGCCAATGAAAGGCTTCCGTGGTCGTGTAACAATGAATGGCTGGGGAGCGTGGTCCTGTATTTGATTGCCAAGGCAGGCGGGATGCTGGGTTTAAAAGTTTTTAGACCGTTATTTTTTATTTTTAATTTGGGTATTTTATTTTGTTATTCCTACAGGAAACTGCCATTCCCATTGCTTTTGGCTCTGGCGGTTTTAGCGACTCTTGGGCTTGCCGACCGCAGCGCACTCAGACCTGACATATTTAATGTTTTTTTTATTCAAATTTTTCTTATCAACCTCCTTGAATATGAGGCCAGTAGCAGGCGCCAATGGCTTTACGTCCTGCCTTTTTTAAGTCTTTTTTGGTTTAACATCCACATGGGGGCTTTTACTTATGGAATGCCCTTGCTGTTTATTTTCCTTCTGGCGGCAGTCATGCGTTATTTTAATCTAAAAGCAGGCCAGACCACTCCGCTTGAAAGAATAAATGCTTTCGACCAAATCAAGGATTATATTTTAACAACAGCAGCTTGTTTGGCTGTTTTCATGGCGAATCCTTATGGATGGGAAGGATTTTTATATCCTTTTAAGATCCTTTTTGTGCCTAACTACATCAGTTTCTTTAAATTTGCCCAATTTATAGAGGAGATGAAGCCGCCAGGCTATCTTCTTTCTTCGTATCATTTTGCTTATTATTTTATTTTATTGGCTGGCGCCTTCATCGTCCTTTTTTTTAATAGAAGAAGGGGTTTTACCCTCACCGTTCTTTTAGCGTTTGGCCTTTTTACTTTTTTATATGCGCAAAGGAATTCCACTTTTTTTACACTTATCTGCGCCTATGTTTTTGTCACAGGAGCCCACGAGATGAGATTATATGATCGGTGGCAAAACTGGCGTTACGCTAATAAAACAGGTTTTTTCTTGCTATTCGCCATTGTCTTCTTTCTATTGGCCCAGATCACCGCTTCCTGGGAAAGAAGGATTTATTGCCAAGGCCGTCTGGTTAATTACCGCAACCTGCTCCTTGAGCCCACCAGTGATCAGCTTATTCTATCGCTTGTCAAGAATAGGATAACAGGGCCTGTTTTCAATCAGGACATTTTAGGAGGAAAAATCATATGGCAGGGATATCCGGCTTTAAGGCCCTTCCTGGACGGCCGCAATGTCGATGAAAGAATCTACAATAACTCTATCGTTATCCTATTGCGGCCCCAAGAGAACTGGCCGAAGGCTGAGAGGGAGTATCACTTCAAAATAGTTATCCTGAATTCCGCGCTTGATTTGGAGTTGCCATTGATTAAATACCTGGGTTCTCGATATGATTGGCAACTGGTCTCGGTTAACGGTCCTTTGGTGACCTATGTCAAAAGAGGAGAATTCTTTTTGCCCAGGGGAATGGCGGACTTTGAGTTATCGGTAAAATCCCAAGATATCTCTGCCGGTGATTTAAAGGCCTTAAAGGATTTGATTAAATTAAAGAACGCCTCTGCCTGGAGAGAATTCCTTTATCCCTCTGCCGAATATGTGGACCTTTTTTCCGATGGGGTTACCTATTACAGGCTTGGATTTGACGGCGCTGCCATTTCTAATTTAGCCAAGGCTTTGACGATAAGCCATCGACCGTACATGCAGAATATAGCCGGTCTTATTTTGAAGGAAATGGGTAAGTAGGGCTTGTTTTTGCCTGCCTTTGATGATAGTATTTTGCCTATGTCTATTTCTAACGAAGATGTCAAATATATCGCTGCATTAGCCAGGATTGACGTGCCTGAAAACAAGCTGGAAGGCATGACCAAGGTCTTGGGAGACATTGTTCATTATGTGGAGCAACTGCAAAAGCTGGACTTAGATAATGTCAAACCCACCAGCCATGCTGTGCCGGTAGGCAATGTCCTGCGGCCTGATCAGATCAAGCCCTCATTAAACAACCAGGAAGCCATGTCTTTTGCCATTGAGGCAAAAGATGGCTCCTTTAAAGTGCCTTTAGTCATCGAATGAGCCTGCACCAGTTGACTGCCCATGCCTTATTGGATTTGATCAAATCCGGCAAAGCTTCTGCCAAGGAAGTTTATGCTGATGTGGGAGCCCGTATCAAGGCTGTTGATCCTAAGGTCAAAGCTTATGTGCGTCTGGTTCAACATCAGCCGGATTTTTCAGGGGCCATGCCTGTACCTATTGCCATTAAGGACAATATGTGCATTAAAGCTCAGGAGATCACCTGTGCTTCACGTATCTTAAAAGGTTTCATCTCGCCTTACGACGCAGGAGTCATTGAAAGGGTCAAGAAAAGCGGAGGAACTATTTTAGGTAATGTGAACATGGATGAGTTTGCTTTTGGTTCTTCCTGCGAAAATTCCTGTTACGGTCCCACTTTTAATCCTTGGAATTTGCAATGTGTTCCCGGCGGCTCCAGCGGCGGATCTGCTGCGGCTGTGGCCGCAGATGAAGCTGTCTGGGCCTTGGGTTCAGACACCGGTGGGTCCATCCGCCAGCCCGCGTCTTTTTGCGGTATCGTGGGTCTCAAGCCAACCTATGGCCGGGTGTCGCGTTATGGCCTCATTGCCTTTGCCTCAAGCCTTGATCAGATCGGTCCATTGACCAAGGATGTACAGGATTGCGCTTTGTTGATGAATATTATTTCCGGCCATGATGAAAGGGATTCCACTTCAGTTAATGAACCGGTACCTGATTACACCAAGGCCTTGATCAATGATGTGCGGGACCTTAGGATCGCCGTTCCCAGGGAAGCTTTTGCCGAAGGCTTGGATGCTGAGGTCCGGCATGCGCTGGAAGAGGCGCTGGATCTTCTTAAGAAACTGGGCGCCCAGGTCAAGGAAGTGTCTTTGCCGCACACACCATACGCGGTGGCAACTTATTATATAGTAGCCACTGCTGAGGCCAGCTCCAATTTGGCCCGTTTCGACGGAGTACGTTATGGTTTACGTAGTCAGCCCTCCAAGGTCCGCAAAAACGCCCTGATCGACATGTATGAAGAGACCCGTTCCCAGGGGTTTGGGGATGAAGCCAAGCGCCGCATCATGCTTGGCACCTATGCTTTGTCATCCGGTTACTACGATGCGTATTATTTACGTGGCCAAAAGGTGCGGACCTTGATCAGGAATGAATTGGATGAAGTCTTCAAGACATGTGATGCGATCATTACCCCAACCTCTCCGACGGTGGCTTTTAAAATAGGAGAGAAGACAAGCGATCCTTTGAGCATGTATTTGTCGGACATCTATACGATACCGGCCAATCTGGCTGGCATTCCGGCGATCTCTGTTCCCTGCGGATTTTCCAAGACAGGGCTGCCTATCGGCATGCAATTGATGGGCCGAGCTTTTGATGAAGAGATGCTCTTGAGGATCTCGTATACGTATGAACAAAATACCGAGTGGCATAAGAAAAAACCTAATCTATGAGCGATTTTGAAACAGTCATAGGGCTTGAGGTCCATTTACAGCTTAGCACCCAAAGCAAGATATTTTGTTCTTGTGCCAATAAGTATGGTTGCGCGCCTAATACCAATGTCTGCCCGGTATGCCTGGGGCTGCCCGGCAGTTTGCCGGTGTTGAATCATCAGGCCCTTTTGTATGCCATCAAGGCCGGTTTGGCACTTAACGCACAGATCAGTCCTTTTATCAAATTCGACCGTAAAAATTATTATTATCCGGACCTTCCCAAAGGATATCAGATCTCCCAGTATGATTTTCCCGTGGCCAAAGACGGGTTTCTCATGATCAAAAGCGGAAAGGAAGAAAAGCGTATCGGCATCAAGCGCGCTCATCTTGAGGAGGATGCCGGCAAGCTGGTGCATGATAATTCAGGCTCTTGCTCTTTGGTTGATTATAACCGTACCGGAACGCCCCTCGTTGAGATCGTTACCGAGCCTGATTTACGCTCTCCGCAAGAGGCTTATGATTATCTTACGACTTTAAAGCTGACCTTGCAGTATTTGGGGATCTCGGATTGCGACATGGAAAAAGGCAGCTTGCGCTGCGATGCCAATATTTCCATCCGGCCCCGAGGAGAAACGAGCTTGGGCACAAAAACCGAATTAAAGAACATGAATTCATTTCGTGCGGTTAAAAGCGCCCTGGAATATGAGGTCAAGCGGCATGAACAGGTGATTACCGGCGGCGGCAAGATCGTGCAGGAAACCCTGTTATGGAATGACGAGAAAGGTATGACCATTACCATGCGTTCCAAAGAGCAGGCGCATGATTACCGTTATTTCCCTGATCCTGATCTGGTGCCCTTTACCATCGATCATAAGATCATTGATCAAGTGAGGGCTGAATTGCCTGAACTTCCTCAGGCTAAATTCTTGCGTTTTTTGAGCCAATACGGGCTTTCGGAGTATGATGCCAATATCCTTGTGGCTGATAGCGGTATGGCTGATTTCTTTGAGGCTGCGTTGAAAGAATATCCGAAAGGCCATAAAAAGATTGCTAATTGGCTTTCCGGCCCGGTTTTAATGGAATTGAATAATCGCAAGGCATCCATTGATCAATTGAAATTAACACCTAAGGCCTTGGTTGCCTTGATCGCCAGGGTTGAGGAGAGTGTCATCAGTAATCTGGCGGGCAAGGAAGTTTTGACCTTCATGCTGGATGAAGACAAAAGTGCCGATGATATTATCAGGGAAAAGGGCTTGGCCCAGGTTTCCGATGATTCGGCGCTTTTGACAGTGATCGATGAAGTGATCGCGCAAAATCCGGCAGTGGTTGAGCAGGTCAAGTCGGGAAAATCCAATGCCGTGGGTTTTCTGGTCGGGCAAGCCATGAAGAAATCAGGCGGTCGCGCCAACCCCAAGAAATTAAATGAACTTATAACCCGGAGAATCACAGGTGCATAAGAAAATTTACATATTTGTTTTTATTGTCCTGTTGGCAATATCCACCATAGGGATTTCCCGTGGCCTGGCTGAAAACAAGAAGGACCTGTATTCTCAGGTCGAGCTTTTCAGTTATGCCTTGACCACCATCCAATCCGAATATGTGGATGAAAAAAGCCCGCAGGATTTGATCTACGGGGCGCTGAAAGGCATGCTCTCTTCGCTTGATCCGCATAGCCAATTCATGGATCCTGATGAATACAAGGACTTAAAGACCGAGACAGCTGGAAAATTCGGCGGGCTAGGAATCGAAATTGCCATGAAAGATAATTTGTTGACCGTCATTGCACCTTTGGAAGACTCGCCGGCGTGGAAAGCAGGCATTAAGGCAGGGGACAGGATCGTCAAAATTGGCCATGATGTCACGCGTGACATGGGCCTTGATGATGCGGTCAAAAAGCTCAGGGGTGAGCCGGGCACAAAGTTGGATATTACCGTCTTGCGTGAAAAAGATGCTTCCATCCATAATTTTACCATCACCCGGGAGATCATCCATGTGGATGATGTCAAAGACCCGCATTTGATGGCCGATCATATCGGCTATGTGCGGCTTACCGAATTCCGCGAGAATTCTTACGATCAATTGCATCAGGCCTTGGAAGCCTTGAAAACCCAGGGAGCGGACAGCTTGGTGCTGGATCTGCGCAATGATCCCGGAGGCCTGCTGGATGTGGCAGCTAAGATCGCAGAGGACTTTTTACCTGCAGGCAAGACCATTGTTTCCACCAAGGGAAGGCATGCTTCTGAGAATACCACGGCTGTCTCTGAAAACAAGAATGGAGATTTTTTGGGTTGGCCAATGGCGGTGCTGATCAATGAGGGATCTGCCTCGGGAAGCGAGATCGTGGCCGGCGCTTTAAGGGACAATAAAAGAGCGGTATTAGTGGGGACAAAGTCCTTTGGTAAAGGTTCGGTGCAATCCGTGATACCCTTGCCCGACGGCTCAGGATTGCGACTGACCACGGCACGGTATTTCACCCCTTCGGGCGTGTGCATTAACGGCGTTGGGATAACCCCGGATGTGGTCATTGAAAAGGTTACGTCTAACGAAGAAGACGAAATTAATGAAGAACACAAGATCAATAAAGAAAAGAACAAAGATGTCGATGAAGTGTTTGCGGACCTGGAGGGCACGGAAAGCAAGCAAAAAACGATGACGGTAAAAGACAAAAAGCTGGAGGAACAAATGAAGAAGGACGTGGAAGATATCCAGCTGCAAAGCGCGGTTAATGTCATCAAAGGCATCAAGATCTACCGGAAGTTCCAGCAAAAATAGCACAACTTTTTCGATAAATATATATGGCTAAAAAAAAGAAGACAAGTTCCTCTCATAAAGACACCAAGGCCGCTGCGATCATCACGGGATTGTTTGCGGCGGTCGTGATTTTATTCTTTATTTTTTCAAAGTCCCATCAAGAACCAAAGGAAACACACAAGCCTGCGCCCGTGTTGCCTGCTTCTGGGGAAGTGGAAGAAGCGTACATTCCTAATGAAAAGATCAAGACTGAAGCGCCGCCTGTCCAGCGGGTGGCGGCGCAGCATCTGGGAAATGTCCCGGGTGAGGGCGGGAAGATCGCGATCATCCTCGATGATTGGGGCCAATCCCTGGGCAACTGCAAATATTTGAAAGAAATACCTGAGCCGCTGGCGGTGTCCATCTTGCCGGGGTTGCGCCATACCAAGGACGTGGCCGAATGCGCTAAGCGGTATCATAAGCTGACCATGCTTCATTTGCCCTTGGAGGCCTTGCATAACAATGATTTTTACCCGCCGAATTACATCATCAAGACAAGCATGTCGCCAGACCTGGCTTCTAAAATAGTCGAAGATGATTTAAATCAATTGCCTTCCATCGAAGGGGTCAATAACCACATGGGTTCCAAGGCCACGGAAGACAAGTCCCTGATGAAGCTTATTTTCAAGAAAATAAGGAAAAGGGGACTGTTTTTTGTGGACAGCTTGACCGCTCATCAGTCCATTTGCGCAGGCCTGGCCGATGATATGGGCTTGCCTTTCGGTAAGAGGGACATCTTTTTAGACAATGTCAATACAAGGGATGCGATCATCAAACAACTGGTGGCCCTTGCCCAAAGGGCCAGGCGCCATGGTTATGCCGTTGCCATCGGCCATGACCGGCATTTGACCATGCAGGTCCTGAAAGATGAGATCCCCCTGCTTGAGAAACAAGGCTTTGAGTTTGTCAGCATTAAAGAGTTGCTCAAGAACAGATGAAAAAGATCCGTCTTATTTTAGGCATAGAAACTTCCTGCGATGAAACCGCGGCAGCGATTATTGCCGACGGCGTTAAAGTCCTTTCCAATGTCGTTGCCACCAGTCTTAAAGATCATCAGCATTTCGGCGGCATTATCCCGGAGATCGCTTCCCGCCGTCAGATAGAATTTATCCATTGGGTGGTGGCGCAAGCCCTAAGCAGTGCCAAGATGTCCTTAAAGGACATCGACGCTATTGCTGTCACACGTGCTCCTGGGTTGATCGGTTCCTTGCTGGTAGGTGTTTCTTTTGCCCGGGCTTTGAGCCGTGCCGCCGGACTGCCTCTTATTGAAATCGACCATATTAAAGCCCACCTTTACGCAAATTATCTCCAGCTGCCTCAAGGGCCGTTGGCCTGCCCTCAAGAATGCCTTCCGGCAGTTGGCCTGGTTGTTTCAGGCGGGCATTCCAGTCTTTTTTATATTAAGGATTTTAAGAATTTTAAATTGTTGGGCGCTACCCGCGATGATGCAGCCGGCGAGGCTTTTGATAAGGTGGCGCGCATTTTAGATTTGGGATATCCCGGAGGCCCGGTTATTGACCGTTTGGCCTCCAGCGGTGTGAATGAGCATATCAAGTTCCCCCAGGCATCCCTGGAAGGCTCTTATGATTTTTCTTTCAGCGGTACCAAGACCGCAGTGCTGTACTATACCCAAAGAAATAAAAATAGAACCGGCTATTCAACGGCGCAAGTGGCCTATGCTTTTCAAGAAAGTGTTGTCAATGTTTTGACTGAAAAGTCCCTTAAGGCCTGCAAAAAACTCAAGGTCAAGACACTTTTAGTAGGCGGTGGGGTGGCGGCCAATTCCGCCTTGCGGCGCCATTTGCAAATACGGGCGCCTGCCCAGGGGGTGGACGTGTTTTTCCCTCCGATGTCCTTATGCCTTGATAATGCCGCCATGATCGCAGGCCTGGCTTTTCAATTGGCCTAATAGAGGCTTGATTGAGCCCCTGTTTTGATATACCATTAGATAGTTCCCTTTTAAGTATGGAGTAATCAGGAGGTTTTTTATGGCCTTCAATCGCAAAGAACAGCACAAAGAAGTATTACCTGAAGAAAAGATCATTGAGATCAATGCCCAAATGGAAGGGACATTGACCTTTTCTGATCCAGTCAATTTGAAGATCTACGGCCGCTATACCGGCAAGCTGGATACGCGTGGCACCCTGACCATCGGTCAGACCGCGCAGGTGGAGGCCAATATTGTCGGCGAGAATATCATCCTGGCCGGAAAGGTCAAGGGCAATATCGTGGCCAAGAAAATGCTTGTCCTGATGCCCACCGCTGTTTTGCACGGGGATATATCCACCTCTAAGTTAAATATTGTGGAGGGCGCGGTTTTCCAGGGCCGCTGCCATATGCTGGAGGATGTATTGTCTTTAGATGACCTGGCACAATACCTGGAGATCGAAATACCGGCCATTTTGGAATTAGCCACCAGCGGTAAGATACCAGCAACCAGGGAAGGGGAAACCTGGAAATTTGAAAGGGCCCAGATCGACCAGTGGGCCTCCTCAGGCAGGATACGGTCATGAGCAGTCAATATATCACCGTCCGTGAAACATCCCAGATTTTGGCAGTATCCGAAAAGAAGGTGATGGATTTAATAGAAACCGGCGAGCTGCAAGCCTATAAGATCGCCGATCAATTCTTGCGTCTCAAGCGCGTTGACGTGGTCAGCATACGCTCCACGGGCCAGGTTGTTTCAGAGAATACCGTCCATGGCTATACGCCGGGCGAGCGCATACACGACTTTTTCTATTTTAATGATTTTTATCTCGCGTCCGTCGCTGTTATTGGGGTCCTTCTTTACCTCATCTTCTTCACCGGTTAACCGATGGGGCAAATCCGCAAAATCAACGATACCTACTATATTGAATTTTATGCCCGCGGCCTGCTTTATTCACAGATTGCCGGCAATGATTTGGAAACAGCTCGGGATCTTTTGCTGCAAATCGAAGGAAAGATCGAGCGCGGCGAGAATTTGACCATCAGCCGCCATATAGAGTTACAGGATTTTTTCCGGCGTTTCTTGGCCGAGGCAACAACACAGCACGGTTCCTCCAGTGTCAGACGATTCAGCTCGACCATTCGACATTTCAGCGATTTTCTTAGAAATGATTTTCCTAAAATACACCAGCTCGACCAGGTGGTGCCCTCCGTCGTTGAATCGTATAAGGCGGATCTGGCTAGGGCGCAAAAGGCAAAGATCGTTAATTTATCCGTTCTATTGCTAAGGGACATCCTGGAATTCGGCATAAAACTAGGGTTTATTAACGATAATCCCGGTTTGCATGTACGTTTATTGCCTTGGCCTAAATCGACTGAGCGAAAGATGACGGAACGTTGTATAAAAGCAAAACAGTTGTTGTCCCAAGGGGTATCTATAAGCAAAGCAGCCCAATTATTGAATTTGTCCGATATGGCGCGGTTGTTTTATTTCGCACATTCGATCCCTTTAAGCAGGGAAGATGCATATATTTAAAGGACAATGATCTATGTTCCCAGTTGTCAAAGGGTTTCAAGTCTTGTTCGCCGTTTTTTTGATCTATTTTGCCGTCCTTCTTTTTCATTATCATTTTTACTTGGCTACTTTTCCCTATCCTGAAACCTACCGCGAAGGCGCTTCGATGGCAACGACGACCATGCTGTTGCACGGCGTCAAACCGTTTAACTATCAGTTGGAGCCTCAATACACCAATATTTATGGTATTGTCTATTCTTTGATCGCCCTGCCTTGGGTTAAGCTGTTTGGTGAAAAATTGGTCGTTTACCGGGTGGTAACTGCATTTTTTATTTTTGCTTCCTGTTTTGTCGTCTTTTTTGTTCTTTATAAGAAAAAGGTCCCGTTGTTACTGAATTTTTGGGCCCTTTTGGCTTTGTATGCTTCCTTGCTTTTTCCTTTGACCACCTCGCCCTGCGTGGACCCTGCTTCTACAGGCCTGTTTTTTATGTTGTTGACCATTTTCATTCCATTTTTCCTTAATTATTCCAATTTATCTCTGATCCTTAGTATCTTTTGCGGTGTGATCGCTTTTTATACAAAATTATATTTTTTCTGGGGCATACCTGTCATGGCGACCTATTTATTCTTCTTTATATCAAAAAGGAAATCCTTGTTTTTTGTTTATTGGTCCTTAATATGTTTCACTTTTAGCGTCGTTATGATGAATCACTTTTTTTCAGCTTATTTTGATGACTGTTTCTTTATGCACGTGAATTATATTACTAAATACAGCATGAAGGCCGTGTTAGAAAGGCAGCTTTTTCAGTTCACGGATTTAAACAAGGGGATGTTATTCTTAATTTTGTTAGTATTTTTTTATAGTCTATGGCGGTACTTTATGACAGGAAGGCCCGCCGTATCCCTTCAATGGAAGGATTGGGGGACCCCCTTGATTACTCACCCGCTATCACTTGAAATATATGCGCTGATATGCTTTTCACTTGTCCTTTTATTATTAATGGGGAAACAATATGGGGCCAACTTATGGTATTTTTTCCAATTATTTTCCCCTTTTTTGGTGATTTCTATTGCCTGCTTCATTGGCCGCTTTAGCTTTTGGCCAGTCGTATTCTCATTTTTGTTGATCTATAATTTATTTTCTTTGACCCGTGATGATGATTATAAATATTTTGCTATGGATGGGATAGGAGTATTGGGTTGGCAGGAGATAGAAACACTGGTTAAATCGAGGAATTATATAGGCAACTCTCCTTTGATCGCTCCGTTGTTGATCCAGGAGAACAGGGAAGTTTTTGATGACGGCCATACAGAAAGTTATTGGGGCGGGGCCTTACGCAAAGGACTTACGGGTAATTTTTTAAAGAAGGATCAGAGCATTGATGATACTCATCGCGAATTTGATATGAAAATCTTTGATATGATGAAAAATAAGAGATTTAACTTAATTATAATAGAGGTTGGTTACCCTTTTAAGACATTTCCTCGTACCCTTTCAAATTATTATAAATATATAAACTCAATTTTAGTTAATGCCCCGCAGGACCGCATGCCTTATTTGATGACTATTTGGAGGCCGAATTGAACCCGCTTAGGGGGGGGTGTTGGCCCAGCCCGACAGAGGAGTTGTTATTAAGGGCGGCCCTGTTAAAGGGTGATGATGCCGTAGCATCCTGGCATGAATGGAAGAAACGGGTCGGAAATGAGGAAGTCCCGTACAATTCATATCGCCTCTTCCCGCAGCTTTATAAGAATTTGAAAGATCTGGACGTAGAAGCTTCTGAATTAAAGAAATTAAAAGAGGCGTATATCTCGATATGGTATCAGAACGAGCATCTTTTTAAACAGGCATTTGCTGTTTTGAGGTCCTTTAATGACGCTGACATCCCGAGCATGGTCCTTAAAGGCGGTGCGCTGGCAGTTTTTTATTATCAGGATAATGGACTGCGAAGGATGGCTGATCTTGATCTTCTTGTGCCAAGAAAAAGAACAGCCCAAGCCGCCCATCTGCTTATTCAGCATGGTTGGACGCCCCAATGGCTGCCTTCGATAAAATTTGACGAGAGATATCTTTATGCAAGGAATTCCCATCCGTTCCGCCATAGTTCGGGCGCAGAAATAGATCTGCATTGGCACATGTTGTTTGGTTGCCGTTATCCCGGTGCCGATGATGATTTTTGGCAAGGGGCCATACAAAAAAGGATGGGTGAAGCTGCCACTTGTATTTTAAATCCATCGGACCAGCTTTTGCATGTCTGCGTTCACGGCACCATGAGCCCTAAGCCCGCACATCTGGAATGGATAGCTGATGCGGCGGCTGTGATCCGGACCTCTTCAAATACAATTGACTATGACAGGATCGTTAGTCAGGCGAAAAAACATGCTTTGGTAGCGCCTGTACGGGATGCCCTCAATTATATCAAAGGACTCTTGGCGCTTCCGGTCCCTGACAAGGCCCTACAAGCCCTTCAAAAAACTCACGTATCTAATTTTGATCGGATAAAATTCAGGATTTTGGCCCGGCCGCGGGGTGCGTTATTTTATTTTATTTATTACTCGGAATACTCAAACAGGATCGGGACCAAAGGGTTATGGGAAAGAATGACCGGTTTTCCGTCATTTCTTAAGTTAGTCTGGCATTTGAATAGTTTAAGGGAAATACCAAAAGTGATCTTTGAAGGGTATAAACGAAAGATCCTGAAGCAATGACAGAAGCAAGTCTAAAATTAATATTAAAAACGCGTCATTTTAAATGCCTTACCAAGGCGACGGTGGAAATCCATACTTTGACGTGTCATCGTCATATTTTCATGTATTTGTTGGCCATTAAATCACTGCTGAGGTTCAATGACCATATATCTGTGGTTGTTCATGATGATGGAAGCCTAACTAAGGAAGATGAGTCCTTGTTAAAGGAACATATTGAGGGCATTTTGATCATAAAAAGATCTCTTGCCGACCGCCAAATAGATGAGATCTTAAAGAATTATCCGGTATTGCGGGAATATCGCAAGAACCTTCTTATCTTGATACAGGCGCTCGACTATGTACTACTTTCCCGATCTGAAAAGATCATATCCCTGGATTCAGACACAATATTCTTGAAAAAGCCTGAAAGATTGATCAAATGGGCATTCAATGATAACAAAGAGATGCTGCATTTATATGACCAAAGGCCTCATGGGCAAAAGAGGATGTTATCAAGATTGGGATTAAGTTATCCTCCTCATTTTTGTGCGGGATTGTTTTTTTATTACAAGGTCATTATCGATCTTCCCCGCATAGAATATCTTTTAACCAGGATAAAACGTGCAGACTGGTTTATTAGCCAGAATATCCTTTCCATTCTTGTCCATCAGCCGGGTGGATATAAGGTGGGTCCGTTAGATACCAAAGATTACCAGGATGGGAACAGCATCAGAGAGGGGGCCGTGTTCCGACATTACTGGTCAAGCGTCATGGGTACTGGATGGTATAATCCCAGAAGCGCTTGGCACAAGTTCAATAATTCAAGAGTTTACGGCAGGGACTGCAAGCAAGTCCTCAGGGAGTTGACTTAACCGCAAGAGTGAGGATTCAAGTTCTTTACATCTTTCCCGCAAGTCGAAATCATGTGCGCTTTTAAGGGATCCTTTTTGTAGTTGATGCCGCAAGGTTTGATCATTGATGGCTTTGTCTAGGTTAACGGCCAGATCACGCCAGTTTTCAACAGGGCTGACCAATCCTGTAATGTTATGTTGCACCATACTCATGGGTTGGGTCACCACCGGTACGCAACCGCAGGCCATCGCCTGCATGGTCAAAATATTAAATCCCTCGTGCCTAGAGGCAGAGAAATAAATGTCTCCGGCGCTTAAAACATCCCGCAGGTCCTCTTGTGATAAGAACCCAAGATTCGAGATCTTAACACCGTTCAATTTCTTTTCTATGAACGATTCATTTCCTATGGCCCATAGTTCCCAATTCTGAGAAGATGTCATTTGCCCCAAAGTTATTAATGCTTTGCGTGCAATATCCAGCCCCTTACGGTAATCCTGGCGCACAAAAATGATAACGACTACAGGCTTTTGGCGCAAAGAGATGAATTTCGAATCATTATTCTTGAAAAATTTGGTCAGGTCGATCCCGTTCTTAACGATCATATTTTTATTTGGTCTGACAGAAGGATTTATTTCCCTCGCCAAATGTTCCGAAGCGTAGATGGAATGGACATGTAATATATGGTTACACAGCCAATAGGCGATGCGGGTCAAGATCCTAAGGCTCCAGGAACGGTAATAACTGACATCATAGTCTTGAGAGAAGTATAAGACCTTTTTGTTGTTCTGACCCCAAGCCAAACATGCCATGATGATCAGATCGACATAAAGTAAATCTGTTTGAAATCTCGAAGACAAGGCGAAGAATATGGTTCCCAGGATCCCTTTATGGGGGATCTTTTTGAACTTAATTTTTGGGTCAATGGGGAATTCAGTATTCACCACATTGGCCCAATAAGTGACCTGATGTCCCTGTTTAAGAAGGAATGAGCTATAATCGAGGGAGATGAGGTCAGACCCGCGGTTGTGGATAGAATGTCGAAGGAAGGTTATATGCATACATTTAGAAAAAGCATCAATTCTTATATATAATATCTCAATAAAACCATAATGATAAATCATTTGTATTATAGTTAGTCCCGTTAAAGCTTAATTTGGGCGGGTTACGAACGGAGATGTTGGGTGGATGAAAATATAAAGGTCCTTTACGATATATCCGTTCTTGGCGAAGGCTGGCACTATCCCATCACACGGACCGGAACATTCAGGGTCAATGAAGAGATCCTCTATGCCCTTAAGGCTTCCGGGCAATGTGATCTACGGTATAGTGCCAATAATAACAATCTGTACTGGTATTTTGCCGCCGAGTATCTACGCCACAATCCGCGATTCAACGCTCATGACAGGCTTTGCGGGAATAAATGGTTAGAAGCCGCAAAAGGGCTGCATGGAATTTTAGTCAAAACAAACAACGTGGCCATCGAAAATTTTGGAGCAAGGACCTTAAATATTTTTGAACGGTGTTTAGTGGATCCCAAGGCAATAGCATGGGCGGAGATATTCCATATGGGATTTTATTATCCTCTTCCCTCGCAGATCAAAGAGGCTGATCATTTAAAGAAATTTCTTTTTGTGCATGATCTTGTTCCTATTTTGTTTCCGCATCTTTCTACCCCCCAAACTACGGCCACATTAATGTATAATTTTGAAGAAGCCCATAAGAACAGTTGGTTTTTGTGCAATTCTCATTACACAAAGAAAGATTTATGTGAATATCTGCCTGAATTAGACCCTAACCGTGTGTTTGTTCTACATTTGGGAGCTTCCGATTCATTTTATCCGTGTCAGGAACCTGGGGGGAAGAAGCAAGTGTTACAAAAGTACGGGATCTTTGATAAGACTTATATCATAAGCGTGTGCACCTTTGATATTCGAAAAAATCTTGCCCATCTTATAAGGTGTTTTAAAGATCTTGTGCGGCAAGAGGAACTGGAGGACCTGTGCCTTGTGCTGGTAGGAAGGGAAGGAGAGCGCCGAGGCGAGATCTTCGATGAATTAGAATGTGATATGAAAGACAGGATCATCATCACAGGACATGTCGAGGATGAAGAATTGGCGCCTCTTTATAGCAATGCTATTGCTTTTGTCACCCCATCGCTCTATGAAGGTTTCAGCCTTCCGACCCTGGAGGCCATGCAGTGCGGTGTGCCCGTGATCACATCAAATACATCGGTTTTCCCTGAGGTGGTCGGGGATGCGGGTATCATGGTAGACCCTAAGGACAAAGACGCATTATGCCAAAGCATATTGAAGGTTTATAAGGACGAGACTTTACGCAAGAGCTTGTCAGGGAAAAGCATCGAACGAAGCAAGATGTTCAGCTGGACAAAATGCGCTCATGAGCTTGTTAGTGCCTATAGAACGGTTTTAAGGAAATGATAATTTATTTGGAGATCCTTGAGTGGATGAAAATATAAAGGTCCTTTACGATATTTCTGTTCTAGGTTTGGGAGGGCTCTGGCCTTTCTCACGGACCGGAATTAACAGGGTCATTGAAGAAATGCTCTATGCTCTTAAGGCATCCGGACAATGTGATATTTTTTATTGTGCCAATAATAATAGTTGGTACTGGTATTTTGCCACTGAGTATCTCCGTAAGAACCCGCATTTCAATGCCAGCGATCGTCTTAGCGGGAATGAATGGTTAAAGGTCACAAACCGGATCCATGGATTATTAGCCAAAACAAAGAACGATGCCATCGAACGTCTTGGAGCCAGGGCATTAAATGTTATTGAACCGTATTTACTGGACCCCAAGGCATTAAGAGATGCAGAGATATTTCATCTTGGATTCTTTTATCCTCTTCCGTCCCAAATCAAGAATGCCAAACATTTAAAGAAATTTATTTTTGTGCATGATATCATCCCTATTTTATATCCCCATTTTTCCAGCCGTGATGCAACAGCAACGTTGATGTATAATTTAGAAGAAACCCACAAAAACAGCTGGTTTTTATGTAATTCTCATTACACTAAAAAAGATTTATGTGAATATTTGCCCATATTGGACCCTGCACGCGTTTTTGTTTTGCATTTAGGTGCCTCTGAGTTGTTTTATCCTTGTCATGAGATTGATAAAAAGAAACATGTTTTACAAAAATACGGAATTTTTGATAAGCCGTATATCATCAGTGTCTGCACTTTAGATCCGCGGAAAAATCTTGTCCATCTTATCCGGTGTTTCAGGGATCTGGTCCGTCAGGAACATCTGGAAGACCTGCGTCTGGTGTTAGTAGGAAGAAGAGCGGATGGCTATGACGAAGTTTTCAATGAAGTAGAAGGGGAAATGAAGGATAAGATCGTTGTCACGGGATATGTGGAGGACGAGGAATTGGCGCCTCTGTACAGCAATGCAATAGCGTTTGTCACCCCATCGCTATATGAGGGTTTTAGCCTTCCGACCCTGGAGGCCATGCAGTGCGGTGTGCCCGTGATCACATCAAACACAACGGTTTTTCCTGAGGTAGTTGCGGATGCGGGCATCATGGTGGACCCGAAGGACAAAGACGCGTTATGCCAGGGCATATTGAAGGTTTATAAGGACGAGACTTTACGCAAGAGCTTGTCAGGGAAAAGCATCGAACGAAGCAAGATGTTTAGTTGGACAAAATGCGCTCATGAGCTTGTTAATGCCTATAAGACAGTATTAGGGAAGTAGTTATGGATCAAGTCATCAAAGGGTCCGGTCTTGTTATTGTTAAGGGAAGATCTATGAGTCCGTTCTTAAAGGATGGAGATGCGCTCGTAATGATGCCGGTAAAAAATGAAGATATTCATATCGGGGACATTGTTATCTGCAAGTTAGAGGACAGATTTTTTGCCCGCAGGGTATTTAGAAAAAATGAAGATAGTATCGAAATAGGCCCTGATGTCCGCCCTGTGGGAGCCAGTGTTAAGAGGGAGGCTCTGTTGGGTAAGGTTGTCGAGCGTAAACGTAAAGGCTCCTCGATCAATTGTCAAGCTCAAAGGTGGGGGGTTTACACACGATATATTCTTTTAAATTATTCAATGAGAAAAATTGTAAAAATGGTGTGTGGTTCTACAGCAGACATACTAAAACGGTGTGTTGGCCTGAAACATTACTTTATTCTTAGAAATTTATTGGCGGGGATTGTGGGGAAATTGCCTTTAGGTGTAGTGAGATGGTTAAAGGACATTCTTTATTAAGAAAAGAACTATACGGCGGCAATGATCAGTTTTTCGAGTTTTTCGTATTTGGTCACGGTTGGCGGTTCATATTTTTCTGTTTGTTTGTTGCTTGCGGGGCTTTTTTGATCACTGGATGGCGGGGTTTTTGCAGTGCTGTTTATTTTATTTAAAAGATTGTTCTTGGTAAGGTTTGCGATCAATTTATTTATGTCTTCATTGATCTCTTTTTCATTTTTTTGGTAATGCCGGGCGGTTTGGTTAACGATATCTTCTAAAGCCAGCTCGTGGTCTGTTAAAGATCCCCAGATAAAGGTGGCTATTTTGTTTAAAGTATAAAAGTAACTGTTCTTTTTGTTAATGATGATGGCTTCACCGTCGAGGACGCGAAAAGTAACGGCTTCTTTATTGACTGTAAATTTCATAGGTAATATACTATCCGTCTTGTTTTATTAGTCAATAAAATTATAAGGAGCTTAAAGTGTTTAAAAAGGATGGGCCCGCCCCAAGTTGGGATTTCGGGGCAATAGAAAAAGAAGCTATGAACGTTAACCCTAAGCACAGGCTCTCGGTGGGGTTAGGGGATTGGGGATTGAAGTTATTCTCGACAAAAAAAGGCTATATTAAAGATTTTAATGTTTTTTTAATGCAAAAGATCATGGTCTCATCCCCTAAAAATGATAGTAAAAAGAGCATTGAAATTTATATGATAGATGCGAAAGACAATTCAGAGGCTTTTCGCTATAAGAACCTTGTTCCTGGGCACAGGTTCGGCAGCAACATGAGCCGCCACGCTGACACATGGGTTCTGGTCACCCTTTGGTTCAGGGTGTTCATGTATAGAGATAAGAATACAGTCAAAATAGCCGCTTTTATAAAAGAATCAAAACTCGATCGTGTTAAATTTAAAGAGTACTTGCAGGTCTTGATCCATAAGGTCTTTTTCCTTTTTGACATTTTGATCGTGCATTCTGCCTCCGTAAGATTTCATGGCAAGACATATACGTTTATCGGAGAGCGGGGGGCCGGTAAATCCACCATTTGCCTGAAGCTTGCCAAGCAAGGGGCCGCCATCATTTCTGAGGACCATACCTTGATAAGAAGGCGCGGGAATAAGTTTTTTGCTGCCGGTTTCGAAGATCTTTCCAGGGTGGCGCAAAAATCCGAGAAACATATATTCAAGCGCCCTATCAACTATAAAACCCGTAGGATCGGCGGGTTTTTTAAGAAAGAATTTCCTTTAAAAAATTTCTTTAATTGTGAATTCTACCGGGAGTTCCCTGTAGGGCTTCTTTTTTTTATTCACTGCGGGAACAATTTACATCTAAGGCCGATCTCCCGGCAGGAAGCTGTGGTTAAATTAATGAGAATGACAAACCCATTGTTTAGAATTAACCGGCCTGAAGATTATGATGCATACATAAATTATTTTTATACATTAGTGAGGAATGTAAAAGTTTTTGACTTACAACGAACTCAGAACATTGAAGAATTAGACCTGATGGAAGACCTGATCAGAAAATGTTAAAGATCGCCAGTATTATCAACGGGGTATATCCTAT
>Ga0265338_10002389_pt1 | contig 28280 bp, 34 predicted proteins | sample 42126metaG_FD_193579 | JGI IMG/M metagenome (GOLD analysis project Ga0265338, IMG submission 193579) | Rhizosphere microbial communities from Carex aquatilis grown in University of Washington, Seatle, WA, United States - 4-21-26 metaG | ecosystem: Host-associated > Plants > Roots > Rhizosphere...
TGAGCTAGAGGCCGACTTTGTAGAGATTTCTGCCGTCAATGCCGGCAAAGCCGATGTGACAAAAGTTGTCGAGCGGGCTCGAGCTAACGAGCAGGGTAGTACTGTCGAAAAGCCTGTCAAAACTGTGCTGTTTGTAGATGAAATCCACAGGTTTAACAAAGCCCAGCAGGACGCCTTCTTGCCACACGTCGAGTCGGGCCTAGTTACATTAATTGGCGCCACCACTGAGAACCCCAGTTTCGAGGTCATCACACCGCTGCTCAGCCGCAGCCGGGTGATTGTGCTCAACCCGCTAACTAAGCAAGACATTACTAGCATTCTTAAGACCGCGGCCAAGGCAGAGAAGATTCCTACTAAACGCCTGCCCGCTAAGAGCCTGGATATGCTGGCCGAGCTTTCCAGTGGCGACGCCCGTATTGCGCTGGGTAACCTAGAGCTGGCCAACCAGCTGGCGGGTAAGGGCGTAATCACGGACAAGATTGTGGAGCAGGCCGCCCAAGCCCGCATTCCGGGGTACGACAAAGCCGGCGAACAGCACTACAACATCATCAGCGCTTTTATAAAATCGATGCGCGGGGGTGATGCCAGCGCGGCGCTTTATTACATGGCCCGCATGCTGCAGGCCGGGGAAGACCCCAAGTTTATCGCTCGGCGGATGGTGGTTTTTGCCAGCGAGGATATCGGCATGGCCGCGCCGGCAGCCTTAAATATCGTCGTTTCGACGTTTCTGGCGGTGGAGCGCATCGGTATGCCGGAATGCCAATATAATCTGTTCCACTGCGCCACGGTGCTGGCTAAAGCGCCTAAATCGCGTGATGTAACAGGGGCGATGGGCAAAGCTCTGCAGGCCGCTAGGCAGTATCCAGATTTGCCAGTGCCGGTGCATCTGCGCAATGCGCCGACTAAACTGATGAAAGATTTGGGGTATGGCGAGGGGACTAAGTGGGAAGCTGGGTTTAAACATCCGAAAGGATTCCTACCCGAGGAACTCAAAAATACGGATTTCTTCGCTCGATAGTATTATAATTGCTGAAAAGGAGATTTATGAGCGGAATTGAGCGAGGCGATAGACCATTCTTCCCAAGTGATGACGATACTCTTGGTGATCCGCCCGGCCCACTTGGACATGTGGAACGTGTGGCCGAGCTGGAAGCAGAAGAGGGAAGAGTTCGACAATTTATGGCACTACCAACAGAAGAAAGGCGTCAGATACTAGAGGAGCATTATCGCCAACACCCTGAACTCCTTGATCAAGCAGCGGCTGATGCGATGTCGCTGGACCCTACTCTATAAAGTAGAAATATTTTTTCTTCCATTTCTTGGGCCTAGGGAGAGGTGTTCTTTTCCAAAGAACCAAATTATTCTTGTTCCATTTTGTTCCGGCAACTTAAACTTTTCACACCTTTTGCCGAAAAGGTGTGGCCAAAGCTCTCAGCGACTGAAAAAACTCAGGACTGCTTTTTGCTCATTAGCATCCGGATTCTGCGGGACGCAGCACTACGTGCTTTGAACGAGTCCTCGAATTGAGGCATGCCAATTTCACAAAAACCAATCTGTTTTTCAGATGCTGAACCTTCAGGCTCGCCAGATACCCGGACATATGGCACCTATATAGTTTACGCACCCACGGAACATAAAATCTAACAGGTATTGCTAGCTTGGCAGGGGTCGTATTGGTCGGTGGCATGGTTATCGTGTCTTGTAACCCAAAAGGCGAACAGAATGATTACAATCATGATTACTATCCCAACCGCAAAATCTTTAAGTTCTCTGTCGGGTTGGTTCATTTTTGGTTGTTTGCTTCGCCACGCCATACGGGCTTCATAATTATCGTGGTGCGGGTTTAATAGGGGTGGGTCCTCCATTCCATTGGGCCCATACGCTCCGCTTAGCCAGTCCTTATCAATTTGGTCGGGTACATATTCTTTGTCGGGCATAGTTTTATTGTAGCGCACCATTAACAGTAGTTCGTATACATCATTGAATGCTTTTATATATTGACTAGGTAGAGCGTAATAATTACAATGTACATAGAAATCGTAAAGCGTTGGAAGCAAAAAACCCCTCACTACGAGGGGTTTTTTGTACTAGGCGGTAGGTCTGGTAGTCCCTACCTGGTGGCCGTGGAGGGGCTCGAACCCTCAAGCGACTAATCGCAGAGCGTTGGAAGTGCTCCGTGTCTACCAGTTGCACCACACGGCCTGCTACTTGCCGTGGTGGCCACTAATTACCAGTCTACACCCAGCTATATATTTCGTCAATTATTTCAATCTAACAGATGGAAAATCCGCCAGCTAGAGTATAATCCTATGTAAATATCGCTATCTGTTTGACATTTACTAAGACTCTCCGATAGAATGGTAGTATGATTGATGAGAACTACAAACCCCAGCGAGCTTCGGCGGCCACTTTAAAAAGGTTTTTTAAGGATACCAATCAGAACGTAGTGTCCGTTAAAGGCATTTTTAAAGCTACCGGGCGTGAGAGTAAGCCGGAGAAAAGAAACAGAGCTTGGCTTGCTAATAAGTTGGTTGACCTTCGTAAGGACGGTCTGATTACTTCTGTTTATTCATTTGAGGGTAATAGAAAGCTAGACAAAATCCGGCTTACCGAAGAGGGCAAAAAAGTTTTAGGTAGAGTCAAGAGCGTAAGTGCCAATAATCCTACACAACAGGCGTTAATCCCTGGGGTGCAATCTGCCGAACGTCCGTTAGAGGATATACTGGAGTCTGTCGTCTCGGACATTCAAACACTAAAACAGCGTCTGCCGAGTTTTGATGTAATCAAACTAATTCAAGAGGGGGTTCAAGAAGTAAGTAAACGATAATGTGTTTACGACAGTACGGCGGAGGCTTAGTGAAAACAAACGTTCTCATATGAGTAGGCCAATAGATTTGATGCTATTAAACGCCGTGCTGTCGCAGATACACTATCAAAACTTAAACTTACTTTAACACCGATAGTACCAAATTGTCAAACTTCTAGCTCTGTTTTTTAAGGGGCGGGCGGTTTCAGGTTTGGGCTGGAAGAATTTCGATCTGAATTGTGTGAATGCCGGTTTTGCCAATGTTCTCTATGGCGTGGTAACCATCAACGCCTTCAAGAACCTGGCTCGTCTTAAGTTCAACTTCAGCTGGCTCCACATCTGGTTTGGCGACTTTCATTTTGCCGCCGCCAACGACATACGAAACATTTTCAGGATGCCAATGCATCGGTACTTTGGCTCCAGATTTTAGCTTCACTTCCAGGATCCTGATGTCACCGTGCTGAGAAATTATGGTATGCACCTCCGGTGCGATTGAAACTGCATCGTCTTTCATAAGCACAAATTATATATCAAAAACCGAACGCTCGAAGGGGTTCGCTCCGTAAACTCTTGGTTTTATGGGCCGAGCGCTAGGATCTGAAATAGGGGTGAGTTTCGATTGCTTCTTCCGGCGAAGCATACCCAAGAGATTGAATTACCGCCAGGTCTCTCTCAGCCGGGTCGTTTGTGACCGCCGCAATAAAAGCAAAATCTGCCTTCGTCATTTTTTGATTAGGCTCGAATGCGATAAAGCCTATAATTGCATAAGACCAGTTACCTCCAGGGTTTATCGTTTTTATTATTCTTACGCCATAAAACGGTTCTTTGCCAATCATCATCGCAGCGCTAGCATGTTCCATCTCGTGTTCCACTACGGCCCGGGCGGCTTCATCTACTTTTTCGGTGCTAGCGTTAGGAAAAACGATTTCAAAGGCCTGCCTGCATAGGACAGGGTATGAGTGTGCGCTATGGGTATAAACTTCAGCTTCTGGCTGTATGGAGGTGTCACGCCCCTGAATTAGAGAGTCACCTCCTTCGTCTGCAATTTCACCATGTCTTAAAAGTTCATCAATTGCCGCCTGTGGATGCTGACCGCTCTCAGTTACTTTGACTAACTCGGAGTTCTTGAGGGCCTCGAGAATCTCACACTCAAAGTCAATCTCATAAGTATCATCGAATGGATCGTGATAAAGCTCGTGCATCACATAATTTTCTAACACTGCAGATATAGGAGCAAGCATAAGCACGCTCAAATTTATCCCGCAGTAAATCCTGAAGCGAAGCAGTCGGCAATCGGATTGCGTAGCATCAAGATTTTAGTGCTGGGAGGGGCGGGCGGTTAGTTTGGCCTTTGCTATGATGTTGAGGTGAAAGAATTCCTGGCTCTTGGCGCCACAATCCTTATAGTCGTTGCTTATGCTCCGTACGTAAAAGACACTCTAAAAGGTAAGACAAGGCCGCACATATATTCTTGGCTGATATCTGGTCTCATAACTTTTATAGTGTTTGGTTTGCAACTTAGCCATCATGCCGGTTGGGGAGCATTGCCGACATTTGCCGCAGCCACGGCGGGGCTTATAATCTTCTTTCTATCGCTAGACGGCCGCCGAGCCCCAATAACTAAATCTGATACTTTTTTCTTTGCGATGGCGCTCATTGCCACGGGCTTATGGCTTATTGCTCACCAAGCCGTGCTGTCGGTGATAATTGTGTCGCTAATCGAACTTCTGGCGTTTGCTCCTACGTATAGAAAATCTTGGAAAAGGCCAGATCAGGAGACCTTGTCTTCCTATCTAATTAATACGCTCAGGTTCTCACTAGCGACTATAGCGGTACAAAACTATAGCTTCGTTACTGTGCTGTACCCTCTGACCGAGACTCTAGCAGATGGACTCTTCTCGGTATTCCTGATACTCCGGCGTCGTTCGCTACAATAAGCACGCTCAAAAAAGGCGGCGGTTAGGATTGGGGTCGCGTTGCTTCAAGTAGTGCATCTCTCTGCTGTTGATAGTCGTTAGCGATGCGCTCAACATCTTCTATGGTGGAGTTATCCGGATCTAAATCCCTAACAGCTGTGATTTCCTGCCTATATAGCTCTACAAATTTTGGTCTCAGGTTGGGGTTGGTTGTATCCAGTAGCTCAGAGATACTTGCATTAGGATTTTCGTGGTTACGAAGGACATTTTCTCGCTCATTCAAAAACATAGCAATTCTTTGCCTCATTGTTCTTTCAGACGGTTCTATAAGAGAGATTTCTCCAATAGTTTTACCTTCAACTCGGGGTTCTTCCGCGGGAGTTTCAGCCATAGCAAAGATTATATGCTCAAAGGGGTTTGCCCCGTAAACTCTTAGTTTTATGGGCGAGGGGTTGTTGATTTGTGCTTCGTTCGTGAACATTATATAATTTTGCAATTATGACTCTCCGAGACGAATTGATCAAAGTAACCGGCGATGAAGCTTTCGAGTCGATGAGCGGACAGCTTGCGACTGACCACTTGGAATTCTCCGCTGACTTTACCGACGATGAGGCACTTGTTTGGTACCGGCAAAGACTTAAAGAATACCCGGCGCTTGAACGCTTGTTCCAGATCGTTGCCACGCTAGCCTTAAATCCCGAGAATTCTGATAGCGTCACTTCGGGCATGATCACAGGAGCTGGTCTTGCCTTGCTGGGTGTTAAGGCGGCGGCCAACCGCCAAGTTTTTGAGGGCCTAGAGGCCCCGCCAGATCTAGAAGGGCGATAGACTCCATTTATCAACAGGGCTTTGCACAAGTTACCCACAACGTTTCTTTCGGCCATGTGCGACTGTGGATGTTTTATGAACTAACCCTGAATTTTATGGGTTGACGTGCCTCTACACACAAACTATAGTTATAAGCGTCATCGTGAGGTGACAGTGGAACCCGGCCGAAAGGCCTCGCTTCCGCGGACAAGTACTCGCAAGAGCAACTATCCTTCACTAAAGAGCCCGTCAAACGGCTCTTTTTTGATTGTTTCAACCAGCAGATTCTCTGGAATTCTGCCGTCAAAGCCTCTGCGGATTTGACGTTCGAGCCACAGGCTCGGTTGAAACAACAAACTCCTCTGCTTGTCAGGATGTTTGATTTTCCTTAATTTTTGCTCTTGATTTCAAAAATCATTGGGTTTATGCTTTTACTTGGCTAAGCAAAAAAAGCCAAACGTACACCTCACAAAAAGGGCGGGCCATTCACGCAAAGGCCCGCCCAAATCTTTTCCCAAAGATATGTGTGGATAAGTCTTTTGTTGCTTAAATTACTTCAGTCTAAGGTGTTACAAGCGCGTTGACAGCCCGCTAAGCGCGGATTATAGTTATTAGCGTCATCTACTTTGTGAGGTGACGCGGTAACATCAGCAATGATTTTATCGTCTAGGTAGCTCTCCCTCGTGGAGGATTACCAACAAAAACAGGGCCCTCAAAAGCCCTGTTTTTGTTTGTCTAAAGAGGTATTTACAACAACGGTTATTAAGCTTATGCTTAGAACTGTTAACTAAAAAAGGAACAGTTCAAAATGAAAATGAATCCATTAGATAAACTCTCCTGGTTGCTGGTCACCGTCGGTGGCCTTAACTGGGGGCTGGTTGGGTTCTTTAAATATAACCTCGTCGATAAAATCTTTGGCGTTGGTTCTACAGGTTCGAAGGTGGTCTATGACATCGTCGGCCTAGCCGCTGTTTGGAGCATCTGGGGCATGCTGATGATGGCCGCCAAAATGAACAAAAAAGCTTAAAGACGAACTTCAACCAAAAGAACCCTGGTCACCAGGGTTCTTTTTATGAGGCGAAATTTCAGCCAAAGCTCAGCCGCGGACTGATAGACTATAAAGCACATGAAAAAAACCATCGCAGTGATTCTAACTATCGCCGTACTGGGCGTAATCGGCGTACTGAGCAAAAGTTCCAGCGCCCAACACCAGTTGACGTCGCCGTCCAACACCAGCGCCGCCAGCGCTATGACGCCGGCTTCTGCTCCAACGAATTCAGCCGGCCAGACACCGCAGACGGTAGCCAGTTATAAGGATGGCACTTATACGGGCACTGCTGAGGATACTCCTTACGGCCTGGTCCAGATTGCCGTGGTTGTCAGCGGCGGCAAAATTGTCGATGTGAATTTCCTATCTATGCCAAGCGACCAAGGTCATTCGCGTGATGTTACCGCCTTCGCCGAGCCGCTTTTAAAACAAACCACGCTTAGCTCCCAAAGTGCCAACATCGATTTCGTCTCCGGAGCCACGACCAGTAGCGAAGCCTACCAGATGTCTCTCCAAGCGGCCCTCAATCAGGCCCAAGCGTAAAATATAAACATGCGTAAGGTCGCCCAAATCATGGGCATGCCGATAACCGTCGATATTCCCGATTGCCGCAGGCCCTCGGTCTTCGAGGCGGTTTTTGACGATTTTAGGACTATCGATGACCGTTTCAGCCCGTTTAAAAAGGATAGCGAAGTCTCACGCTACGCTCGAGGCGAACTTGAGCTAGGTCAGACTAGCGCTAACTTCCAGGCCATAAAAAAAGCTTGCGAGCAGTGGGAAAAGAGAACTCGGGGCTACTTTTCGGCTTATTTTGGCGGCAAGTACGACCCCACCGGCTACGTTAAGGGCTGGGCAATCGCCCGCGCCGGTGAACGTATCAACCAGCAAGGGTACCAGACGTTCTGTATTAGCGCCGGTGGCGACATCTTAGCCCGTGGTGGAAAGATATGGCGCATCGGCATCCAAAATCCGCGAATTCCTAATCAGATTATCGGTGTAGTCAAGCTCCAGAACGGCGCCGTGGCTACCAGCGGCACTTACGAACGCGGGCAACATATCATCAATCCAAAGACCAAAAAACCGGCCCAAGCCTTTCTAGGATTAAGCGTTGCCGGGTCGGACATCATTAAGGCTGACGTGCTGGCCACTGCCGGCTTTGCTGCCGAGAAGGACGCCATGAGCTTGCTGACCAAACAACCGGGATACGAATTCCTGGGCGTAATGAAAGAAGGCCATGTTATCGCTTCCAGCCCTCAACTGTTTGGGCTGGCGGCTTAGCCGCTGTAACCCGGGAAGTAATCAGTTATGATTTTGATCGGGCTAACACCCAATTTGATTAGAATGTCTCCAGCCGATTTCACGTAGCCGTAAGGTCCCGAAATATAAAAAGTCCGCTGCGAGTAATCGGGTATATTCTGAGCGATCAACTCCTCGGACAGGCTGGCGGCATAAAGGCTTTTTAAACCGATTCGTTTAGCCGCGGCAAAGACATCGCCGAAAGCCAGCTCCGAACGCTTATTCGTCGAATAGAACAAAATAACGTCACGTTTTTCCCGGCGATCGACCAGATATTTTAGCATGCTTCGGAACGGCGTGATGCCTACGCCACCAGCCATAAAGGCTAGCTTCCGGGCGTGGTCCTTGGGCAGGACAAAATCGCCCGATAAGTAACCTGCCAGGATCTTATCGCCCGGCTTCAATGAACCTAGCCGCTGTTTAAAGGCGCTGGGTCTTTCCGGCACGCGGACACTGACCATCATATTCGGCTCGGTCGGCGCTGAAGCTATGGTCAGGTAGCGGCGATTGCCGCGGTCATCGCCATGACCCGCCAGCGTCCACTCCATATACTGACCGGACTCGTAGGCGAAGTTGGCCGGTTTTTTGAAGAAATAGCTAAAAATCCCCTCGGCTTCCTGTTTACTGCCGGCGAAATCTAGCACCAGCCGCCGCTTAGTCGCGACGGCCAGGGTGAATAAGTTGCCAATCAGCAATGATTCTTCGGGGCTGAGATGAAACCGATTGATGCCATAGAGTAAGCCAACTAATGTGGCGTAGTAAATTTGACGGTCCAGTTTGGTCGGCGAGGTCAGCGGCTCGGTCAGCATGACTGTAGCGAAGAAAATGACCGAGGTTGAAATCAGCGACAGCCAAATCAAATGACGAATAGCGTCAGTCGAGGTGCCGGTGGGCATGCTCCAAATCAGAGTTAGGAAGTAAACAGCTCCGAACAATCCCGCCATCTGGATACGTTTAACCTTGCGCGCCAGCAGGATGCCGCCGATAACGACCAGCGGCACCAAGAACTTATTGCCGACCCACCAGGAAGCGTAGGTGTGGAATAAGACACCGGAGATAAAAGCGCCCACAGCCGCCGGGTTAAAAATATGACTTTTGTGGACGGTCAGAATGTATTTGGAGGCCATGGCCGCGGTCGCGGCGGCCGCCAGCACCAGATAATCATGGCCGGTGATCGCCGGCGTCAAAATCAGCGCTAGGATTAGCCCGGATATTAACGACGACTCTTTGTTGGCTGGGATTTTCATCAGCCATGATAGGAATTTGTTAACCGCCCAGCAGGCGGCAGCCAAATAAACCGACGAAACCAATATGGAGTTCCAGCTGTAGGGGGTTTTATGCCAGAGGCTGACGATAATTGCCCAACCGAGCAATGTCATTAGGTAGTAGAGGACTAAGCGATAGGTAGTCAGACGATCCAGCAGGTGGTCCAGCATGTCCAGCGGACGTTTGATGAGCAGAATGGGTCGCATATTCATTATCATAACAACAGTTGGGGCTGAGAGTCGGCTTAGAAATAGCCTAACTTCCAGGCGAGCAGATTGGACAGGTTTTTTCGGTGCCGGCCACCGGCTAGGACCAGAATTTTTCTTTTTGTGGCCATGAATTACAGTGTATCGTATTTCACTTTGCGTCAGACAGGCTTTGCGGTATGATAGCCGCTAAGCACTTAAAGTCGGAGGGGAACTGCTAGCGTGGCCAAAAGACAATTGTCCAAACACTCGGAGAACAAATGGATAATCCTAGCGCTACTGGCTATGGCCCAGTTCATGGTGGTTGTCGATGTGACCGTAGTGAATGTTGCTTTGCCCTCGATGTCCCGTGCTTTGCACTTTTCGGCCGGCAATCTGCAGTGGGTCATTACGGCTTATACCTTAACTTTCGGCGGCTTCTTACTGCTTGGCGGGCGCGCGGCTGATATCTACGGGCGTCGTAATATTTTTATAGGTTCGGTCATTTTCTTCTCTTTGATGTCATTTTTGTGCGGAATGGCGGCAACAGATACCCAGGTGATAATTGCCCGCGCCGCCCAAGGGTTGGCGGGCGCAGTTATGTCACCGGCCGCCCTGTCTATAGTCATTAGTGAATTCAAGGAAGGTAAAGAGCGAAATACGGCCCTAGGAGTTTGGGCAGGTGTGGCCGCTGGTGGCTCGGCGGTCGGCCTGTTGGTGGGCGGTATCTTGACCCAATATCTGAACTGGCGCTGGAACTTCTTCGTAAATGTTCCAATAGGCATTGGCGTGGCATATTGGGCCGTTAGATTACTGCCTCGCCGCATCGGTGAAGAAAACAAGAAACTTAAACTGGATTTACCTGGCGCCACTCTAGCTACGGCTGGTCTGATGAGCCTGGTTTATGGCCTAAGCAAGGCGCCGGCCGACGGCTGGAGCTCGACGACAGTTATCGGCTTTATTATCGCCAGCGTGGTCTTGCTGGCTGGCTTTGTCTTTAACGAAAGCCGGACCGACCAGCCAATGCTACCTCTGCGATTATTCAAAATTCGAAATGTTTCCGGCGGTAACGCCACGGCCCTGGCTATCGCCTGCACGCTGTTTAGCATGTTCTTCTTCATGACTCTCTACGTACAGACAGTGCTTGGCTATGGCCCGGCTAAATCAGGTGTTTCGTTCTTGGTCGTTACGTTGGTGATTGGCGCTACCAGCGCATTTGTTTCAAAAATGGTCAATAAGGTCGGCTATAAACCTTTCTTAGTGGCTGGGCCGACAGTTCTGGCAATCGGCCTCTTCACGATTGCCCACCTGATGAAGGTCGGCGGCGATTACTGGCACAATGTCTTTCCGGGCTTGGCGCTGATTGCCTTCGGTATGGGATTATCGTTCATCTCCATGACGCTGGCGGCTACCAGCGGTGTGCCTAAGCATTTTTCTGGTATCGCTAGTGGTATGCTAAACACCTCCCAGCAGGTGGGCGGGGCAATCGGTCTGGCCATCTTATCAGCTGTCTATGCCTCTACGCTTAAAACTCAATTGGCGGCCCACACGGCAGTGCCTTACGCCAAGATCCATGGCTTCCAGTCCGGCTTGCACGTTGGTGTCGGGTTGGCGATTGTCGCCGCTCTAGCGGCCCTGTTCGTGGTCAAGAACGAAAAGGTTAAAGCTAGTCCAGCCGCTAGTGCTTAGCTTTTCGAACAAGTGGAGCATAAACCATAGATTTCCAGCTGGTGGCCGCGCGGCGCATAGCCTTCGCGGCTGACCGCGCTATCGATCATCGTCTCTAGCATTGGGTTAGGTTCCAGGGGATAAGTTCGACCACAGTTGGTGCAATAAAAATGGTGATGGTGGCCGTGAAAGACGTCAGACAGCTCGACCTTATACTTCCAGCCGATATTCAACCGATGGACGATGCCTAAACGTTCGAACAGCTCGATAGTGCGATAAACAGTAGCTCGGTCAACTTTGCTCTCGGCCCGCTTGGACAAAACCTGTAGGCTCTGGGGCTCTTGATTAAACATAAGATCGAAGATGATTTTGCGCGGCTTGGTTAAGCTGAAGCCTTTCTCTTTAAGCAGGGCTTTCAAACTGTCGTGCTGAGGGGTGCTCATCCCGTTAAGCCTTCAGCCCCTCATTCCCACACATTGCTGCACGTTGGACGGTGAGTTTGTTGTCCGTCGCAAGATATAGTCTCAAAGCTGGTGGGTGGAGTTTTACGGGACTCATGTGCAAAATTATACAAAACTGCGACATATTTGCAAAAATATTCAACGATCACTAAACTAACACGCATGGAAGTTTTTCTTTTTACCGTCGCAGCGTCAATTGCCGCACTAGCCGGCGGTTTTACAGCCCTGCGCAGCCGTAAATGGCTAAAGCGCGCCTTGGCGCTAACAGCCGGTTTAGTTTTGGGCCTGGTCATGTTCGATCTTTTGCCGGAAATTTTCGAAATAGTAAAAAACAATAATTTGAACTCGGTCTATCCCATGATTGCTATGACTGGTGGTTTTTTAACCTTTCACCTTTTTGAAAGGTTTGTGCCGCTGCATGAATCAAGCGAAGAAGCTTTCAGCGCTCACCAGCACCCGCGCCTGGGAGTGGCTCGAGCCATTGCTCTAACTGGCCATAGTTTTATGGACGGTGTAAGCATTGGCGTAGCCTTTCAAGTAAGCTCGGCGGTCGGTTTGGCCGTGGCTTTGGCGGTAGTTGGCCACCGTTTTGCTGACGGCTTCGATACCACTACCTTCATGGTTTATCACAAAAATAAATTGAAACACATTAAAAACTGGCTGGCGTTAGTGGTTGTTATGCCAGTAGTGGGCGGTTTGTTGAGCTTAACCTTTAATTTAAGTGAAAAAGTGCTTGGGATTTATCTGGGATTTTTTGCTGGTTTTATCCTTTATATTGCGGCCAGCAACCTGTTGCCCCAGGCGCATTCTAAAGAATATCCTCGTTCGTATTTTGGCCTGACACTGGCTGGCGTTATATTCTTGTTCATCGTCACCCGCTTCACATAAGATATAATTTATTAACATGCTTAAAGCAAAGTTACTGATACCAATTTTAATTGTCGTGGTTGCCGCAGGCGGTTGGTTCTATCTGCACGAACATCATAAACATACCGTCGCCCAAACCGCCCAAAGAACCGCTACGGCCAAGGCCGAAGCCGCCCAAGTTGCGGCCACGGAGTTGGCTAGCCACTGTCTGGACAGCACCTACACGCAGGAGATTGTCGTCAGTATCTCTAAACAGCACATGTGGGCTTGCCAGGGCACGAAGACGGTCTATGACAACGCCATCATCACCGGCATGGAGATGTATCCGGCCGACCTGACGCCTACTGGTACGTACCAGATTTACGCCAAGGCCACCGACCAGATTCTGGCTGGGTCTGATGCTACCGGTAAGTGGAGCGACAATGTCAGCTACTGGATGCCATTTTTGGATAACCAATACGGCGTTTATGGTTTTCATGATGCCACCTGGCGAGCGCCAAGCGATTTTGGCAACGTCAACATCAACGCGCCATATACAGCCGCGACATTCGCCAGCCATGGCTGTGTTGAGATGCCGCTAACCGCTGCCGCCTGGCTCTACAACTGGGCGCCCGTAGGTACAACGGTACTTGTTCAGGCTTAATTGGGCTAAAATATAGTTATGGTTGTGGCGGTAATTATTTTGGCGGTACTAGTCGTCGGACTGGCGGCATTCTTGATCTGGAAGTTCTATAAACCAGCTAATGGTGCCGATGCCACTATGTTGCTTAAAGCCGACATGAGCGAGCTGACCAAGTCTATGAACTCGCTTCGTGAGGGTCTGCAAAAACAGCTGACCGAACAGCTTGGGACGTCCAACAAGCAAATGGCGGCGCAGTTTCAGGCCAGCGCCAAAATTATTGCTGACGTTACTCAAAAGTTGACCGAGCTGGACCGTACGAATAAATCTGTCGGTGATGTGGCTAGCGAGCTCAAGACTTTGCAAAACGTCCTGCAGAACCCCAAACAGCGGGGCGTGCTGGGTGAATATTATCTAGACCAAATCCTCAAAAACCTCCTGCCGCCCGGCAGTTACGAGCTTCAGTACAAAATGGGCCCCGGCACGACGGTAGACGCGGTTATTAAACTGGATGACAAGCTTCTGCCAATCGATAGCAAATTCTCCTTGGAAAACTACAACCGCCTGATTGATGCCAAGGAAGCCGAACGCCCGGCTTTGGAGCGGGCTTTTAAAGAAGATCTTAAGCGCCGGATTGACGAGACCGCCAAATACATCCAGACAAATAGAGGCACACTTGACCAAGCCTTGATGTTTATCCCGAGCGAGGCGATTTATTACGATTTGTTGGCTAATAAGGTCGGGGCCGCCGGCGTATCCGGTCGCAACTTGATGCAGTACGCCGCCAAAGACAAGCGAGTGACGATTGTTGGCCCTAGCACCTTGAGCGCCATGCTCCAGGTTATCGTCCAGGGCTTGCGTTCCATGGAAATCCAAAAAGATACCGACAAAATCCGCAAAAACATCGAGCAGTTAAGCAAGCACCTGCTGGCCCATAACGGCTATATGCAAAAACTCGGCAGTTCGCTCGGCACAACCGTCGGCCATTTTAATACGACTTATAAAGAACTCGGCAAAATCGACAAGGACATCGTCAAAATCGCTGACGTTGAGCCAACTGTCGAGCCGATGCTCCTCAACCGCCCAGACCTGGACGAGTAATGGAGAAATATCTAGCCATAGTCTCTGGGCTGTTTGCGCTGGCGGCCTCACCACCCTACATAATCGACACTCTAAAAGGTAAGACCAAGCCCGAGCGCATGACTTGGTTTATATTTACGGCGCTAAGCACCATTGCACTAATTTCACAGTGGAGCCTGGGTGCCAGCTGGTCGTTAGTTTTCTTGGCTCTGGACGCCCTGGCCAGTTTAATAGTTTTGACTTTGTCGTTAACCCACGGGGTGGGCGGACACACCCACGCGGACATATTTGCTCTAGTTGTTGCCTTTAGCGGAGCCCTAGTCTCCATAGTGGAGAACCGACCAATCATTGCACTTTTTGGCGTAATTATTGCCGACTTGGCAGGCGTTTTATTAACAATCAAGAAAACCTATGCAGAGCCGAAAAGCGAAACTACGTTAAGTTGGATGTTGTTCGGTGTAGCCGCGCTGTTTGGTGCGCTGGCTGTGGGTAAAATAGAGGCGGACCTACTACTTTACCCGATATACATCTCAGCTGTCTGTTTTGCAGTTCCGGCGACACAGTTAGTAAGCCGCAGAATTAATTCTTAGTCAGGTCAATTGCTAGGGCGGCGGTCCAAGAGAAGTTTTCCGCGCCCAGACCTTCGCTGGTCAGTGGATTGAAGTATTCCCGGCAACCACCTTTAGCCACCATCTCCAGCGTCTTCTGTCGCAGAGTATCAGCTTCCTCTTTAAAACCGCTGCGCTCCAGTCCGCGGATAACGAACCAGTTCGTGTTGACCCAGGTAGGACCCTGCCAGTATTTGGCTGGATTGAAATAAATCGAGCTGGTTGGCACGCTGGGCAGAGGCCAGTTGACCTTAAACAGACTGCGCTTCTTCATCATTTCGACCAGTTGCTGAGCTCGCTCCCGGCTGACTACGCCGGTGTAAAGCGGCAGTAGCGCGGCAATCGATGACTCTCGTATGAGCTTGCCACGGCTAAAACTACGGCAGTAGTACTGGCCGGTTGCTTCGTCCCAAAGCTTCTCCAGGGCTAGCTCGGAACGCTCCATGTTTTTGACTAGGCCATCGGGCAAGGTTACGCCAGCTGTTTTAGCAATCTCGGCCAGGCAGGTGTTGGAGCGTATTAAAACGCAGTTGAAAACTAAGTCCTGGACGGCCAGATAGGGTTTCTTGAGGATTTTTGCCGAATCATACGACTGGCGTCGCAGGCGGCGCAGGGCGGAGAAAAAGCTGAGAGCCTCTGCCGTATTCATCCGCTGGTCCGCATCGGCGTTACGAGTGTCCCGGCGCAGAAGATTAACTATAAAACCGAGGCGCAGGCCATTGACCATGCGCACCCAGAGCGGAATGCCGCGGGCTTTCAGCTCCTCGATCCAGGGCGGTGAATTGTCCAGGCCGGATTCGTACGGGTGCACCAGCGTCACCAGGCCTTCGTTATTTGGATCCCGCTCGCGGTATAGCCACTCGTGAAACTTGATAATTCCCGGGAGCATCTGCCTGAACCAGGTTCGCCGTACCGGCAGGCTGAGTTTTTGGCCAACGGCCAGGACCGCTTCCGCCAACATCGGCGGTTGGGTTATGCCGGTGGTGTTCATGCTCGGTGACTCGGAGCTGATAGAACTGTCCCAAAGCAATTCGTCCAAGTCGAAATCCTGGCGCTTAGAAAAAATGATGTGCGGCAACATGCCGTTGGTCCACTGGCCGCGTAGTAAGCTCTCTAGCTCGGTCTGGGCGCGTGCCACGTTGATGTGCCTCAGGCCGATGGCTATGAAACAGCTATCCCACAACCACTGGTGCGGATAGAGCGTGCCGCTAGGCACGGTCCAGGCGCCGCGGTCATTATCAGCCAAGACTTTCTTGGCCCGCTCGAAGAGTTGATCTGACATTACTTTAAGTATATAACTTAGCATAATTTACAACGATTGACATAAAATTTAAGCTGTTGATATACTAAATGACGTACATGGAATATAAAAGCGAGTTAATTATCAATACCGCTAAAGAGTTAAAATCCAAACTCTCGGAGGCTTCAGATAAGCGGGCAGTCCTACGCGCGCCGGAGCTGGTGGCTCTTTACGACCATCTAAAAACTCTGCCCGCAGGCCAGCCGCGGGCTGAGTTTGGCCGTGAGGTCAACGCGCTTAAGGCCGAGCTGGAAAAACTTATCCGCGAGGCCGGCCAGCCGAAGATAGAGATGGAACCCATCGACATAACTGCGCCATTCGACGTTAACGTCGCGCCAGCTGACCGGCCGGATTTGTTGCCGGCTGAAACTGGCAGTCAGCACCCTCTGACGACCGAGCTGGCTATCATTCTGGATATTTTCGCCCGCATGGGCTTCACGGCCGTCGAATCACGTGAGTTGGACGATGATTATCACATGTTTACCAGCCTGAACTTTCCGCCTGAGCACCCAGCGCGTGACGATTACGACACCTTCGTGACCGACGAAGGCCTGATAGCGCCAGCACACACCTCAACTATGCAAAATAGGGTCTTGCTCGCCGGCAAAGGCGATTTGGAGGCCGGCAAAGGCATCCGGGCGGTTATTCCCGGCCGGGTCTTCCGTAACGAAGATATCGATGCTCGCCACGAACACACCTTCACCCAGCTGGAAGGCGTCTATGTTGATCGTGGCATTAACGCCGGCCACCTGGTCGCTACTATCCGGGCCTGGCTGAGTAGTTATTACCAGCGCGATATCGATATCAAAATCCAACCGTTTTATTTCCCGTTCACCGAACCGAGTTTCGAGTTTGCGGCCAGTTGCCCGTTCTGCGCCGGCACCGGCTGTAACGTTTGTAGCCACACTGGCTGGATTGAGCTGGGCGGCTGCGGCATGATTCATCCAAACGTTTTGAAAGAAGCCGACATTGATTCTAATGAATTCAGCGGCTTTGCCTGGGGTTTTGGCATCGAGCGGCTGGTAATGCTCAAATACGGCATCGAAGACATTCGTCACTTCCACTCCGGTAACTTAAAATTCCTGAGGCAATTCGCATGATTGATTTTAAGAAAGTCAAAATTGTGACATTCGCGCCAACGGAAAACGCCGAAGCAATTCGCCAGGCACTAGGAAAGGCCGGGGCCGGTCAAATTGGCGAATACTCGTATTGCAGTTTTTCGGTACGGGGTACAGGCCGCTTTAAGCCCTCAGATTTGGCCAAGCCGCATTTGGGCCAAAAAAACGAAGACAACAGCGTGGAGGAGGAAAGAATAGAGGTCGTCTGTAACCGTGCAAAGGCCAAGGCCGCTATCGCGGCAATGAAAGAGGTGCATCCTTACGAAGAAATAGCCTTTGACATATATCCGCTAGTAGAGGAAGACCAGCTATGAGGGTTAGCTTAAATTGGATAAAGCAATTTACCGAGGTTGATATGACGGTTGATAAACTGGTTGAGAAAATCGGCGCTCAGCTGGGAGCTGTTGAGCACATCGAAAGCCTTGGCGAAAGATATCAGGGCATTATCGTCGCCAAGGTAGTCAGTTGCGTTAAACATCCGAACGCCGACAAACTGAGCGTCTGCCTGATTAATGACGGCGGAGCGGCCAAAAAAGTTAAACGCGACTTGGCCGGCCTGGTCCAGGTCGTCTGTGGCGCCAAGAACGTGGCCGCCGGCCAGCTTGTCGCTTGGATTCAACCGGGCGCCACCGTGCCCAGTACTTTCGGCAAAGACCCGTTCGTGCTGGAAGCCAAGGAGCTGCGTGGCTTCATTAGTAATGGCATGATTGCCAGTGCCAAAGAACTCGCAATTGGCGATAGTCACGAGGGCATCTTGGTGCTGGACAATAAGGCTCGTGTGGGCACTAGCTTGGCCAAACACCTGGAACTTGACGACTTCATAATCGATATCGAAAACAAAATGTTCACCCATCGGCCGGATTGCTTCGGTATTTTAGGTGTTGCACGCGAAATCGCCGGCATTGGTGGCAAAGCTTTTAAGAGCCCGGCTTGGTACAGGGAAGAGCCGAGGTTTGCTGGCCGACAAGGCTTGCCGCTGAAGATTAAAAACGAACTGCCAAAACTGGTGCCGCGTTTTTGCGCCGTGACTATCAGCGGAGTCCGATTAAAGGAAAGTCCGGCCTGGCTACAGTCGTACCTAGCGCGTGTCGGCGTGAGGCCTATCAATAGTGTCGTAGACCTGACCAACTATTACATGCTGGAAACCGGCCAACCTCTGCACGCATATGACTATGACAAGCTTAAGACAGCGACGCTGGGAGTGCGTTTGAGCAAAGCCGGCGAAACAGTCAAGCTCATAGGCGACAAAGACATCAAGCTGAAGGTTGGTGCCGTTGTGATTACCGACGGTGTGAGGCCGATCGGCCTGGGCGGCGTCATGGGCGGCGCGGATACGGAAGTTGATGAGAACACTAAGAATATCGTTTTGGAATGCGCCACTTTTGATATGAACCAAACGCGCAAAACCGCCATGATTTATGGCCTCTTCACCGATGCGGCTACCCGTTTCACCAAGAATCAAAGCCCGCGACAAAATCTCGCGGTGATAGCCAAAGCGGCTACAGAAATCGTCCGAACCTCCAGTGGCCGTTCTGCCAAAATCATAGACGAGAAGCACTTCACTCAGAAAACGCCCGTCATAGACGTTCCGGCTAAATTTATAAATGAACGGTTAGGTCTGTCTCTGGGCCCAATTGAGATGAAGCGATTGCTGGATAATGTTGAGTTTAAGGTGCGGCGCGACGCCGGCAAGCTGGCCATCACGCCGCCGTTCTGGCGGACCGACATTGAGATGCCCGAAGATATCGTCGAGGAAATCGGCCGACTGTACGGGTACGAGCATCTGCCACTGAGCCTGCCGGCCCGCTCAATCGAGCCGACGGCGATCGACCCACTATTAGCCCTCAAGTCCCGCCTGCGTCAGATTTTGACCAGGGCCGGTGCCAACGAAGTTTTAACCTACAGCTTTGTACACGCTTCGCTTATGGGAAAAACCGGCCAAGACCCGAAAAAGGCCTACCACATCAAGAACGCCATCAGCCCAGATTTGCAGTACTATCGCTTGAGCTTGATGCCGAGCCTATTAGAGAAAGTTCACCCGAACCTCAAGGCCGGTTTTGACAAGTTCGCATTGTTTGAAATTGGCAAAACCCACTTTGTCGGCGAAATGGATGCGAGCGATTCCAAAGTTCCAAACGAGGACAACCACGTTGCCTTGGTAGTAGCCCATGGCGACAAGCGGTCGCCGTCTGGGGCGCCTTACTATCAGGCCCGCAGGTATCTTGAGCGGCTCCTGGGTTCGCAAATTACTAAGCTAAGTCCACTCGCCAGCTTCGATCTGACAAAAGACGAATGGGGTAAGCAACTGACAGCGCCGTATGAGCCGAGCCGCTCGGCGGTTATCTTGAAGGACGACCAAATATGGGGGGTGATTGGCGAGTTCAAATCTAGCGTTCGGCAGGCATTAAAGCTACCAGCTTTCGCGGCCGGATTCGAAGTGCATTTGGAGGTTGTGACTAGTCTTGCTCCGAGCTACCAGCCGCTCAATAAATATCCGGAGCTGGAACAAGACATCTGTCTAAAGCACGCCGCCAAACAAACTTATGCCGAGCTTGAACAGTTTATCAACCAATTTTTGGACAAGACTCAAAAATCCCAGGGTTACAACTACGACCTCGAGCCTCTAGATATTTTCCAGAAGCCGGCTGACAAGACGCACAAGCAAACCACTTGGCGGCTTAGTCTGTCGCACCCTGAGCGTACTTTGACAACGCCCGAGGCCAATAAGCTACTTGATGAACTGGCGACTGAGGCTCATGCTAAACTAGGAGCTCAGAGGATCTAAATGAGAGATAAGATACGACGCTTTGGTTGGCTAGCACTGGCGGTTTTATTCGTGGTTACCGGCGTGGGTTTCGGTATATACGCATTTTTGGTTAACACGCATCCGAGCTCCAATAGCGATATCATAAGTTGCGCGAAAGCCTCGAACCCGCCCAACCAGCAGCCTGGCAAGAACGGTAAAGTCATTGGCGCCCAACTGGCTGATTTCAAGTCGCCCGCCAAAATCAGCTTTATATACTGCACCGACTACAAGGTTGGCACCGGTGCTGAGGTTACGTCCAGCAACCAGACCGTGGAGGTCAATTACGTGGGAGCCTTGGCTTCTAACGGCACGATTTTTGACAGCTCATTCGATAATGGCCAGCCGGTTAGCTTCCAGTTGACCCAGGTTATTACCGGTTGGTCGTTTGGACTGCAGGGCATGAAAGTCGGTGGCGTTCGGCGAATTTTTATTCCGGCTCAATATGGCTATGGCTCGACGGCCATTTCCAGCATTCCGGCTAACTCCGATTTGGTGTTTGACGTCCAGCTGCTCTCGGTCAAATAGTGCATAAACGTCGCCAATTACACAATATATAGCGTATTGACGGCCTGTCCAGACCCCACTACAATACATAAGTAGTTTAAAAACTAAACAAAAACATTCGTTAACGAGGGCAACAGAAATGGCAAAAGACGTTACTATTTTCACTACAAACACCTGCTCCTACTGCAGTATGGTCAAGCGCTACTTAGACATGAAAGGTCAGCGCTACAGCGTAGTGAATTTGGACGAACACCCCGAACGCCGCGAAGAAGCAATGAAAGTCAGCGATGGCGCGATGACCGTACCGATTACGGTCGTAACCAAGCAGGACGACTCCAGAGAAGTCATAGTTGGCTACAATTTACAAAGACTAGCTCCCGCTGTAGCCTAAGGCTATGGTCGACCTAGCTAGTACGCATGATTTGATTGTTGTGGGCGCCGGTCCGGCGGCCCTGAGCGCGGCTATCTATACGTGCCGCGAAGACATCGATACTTTATTGTTTGAAAAAGGCGCTGTTGGCGGTTTGGCGGCAGTCACTGACTGGGTTGATAACTATCCTGGTTTTGCTAAAGGTCTACCCGGCCTGGATCTGTCTGAGGCTATGCGCGAGCAGGCCGAACGTTTCGGCGCTAAAATCGAACTTGGCGAAGTCACTAGCCTAAAAAAAGACGGCAACTTGATCAAGCTCGAAACGACCAGTGGCGCTATGACCGCCAAAGCTGTGCTGGTGGCAACTGGTAGCGAATACCGCAAAATTGGCGTGCCAGGCGAAGAAGATTATTACGCTCGCGGCGTGCACTACTGCGCGACCTGCGACGGCGCATTTTACCGCGACAAAAAATTGGTAGTCGTCGGCGGCGGCAACTCCGCTGTCCAGGAGGGTATGTTTTTGACCAAGTTCGCAACTCACATTGACATGTTGGTACGTGGCGACAAGCTTCGGGCCAGTGACGTTTTGCAAAAGGATCTAGAGGCTCACAAAGATAAAATCACGGTCCACTTCAATACTACGACCGACGAAATCATTGGCGCTAATAATAAAGTTACCAAGGTTGTCGGTACCGATAAGATCACCGGCAAGAAAGTCGAGTTTCCGACCGACGGCGTGTTCGTTTTTGTCGGCCTGGACCCAAACACCAAGTTTTTGGCCGGCGCCAGCGTCGAGCTAGACGAGCGCGGTTTCATTAAGACTGACCAGCACCTAATGACTAATGTACTGGGCGTTTTCGCGGCCGGTGATGTCCGTAGCGGCGCGACCTTGCAAATTGCCAGCGCTACTGGCGAGGGCGCTACCGCCGCTTTGATGGTTCGCGAATATTTGGAAAACCACCAGAAAATCTCCAATACTGCAGTCCAGACTCTCTATGGCGAATAGAGTTATTTCCCGCTAAAATAAGGGTATGGCTGATTTTAATAAAGTCTTAGAGCCGGGCGACTGGCGTAGCGGCATCGTTAATACTGTGGTGGAGATACCTAAAGGCTCGACTAATAAGGTCGAATGGGATCGCAAGCGAGCGGCTTTCACTCTTGACCGAGTTGAGCCGGCCAATTTTCCAAAGCCGACTAACTACGGCTTTATTCCGCAGACCCTGGACGAAGACGGTGACGAGCTGGACACTCTTATTGTTACCGATCAGCCATTGACCACAGGCGTATGGATGGAAGCCCGGATTATCGGAATACTGAATTTTGAAGATGACGGGGAAGCTGACCATAAAGTCGTGGTCGTGCCGGCGGACGACCGTCACACGGCCGACGCCATTAAAAGCCTGGACGACCTAGGCTCGCGCTGGAAAGAAGAAGTCGAGCATCACTTCACTCACTATAAAGACTTGTATAAACCCGGCAGTACTAAAGTCCTGGGCTGGGGAGATATTGAAGCCGCCAAAAAAATAATCGAACAGTCGATTGCTCGTTATGCCAAGTAGTTGAAAGCTTAAGCGTAAACACCGTATAATTAAGTAGTAAAACTTAACCAAAGCGAGTGGGCAGTATGAAAACAAAAATTGGTATCAACGGTTTCGGACGTATCGGCCGAAACGCTTTTAAAATTGCGTTTGAACGGTCCGACATAGAAGTCGCGGCTGTCAACGACCTGACAGACACCAAGACCCTGGCGCATTTATTAAAACATGACAGCAACTACGGCACTTATGAGCATGAGGTCGGCTTTGACGAGGAAAATATAACGGTCAACGGTCAGAAGATTAGAGTCTTGGCCGAGAAGGACCCGGCCAAACTGCCATGGAAAGATTTGGGCGTCGAAGTGGTCATTGAATCAACTGGTCTATTTACTGACCCGGAAAAGGCCAAAGCCCACATCACAGCCGGTGCTAAAAAAGTCGTCCTGAGCGCTCCATCTGACGGGGACGGCGCCAACACCATAGTGCTCGGCGTAAACGACGATGATTTAGGCAACGCCGGCGAAGTAGTTAGCAACGCCTCGTGCACAACTAACTGCATCACGCCGGTGATGGCCGTGTTGGAAGACGCCTTTGGCATTGAAAAAGCCATGATGACGACGACCCATAGCTACACCGCCGACCAGCGTTTGCAGGACGCGCCGCATAAGGATCTGCGTCGAGCCCGCAACGCCGCCGAAAATATTGTGCCGACCAGCACCGGCGCCACAAAATCCGCCACCAAGGCTCTACCGGTACTTGAGGGCATGTTTGCCGGTTTATCTATTCGGGTACCGACGCCAGTCGTTAGCCTGAGCGATTTCGCGATAGTTATGAAGCAAGATGTCACAGTTGATGAGGTCAACGAAGCTTTCAAGAAAGCCGCCGCCGAGCCCTACTATCAGGGTATATTGACTGTGACGGAAGAGCCGCTGGTCTCCAGCGACTTTATCGGCAATAGCCACTCGGCCATTGTTGATCTGGCGCTAACGCAAGTCGTTGGTGGAAATTTATTGAAAGTCGTCGCCTGGTACGACAACGAGTGGGGCTACTCCAACCGGCTGGTCGAGCTAACAGCCGACATCGGCCGCTTGTTACAAAAGACCGTTGAGCCTGAAGCGGAAACCAAAGAACCCGAAGAAGAGCCCAAGTTGCCGGCGCCCGAAGCTGTCAATGAAGAACTTCTGGCGCCTCCGCCTACGGCCAGCGGCGGTTCAATCGACGGTATAAACAAGAAGTAGGTCATGAAAATCGCGTTAGCCACAGACCACGCCGGCTACGAGCTACTTAAGGATCTGCAAAAGTTTTTGCAGGAGCAGGGCTACCAATGCGAAAATTTTGGGCCGTCTAAATTTGACCCGGCCGACGATTATCCGACTTTTGTCAAACCGGCTGCCGAAGCCGTCGCCGAAGGCAAATGCCAACGCGGCATCATTATGGGCGGCAGTGGGCAGGGCGAGGCTATGGCCGCCAACCGCATCCACGGCGTCCGTTGTGCGATTTTTTACGGCACGGCTGTAGCGCGCCGGTCGGTTGATGCCCAGGGCCACGTCAGCCACGACCCATATGAAATCGTCCGACTAAGCCGCCTACACAACGACGCCAACCTGCTCAGTTTGGCTGCCCGGTTCTTGAGTCTTGAAGAAATGCAGCAGGCTGTTAAATTATGGCTACTGACGCCGTTTACCGGCGAAGTCCGGCATCAGCGCCGGATTAAAGAATTGGACGAAGTCTAATGCCGATCATCTGTCCAACGATCCTGGCAACCAACGCCGAAGATTATAAAAAGGCCGTAGAAAAGGTGGCCGGTTTCGCCCACCGTCTGCAGATTGATCTGACCGATGGCCAGTTCGCCAAGCCGAAAACTGTCGAACCGAAAGACGCTTGGTGGCCGGCGGGCGTAAAGGCCGATGTGCACCTGATGTTCGCTCGGCCTCTGGCGGCCGCCAGAACCGTTCTGGAGCACAAGCCCAACCTAGTCATCGTGCATGCCGAAGCCGGCGGTGACTTCAACGCATTCGCTAGTAGCTGCCAAGCGGCTGGCGTCAAAGTAGGGGTGGCACTGCTAGCCGAGACTGCTGTTGAAAGGATTGCCGCGGCTATGGATAAGATTGACCATGTGCTTATATTTTCCGGCTCGCTGGGGCAATACGGCGGCCTGGCCGATCTAAAATTACTGCACAAAGCGCGCTATCTAAGGGAGCTTAATCCCGAAATTGAAATTGGTTGGGATGGCGGCATCAATGCCAATAATATTTCGCAATTGGCCTTTGGCGGCGTGGACGTTTTTAGCGTCGGTAGCTTCATCCAGAACGCCGGCGATCCGGAGCACGCTTACCGTACGCTGGAGCGCATCGCTGAAGAAACAGGGACAACATAGCCATAAGGCTATATAATCGTAAGAAGTATGGGTGGCACTCGTAAAGATTACTCGCTGGAAGAATTGGAGAAGATGGCCAATGATATCCGAGTTGATATCATCAAGATGCTGGAGCACGCCGGTAGCGGTCACTCGGCCGGTCCGCTTGGACTCGCAGATATTTTCGCCGCGTTGTATTTCCATGTGCTGAAGCACGACCCTAAAAAACCGGATTGGAACGAGCGAGATATTCTGATTCTGAGTAATGGCCACTGTGTGCCGGTCCGTTACGCGGCCATGGCCGAGGCCGGCTATTTCCCGCACGCCGAACTTATAACCCTGCGCAAACTCGGCTCGCGCCTGCAAGGACATCCGGAGAGAAAGCGACTGCCCGGCCTGGAGACTACCAGTGGTCCGTTGGGCAGTGGCCTCAGCCAAGCCGTGGGCATGGCGCTGGCGCTTAAGATGGATAAGGCTGACCACCGCTGGGTTTATGTTGTCACCAGCGATGGCGAACACGACTCCGGCAACACCTGGGAGGGCGTCATGCTAGCCGCCAAATACAAGTTGTCTAATCTCATTGCTATCCTGGACCGCAACAATATCCAGATTGATGGACCGACCGAGACGGTTATGCCGCTGGAAAGCCTGAAGGCCAAATACGAAGCCTTCGGTTGGCACGTCATTGAAACGGATGGCAATAATATCGAGGCTTTCATTGACGCCTGCGATATGGCCAAGGCTATCACTGAACGCCCGGTCATGATTATCGCTAACACGGTGCCTGGCAAGGGCGTGGATTTCATGGAATACGATTTCCGCTGGCACGGGGTCCCACCTGGCAAGCAGGACATCCCTGGCGATCCACCCAAAGAAGAACAAGTTAAAAAGGCGCTCGCGGAACTTAGAACTCTAGGCGGCAGAATCAGGAGCGAGCACCAGTGATCGAAATGCATCTGGCAACCGGCAAGTTGGCCGAGGAACCTATCCGCAAGGGTTTTGGCCGCGGGCTGTTAGCCGCTGGCAAAAAACTGCCGAACGTCGTTGGAGTCTGCGCTGATCTGACCGAATCGACCCAAATGTATATGTTTGCTGACGCATTTCCGGAAAGGTTTATTGAGGTCGGTGTGGCCGAGCAAAATTTGGTAACTGTCGGTACTGGTTTAGCGGCTCTGGGCAAAATTCCATTCGTCTCAAGCTATGCGGCCTTTTCGCCCGGGCGTAACTGGGAACAGATCCGTACGACCATTTGCCTGAACGACCGCCCGGTTAAAATTGTCGGTTCGCATGCTGGCATTAGCGTCGGGCCCGACGGTGCCACTCACCAAATGCTGGAAGATTTAGCATTGATGCGGGCTTTGCCGAATATGGTTGTTATCGCGCCGGCTGATAGTATCGAGGCCGAAAAAGCCACGTTGGCGATGGCCCAGGACAAAAGGCCAAATTATATGCGGGTGGCTCGTGAAGCTACGCCTGTCTTCACGACCGCTAAGACGCCCTTTAAGATCGGCTCGGCCTATATCTTTAGAGAGGGCAGTGATATCAGTTTGATTGCCACTGGTACTATGACCTACCAGGCTGTCGAAGCCGCCAAGCTATTAGCCACTCATGGCGTTAAAGCCGAGGTCGTTCACGTGCCGACGCTTAAGCCACTGGACTCCCAGACGATTATCAACAGCGTCGCCAAGACCAAGCACGCTATCACGATAGAGGAAGCCCAAATAAACGGGGGGCTAGGTTCGGCTGTAGCGGAAGTTCTAGGTGAGAATCTGCCGTCGCCGATGGTCCGGATGGGGATGCGTGACCATTTTGGTGAATCCGGCGAACCCGAAGAGCTACTGGAGCATTTCGGCCTGACCGCTATCCATATAGCTAGAGCCGCCCAAACTATGCTGGCGGACCACACAGGACACAAACACTGATGGCCCCGAGCCTAGATGTAATCAAGGAAAACTGCCGCAAAGCTCGAGCTTGTTTTAAGCGGGCTCGCGAAGAACGCTTCGCGCTGGGTGCTTTTAACTTAGACAACCAGGAGACTCTGATTGCCGTCGCCAATGTCGCCAAGGCCAAAAACGCGCCGGTGTTGGTCGAGGTCAGCCACGGCGAGGTGCAGGCTATGGGTCTGGATAACATTCGCGACCTGGTCGATAACTGCAAACAGGACTATGGCTTGGAGATGTATATAAACCTGGACCATAGCCCGAGCGTCGAGGCGGCGCTGGCCGGCATCAATGCTGGGTTCGAGTGCGTCCACATTGACATCTCGCAGGCCAACCACGATGCTACGGACGAAGAAATCATTGCCGATACTAAAAAAGTCGTCGAGGGCGCCAAAAGGACTGGTGCCATGGTGGAGGCCGAGCCGCACTATTTTGCTGGCTCTTCGAATTTGCATACCGAAAAGATTGACTACGACGAGGTTCGTAGAACTTTCTCTACTCCGGCTGGCGCCAAAGCTTTCGTGGAAGCTACGGGCATCGATACTTACGCCGCGGCCATTGGCAACTTGCATGGCCACTATCCCGTGCCTAAAAAACTTGATTTAGATTTGCTTCGGCAAATCCGGGTGGCGATTGACTGCAATATCAGCTTGCATGGCGGCAGCGGCACGCCTGGCCACTACTTTATAGAGGCAGTCAAAATTGGTGTGACCAAAGTAAATATTAATTCCGATATGCGCATTGCTTACCGTGAGACTCTAGAAAAAGTCCTAGCCGAGAATAAGGCCGAGTACGCTGTGGTTAAACTGATGCCTCAGGTTATAACGGCTGTCCAGAAAGTGGTAGAGGCAAAAATTGATATGTTCAATTCGGCTGGCAAAGCCCAGCCTTAGGCTATAAAAGTAGACCCTTACAGGTCTAAGTGTGTTTGAGGGAGGCGCGTTATCCGCGCCTCCCTCTGTGCCTGAAGTTTCGCCGACGGTGGTGAGTCCCTTCGATCAGCAAGATGCCGCCGATTCCGAAAAGGGCGGCTCCTACTGACAGTGCGGGAAGGAAGTTGACGAACCAGCCGAAACCCGCCATGGGCGCGCCGACGGTGGCGCAAGAGAGGCCGAAACCTTGGTCGGTGCTGAGCCTGCGTCTACCGCGACTCATGCGAAGGTATCTCACGAGTCCGCCGAGAACCTTCAATGACGTATGTCTCATTGTGCTCTCCTTGTCGGCATATCTATGCGTTTTGCGTCGATCTATCTGCCGTTGTGGCTCCCGAACAGCTTGTACAGGCCGAAGAACAGGGCGCTGATGAACAGGAGCGCGATGCCTCCGGCTAACAGGTCGGAGTTGGGCGCAATCCAGCCGATGAAGGTTGCGATGACGCCGACCGAACCTACGAAAGCGGTTTTGGCCTCCGGACTGGGACGAGTAAACATTGGCCCCTCCGTAGTGCGTTGCTTCAGACAGGCTAAACGTGCGTGCAATCCTACTCCGGATCACAAGATAAGCGATAATAACATAAACGTCTTGAACCGTCAATCTCCATAACTCTTATGGCTTTTGCTACAATCTAGGTGAACCATGAGCAAAATAGAAAAGGTGAATTTTTAGCGTGGCACGTCAACCGCAGTTGCAGATGCTGGCCGTCGGCGATGTTACGATTGATGACTTTATCAAGCTCTTAGATAGTGAGGAGCGCATCGAGAAACGACCTGATGGCAACTGGCTGG
>Ga0265338_10002390_pt1 | contig 28248 bp, 23 predicted proteins | sample 42126metaG_FD_193579 | JGI IMG/M metagenome (GOLD analysis project Ga0265338, IMG submission 193579) | Rhizosphere microbial communities from Carex aquatilis grown in University of Washington, Seatle, WA, United States - 4-21-26 metaG | ecosystem: Host-associated > Plants > Roots > Rhizosphere...
TCTTTCAAAGGCTGATTTGCTATTTCCTGCATCATACAATCGAAACGTTTCGTCGATCGTTGCAATCAATAATATATATGCGTTTTTTAAAGAATCAACATCTGATCTTGGACCAAGGTATTGTGATAATAATATTGCTAATTGCTCTTGGGCATTGCCTTTTGATAATTCTATTTTTATCCGGTCATTTGAAATTTCGTCAGGAGTTCCTGAAATAAAGATATCTTTAAAATCTTTTTGAATTGATAGAATATCAGCTTTGAAATTTCCTATAGCTTTTCTATTTGTATAGGGATGATTATACATAATTTCCAGTTGATTATGTATTTTATCTGTCTGAAAATATGATACTGTACTTAAGAAAAGCACACCGATTATTATCGCTGCAAAACTTATTTTCAGTTTCGATTGATATTTTATACTTTTAAATTCCGATAGTTCTTTATTAAGATCTTCAAAACTTAATATCGTAATTATTGAATACGCTATTCCTACTAACATAAAGGTAATTGAAGATGTTAAGGCAATCGGAATTGTATTTCCATCATAAAATAACGGGGTGTTAAAACCATAAGCAAGAATAAAAAATAAGCTGAATAATGCTGTAAGAAGACTTGATAAGATTGCCCAATTTTGGTAATATATAGAACCTTTATTTCGAAGCAAACTTATAATATAAGCAACCGGACTGGTGCCTAAAATAAAAAACAACATTCCTGAAGAATGAGCCATTCGTCCGGTTGGTATGCCGTTTAAATTTCCAAAAGTAGGCAGCCAAAGATTATCGAGCGAAAAATCAAAGCCATATTTCAAACATATATAGGTAATAAGTCCATATAGACTTACTAAAATCCCTAAAAAACCGGATATGTAAATAAATAGTTTATTCTTTTCTTTGTTTAATAGTAAGATAAAAGCAGTAATAAGGAGCAAAAAACATATTGTAGAGCTCGGTGCCATTGGAATATAGCGAGTATTGAGACTAGCTAAAACGAGTATATTTGAAACCCATCCTATAATACTTGACAATGGGAATATAATTGAACAGATTAAGACCAATTTAACTATTCGTCGAAATGTTAAAGGCGAATTTTCTATACTATCGGGTTTGTTCATAATATATGTATATAATTATTTATACTCTATGTTCGTTTGTCATTCCATTTTATAAAATATTGCCGACATTGGATAAACTTCTCTAAATTTCTGTTCCAATACTACATTCCTTTCAACTTCGCCAACAATGAGATATCCACCTTTTTTTAGACTTTTATTTACTTTATTCAGTATTATAAGTTGAAATTCATGATTATAATAAAATAATAAATTAGCACAAAATACAATATCAAATTCACCGAAGATACTTGAAGGCGGACATGATAAATGTTCATTAAATAAATCAAATTCCGAAAATTCTATTGCGGTTTTGATTTCATGTTTTATTTGATAACTATCATTGTTTATTTTTTTAAACCAATTGTGTAATCTTTTAACTGTTACATTTTGAATATTTGAAAACGAAAATAATCCAATAGAAGCATTTTCTATTTGTTGTTTATTTTGGTCGGTTGCAAAAATGCGATAATTCAATTGATTATCATTAAAATGAGTCATTTCGTGCAAGAGCATCGAAAGACTGTATGATTCTTGTCCTCCTGCACATGCTGCAGACCATATTCTAACCTCTTTACTTTTTTTATTAGAAATAGTTTGAAACAATATAGGAATAATTATTTGTTCAAGAACCGAAAACGTTAATTGGTTTCTAAAAAAATCGCTGTAACAAATTTGAAGAGAATCGATAAACAACTGTCCTTCTTCATTATTCGAGTTTATAAACGAATAATATTCTTGCAATGTAGCACAATTTGTTTCTGATAATCTATTTTGAATTGATTGTAATAAAAATGAAGATTCATATTTAGAAATATCAATACCGTAGATTTGATTTATATGTACAACTATTGATTTTATATTCTCTTTCATTAAATATGAAGTATTTCACCTAAAAACTATTTTGTTTTTAGGTGCTTTCTTTAATCAAAGTTAGTTTTTTAAGTAATAATAACAAATATAATACAGTATAAAATGACAAAAAACTTTGAAATCATAGTATTTAAAAATATTGTACTTTTGAGGCACATAAAATTTATTCCAGAATATGAAGGTCAGCGGTTTTTCATTTATCAAAAATGCAATCATTTATGATTATCCAATTGTAGAGGCAATTAAATCTATTTTACCAATATGCGATGAGTTTATTGTGGCTGTAGGTAAATCGGATGATGAAACGCTTACGATGATTCAAAATATTGATAAAAATAAAATCCGTATTATTGAAACGGTGTGGGACGAAAGTTTACGTCAGGGAGGTCAAGTTTTAGCTGTTGAAACAGATAAAGCATTAAAGGCTATTTCAAACGATTCGGACTGGGCTTTTTATATTCAAGGCGATGAGATTGTTCACGAAACATATTTGCAAACCATACGTGAAAATATGATTAAATATAAGGACGATTCCTCCGTTGATGGCTTACTTTTTAATTATCTTCATTTCTATGGTTCGTACGATTATGTAGGAGCATCATCAAATTGGTACAGACATGAAATTAGAATAATCAAAAATAACAGGAATATATATTCTTATCGTGATGCTCAAGGATTTCGTAAAGATAATAACCAAAAACTACATGTTATTTCTATTGATGCCTGGATGTATCATTACGGTTGGATTAAAGACCCGAAAGCAATGCAACGTAAACAAATTTCTTTCAATAGATTATATCACGATGATCTTTGGGTTGATCAAAATATTGTTAAATCGGAGGAATTTGATTATGGTAAACATGTAACATTGTTAAAACCTTTTAATGGTACTCATCCTGAAGTTATGAAAGATCGGATAGCTCGAACAAATTGGAAATTCGATTTTGATATCACTCGTAATACAATGTCTTTGAAAGATAAAACCAAAGATTTTCTAAGAAAGTATTTGGGGATCGATCTTGGCTATAAGAATTATATTAAAATTAACTAAAAACTAAAAACTATTTTTCATTAAAGACCACATAAAAGGTTCCACGTTTTTCAATGCTTTTACCGTCGGAATTTTTATATTTTACATCATAAATATATGTTCCTTCAGCAACCATTTCTCCTTTTACCGTTCCATCCCAGGCCTTATTTATATCGCTTGTTTGAAAGATCGGTTCGCTTAATCTGTTGAATATGGTAAATTTATAGGTACTTGTATTTATATATGCTACAATTGGTCTAAATGTTTTATTGGCATCAATTTTACTAAGCGGATTAAAAGCATCGGGAATAAAAAGTTTGTCTTCTTGTTTGATACATACTTTATTTGAAATACTTTTGATTGAAACATTTTTTACTCCTGCAGGTAATGCAGTTGCATAATAGCATTGTTCACTTCCATTTCCCGATACTCCATTTAAATTATCGGTGTATGTAAAACTTTTACCATTTACTTTTGTTTCTGTATAAACAACATACGCATCTTCACCATCAATCGATCGATATAAATCGTACTGTTCAACTCCGTTTGTCCATTGTATAAACGAATTCCACGATATCACATTTGAATTATCCGATTTTTTTGCATAAGCAACAATATTTGAAATTATATTAGACGATAAAACAGTATCACCACAAGCATCAACGGCCGCTATTTTGTAATAATTGCGATGGAGCGAAACGGCATTTGTTGTATCGTATATAACAAGATCTTGTTTAGCCGCTTTAGCAATATTACCTGAGGCCATAGGTGTAAATAGACCTGGCAAGGTATCTGATTTATATACTTGGAAATGCGAAATATCGCTCGTTAAATCAACCGAAAACGATAGCAATAAACTATCGTTTGAAATTGCTTGAGAAAAGTTTCCCGTTATAAAAGAAGGATATTTTGGTAAAACAGCAGTTACAGTTGTCATATTTGATGTTGACTTTTCTGTATTACCATTTATATCAATAAATTCGGTTTCAACATAATAAGAATAATCGCCTGCTCCTCGATTTATCGGTATACTTAAACTTAATACATTACCTAAAACGCTATCGATTGGTACACTATTCCCATTTATATATTGGTAAACAGTATATCTAGTAATTTGTAATGGTGTTTTTTTATCAGTTTGAAAACCATGATATGCCGTCCAACTTATAACATTTCGAGAAGGACAAATTTGAAATGAAGAACGTGCGAAAACTGTTGTATGACTCTGATCTAAAGATGCACTTTTATTTCCACCGGTAAAAACATCGGCGGCAAACGATAATTGCGATGCTACTGTAGTCATTCCAAGTTCAGTAACATTAAACGTATAGGTATCTGATTTATTTTGAAAACTCTTAATTGGATTTCCTGATGGATTTACAGGATTAGGTACATAGAATAATACTAATGAATCGACAATAGGTTCAGGACTTTTTTGCCAAGCCACCGTAATATCATTGGTAAGTGGATTTACTGATGCATAAAGAATTGAAGGCGGATTAATATAAACTGCCAATACCTGTGAGCTGATAATTGAAAAGGCAAAAGCTACAATTATCTGTTTAACCTGCGATAATTTCATATAAAGATGCTATTTCTAAATGTTTGATTGCAATTGATTTTATTTGATTGGGTGTAATACTTTTTATTGCTGCAACGTATTTTTCAAAATATTCATAACCAAAATCATATTCTAATATCGATTTCAAGGTATCAGACAAGGCAAACGGTCCATCAAAATTCCGAAGTAAATTACCCATCATATAGTTTTTTACAATTTCAAGTTCTTTTTCGGGAACTAATTCGTTTTGAAGTCGATCTATTTCGATATATACTTCTTTAATAGCATCTTTCGATACGTTTTTTCCAACTTCCGAAGCTATTACAAAATAACCTGCATTTTTATAAGATACCAATCCAGAACCTATTCCATAGGTATAACCTTTTTCTTCGCGAATATTAGTCATTAAACGTGATCCGAAATAGCCTCCCAATATAGTATTTACAATTTGAAGTTTGGGAAAATCGGGGTCAAATTTATTAATTGTTATTTTACCTATTCGTATAGCAGATTGAACGGCATCTTTCTTTTCAACGAATATTTGCTTCTTCGACGAAGGCTGCAAATCATGATTGATAGACGTAGGAGTAAACATTTTTTGCCAATCAATATCGCCAAAATATCTATTTAGCAATACAATATGCGATTCGTCGAGTTTGCCTGCAATAATAATTTTACAATTTTCAGCAATAAAATGTTGTGCATGAAATGAGCGGATATTACTTGTATTTATTTTATCGAAATCTTCCAATTCAGGCGACATTCCATAAGGATGAGCATTTCCAAACAATGCCCTGTTGAAATGTTTTTGAGCCAATACTTCTACTTTTTGACTGTCGATAGTATATTGTTGTTTCCTTTTATTGTTAAATGTTTCAAATTCTTTATCGGGAAATAATGGATATTTTATCATTTCCTCTATCAATTGTAATGTTTCTTCAAGATGTTTTTGAAGTGAATAAATGGTGATAGACGACGAATGTTTTTGTGAATTATAATAAATATAAGAACCTAAAAAATCGAGTTTGTCGGCAATTTCTTCAGCAGTATGAAAAAGCGATCCTTCGCATAGCATTGATACTACAGAATAAGCTATCATTGGCATCTTTTGAAACCATTCGCCTCCATCAAAAATAATATCGACCTTCACTAGTTCATGTTCACCTGCGTTTATTGCAAAAACAGGAATACTATTACCTAATAAATGTTTATCGGCTTTTACAAAATCAATTTTATCAATAACTTTAAATGTCGGTTCTGTTTTACGATCTAGAATATCATTCATTTGGCAAATAGTATAATGTACAACAATTTTCTTCTACAAAGGCTTCGTTAACAACCCGTTTTATATCTAGAATTTGTACTTTTGAATAATTTAAAAACTCGGTATTAATTAAATTAGCATCGCCAAATAATTCATATTTAGCAATATTCATTGCTTTATTTAATATATTCGTTTCGCTGAATTGTATGGTCGATTCAATTTTATTTTTAACTTTAGTCAATTCATAATCGAACAAAAAGCCATCTTTTAATTTGTTAATTTCATCAAGTATACCTTTCTCTGCATCTTCAACACTAATATCTTTCATTATATTGCCTGAGAAAACAAATAGACCTTCTTCGGTTTCACCTGTTATATATGCATTAATATCGCTGAAAAGTTTCTTTTCTTGAACAAGTTTTTTATACAACCGTGACGATTTACCATTCGAAAGTATGTCTGAAATCAAATCGAATATATAATAATCGTTATCTAAACGTTTACACATTTTAAACGTCATATAAATTGATGGATAAGGAACATTTCGATATACCGTCAAGGTTCTTTTTTCTGTTTGTTTGGGCTCTTGAGGTAAATCCCTGTATGGAACTTTACGTCGTTCAATAGGACCGAACCATTTTTCAGACAATGCTCGTACTTCTTCTAAAGATATATTTCCTGAAATGGAAAGAACTGCATTATTGGGAGCATAATAGGTAAAAAAGAATTCCTTGACATCGCCTAATGTTGCATTCTCTATCTGCTCAATATTTTTTCCAATGGTAGCCCATTGATAAGGATGAACGTTATAAACTAAAGGACGCAATAAAAGCCAGGTATCGCCGTATGGTTTATTTAAATAACGTTGACGAAACTCCTCACAAACAACATTTTTCTGAATATTCAGATTCTTTTGTGAAAAGTCAAGACAAAGCATTCGATCGGATTCTAACCAGAAAGCCGTTTCAATATTTTCTTTCGGTACTGTTATATAATAATTAGTGATGTCAGTATTGGTAAAAGCATTGTTTTCGCCACCAACTCGTTGTAAGGGTTCGTCAAAACTTGGAATATTAACAGATCCCCCAAACATTAAATGTTCGAAAAGGTGTGCAAATCCTGTTTTGTCGGATGTTTCGTCTTTCGATCCTACATCGTACAACATATTAAAGGCTACAAAAGGGGTGGTTTTATCTTGGTTTACCACAACCGTAAGACCATTATCAAGAGTAAATTTTTGTATATCAATCATATTTTAAGTATCTATTTTTGATGAATTTAAAATATAAAAGATGAAGTGTTAATTTCATCCTTAGCTTCTTTAAACTCTTTTAGTATTTCATCAAAAATTTCGTTTACCGATTTAATTTCATTTATAGAGGCAGCAATCTGTCCGATTTCAATTTCTCCTTCAGAAAGATTTCCTTCAAATATAGCTTTTTTTGCTCTTCCTTTACCTAAAAGATTTTTTAATTCTTCAATATCAGCACCATGTTCTTCTTTTAATTGCACTTGTTGCGAAAATTCATTTTTCAATAAACGTACCGGTGCCAATTTTTTTAATATCAATACACTATCGCCTTCAATCGATTCAATTACTTTATGTTTATAACTGTCGTGTGCCGACGACTCGGCAGAAACAGCAAATCTTGATCCTATTTGTACTGCATCGGCTCCAAGAGAAAATGCTGCAAGCATTCCACGACCGGAACCAATACCTCCAGCTGCAATAACCGGTAGTTTGGTTGCTTTGCAAACCAATGGAATAAGTACCATTGTTGAAGTTTCTTCGCGTCCGTTATGTCCTCCAGCTTCAAAACCTTCGGCAACAATAGCATCTACACCCGCTTCTTCACATTTTTTTGCAAATATAGAATTCGATACCACATGCACAACAGTAATACCATGTTGTTTAAGTTTGGAAGTATATTTCTTGGGCGATCCTGCAGAAGTAAATACAATTTTTACTCCTTCATTAATAATTAGATCAATTACTGCATCAAGTTCGGGATACAATAAAGGAACATTTACACCCCAAGGCTTGTCGGTTGCCAATTTCATTTTTGTGATGTGTTCTTTTAATACATCAAGATGCATACTTCCGGCACCTAACAAACCAAGACCACCGGCATTACTTACCGATGATGCTAATTTCCATCCGCTACACCAAACCATTCCGGCTTGAATAACCGGATATTTTATTCCGAAAAGAGCAGTAATTCTATTTTTTGTCATACCATTTAATTATTTTATATGTTGCAGTATCGTAAATCCCATATCACTAAGAATGTTTCTGTGTTGAAATCTAATTTGCTGATGTATTATAGATATACAATTGGTTTAATCTATTTATATTTATTTAAGCCTTTTATTGTCAGATGAAATAGCCATATATTCATTGTCCGATTTGTGCGAACTACTTCTCACGGCTATTTCATTACAAATGTATTTTTTACAAATGTAGTGTTTTATTGAATTTTTCAAGAAATTTGTTTATCATTACAATAGAAATATTTGTAAGAAATAGTACATTTGCAGGAATCTATACTATAATGTATCGTATTATGCATGAAACAATTGATGTATTATTTATTAAAACGAGTTTAAAAACAAATGTTGTTTTATCATACTATTTCAAACGATTTAATTATTTTTTTAATTATAAAAACAGGTAAAAACAAATACAAACGGCATTGAAAATAATTGCAAATCATTGAATTTAATCAAATCGACATAGTTTATAGACGAATGAAAACCTTAAAACTATGTTTTAAAATTATATTTTAAAACATACTATTTGGGATTGTATAAACCAATAATAATAATAAATATTTATAGTTGAAATAGTCCTGAGTAAATAGTTTTCACAATAACCGAAAATGATTATTTCATGACATATTCCATCTGACCTATAAAAAACAATTAAATATATACACATGAAAATAAGAATAGCTTTAACATTAGCATTACTTGTACCTGTAGCCGTTTTTTCACAAAAAATAACTGAAAAAGCCGATGCAGCATTTCAGGCGGGTCAATATATCAAAGCAATTGAATTGTATAGAAATGCATATTCAAAATTAACCGAAGAAATTGACATTAAAGGTAAAATTGCATTTAATGTAGGTTATTGTTTTCGGGTATTATCTAAACCCGATTTAGCTGAGTTATGGTTTGCTAAAGCTGTTGATTTAAAATATAGGAATCCTCTTTCTTTTCTTTATTATGCCGAAGCCTTAAGACAAGACGAAAAATACGATGAAGCCATTGCACAATATCTCAATTATAAAAAAGGATTTCCCGATGATCCACGAATTGAAGCCGGATTAAAATCCTGTCATGTATCTAAAAAATGGATAATTAATCCAGCAAAATATAAAATTGTAAATAATGCATATATCAATTCCGACAAAAGCGATTTTTCTCCAACCTACGCCGATTCTGCATGTACTCAGTTAGTATTTACGTCATCAAATCAAGATAGTGCCACAGCAAAGATTAATCCTTCTACAGGTCAACCATTTGCTCGTTTGTTTTCGAGTACTAAAAATGCTTTAGGAGCATGGAGCACTCCAACACCATTAAACGAATCGATTAATAAAGATGGTGAACAAGGTACTCCATCAATCAGTTCCGATTATACTGAAATGTATTTTACCCGCTGTGCAAGTTCTAATATAACGAATAATACCTGTAAACTGTTTGTTGCAAAAAAGAATGGTGATTCATGGGGGCAAGCAGAACAAGTAAAAGTATTAAACATGGCTTACGATACGTTTGCTGTTGCCCAACCGGCAATTTCGCCCGATGGCTTACGATTATATTTTACATCGAACATACCTAAAGGATTAGGCGGATTCGATATTTGGTATGTTGAACGTAAATCAAAATCAGACAAATGGGGCGATGCAATTAATGCCGGCGATATAATTAACTCCAAAGGCGATGATATGTATCCATACGTACGATATGACAACACATTCTTCTTTTCCTCAAATGGACATCATGGAATGGGTGGACTCGATATGTTTCGAATAAATAAAGATCCTAAGAATAAAGATCAGATTGTTAATTTAATGTATCCAATGAATTCGCCTATGGATGATTTTGGTATTATATATGAAAGAAATTCAGAACGAGGTTTTTTCTCATCAAACCGTAAAGGTTCGAAAGGTTACGACGACATATGGCAATTCAGTTTACCTCCTCTTCATTTTTCGGTTGGTGGAACGTTGAAAGATGAAAATCTGAATAAACCGATGAAAGGATGTACGATTAAACTTATTGGTAACGATGGTACTGTTAAAGAAATTACAACCGATTCGACCGGAACATATAAATACGATTTAAAACCGAGTACAAATTATGTGGTAATGGCAAGTACCAAAGGTTATTTAAATGGAAAAGCAAAAATTTCGACCGACGGATTGGATCAAAGCAAAGATTATAAGATCGATGTATTCATGTCGCCGCTCGATATACCTATTGAACTTCCAAATGTGCTCTATGATGTTGGCAAATGGGATTTACGTCCGGAATCGATCGTATCGCTTGAGAAAATGGTTGAACTTATGAACGACAATCCAACAATCGTTGTAGAACTTAGTTCACATACAGACTTTCGTCCAAGTTCGAAAATGACAAATGTTGAACTTTCGCAAAAAAGAGCCGAATCGGTTGTTGATTTCCTTATAAAGAAAGGAATTGATACAGCACGATTAGTTCCTAAAGGATATGGCGATACCAGACCGAGAACCGTTGATAGAAAAGTAGCATTTTTATATCCTTTTTTATCTGAAGGAACAGTATTGACAAAAGCATATATTGAAAAAATGCCAGCCAATAAACGTGAAACAGCACATCAGATCAATCGGAGAACCGAATTTAAAGTAATTTCAACAAACTATAGTAAAAAATAATATGTCTGCACCGGTAGAATCAAGATATTTGCAACGAGGCGTTTCGGCAGGAAAAGAAGACGTACATAATGCAATAAAAAACATCGATAAAGGACTTTTCCCTCAAGCATTTTGTAAAATCGTTCCCGATTATTTAACTGGTGATGAAAACTATTGTTCAATTATGCATGCCGACGGTGCAGGAACAAAAAGCAGCCTTGCATATATGTATTGGCGAGAAACAGGCGATGTGTCGGTATGGAAAGGAATAGCTCAAGACGCAATCATTATGAACGTTGATGATCTATTGTGTGTAGGTGCAACCGACAATATTTTACTTTCTTCAACAATTGGACGCAATAAACGTTTGATACCCGGTGAAGTGATTGCAGCTATAATAAATGGAACTGAAGAAATATTGCAACTTTTGCGTGATAATGGTATAGGCATTTGGAGTACAGGAGGCGAAACAGCAGATGTTGGCGATTTAGTTCGTACCATCATTGTCGATAGTACTGTAGTTTGTCGAATGAAACGAAGCGAGGTTATTTCCAACCATACAATACAAGCAGGTGATGTGATAGTTGGTTTATCTTCTTCGGGTAAAGCCAGCTACGAAACTGACTATAATGGAGGAATGGGAAGTAATGGATTAACTTCTGCACGTCATGATGTCTTTGGTAAATATCTTGCAACGAAATATCCTGAAAGTTACGATACAGGAATGCCCGATTCTGTTGCATATACCGGTTCGAAAAAACTTACCGACATGATCGAAAACCTTGGAATTAATGCCGGTAAACTGGTACTTTCCCCCACCCGTACCTATGCTCCTGTTGTGCAAGCTATAATTAAACAAATGAAAGGAAGTATTCACGGAATGGTTCATTGTTCCGGTGGTGCACAAACAAAAGTTCTTCATTTTGTTGATAATATACATATAATTAAAGACAATCTGTTCGAAATTCCTCCACTCTTCGATATTATTCAAAAAGAATCGAACACCAGCTGGCAAGAAATGTACAAAGTTTTTAATATGGGACATCGTTTCGAAGTGTATGTATCTGCAAACAATGCACAAGATATTATTTCCATAGCACAATCGTTTGGCATTGAAGCTAAGATTGTAGGTTATTGTAAAGAACATACAGGTAAGAAACTCACCATATCTTCCAATAAAGGATGTTTTGAATATTAAACAATTATTTTTCCTTTTTTTTGAAACTATACCTTTTATATATTCGAATAAGGAAAGCAATCTAATACATTATATTTAGATGGTAGATTTAAATATATTCAAACACAAATGCAATAACTATGGAAGAAGCAACAAATAAAATCAGTATATTAGTTGTAATAGAAAATAAAATGCAAGGAGCTTTCATCGAAAGCTTTTTTGATTCTGAACGATATACCGTTTCGAAAATCTTTAATGGTACCGAAGCATTTGAATTTTTAAAATCGAACGACGATCTGGGTATCGTTGTCATAATGAGTTATCAATTGCCCGAAATGGAGGGAATTGAAATAATGAAAGCCGTTAAGGCTTTTGGTAAAGAATATGCTTATATATTCCTTACAGCCGACAAAACCGTTGAACGTGCCATTGAAGCAATGAAATCGGGAGCTATCGACTTTGTTCCTAAATCGGGACGTTTGAACGAAGACCTACCGCCAATGGTTGATAAAGCATTTGAATTTCAAAACCGTAAACTGGAACAGGAAAAAATCAAAAAGGAACTTGATCAAAAAAATAAAGAATTGATAAAATTATCGATTGTAGCACGTGAAACCACCAATGCTGTATCAATTTTCGATTCAAACTGTAATTTGGAATGGACTAACGAAGGATTTTCAAAGTTATATAGCCGTATTATTCAAAACCCAATGGAAATGATCGGTAAAAGTATATTCGAAATCAGTAATAACAGCGAAATAAAACAAATTGTTGAAAACAGCATCTCAAAAAAAGCAACAATTCCATATACAACCGAAATAGCAATTGAAGACGAAATATCGCAATGGATTCAAACAGCACTAACGCCTATTGTTGACGAAAATGGAGACTTATTCAAACTGGTTGTGATAGATACTGATATTACTGAAATAAAGCTTGCAGAACAGGAAATATTAAAACAAAAAGAAAGTATTACAAATAGCATATTGTATGCTGAAAGAATACAAAAAGCATTATTATCGTCGAGCGAAATATTACGAAAACATTTTAACGATTATTTTATATTATTCAAGCCCCGTGATATTGTAAGTGGCGATTTCTTTTGGTTTAAAGAAACGAGCGATGGGAAAAAACTTCTAATAGCAGCAGCCGACTGTACCGGTCATGGAGTTCCCGGAGCATTTATGAGTATGTTGGGCATGAGTGGTCTTAATCAGATATCGCAAATGTTAAGTTATCAGGAAACATTTTCGGCAAACGATTTGCTAAACAGTCTTAGAAATTTTATTATAACCACATTAAATCAAACAGGTAAATCGGGTGAAGCAGCCGATGGAATGGATTTGGCATTATGTTTGTTCGACATTGAGAATAACCATTTGCAATATGCCGGTGCAAATAATCCGTTATATCAAATTAGAAAAGGAGAGTTAACGGTATTTAATGCAAACAAGATGCCTATTGGAATTCATAAAAATGCAGAAATTCCATTTGCAAATAATGAAATTGAAATAGAACCGAACGATTTGTATTATATATTCTCTGATGGCTATGTCGATCAGTTTGGAGGAGGAACCGGAACAAAATTCTTTTCGAAAAACTTTAAAGAATTACTTTTAAGTATTCATGAAAAACCGATGGAAGAACAAAGAGATATTTTGGAAAAAACTCATTTAGAGTTTAAAGGTAAAGGTAAACAAACCGATGATATGTTGGTAATTGGACTGCGATTTTAACGAAGCATTATCTAAGTACAAAGGAATTATACAAAAAGAGAATCTTGTTTTCAGGGTTCTCTTTTTGTATAATTCACCATTCATAATTCACCATTCACCATTATTTAATAGCTTATCATTTCGAAAGGTACTTCAACAATTTCCGAATAACCTTCGCCAGCTTCGAGCATATCTTCGTCAACTTCAAGATAGAACCATTTCATTTTTACTTTATTACCTTTATTAGAAATGTCTTCGAATTTCGACATGATATCCATAATCATTTTTGAAGAGGCGGTATTAAAATATTCAAGTTTGAAACTGACAACAGTTTCTGAATTTGGTTTTTTGCCATATTCATCAATCCAAGCTAAAATTGGTCCATAAAAAGCAGCAACATTTTCAGGCATCGATTTACCACTCAATTCGAAGATATTTGATGCAGCATCAAGTATAACAGCAGGAGTATCTTCCGATCCTTTTAATTTTAAAGCGTCCATAATAATTCTATTTATGCATGTATTATTTATTTTCTAGAGATTGTTGATTTTAAGATGAAAAAGAAATTTCCTTCAGGCAATTCATCAAAATGATATTCCAGTTTATGACCGGTTTTTTTAACCATATCGATAAAGCCCAAACCTGCACCACCTTTTTCGGAAAGCGAACCTTCTTTTAATTTTTTAAAATACAGTTCTTTCAGCTTATCTTTATCCAAACTATTAACCATATCGATCGATTGTTTAATTCGTTCTTTTTGAACATTGTCAACCATATTTCCACTTATAACATGATAAGCATTTTCGTCGCGACCAACAATAAAAATACCGGTTCCAGAAAAGGCGGTATCTTCTTGATCAGGATCTTCAGCATGTTTACAAATATTTTGTAAACATTCAACCATTACATGAAATACTTTTTTTCTAACCGAATCATCTTCACTGACTTTTCCCATATTTTCATCGGCCATCGATGTAAATGTTTTGGTAATTTGATGATTTACTTCTCCCTCGTAAATAAGTGTAAAGCCTTTTTTTATCATATCTTGATAAAGAGTATATACACTTTCGAGATGCGAATTTTGAGATTCCATATTTTTATTATTTTAATTGTGAAAGATACAACGTTTAATCAGTATTAATAAATGTAATTAAATATGCGATTTAGCTAAAGACATAGCATAACCCGCTATTTCTTCCAATGGTAGAATTTTCATTGCACCACCAAGTTTAATAGCTTCTTTAGGCATTCCAAAAACAACGCATGAAGCTTCATCTTGTGCAATTGTTTTAGCACCGGCTTGTCGCATTTCAAGTAAGCCCTTTGCACCATCATCTCCCATTCCGGTCATAATAATTCCAATAGCATTACCTCCGGCATAACGAGCCGTTGAACGGAATAAAACATCAACAGCCGGACGATGGCGGTTAACCAATGGACCTTCTTTTACTTCAACATAATAACGGGCACCACTACGTTTAAGTAACATATGAAAATTACCGGGAGCAATAAGTGCTCTACCATTAATTACGGTGTCGCCGTCTTCGGCTTCTTTAACAGAAATTTTGCATGTTTCGTTCAATCTGTCGGCAAACGATTTAGTAAACTTTTCGGGCATATGTTGAACAATTACTAGACCCGGCGAGTCTAACGGTAGAGCTTCTAAGAAAACCCTTAAAGCTTCTGTTCCTCCGGTAGATGCACCAACAGCAAAAACAACATCGGTGGTTTTAATCATACTTGTTTGACTTGGGGCGGCGGCAATCATAACATCGGCCGAATATTTAGGTTGAACAACCATAGTCGATTCGGCAGAAATAACCCTGCGTTTGATTCTGGCATTTGCTGCAGCTTTTACAACGTCGCAAATCCTTATTTTCGATTCCTCAATAAATTGTTTTGTATCCATTTGAGGTTTCGTTATTATTTCAACAGCACCATATTCAAGAGCCTTCATTCCTGTTTCAGTACCATGAGCTGTTAAACTCGAAATTACAACAACTGGTATAGGATGTTGTGTCATTATCTTTTTTAGAAATGTCAGTCCATCCATTTTAGGCATCTCAATATCGAGGGTTATAACATCAGGAACCTCTTTTGATATTTTAGCCGCAGCATAATAAGGATCGGCAGCTGTTCCCATTACTTCGATATCAGGATCGCTTTCGAGAATCGAAACTAATGTTTGTCTTACTAATGCTGAATCATCAACAACAAGTACCTTGATTTTCTTTTCCATAACCGTTTATGAATTACCTAATGTTTTTTCAATAAATTTATGAAGTACTTTACCCGATTCTGTAAAATAAATAATTTTCCTTCCCAATTTTCCTCCAACACTAAGTCCAACAATGGGTATGTTTAATTCTGCCAATGTTTCTTTAGCCATTTGAATATTTCTTTCACCAATATTAAACGACGATATCTGAGTATCTATAATTTCGCCTCCACCAAATATTTTAGCTGTAATATTCGATTTCGAGCAACCTAATTCAAGCATTCTTTGCAAAAGTTTTTCTGTTGCAATATTACCATATTTAGGAGTAGCTAAGCCCTGCCCGTTCCATAAAGGAAGCATATAATGGTTTATGCCTCCTATTTGTTTCACATTATCCCATAAACAAACAGCAACACAAGACCCTAATACGGTTGTTACTTCATATGAAACGTCGCTAGCAAACAGAGTTGCCGGATATAGATAATATTTATCCATTTTATATCTACTTAAAACTAGAATAACATTCCATTTTCATCGATGGCAGTACCGGTTGCTTCAATATCCATATGAACATCGGGAATCATAACGGTAAATGTAGCACCATTCCCTACTTCACTTTCAACTGAAATCGTACCATTCAACATATCGGTAATAGCTTTTGTTACAGATAAACCAAGACCATAACCACTCGAAAGGGTATTAATGGTATTATCTAATCGTTTAAAACGATCGAAAATAAGTTTCACTTTATCTTGTTCAATTCCAATACCAAAATCTTTTATGGTGAATACCATTGATTCGTATTCGAACGATAGGGTTATTTCTATTTTACCACCTTCTTTACTAAAAAGAATGGCATTATTTAAGAGATTTGAATATATAAGGGTAAGTTTACCTGGATCCGATTTAAACGTAAAATCGTTTGCAACAGAACTGGAAATAACGATATCTAATTTTTTCGATGCAATACTGCTTTGATAAGAATCGAGTAGGTTTTGAACAGTCGATACAACATTAACTGAATATATTTGAGGATATGTTTCTCCAGCTTCCAATTCAGCAGCGGCAAAAATATTCTTTAATTGAAAATCAAGAAAAAATGCTTCTCCATATATCAAATCGGCACTCTTTTTAGCTTTCTCGATATCAGACATTGATGAAATTTGTTTCGATAAATTTAGAATCGAGGTAAATGGATTGATAATTTCATTTCTGATATTAGAAATAAAATAACTTTTTAAAGATTCTGATTCTTCAAGCTTTTTGTTTACAGCTTTTAATTGTTCGGTGAGTTCTTCTAATTCGGCTATTACTTTTTTATTGTCGTTGAATCGTCTTTCGAGTTCGCTGATAAGAGTACTATCGTTAATCATATCTTTACTTTTGTTAGGTTTATCGAATATGGGTATGGGCTTGTAAACGTACTATCTTTTTAAAAGGTTTTCTATTTTCATTAGATTTTTCTGAATACTGTAGGTTTTACATTTACTAAAGGTAAATTCATACCGGCAATAGATTCAGAATGACCTAAGAACAGATATCCACCTGTTTTCAATTTTGAGCATAATTTAGTAATAACACGTTCTTGTGTTTCATGATCGAAATAAATAATAACGTTTCTACAAAATACAATATCAAATATTTGATTTATGGAATATACATCATCCATAAAATTGAGCCGTTCGAATGTGATTTTTCTTCGTAATTCGGGAACAACCCTTGCTGTTTTATTTAAAGTATCTTTGCTTTTAAGGAAATATTTTTTCTTTAAATGCAGTGGAATATCTTCTATTCTATTAAGAGGGTAAATTGCATCGACAGCCATTTTAAGAATCCTGGTTGAAATATCGGTTGCATGAATTTTAAAATCAGATATCAAACCATTTTCAATAGCCTCGCTAAGTACTATAGTTAAAGTATATGGCTCTTCACCGCTTGAACATCCGGCACTCCATATATTCACAAAATTTGAATTCTTTTGAGCCACTTCTTTTAAAATAAACTGGTTCATATATTCGAAATGCATATTTTCGCGAAAGAAATCGGTTTTATTGGTGGTTACAACATCAAACATATGAACCATTTCGTTTTCCCTACCATGTTTACTAAACACATAATCGATATAATCTTTAAAATTGGTCATTCCTAAATCGCGTAAACGTCGTTGTAAACGACTTTCAAGCATAACCTTCTTCATATCGGGAAGTTTTATTCCCAACTCGTCGTATATAAACGAACTCAATCGTTGAAATTCAGCTTGAGTTAGTTTGCAATCAAAAATTTTAAATTCGTTTCCAGTACTTGCAGCCATAATCGTTTATATAAAGTTAAAATTTCTCTTCTTCATCTTGTTCAAACGTAATATCGAAATGGAATTCTTTCTCGTAATTTGTTTTTGTTTCCAGATCTTTTATATTTTTCAATATAACGATAATTTTTTCATTCAGATCGTGTATTTCGCGTGAATGTGTTGATTCAATTTTACCTCCTTTTTCGATAAAATTAACAATTTGTTTCAATGCAATTTGAATGTTTCGTCGCAATTCTTCTTTTCGTATCTTTTTATGGAAATCGTACGATTCGACCAATTCTGATGATACTTGAAAGGAAAGGATATCTACAATATTTATCACTTCATCTTCAAGCAAATTTTCCAGTTCATATTTATTATGTAAGTTAAGTGTATTTACCTCCAATTGTAATTTTCTAATTTCCAAAACTTTTTTATAACCGATCAAAACCTTACATGCAGACGTCGTCAATGCTTTAATAGCCTCTGGTTCCAATGAAAAACTTATTGATCTTGGTTTTATATCATAAATTAATGTCGGTTTTATCGTTTCGCCTGTTAAATACATAAACGACATCAATATTCTATTCCAAATTCTACAGAACTTTTCGAGCAGATTAAGGTTTTGAAAAAATGTACCTTCGTCGAACGAAAGAAATAATAAATTATATGAATTTGTTTGTTGGTTCGCTTTATTATCGTCAGGATCAATTAGAATTGTATCTAGATTTTTTAACAATGTTGTAAGTTCAATCATCAACAAATTGTAGTCTTCTATTATTTGTTCAACTTCTCTAGCCTCTTCAAACGGATTGGCATTATGAAATTGAAAAACCAAAAGAATACGACGTATTGCTTTTTGACCTAATAATCGATCGCGATTAAATTTTTTTATAAATTCAATTTGAATTTCGGTCCATGTTTCACGAGTAAATTCGTCGTGAATTTTAATAATTTGCTTCTTCTCCGATTCAACTTTTTGTAAAATATCTTCAGAATATGTTTTCGATAAATTAAATAGTTGCTTTGCCAAGTTTTGGTAATGCAACAACAGTTGCTTATCGTTAAGCAACTGTTCTATTTTTTCGAGTGTTTCTTTTAGAAGAACCAGATTCATTATGTATGTTTTAAAGGCAATACTTCGGTTTTTCCTTTACAATAGCTTATTTTAAACCATTACTATTAAAACATGAAGAATATTTTTTGTCTTCAACCAGAATATGATTTTTCAGCCAGTTAACTAAGAAATTTAATACTTCAATTGTTACACCTAATTTACCCGATTGGAAATCGTCTCTGAATTTTACTACTTCTTTTACCAGTTTGGCATGATGTTCTTTATGTTCTTTTGTTTCAGAATACCCAAATTTTTCGAAATATTGTTCCTCCCATTTAAAATGCGTAGCAGTATAATTTATGAGATCGTTTAATATAGTTGCTAAGGCATCTTTTCCTTTACCTTGTTTCATTGCATCGTTCAAATCGTTGATAAATTCAACAATCTTTTTGTGTTGATTATCTATTTCTACCACGTTTACACTAAACGAACTTTCCCAATTTATAAGTGCCATACCTTTTTAGTTTTCAGTTTTTAGTTATTAGTTTTTAGTTATTACATCACCCCTCTTGAATTGAATAGTGCTGCATATTTTTTATCTTCTACAAGTATATGACCTTTTAACCAGCTAACCAGAAAATTTAATACTTCTATAGAAGTTCCAAGTTTTCCGTTTTGAACATCCATTTTAAAATCCTGAATTCTTTTTTCAAAAACTTGATGGAGTTTTTTATGTTCTTCGGTTAATGGATAATTAAATTGAACGAAGTACCTTTCTTCATTTCTAAAGTGCGTTGCCGTATAATTTGCAAGTTTATCGATTACCAGAACAACTGCATCTTTTCCTTTACCTTGTTTCATTGCATCATTCAAATCGTTGATATATTGAATTAATACCTTATGTTGATCATCACTTTCCGTAACGCCGACGCTTAACGTTTTATCCCAATTTATTAGTGCCATAATTGTATTTTTTTAATTAATACTATTTATACATTACGATTAAAAACATATAATCCAATTTGCAATTGAAATTAGCAAATATGCTTTTCTAACTCTGTTTGTCTTGATTATGTTTCAATTAATGTAGTTTTTTTTGCCAACATTCTCTAAATACTTTCAGCAAAACATAAAACAGTATAAAAAAACGGTTGATTTTCAAAACAATAATCAATTTAAAGAAATCATTATTATTATTGAATCATTTCAGGGTTCTTAATCATTGTCAACTTTTAATCAGGGGTTTTACCCGTGGCTATTTACTTTCAATACTAGGATTGTTAGTTCAATGAATAATTACGAAGTGGTTTAATTAAATAACTCCTTATAAAATACGGACTGTGAGAATAAAAGGAAAAAAAAATCAGGATTCAATAACTTTCAAAAACATCTTTTCTAGCCTTAATTCGCATTATTATAACTTTAGTAATGTATTATGATGATTCCTTAGTAAACCTATGAGTTAAACTCAACAAGTATTTGCCCTTTAACTTATAACTCTTACCTAAAGAATTCACGTTTCTCTATAATTCTGCATGTACTCTCAGACCAAAAGCATTAACCGGTCCGCGGTCTTTGTTATATCCGGGATTGAAGATGCATTGATAATCGGGACTTAAAGTAAAGGGTGAATGGAGTACGGTGAATGAATAATATAATTCGGCAATCATTTCGGGTTTATAGTTTAATGCTCCATCACCAATAATAAAACCGTATCCTCCTGCTGCAAGATAATTCCTGTGATCTTTTGAAATGCCATTTGCTAACAAAGCAAGTCCTATTTTATCGGTATTCCTCTTCCATTTTTGACCGTTAATTTGCACTCCTATACTAATCGCCCTATCGATTTCAGTGAAAGCCCATGTTTCGTTTCGACCATCGTTGATACTGGCACGAAAAAACATTCCTATGTATTCAGAAAAAGTATGATCGATATTTAATCCACATCCAAACTTGTTATTGCCTCGTTTACTTACAGAATCGATAGCATGCGAAATATCGCCACCTTGTTGAGCATAGATTATTGCATCTTTATAATTTCCCATTCTGGCTTGGGAATAGAAACCTATTAATCGAACTGTTCCTGCATGATTTCCAAGCTTATATTTATGTTCATATTCCAAAGCACTTGAATTGGAATGTCGTATATCGTTATCCATTTCCGAACCATTTGCAATTAAAGGAACCATTACCATTGCATAACGAACAGCCCATAGAGGTTGTACTAATTCAGCAACAGCTCCAAAGGTATATCCTTTGGTATTGGCAGGGTAATCCCATGCTCCGTTGCCCATTAAAGCCCAATTGTAGAATTGTGAACGGGGATCGTGCGAATATTTATTGTTGTCGAAGAAATCGAGAATACTGAATTTTCCGGCAGTAAGCGAAAGATATGACGTTGGAATTTTTGCTTTAACCTGATTTAATCCATCATCGATTGTTTGTGATTGGTTCGATAAAGCAAATAATTGACGAATATAATAACGAGCATTACTTGCATTGGGAGCAGTTTTATCGACCCTATAAACTTCACCATTAGGAAAACCTGCAACACCACGAGTTTGAGAAAAACCACTTCCTCCGGTTATTTCAGGGTTATAATAAGCAAAGGCATTATTCCAAAGTCGAACACCAAGAAATGCAGTTGCCGAAATGGAAAGTGATGATTTCTCCGAAGCTTGTAAACTATTAATTCCCGAATATGGCGAGGTAAAATCGGGATGGTATTGCGATATTATTGTATTTTGATAATGGAAACTCCATCGTTTATTATAAACACTATCAGTTGTTTGCGAATATGATGTTAAACTTATTGATAAACTTAAAAATATGCTTGCATTTCTTTTTGCTTGCTGTTTTAATTTCCATTTTAAAATGGATAAGCCGTTATTTTGTTGTGATAGTGATATAATCATTCTTAATTCGAATTTAAAGGTGAAAGTTACTTGATATTTACTAAATGATGTTCTTCTATATAATAAAAATATTTGCTATTGAAAAACGAGAGTTTATTTTTTAATATATATATTTAGTCTAAAACCTCAAGAAAAGAAGGCTTTAACTACTATGTTGTAACCCGATTGATTAAGTATGATAACCTTTGATATTCGTAATATCTGCATATAATTATTTTTTTAGTTGAACATTCAAATGCAATTAACAATGAATGAGGACTAAGTATCGGTTTTTGTTTTTACTTGTTGATTAATAATTTTTAAGAATCTGCAATACAATATATTTACTTGTATTTAATAAAGTATCACTTTTCATGGAATCAGAATTATATAACATACATAATCGTTAATTTTGTACTCTATTTCTAATACTTAAATTTATTGAGCAAATCTATGATAAAGTATAAATATACTTTATCCCTATTAATTGGGATATTTACAAATTATATTCAATAATGAATATATTCATTATAACTAGGATAAATAAAGGATAAATGTTTTTTTGGGTATGCAAGATTTGGAATATGCCGATAGATGGTATGTAAAATGGAAAACACAAGGTGTAAATTCTCTTACGATAGAGCCTGGACGAGGCGTAAAGACTCGTTTAAAAGGATATGAAAAGGGGAAGTCTCGGAACAGTTGGAACCTCATAATAGAAATATTAAAAATGTAATAACATATTTTAAAGAATTATCACCGAACTTGCAAGCTCAACGAAGTTAATATGGACAACGATTTTATAGCTATTACATCTGACAAATAATAAGACATACGTTGTAACATTCTTTCTCATTTTTCTTATTTTTTTCGTTTGCTTTTACACTCTTATCGACAATTTGTATTGTTTGTAAGGGTGTTTTTTTGTCTTTTCCATAGCAAAAGGTTCTGTCTATTATGTTTTATGTTCATATTTTCGCCAAATCGACGATGCTCCTTTCCCCTACAACGAAGTTAGCTTCCTTTCTAACGAAGCTCCTTTCATCGACACCGAAGCACGCTTCCTTTAAAACGAAGCTCCTTTCCTCGATAACGATGCTAGCTTCGTTTATAACGATATTATTACTCCGTCGAACACAACTCAAAATCCTTTTATCTCGAGTTCAACTCGTCGATAACGAAGTTTTCATCGCTATAAACGAAGCTTACAATGTCATCGACGAAGTTTGCATCGCTGAAGGCGAAGCTTACATCTTTTCAAAATGATGCAAGCTCCGTTAAAGGGGAAAGGAGCATCGTTAAAGGGGAAAGGAGCATCGTTGAAGAGGAATGGAGCATCGATGAAAAGGAAACGAGCATCGATGAAAAGGAAACGAGGATCGATGAAAAGGAAACGAGGATCGATGAAAAGGAATCGAGCTTCGATGAAGAGGAAAGGAGCTCCGAAGAAGACGAATAGAGCATCGATAAAGACGAAACAAGCTTCGATGTAAATGCATCAAGCATCGAAGAAGACGAAACGATAATCGTCTTCAACGATACTAAGATCGTTGAAGACGATGCTAACTCCGATGATGTTGAAGCTAACTCTGTTGAAGGCGAAGCTAGCTCCGTTTAAAAGGAAGCAAGGGAGTTTAAATCAGATTGTGTAAACTCAATAAATAAGAGTTTAATTAAGCAAACTCAGTTGAAGACAAAGCAAACTCTCAGTTGATGTTTAAATAACCATCGTATTAAAATTTTTCGTAATCGCTATCGGCATAATCAGAACCCATATCTATTTTTATTCCTTTTGATTCAATACTTGAAACTTTCGAATTTTGTTTTTTTGTTAAAATGGGTCTTGAAAATTTAGATACAGCATGTGAATTACTATTTGAATTATATCCTATTTTAGAAGCATTTACTTTAAAGAAACCTATCATTTCGCGCAAATTATCTGCTTGACTCGATAATTCTTCGCTACTAGTTGCCATTTCTTCGGCCGATGCCGCATTTTGTTGAGTTACTTTATTTAATTGATTGATTGCATTGTTAATTTGATTAGCTCCAGAGTTTTGTTCAATACTTGCAGCGGTTATTTCTTGAACCAATTTGGCTGTTTTTTGAATATCGGGAACAATCATTTCGAGTTGTTTACCTGCTCTATCGGCAACATCGACACTCGATTTAGTTAATTCATTGATTTCGCCTGCTGCAATATGACTTCGTTCGGCAAGTTTACGAACTTCAGCAGCAACAACAGCAAATCCTTTTCCGTGCTCTCCCGCCCTAGCAGCTTCAACTGCAGCATTTAATGCAAGGATATTGGTTTGGAATGCAATATCACCTATAATTGAAACTTTCTCAGCAATTTTTTTCATTACCATAACGGTCATACTTACATTTTTACTTCCTTCTAATATGTCTTCAGCAGCTTTAGAAGCTATTTTTTCAGTTTGTTGCGAATTGTCGGTATTTTGTTGAATATTCGATGCCATTTGTTCCATACTTGAAGATACTTGTTCAGCAGCCGATGCTTGTTCCGATGCACCTTCCGAAACTTGTTGTGAATTGGAGCTCATTTGACTACTTGCATCGGCAATATTATCGCTCGAATTTTGTATTTGTGAAACAATTTCGCTAATTGATTTTATCATTTCGGCAAGAGCAATGTTTTGTTCATCTTTTGGTGAGCGTGGATTAATGGAAATTGTCATATCACCAGCTGCAATCAATTTTGTTTTTTCGGTTATTTCTTTAGTGGTATCTACCATTTGAATTAATGCGTTCATCAATTCATCTCTATTCGAACGCATTGCAAGTGAAACATCGATATCGCCAACAGCAATTTGTTTTGTTTTTACGGTAATTTCGCGTAAAGCATAAATCATTGAATTCAACGATTTCAATAATTCGTCTTTGTCAGAACGAGCTGTTAATTCAACGGTTAAATCGCCTAATGCCAATTGTTTTGTTTTTTCAGCAATATCTTTATTAACATTAACCATTTGCATAAGAGCCTGCATTAGTTCATCTTTATCAGAACGCATCTTAAGATCAATCTGTAAATCACCCATTGATATATGTTTTGTCTTTTCAGTTATATCGCGTAAAGCCGATACTAATTGAATCATCGATTTCATCAATTCATCATTGTCCGATCGCATTGTTAAATCGACCGATATATCGCCCATCGATACTGCTTTTGTTTTTTGTGCAATATCTTTGGTAGCAGCAACCATAATTTCTAGTGCTTTCATCAAATTATCTTTATCGGAACGTACGAGGATATTTACATCCAAATCGCCCAAAGCCAAACGATTTGTTGTTGTTGTAATATTATTTAAACTATCGATAAGTTGATTGATATTCGTTTTAATTTCATTAAAATCGCCATTATAATTATCTGTAATAAATGTTGGAATATCGCCTTTCGAAATTCTATCTATATATTCGGCCGATACATTTAATGGTCCAATGACTGCATCAAGCGTATTATTTACTCCTTCCATAATAGCTCGAAAATCGCCTTGATGATTCGAAACATTTGCTCGTGTTGCCAATTTTCCTTCTATTGCTGCTTTTGAAAGTTTTTTTGAATCGTCAATTAATAAGTGAACCGAAAATATCATTCCTTTAAATGCTTTAATCAATTCATCTTTTTCCGATCGTTCGTTTAAACTTACGGCAAGATCTCCTTTTGCAATCATTTTAGCACTTTCAGTAATGTTATTTAAAGCTTCGATAAGTTGATTTAAATTAGTTTTAATTTCATTAAAATCGCCATTATAACTTTGGGTTATTTGAGGTGGAATATCGCCTTTCGAAATTCTATCAATATATTCGGCCGAAACATTTAAAGGCCCGATTACTGCATCGAGTGTATCATTAAACCCAACAACTATTTCGCGGAATTCATAATTTATCTTTTCTGCCTCACCTCGTATTGCCAACTTTCCTTCTACTCCTGCTTTTGATAATATTTTGACTTGATTAAGCACCGATTTAATAATTAATTGAATATTTGCTGCTAATATAAAACCAAGAATAAGAGCCAATATTACTCCAAGAACTATTAATATATACATTAATTCTGTTGCATTATTAGCCGTTTGAATGTTCAATTGTGCCAATTGATTTCCCATTACAATATTATAGTCAACTAATGTATCGATTGCTTTTTGAAGATTATTACTGGCTTTATACCATTCACCGGTCATATAATCTTTTGATTCAGCTATTTTACCTGCTTCGATTAATGCCATGAATCCAGGGAAAAAATCCATATATTCTTTCTTAGCAGTTACTAATGCTTGATAATTTTTTCTATCAATAGAATCGACAATTGTAGGTTCATACAATGCTAACACAGAATCCATTTTAGTACTGAAGAGTAAGAATCTGTCGTGTTTCTTTTTCTGATCTTCAGGTTTACCTTCCAATATAATTATTTCGGCTATATTGGTTCTTAAACGTTGAACCCATGATGCTAATTTAGTACACTGCCCGATTGGAACGGTAACGTTTTTATACATTGCCGTATCTGCAGAACGAATCTTATTAATCTGCGTTATACCCAATATACCGATTATGCCTGCTATTATTGCAACAGAGATAAATCCGATAATCAATTTGATTTTTATTGATACTTTCTTAAACATGACTTTAGTTTTTATGGTTAATGTTAATCGTTTTATAGTTATAATATGTTATCGTTTTTACACAATCATCAAATATTTTGATCGATTAAAAGGAATAATTCGGTTTTAATAAAGAAATCAATCTTGTTCTTAATTATTAATTGATATGTTCTTTGGGAAATACCTTTTACCATCTAAAATTGATTTAATTGCTATAGGAAGTTCTTCAAATAGTGTATTTTTAAATATACAACCAACAAAACCCGCTTCGATAAGCGATGTTAAATAAACACTTTCCGTATACATTGTAACTGCTATAATTGAAAGGCTATTATCTTTCCAAAGTATCTGTTTGGTGAGATTTATACCATCAACATCGGGCATCATTATATCTATAAACAGGATATCTACTCTTTGATCTATTTCAAGTTTCAAATATTCCTTTGCATTTGATACTTCAGCAATTACTATGGCATGAAACTGATTTTCAAGGAGTTTTTTAAAAGCCTTTCGAAATGCTATATTATCATCAACTAATATTACACTCAATGATTTCATTTATAATTGTTTTACTTTAATGAATTTATTTTCACTTTTAATAATAATCTTCTTTGATACTATTGGTCGTTAATTTTGAAAGTTCAATTGAAACGACTCAATCATTTTAAATTTCTTAGAATAAATCTATTTCAAAGGTATATGAGTAAAGCAGTGAATTTGCAATATTAACTAACTGAATTATATAGTTAATGGAATGGTTTTTTTACTGTTAGTTCGGATGGTATGAACCCATTACAAAGAAGGGGGAATTAAAACGACAAAGCCTTCAGCAAACTAAAAACTAAGGTATCGTTATTAGATATGCAATTTTCTAAAATTGCGAGGATTTAGTAAATGTGGCTTTGACAAACACTAGGTAACGCAGAACCGACCGAAGGGAGTTCGTTTATTCAGATCGAATTTTAAGATTCCCAATTAAATAATATTGGATGTTTAGATCACCTAAAATTATATTTCAAAAATTTTATTTCTAATAGCAAATATAACCAATGCAGCTGTATTAGAACATTCTGTTTTTGCTAGAATATTAGCTCTATGCCATTTAACAGTATCATAACTAATAGCAATTTTATCGGCAATTTGCTCGTTAGTATAACTTTCGCAAATTAATCTAAGTATTTCTATTTCTCTGTCAGTCAAAATAGAAACGGCAACGTTCTTTGGTTTCTCATTATACTTTGTAATTACTTTTTGAATTAATTCAGCCGAGAACCATGTTCCTCCTTTAGCAATTTCGGTTATTGCATTTTGTAATTCTACAATACCTGCATTTTTAAGAACAAAACCTTTTGCACCTGCTTCTAACATGCTATAATAATACTGTTCTTCGCCAAACGAAGACAATGCCAGAATTTTCACATCAGGTTGTTTAGCAATAGCCTTTTGAGTGGCTTCAATACCGTCCATAACCGGCATTGAGATATCGGTTAATATTATTTGAGGTTTATATATATCGAGCAAATCAATAAGTTCTTT
>Ga0265338_10002391_pt1 | contig 28247 bp, 30 predicted proteins | sample 42126metaG_FD_193579 | JGI IMG/M metagenome (GOLD analysis project Ga0265338, IMG submission 193579) | Rhizosphere microbial communities from Carex aquatilis grown in University of Washington, Seatle, WA, United States - 4-21-26 metaG | ecosystem: Host-associated > Plants > Roots > Rhizosphere...
CTTGAAATGCATGTCGGCCATGTTCTTAGTCATGCCGCAAAGTTTTTTGAAAAGCGCCAGCGTATACATGCGGAAATAGGGATGTGAGCCGCCGATGTGCGTCCGCTTCCAATCGCACTGCGAATTTTCGCCAAAGTAGAGCCGCGAGTTCACCGCGTCGCCGAGTCCGCGGATGCCGAGACGGGGCGGGTAGTAGAGCAAACCCTGTATATCGATAAATAGGCGGTTCATCCGCCCGTAGTTCGCGACCTCTTCGAACTTTCCGCCGTGCGAACCCCATTCGTATTCTTCTAAGCCAAGATTGCCTTCGTCTTTGAAATGTCCCTCGCCGGCTTTCGCCGCTGTACCGGTGATACGCAAATTCTCCCACTTGAGCCCTGAACCGATTTTTGGAGTACTGAACTTACCGCTGCGGCGGTGACCGTGCGAATTCGGATCGCCCTTTGGGATGGCCGCGGTCTCCTTAATTTCAAATTCGATTTTATAGTCCGACGGCGGTGCCGCGGTTTTCTTAAACCAAAACCAGACGGCAAGGGCGACGTGGACGAAGAGCGAGGCGGCCAGCGCCCGTTTCAGAAGCATATCCTAGGTGTACATTAAAAAAACGGAGCCTCCAACATTTGCTGGAGGCTCCAATCTAAAGTCTAAGTGAGTGAATTAAATTTAATTCATTTAGGTCAAGAGTTTCATCGCAACTTGCTGAGCGGCATTGGCTTGTCCGAGCACGGACACACCTGCTTGCATCAGAATGTTGTTGCGAGTCAGCTCAGCAGTTTCCTCGGCGATATCCGTGTCACGGATGCGCGAATTCGCTGCGGAGTAGTTCTCGTGCGCGACTGCCAAGTTCGCAATCGTCGATCCCAACCGGTTCTGCATGGCGCCGAAATTCGCGCGCATTGCGTTTACCGATGTCATCGCCGAGTCGGTCACGGACAAGCTCTGTTGAGCTTGTTCCTTGCTCGCCAGTCCCTCTGCCGTCAATCCGAGAGCTTCTAAAGAAGCATTCGCGGCCGAGGCATTGAAACTGATGCGGTCTTTGAACGGATCGTTATGCGTTCCGACCTGAATGTCGATCACGCCGCCGGTTCCGTTCAACAGATCACGTCCGTTGAACTCAGTGACTTCAGAGACACGCTGGATCTCTGACTTCAACTGCTGATACTCGACATCGAGAAATTTTCTCTCGGTGTCGCCAATCGTGTCTGATGCCGCCTGCACGCCTAACTCGCGCAAACGAATCAACATATTGGACATCTCTTGCAAACCGCCCTCGGCGACTTGCACCAACGAAACGCCGTCTTCGGAGTTTCGTGAGGCCTGCTTGAATCCGCGGATTTGCGCGCGCAAGTTTTCGCTAATCGCGAGACCTGCGGCATCGTCTGCGGCCCGGTTAATACGATAACCGGAACTTAAACGCGCCAACGATCTGTCCATACCCTCGTGGGTAATGTTCAAATTCTTTTGCGCATTCAAGGACGCCACGTTTGTGGAGATCCTGAGTGACATAACTTATCCTCCCTGCATTTTTCCCATCCTCCTTGATGCTTGCCATCCATTGGCTACGGGCACATTCTGCGCCACGGTTAATAATAGTTACTCAGGAAAGAAGTGAATTTTCTCGCAAAGCAATCAGAGGGGAATCCCACCTTGGATTGTTTGGAGGAAAGATCCGTCTTTCCTTCATAGAAACTGATCGGCAAGATTTGCCTACAAAATGAGACATTCATTTTGAAACCAGTCGAAGGTGTGAAAAACTTGCCGTACCCTAGTCGGGTTAGCAAAGCTAAGGTCTGCTCATGCACATGATTTTCGTCTTGGTTTTCGCGGCGGCCGGCGCATTTGCCGACTGTGGCGAACATTTTTCGCCAGGCCTACACAGTGCCTTGCGCACGGCGGAAGCACTGAGTCCCGAGCTCGCTGGAGCTCAGTCGAGCGAGGAACTGTTTTTGCGCTTGCTCGAGCCGAATGCGCCCGGGCCCGATCTGCGCTCCTCCCAACGCGATCATTACAACGTTGAAAACATGACCGATGCGGAACTCGCGCAGTTCTACGACAACGCGATCCGCGGTCTACGGGCGCGCGTCGCACAACTCTGGCGGCAGGAAGAAGTCGAAAAGATCGTCGGCAAGCTTTCCCCGCGCGTGGAAGGCGTGGCGACGCATCTTCTCGACACATTCTTTTCGCCTGTCGGCTTGAATGAAGGCTTGTCCCCAGACGAGGCCGAAGACTATTTCGGCAAAAGGCCCTGGATAACGTTCCCTTGGGCCACAGCCGTTCAGGCGATCGAAGGCTACTCCGGTGAGGCTTATCGCTTTCATTCCGACAAATTGTCGAATGAGGACAATCGCCGGGTCCAGCTTGCTCTTATGACCAGTGGCCGTTTGGGAGATTGTTGCCTGACGGAGCCGGGCTGCACGCGCTGCCCGCACAACCGCGCGAGTCTTCGGCGGTAGGGCGTGTTACCGCGTTAGGTCCGTTCGCGAGCAGCCGATAAAAACCACATTCACTTCGTTTAACGTCTGTTTCGTCAGCGACAGATACATTTTGACATTTGCGGGCGTGACCCGTGACGCGGCCTCTTCGCGATCAAGATCTGTTACCGAAATCATCGCCGTCACGCGCACCGCGCGTTCCGGAGTCATCGCATGCATCCGATTTTGGATCGTGACCACTTTCGCAATTTTATCCAGAGCTTGGTCCACAAGGTCGAGCGTGCCCGTCACCTGAAGCTGCGAGTAGCAGATGTAAAGCGGAACCGAATCTTCCGCGCGGGCGGAAGCGGACAGGGTCGCAGCCAGAAGAAGAATGCCTAGTGAACGCATACCCAGAAAGGCAGCAATATTAAGACCAAGTTACTTTGAATTTAAATAGGGCAGACTGCCACTCTCTTCCAAGAAGCGGGGAGCGGGCGCGGTCGAAAAACACAAAAACGAAAAGCGGGCGTTAGGGTAACGGAATTCGCCTTCGGGAATCAAAATCCGGTGCCAGAAGTCGCCGCAGTAAATGAAGGCCCGGTTCTTCTTCATCTCGGCGACTTTCCACAACTTCCACGCCTCATCGCCCTGAAAATAACTTTGATAGGGAATCAACGACGTGTCGTTTTTCGAGGCGACTCCATAATTTTCGGCGAAATAGCGAAGCTCAGGGCTCATCGCGCTCGAAGTGTAGTGATCGTCGAAGGTGTAAAAGCCAGTACCGCCGCCGCCGTCATGGAGCCACAAATTGAAGACGACCGGCAGGTGTCCGCCACGGTCCACGACATGATCGGTGTGAGGGAAGTGGCTTGAGCGCGACTTGCGCGACTCGATTTTCATGTCTGAGTAAAATAGATTCGTCCCATAATTCGCCGCCGGTGTCTCCACGCCTTGCAGTCGCGCGATACACTGGTTGAACTCTTCGGGAAATTCTGCGGACGGCAGGATTTGCCGCCAGTCGTGCGCGGGACCGACATCCACAACCATTTTATTGCGGTGATGATTGGCGAATTGGCCGCGTTCACGGAGAGAGCCGCGGAACTCATCAACGTTCACTAAGAAATCGTCGATCACGAGGATCGGACCATCCCAGTGGGTGCGAAAATCGGGATTAATCCGCGGCGTGAGCATCCAACTCCTCGACCAGATTGTCCCAAATCACTTTTTCGTAAATAATGTAGCTCAAGGTCAGGCGCCTTTCTGCCGTAAACGCCGCATGCCACACCACGCGGTCAGGTTCGGTCTTTTTACCGAAGTAACCGACTTTGCAGTGCCAGCCTTTCGGGTCATCGACGTGCACGAGATTTTTCATTTGTGGCGAAACGCTGGTAGCGCCTGTGGAGTCGACATGCCGCCAGTAGCCGAGGCCCTTTTCCGAATGCGTGAAGATCACGTTGTATCCGGGCGCATCCCAGTTGGTGTGCCACTGAATGTAGCCGCCCGCCGGATAAAACATTTTGAGCGCGCACACTTTCGCGCCGAGAATGTTTTGCAGTTCGGAATCCAATTGATCCGACATCTCGCGCGCCTCTTTAATAAACGCCGAATCGAATTGGCCGACGTGTTTTTGCAAAATGGCCCAGTTCAGGTTGATGCCGACGAAATCGCCGGGCAGGCCGTCATGCTGTTCGTGATTCATCGACTGCAAAAATTCCGGCGAGGCCGATCTCTCGCCTGAGCGCAGCTTTTCCCTTTGCGGTTCAAGAATTTTTTGAATCGCAGACTGCACATGCGGTTGAAACACCCAAGCGCGGTAGCGCTCCATCGGTCCCGAGAACTCTTCACTAATTCGCGAAATGATTTTCAAAAGGTACCTAGTCGCTTTCCCGGACATGGTGCGTCCGAAAAAGTCAGTAGGTACCCTATTTTTGTCGGCATATCACTTGCTAATTAAGACTCAAATACGACTCGCCGAGATCAAAATGACACCGGTCGAGCTTTGCTAAAAGGGGGCATCATGGATAAAAAGCATGTTTTGGCCGCACTCGCGCTCTGTTTGGGCGCAACTGGTCAAGCGTTTGCTGACAGCAAGGATTTAGATATCCGCACGCTGAAACTTCTCGAAGAAGAGGGCATCTCGCCGGCTGAATTCAAAGCCAGTTTTCACGTGAAAGAGGGCAAGGGTAACTACTCGAATTTCAGCATTTCCGATGGAAATTATTCCAATTTCAGCATTTCGGATGCGAACTACTCGAACTTCTCGATTTCTGACGGTAACTACTCAAACTTCAGCATCTCGGATTCGAACTACTCGAATTTCAGCATCTCGGGTTCGTCTGTGATTGAGAAAGACGACGCTGTTCGTAACGTTCCGTCGCCGGATCTGTCAGATTCTGAAATTCGCTAATCTCAAGCGGTAGCGAAACACCACCGCGGAGTCAAAAGAGGACTGGAGAGTCTAAACATGAACACAAAGCGTGATTACACTCAGATCGAATTCTCCGACGACTCCGTGATGGTTTACCAGCCCCGGTTCACAAACCCGGAGCGCACGAAAGTAAAAGCCTTGATCGCCTTGCCCAATGGGCAGTTCAAGGAGATCGAAAAGGACTGCGCCGACCGCTCATCAATTATCGTCCGCGATATCTTCCTGCAATACAATGAGGCCGAAATTGTGGAATTCACGGCCCGCGAGCAGGCCATGGTCGCCAAAAAGGGCGCGGCCGACGCGCGGGCGATGGAACGCCAAATGCGCGAACAGCAACAGGCCATTGTCTTTCAGGCGAAGGTGAACGCCTTGGAATTGCCGGAAGTTAAAAATTTTCCGGACAAAAATATCGCGCGCCGAATCCGCAAAGCCAAGAATCCGATCGAAGTGGCCGCGCTCGTGGCTTTGGTTTTCCAACAGAGCTATCAGAATGAATCGCAAGCGCACGCTGATCTGTAGCCTCGCCGTCCTTCATCTCGCGCTGATGGGGTTCTCCATGACAAACCCCAAAGTGGATTCGCACAATCCGTTTTGGCGCACGGTCAATTGGTACGGCAAACTCACAGGCGCGTCGGCGACCTATTCGTTTTTCTCACCCGATATCCCGCGCGAATTGGTATTTCATTTTACCGTGTATGAGCCCGGCCAGGTTCCGTTCGAGACCACGATTCAGAAAACGGCCAACAACGAGGTCAACGCACGTCTGGGGAATATCCTGCGCATGATTCCCAAAAGCTACGAGCACCGCGAAATCGTGCGTTCGATGGCGGCGTCTTTGAGCGCTTCGATGTTTCGCTCATATCCTGACGCTCAGAAGATCGGAATCCGCACCGATTTGTTCTTGTTGCCCTCCATGGCCGATTTTAGAAGAGGTGACCGCGCCTCGCTGATGCCTGTGTACTCGGCCGTCTTCGCGAAGGATAGCGGAACATGAGCGCTTCACTCGAGAAATTCTTTTTTAAACCGTCGACCGGCGAAGCACTTTCGGTTTTGCGGATAGCGATCGGTCTCGGGATGCTGTTGAAAGGCTTGTTCTTATTCCCGCATATGATGGATCTCTATGGCCCGTATGGATATTTGCAAGCGCCGCTTATGGTAGCGATCGGCGGCGAGAATATTTCGAGCTGGTCTCTGGAACATGGAATTTCGACGGCGGCTTATTCGTCGGCGCTGCATGTATTCTTTGTGGTGCACTTGCTGGCGGCGTTTTGTTTTATGATTGGTTTCAGAACGCGCGTGGCGAATATCGTGCTGTGGACGACGCAGGCATTGTTCTTTCAAATGGCCTGGGTTTCGGCGTATGGCATTGATGCGTATTCGCAAAATATTAGCTTTTTATTGATGTTCCTGCCGGTGGGACGATTCTTTTCCGTGGATGCTTGGTTGAAGCCGCAAGATACGTCGCCTTCCGAGTGGTGCACGTTCGGTCTGCGCTTTATCCAGATTTATGTCTTGATGACTTATGTAGACGCCGGCGTTTCCAAAGGTCTGGGCCACGACTGGTGGAATGGCAATGCGATTTGGGAAGTGTTGCACTTTCCTGAGTTCAATCGCATGAACTTTTTTTGGATGGCGAGTTATCCGATTGTGCCTAAGCTTCTCGGCTGGGGGACTTTAGTTCTGGAAACGTTTTATATTGTGGGCGTTTGGATTCCACGCTTAGGCCGTTGGTGGGTGCTCGGAATTATCGGCATGCATTTGACCATTGCGTTCTTGATGGGATTGACTTTGTTTGGGCTGACGCTGGCCATGGTGAACGCGGCTTTGTTTTTGGGCGTTGACAGATTTCCGCGCCACCGAAATCGTAGGCCTCGAAGACGTGAGCTTCAATCCACCACTAAGCCGCTCTTTGAGAATTTCAACGCACGGTTGCGCCGGGCGCCCGGAACTAAGCCTGCTCGAAGCGAGGGATTTTTCTGTGACGGATTTTTAAGCGAGTATTCCACTTTCAAGACAATCTCGACGGTGGGATTCGCGCCCGGCAGAAAGTACATCGCGTGGATGTCGCTCCAATTTATATTCTGCTTAAGCAGAAATCTTCGCTCGATATGGTTTTAAGGCTCGTAATAGACATCGGCCCCAGCGTCGCAAACTTTTGGGAAGAGGTAAAGAGGCAAAAAAAAGGGATACCTTTCGGTATCCCTTTATCGCAGGAAACATAAAAACGAGTTCATTAAGACCCGAGTTGGTCGGGGCTGGATCGGCCATCCGTAGCCGATCCATGTGAGCTAGAAGCCATTGAACCAGGCGTTCGAGGACAGAGACTAGTGCATGACTAGTTCATTATCCGCGGAACGTCTTCTCCAAAAGGCCAAGGGCAGTTTGCGAAGTTTGGTTCGCTTGTGCCAAGACGCTTGTACCCGCATTCAACAAAATGTTGTTACGAGTGAGTTCGGCAGTTTCCTCAGCAACATCCACATCGCGGATACGGCTGTTGGCGGCTGCCATGTTCTCGACGCTAACCGCGAGGTTAGAAATCGTCGATTGCAAACGGTTTTGGATTGCACCGAAGTCGGCGCGCATTGCAGACACTGAGACAATCGCTTGGTCGATCGCGGTCAGCGAGTTTTGTGCGCTCGCCTTATCCGCGACTGACGTCAAGTTAATGCCCAGAGCGGCCGCATTCGCGTCGGCTTTGGAGGCATCGAAAGACAATCGGTCAATATTCGGATCGTTTCTTGTTCCGACTTGGAAGTCGAGAATCGATCCGGTTCCAGACAGCAACTGAGTTCCGTTGAACTCGGTTCCGTCGGCGATACGATCCGTCTCAGAGATGAGCTGATCATATTCCACGTTCAGGAACTGACGCTCAACCGGTCCGATCGTATCAGAAGCGGCTTGAACTGAGAGTTCCCGTAAGCGGATCAAGATCGATGAAATCTCATTCAAGCTGCCCTCTGCAACTTGCACGAGCGAGACACCGTCTTGCGCGTTACGTGAGGCTTGTTTCAAACCTCTGATTTGTGCTTTTAAGTTCTCGCTAATCGCGAGACCTGCAGCGTCGTCTCCCGCTCGGTTGATTCGGAATCCAGAGCTTAAGCGCTCCAAACTCTTATCGAGACCAAGCTTTGTACCCATCAAGTTCCTCTGGGCGTTGAGAGAAGCTGTGTTGGTATTAATCCGCAGCCCCATTTTACTTCCTCCTTGAAGTATTCACGGCATCATCCTTGATGCTTATCTTTCTCTTCGGTGTCTCATTTTGAGGCTTGATGGGTTTTTCTCATTTTGAGATAAAACTGGCCCTAGGGTCTGCGTATTTGTCCGCCGTAGAACTGTTTGACGGCCGTTAGTCCTGTGCGAAACGTGGCCAAAGTCTGATCATTGAACTCCAATGAGTCTACGCCTCTGCTGGTTTCACGTTTGCTCTATATAAGTGCATCAGGGGGAACCGACCATGACCAAACTTATCCTGTGCACGATGCTGCTTCTAGGCCTACAATCGGTGAGCGCTGAAGAGGTTCCGCCTCCTGCCGATGCGACGACCGCTTCTGTGGAAGACGTGCAACTGCCGAAGTCATTCTTCGAAACCCGCACATTTGATGAGATTCAGCAGGAAGTGAAGGCCGATGCCTCTTTTATCACGGATGGATCCGCCGACATGAGTTCTACGGTTGGCGGTTAGCCGCCCTTCGCGGCGTTCAAGTTTGAAGCGCTCCACTCCGATTATATATATGTGAAGCGAATCGTTATATTAGCCACGATCTTGATCCTGTCGGTTTTGGCGTTTCAAAACTGCGGCGGAATGAAAGCGATGTCTTTTGAGCCTTTCAACGCCAATTTGTCGAGCGCCAATGGTTCTTCTGGAGCCGGGTCGCATGGCGCTGTTCCCTCGGCCCTCACCCAGTCCTTGCAGACATTGTTGACCGAAGTTCAGGGCATTAATACGGCCGGTCTTTCGGCTGCAGACCAACAGCTGCAGAGCATGGCTGTTCAACAACTCACCAACGTTTTGAATGCATTGTCAGCGCAGAATCCTTCGGCAGCTTCACTCGAAACGGCGCTTCAGGCACTCCAGTCCTTGCTCCAACAAGTGCAAGCCTTTAATGCGACGGGCGACCCCGCGATCGTCCAGCAATTGCAGCAGCAATTGGTCCAGCAGTTAGGCAATGCGATCATCCAGTTACAACTTGCTCTACAAACCTTGAGCGGCGGAACACCCACGGCGGTGGCTCCTGCTGCTGTTTGCCAAGGAACCTTTCTGGAGTCGGTTAACAATAACCAGCCGGAGCCAATTCAATCCGTCGAGCAAGCGGACGGATCCTACCTTGTGGGAACTGCGCCTTACTTTTTTGCCATGACGTGCGCGAATGGCGTGGTCACTGTTCCAACCCTGATTACCGCCGGGCTCAATAATTTGGGTTGCACTGGCACATATTCAGTTTCCGGCGGCAAGACGATTATTACCGGTACCTGCGTTTGGGTTCCCACTTTAGGCGGCGGGCCAATGCCGTGGTCTTTAATTCAGCAATAACGCTCGCGGAGATTACTTTCGTCTAGCGTAAGTCAGAAATGAAAACGGCACCGGTTCTTGCCGGTCTCGTTGCTCCACGAGTTCGAATTTGTTTTGGTCGACCTTAGGATACTTAATATCTCCGTCGAATTCCTTATGAATGCGGGTCAAGTAAATCACATCCACGATATCCATCGTGTCCTTGAAGATCTCACCACCGCCGATAATAAAAATCTCGTCGCCATATTTGGAAACCTGGCCCTTGCAATACTCAATAGCGGCGGCAATGGTCGGCACTACGACTGTGGCTGCCCCTTCCGCCTTATAGTCCTTCTGGCGGGTCACTATGACGCTTAAACGGTTCGGCAGCGGATGTCCCACCGACTCCCACGTCTTGCGGCCCATGATCAGCGCCTTGCCCTTGGTCTTGTCGCGGAAGAACTTCATATCTTCCGGAATATCCCAGGGCAGGTCGTTGTTCACGCCGATCACATCGTTCTGCGAGACGGCCACGATGTGAGAGAGGCTCATATCGCCACCTCGGCCTTGATTCCGGGATGCGATTCGTAGCCCACGAGCTCGAAATCCTCAAAGCGGAAGCCAAAGATGTCGCGAACGGCGGGATTGATCTTCATGGTCGGCAAGCGCTTCGGCTCGCGCGTGAGGAGCAGTTTCGCCTGATCGATGTGATTGCGGTAAAGATGCGCGTCGCCGAGTGTGTGCACAAATTCGCCGGCTTCATAGCCGCAAACTTGCGCCATCATTTGCGTGAGCAGGGCATAGCTCGCGATATTAAACGGCACGCCAAGGAAAATGTCGGCGCTGCGCTGATAGAGCTGGCAAGAGAGTTTTCCTTTAGCGACGTAGAATTGGAAAAACGCATGACAGGGAGGAAGAGCCATCTGATCGACTTCGCCCGGGTTAAACGCGACCACCAGGTGACGGCGGGAATCGGGATTAGTCTTCAGCGACTGCACGACGTTGCGAATTTGATCGAGCTCAGAACCGTCGGGGCGTTTCCAGTGGCGCCATTGCGCCCCGTAGACGCGGCCGAGGTTTCCGTTTTCGTCGGCCCACTCATTCCAGATCGAAACTTTGTTGTCGGTGAGATACTTGATGTTTGTATCGCCGTTTAAGAACCAAAGTAGTTCGTAGATAATCGATTTCAAGTGGGTCTTCTTCGTCGTGACCATCGGGAACCCATTGGCCAAGTCGAAGCGCATTTGGTAGCCGAAAACTGAGAGAGTGCCAGTGCCTGTACGGTCTTCTTTGTCCGCTCCGGTCTCGAGGACGTGACGGACCAAGTCTTGATACTGTTTCATCCAGCCTCCTTGTTGGAAAGAACAATATCGCGATTTCGGATGAGTTCAAAGGCTAGGCGGCGACTTTGTCCGCCGCAGCAGCGGCCGTATCGGTGGAATCCAATAGTTTGAGGATGAAGGAGAAATTATCGGCGTGAAGCGGTTTTTCAAAGCATTCCGTGGCGCCCGCCGCTTTAAGCTCGCCCCGCGCATCGCGCGCTGATGGAAAATTAGACACGGTAAAGATAAGGCCCTGGGGTCCTAAAAAATGGCGTAGGTCGCGCACGAATTCGAGGCTTTCGCGCTGGCCGGGCACCACATCGACCACCACGCCGGCGATATGCTTTTCGGCGGCCACGGCATCGCCGCCCGACCTATAGTCGGGGAACGCTTCGACGCGGAAGCCGAGCAGACGGAATTTTTCGTGTAGGGTACGGCGGTAGTTCATTTGGCGGTCGATGACCACCACCAAGCCGCGGTCCTGGCGCGCACGTTCCTGCCAGGGGTTTTGCTTTGGGCGCGGAAAACTTAAGCAAAAGGCCGTGCCCTCTTTTTCGCTGGAGGTGAACGACAGATCGCCGCCATGCACTTGCATGATGGCTTTACTGACGGCAAGTCCGAGGCCTGTCCCTTCGCCTTCACCTTTGGTGGTGAAGAACGGGCTCATAATCTGATCTTGAACATTTTTAGCGATGGCTGGGCCATTATTCCAGATCTTGATCTGTTGCCAGCGGCCGAACTCCTCAAAGGAAATGCGGATTGTTTTAGGGCCATCGTTGGCCTGCATGGCATGAATCGCATTGCTCAAAATATTGAGGATGATTTGCTCGACCTGTACGGCATCGCATTTAATCGGCATGGGATGCTCAAAGTCGAATTCCACTTTGACATCGTGGTCGTTGATTTGTGTTTTGATAAAATCGACGGCGTTGAGCGACACTTCCGCCAGATCGACGATAAACAGGCGCAACTTCTGGCTGCGCGACATGCGGTTCATTTTATTAATGATACGGGCCATGCGCTGACAGGCCTTGATGATCTCGAGCACTTGCATGCGCATTTCGTCACGGGGAATTTCCGGACTATCGAGCAACAACTCGATGTTCTCTGCAAAGCCTTGCGCGACCATCAGCGGATTGTTGATTTCATGCGCGACATTCGCCGCAAGACGGCCCATCTCCGCCAAGCGGGTCAAATGCATGAATTCCTGCACATGGGGCGGGATCTCGTCATGTAGAATCGAAATTTTAGGACGCTTGACCTTGGACTTCTTCACCACCGTCACCTGATGTCCCTTCGAGCTTGCCACGAATCATTTTTAAAAGTTCTTGATGGCGCACGGGCTTGACCAAAACATCTTGGATGCCCATTTGCGCGGCTGCGATAATTTTGTCCTTCTCCGGGAAGCCAGTGACGATGATGAGGGGAATATTGATTCCCTTTTCCTTCATATGTTTGATGACATCGATACCGGTCTTGAGCGGCATTTTAAGGTCGCACAGTACGAGATCGAATTTCTTTCCGGTTTGGAAGATCTGCATCGCGTGGGAACCGCTGGCGGCTAGGGTGACATTGAATCCGGATTGAAAGAGTTTAGTTTGAAGCATGAACCGCATGGACTCATCATCGTCGATCACTAAGATGTGGTACTTCAAGACACTGTTTACTTTATCGGTCATATTCATTTTAGGTCCTCTGGTTACGTTCCGCTGTAGTCGTAATAACTTTTCGGAGTTTGCGCCTGGACCTAAAGCGGGGAAACCCCCGAAATGACTCATAAAGGCACGTGTTCACGCAATTTTACACAGCGCTCTTGTGCCATGGTGAGAATCGCGGTACAGCCTCAGCGGAGGTAGTCTCATTTATGGATGTTCGCGACCCGATACATGGCAATATTCCGCTATCAGATGCAGAAGTCGCGATATTGGATTCCAAGGCTTACCAGCGCTTGCGCGCCATTAAACAACTCGGCTTTTCCGAATTCAGCTTCCCCGGCGCTACACATAACAGATATCTGCACTCAATCGGCGTCTGCCATCTGGCGGGGGTCGCCTTCGATTCGATCTTTGCGGGTTATGAGTTTAGTAAGCCCGATGTCCGCCGGCGTTTCCGTCAAACCGTACGTTTAGCGGCCATGCTCCACGACATCGGCCACGGTCCGCTGTCACACGCGTCGGAAGAAGTGATGCCTCCGTTAAAAGACTTAAACGTGAAGGCCTATTCCCTGCGCAAGGTGAAGCCGTCGCCCGACAGCCAAGCCAATCACGAAGACTACACCATCAAATTCGTAACCGATTCGTCTTTGACCAAAGTGTTGCGCGACAATTTCAGCGATATCGATCCAATGCATATCGCCTGCTTGGTCGATAAAACGCTGCAGTTGACCGACGGCTTTTTCATCGACAACGATTTGGATTTCCGCACGATTTTGAGTCAGATGGTCAGCTCCGAGATGGATGTCGACCGTATGGATTACCTCGAGCGCGATGCGTATTTCTGCGGCACGAATTACGGTAAGGTGGAGTTGGCGTGGTTGCTGAACAACCTGACCTATCATCCTAAAGAAGGCCAGTTGCACTTGGCGCTGAACCGCCGCGCGCTGTACACGTTCGACGACTTCCTGCTGGCGCGCCATCACATGCACTTGATGGTGTACTTCCATCACAAGAGCATCATTTACGAAGAGTTGCTGTACAGATATCTCACCGGACCTGAATGTTCGTTCTTCGTGCCGTCGGATATTGAAAAGTACATTCACTGCACCGACTGGGCGCTCTATCAACACCTCGAGGGCGTGTCGAATCCGTGGGCGCGCCGCTTGATGGACCGCAAGCCGTTCAAGATGTTGTTTGAGTTGCACTCGATCAAGGCCACCGGCCGCCCCGAAGCGATTGTGAAGGTGCTGGAAGGCGAGGGGATCGAAGCGATTCACTCGAGTTCGCAAGCGCGCTTGAGCAAGTATCACGGCGGCTCGGCCGTCGATAAGGGCTTTCAGATTTTCGTCGTCGATAAATACGACTATCTCGCTGACCCGTATCCGATCGAGGAGACGACTGAGATTTTCAAAAAATACGAAGACATCCGTCAGATCGACCGCATTTACGTCGCTCCCGAAAACTTCGACCGCGCCGAAAAAATTCTCATCGACCGGAGAATTTGACCTATGGTCATCGTGTACTTCGATGGCCTCTGCAATGTGTGTAACAAGTTTGTGGACTTTTTGATTCGCCGGGATTCCGCGCGCGTTTTTAAGTTTGCGCCTTTGCAAGGTTCGACCGCGCGGGCTCGGTTACCGGCGGATAAGGTTAACGATTTATCGACGATGGCGTTTCAAGACGGCGATCGGATTTATTTTGAATCGGGCGCGGCCATTCGTGCTTTGGCGGCGCTGGGTGGGGTTTGGTCTTTGATGCGGATATTTTTATTAGTGCCGTCTTTTGTGCGCGACTTTGTCTATCGATGGGTGGCGGACCATCGCTACTTGTTTGCGGGCCGGCGGGATACGTGCAGAGTGCCTTCGGCCGAGGAGCGGACGCAGTTTTTGGAATAGCGCTGGGACCCGCGCCGGCGCGGGTGTTCCAACCTCCTCTCATTCGACTGTCGTCAAATGACGAATTCGGACGCGACATCGCTGTCATTTCGTTACCATGATCAAAATAATCGGTTTTTCGTCATTTCACGACAGTCACCTCCGGGGACGTAAACGCCGCGCTGTTGCGCTGGGCGCCCGGAATAATTAAGTCTTATAGCCCGGCCGCATAGTCGGCCGAGGACTCAGCCGAGCCGCCGCCGAGATGAAATCCGCCGGTCAAACGCAGAACTTGCCCGGTGACCGCGGCGCTCATCGCGCTGCAAAGGTAAGCCGTCGACAACGCAATGTCGTTGGTCTCAACTAACCGAACACCCGGATGCTTCCCCGACAATTCCTCAAACGACTTTTTAATCGAAGGCGTCTTCGGAAACGCCGACAAAATAAAATCCTCAGTCACGCCGACAGTGATCGCATTTACAGTTACATTCTGCGCACGGTATTTCGCGGCCAAGCGGTTCATCGCGCCCGTCAAATCTTCCAAACCATCCGCGCAAGCCGAAGAGCGTAACGGCGCCAATGCCGGATCCTCGATTAAATAAACAATGCGTCCGCGTTGTTTGGCCAAAAAGAACGGAATCCATTTCTCCGCCATGACAAGGCAAGACTCCGCGGCGTCGCGCGCATCGGTGTCGGAATTCCAAGTCAGCGGCGACGCATCGATAAAGCAATCCACGCGGCCCAAAGTGCCGACCACTTGTCCAAGGGCGTCCTGCATTTTCTTTTCGCTATCCAAAGTAAAATTGAAATGCGCCGCTCGCCCATATGACGCGTGGATTTCGCGCGCCTCATTCACACCGTCGATGTAGCGTCCCGCCGGCGCTTCGCTGATCAGCCCGACGCTGGCGCCGAACTCCGTCAAGCCGCGCAAGATGGCTTGGGTTGTGCCGTTGAAGGGGCCTACTATGATCGCATTTTTATCTTGGAGGCGAAGAGAGGAATCTTTCATATGGTTTATTCAGTAAATGTTAATTCCACCCCCCGGTCAATTGACTGCGGGGCCTCCCTGACTTAAGACCTAAGCATGCGCTTTTTAGTTCTTGGACAGGGCGGCCGCGAGCACGCCATCATTCGCGCCCTTAAGTTCTCGCCTTCGGTGACTGAGGTTCATGCCGTTCCTGGCAGCGAGGGTATATCCCAAGAGGCAATCTGCCACCAAGTCGACCTCAGTGATTCTAAAGCCGTTGAACATTTCGTGAAGCGCTACAACTTCGACTGTGTTGTCATCGGCCCGGAAAACTACTTGGTGGCCGGAGTGTCTGACCAGCTGCGCGCCCTTGGCATGAATGTGGTGGGCCCCAGCCAAATCGCCGCCCAACTTGAAGGCAGCAAGATCTTTGCCAAAGACTTTATGGTGAGGGCGGGAGTGCCAACCGCGGCTTCCGATGTTGTGGAAGATGTACCTTCAACATTAAAAGCGGCGCAGAAATATACGCCGCCTTACGTATTGAAAGCCGACGGTCTTGCGGCAGGAAAGGGCGTCTTTGTTTGCGCGACCTTGCCGGAATTAAAAGAGGCCGCCGAGTTTTTATTTGAGAAAAAGGGATTAGGCCAGGCGGGTCGCAAGGCCTTGCTCGAGCAATTCCAACCCGGCTATGAATTGTCTTATTTGATTTTAACGAATGGCGCGGACTCACGCGCGTTGCCGATTGCGCAGGATCACAAACGTTTGAATGACGGCGACCAAGGGCCGAATACGGGCGGCATGGGCGTCGTCGGTCCGATTGAAATTTCACCGGCCCTGCGCGAGCAGATCGAAACGCGCATCGTGCAACCGACTCTGCGCAACCTACAAGGCGGCGGTCTTTTGTATCGCGGCATTTTGTACATCGGTCTGATGATCACCGAGAGCGGTCCGACCGTGATCGAGTACAACGTGCGCTTCGGCGATCCCGAAACGCAAGTCATCATGCCTTTGCTCGATGGCGATTGGGGACAAGTCTTCTTTAATCTCGGCAAAGGCGAATTGCTCCCGCTGCGCTGGAATTCGTTGCACATGGCATGTGTCGTGTTGGCGGCACCGGGATATCCTGAGGCGGTGGAGAAGCATGTGCCGATCGAAGGCGATGTCGATTATCAATCGGCGTCGAGTTACTTTCTACACGCTGGAACAGCGAAGATTGATGGTAAGTGGGTCACGAATGGTGGGCGCATCTTGAATTCGATGGGGATGGGGTCGACGCTTAAAGAGGCTGTTTCTAAGGCGTATTCCCAAGCTAAGAAAGTCTCGTGGCGTGGGCTGCGTATGCGGTCCGATATCGGCGCTAAAATTTTAGCAAAAATTCACTACTAAGGGTCCGCCTGCAATGCAGGCAGAGACGCTCCAATGATTCCGGCATCCGCCGAATCCCCCTGGATTGGGATGATCATGAGGCGTCGCAAGGCGTGATTGTCCAAATACTCCCGTGCCTTACGAAGAATGATTTGTGCCATTTCACCGCGGGTGCCTATCGATCCGCCGATAATGAACACACTTGTACCCGCGACGTCTCGTGTATCTTGGTAGGACCAATCATGCTCTCTGGTAACCGCTCCAAAATAGAGAGCTTCCATTAGCTCGCCTAGATGATTACCCATGTCCTCAATGAAGGGGAGGTACTGAGGAATATTTTGGGAGAGTTCCAGTGCGGAAATTCCAAGCGTGCGTTGAACGTAATTGCCTGACATCCGGTCGGCAAAAGGCGAATTCGGAAGGCCAATCAGCCTCAGGCTCTCGATATGCCCGTCGGTATAAAATCTTTTGACGGGAGGCGCATCCGGACTGTCAGAGATTTCGGCAAAACCTCCGCCAAGTCCTGTGCCTGGTCCAATGTAAGCCACCTTTTCCCCTTTAATTTGCTCTCGAATATAGGGATTCGACGCCGCCTGATAGATTCCGTAATCCCGCTGTCGGGCGCCGTCATTGTCGGCCAGAATTTTCCAGTTTCTCGGACGGGCGCTCCAGTGGGCATTCAACTTGGCAATAAGGCCGCGGGCAAAATCATAACCATCGTATTTGAGGCCCATGCCCGGAAATTCACTCGGTAAGAGCGCACCGTTGTGAAACCGTCCGGGCGCGCCGACGCCGATTTCCGTCGAAACCCAGCTGTCGGGAAACTCGGCTTCGTGTTCCTGAATGAGTTTAGTCACGACGGAGGCGATTCGGTCCATGAATGCCGGCATATCTTCTTCACTGTCGAAACGCCGCCCTTCTGGAAAAGTCGGCGTGACGTCTTGGCGAATCACTCTTGGTTGACCCGAGCTATAGTCGACAATCCCAATTGCCGTCTTGGTACCGCCGACATCGATTCCAATCCTTAAAGAGCTACGCTCGTATTTCGTGAGAGTACGGTAAGAGCATGAAGCGGTCATGGCGCGCGCAGGGAGCGAGGCCCAGAGGCATAACAATAATATCTTGGGTAACCATCTGACCATGAGAGCGAAAATCTGCAAGGTCAGCGCCGCCAATAGCCAATACGCTCGATATAGGATCGAAGGCAAAACAGGCCGCGCATTTTGGCATAGGGCTGTCCAAAACTTGGATAATTATGCGTTAGGTTCCTGCGGCCGTAATCCCTTTTTCTTGATCTTTTCAACGAGAGTTGTGCGGTTAAGCTTTAACAGCAGCGCCGCCTGATTGCGATTCCAACCCGTCTTCTCCAGAGCCCGCATGAGCAACGCGTTTTCAAACGCATCGACGGCGGAATTAAAATCCATTCCATTATCCGGAATATCCATCTTAGTAGGATCCGCCTCGACAGGCATCTTGCGGTACTTCTCCGGGAGATCCATCACATCGACGACGCCCGTGCCCTTGAGAATGGCAATCCGCTCGACCAAGTTTTCAAGCTCGCGGATATTTCCCGGCCAATTGTAATTCGTCAGGAGTGTCAGAGCGTCGGCCGTGAGGCCTTGGAGATTGCGGCCGCGCTGGCGGTTGAAAGACTCCATAAAATGGCTCAGCAACATCGGAATATCCGACTTACGCTCGCGCAGAGCGGGCACGCGGATCGGAATCACATTCAAGCGATAAAAGAGATCTTCGCGGAAGCGGCCTTCTTCAACGGCTAATTCAAGATCAATATTAGTTGCCGCGATCACGCGCACATTGGCGCTGATCGTTTTCGTTCCGCCGACGGGCTCGAATTGCTTTTCTTGAAGTACGCGGAGTAGCTTTACTTGCAAGGAAGGACTCATATCGCCGATTTCGTCTAAGAACAAAGTCCCGTCATCAGCGAGTTCAAAGCGTCCTGTGCGGTTCGCGATCGCGCCGGTGAACGAACCTTTGACATGGCCAAAGAGCTCGCTCTCCAAAAGTTCAGCCGGAATCGCGCCACAGTTGATCGGGATGAAGGGTTCTTGACGGCGTTGCGAATTATAGTGAAGCGCTTTCGCGATCAACTCTTTTCCGGTGCCGCTCTCGCCCATGATCAAAACCGTGCTCTCGCTCTGAGCCACGCGCTCGATCATACTCAAAACGCTCATTATGGGTTCGCTCTGACCGATGATATTTTCAAACTGATATTTATTGGCTAGAGCCACGCGCAGGTGCTGGTTCTCCTGGCTCAACTGACTGCGCTCAAGTGCACGATCGACGAGTGTCATGATTTCGTCGAGGTTACAGGGCTTCGTCACGAAGTGAAACGCGCCTTTGCGAGTCGCATCGACCGCGGTTTCGATAGACGCGTGACCGGTTAATATAATGACCTGAATGTTGGGGTGCATGGAGCGGAGTTTGCTCATTAGCTCAATGCCGTCACCGTCGGGCAAGCGCAGATCCACCAACGCGAGATCTAAGGCTTTGTCCGTTTGGCTTACGGTTTCGGCTTCTTTATATGTGGAGCTGGTGATGACTTGATAACCTTTGCGGTCAAGCGCTCTGAAAAGAGCTGTCCGTAAACTGGCCTCGTCGTCGACGATGAGAATTCTTTTTCCCTGCATTCGGCTCCTTCGCCTTCCTGGCTCCGAAGTTCACTCTATAGGTCTATAGTACGTTCGCGCTTTTGGCGGTGTCAAATTTCACACGTCAGAAAACTGTCTTTCTAGAGGTAAATCCAGCGGGCTAAAGTTCGGGAACGGAAATGATTGCCGTCGTCCCAGATCCAGTCTGGGAAAGAATTTCCAGCGTTCCGTGATGTTCACTGACAATAGTGTAGGCAGTCGTCAATCCCATCCCGCTGTAAATTCCGGGATCCCGAGTGGTGAACAATGGGTTAAAAATTTGCGTCTGATTTTCCGGGCTAATGCCCGTACCATTGTCAGTGACCCGCATTTGGTATTGGCTGGTTACGCGATCGAGGCGAATAGTGATTTTCCCCGGAAATAGCGGATCGGACTTGATCTTTTCGGAAATCGCATCGATCGAATTCTGGAGAATATTGCACAGGGCCTGCGAGAGCGCATTGATATTGCCGCGGATCTGCGCCGGCTCGCCCGACGCGATCGCAATCGCAATCCCCTTGGATTTGCTCTGCAATTCGATAAGTTTAACCGAACGCTCGATCACCGTGCGCAGATCAACGGCCGAGAACTCGCCGATGTCCTGCTTGCGGGCGAAACTCAAAAGATTCTGGACGATGTCCCGGCAGCGAAGAACCGCTTGCTCCATTTCTTTGATCTCGGTGTAGTAAGGTTCATTTTTCTTAAGGTCCATCAAAATAAGCTGAAGAAACGAGAGCATGCCTCCGAGCGGATTGTTCAGTTCGTGCGCGATACTGCTGCCGATTGTACCAAGTTCCGCGAGCTTAGAGGCCTCGAGGATCCGGCGCTCATAGCGGATCTCGTCGGTGATGTCGCGGAGGAGGACCAGCTGGCCGGCTTGATTGTCGATCGTCAGGCCTAAAGTTTCGCCGACGACTTCATAGTGCTCGGTCTCGCGCGCGCCGGTCCGGACGTTGCGGAAAGTGAAGGGGCTGGCCATGTTGACCGGTGGGTGAAAGTCTTCGCCGAAAAAGGTCTTGAAAGCGCTCTTGCCGAGCAGGCTGTGGAAGCTTTGTCTGCTGCAAGCTTGCTGAAAGGCCAGGTTCATTTTCAGGATCTCGAAGAGATTGTTAGTCAGGACGAGAGCATGGGGGATCGAGTCGAAGGTCGCCTGCCACTGGGCCTTGAGCGTTTCGGCTTGTTCGAGCTTGTGGAGACGGGAAAGCGCGAGAGCCAGGGCCTCCGTGAGCTCGATCAAGAAATCCACTTCGCCACTCGAGAATTTTTCACCTTCGGGTTTGCCGAACAAAACTTCGCCGCGAAGCTTTTCACCGGCAAGTGGAATTTCGACACGGAGGATGTTTGAGCCGAGCTTCGTATTCAGCGCGCTCTGATTCTCAAAGCGCACTCGCACCCACTCGATATCGACGGAGCTGCGCAAAGCTTCGTTAAGTGTCTGCTCCATTTGTAAAATGGTCGACGCGCGCTGGATGCCGAGTAGGGCGCTGTGGAAAGTTTCGAGGCGCGTTTTTGTTTCCTCGAGCGTGCGTAAGGATTTTCTTAAAGAGCGATGGCGTTTTTGTACGCGCACTTCGAGCTCACTGCTCAAGCGGCGCAGTTGTTGGCTCTGGTCCTCAAACATTTCGACGAGCTTCGAGCTCTGTTGCTGTTCGCCGACGGTTTCCAACGCGACCTGCAGTTTTTCTTCGAAAGTGGGATCGTTAAGGTCGTCGATGATATCGACCGTGCGGCCGAAGGAGCTCCACTGCACGATCTGTGACGGCGGCACCCCTTCCCCACAGAGAATCCACAGACTCTCGGGAACTTGTGCAAGTAGGTCGCGGCAAAACCCGAGGGTGTCAGTGCCCTGCCCGAAGACCACGATCGACGGACGATGTGCTTTTAAATATTCGCGCGCTTCCGCAAAATTGCCGACGCGGGCCGCGCCGAAATCGCTCTGTGGGATTGCGTTTTGACCGACCATCAGAACGCCGGAGGTCTGTGACATTCCCCAAGTGTACGGGATTTTTAGCGGAGGGAGGCGTCTAGAAAAATCTCACGCATTCCCGCTTGGAAATTCGGCCAGACTTGGTCACGCGGGGTTTCGTCCGCCTCTTCAATACAAATGACCGGGATTTGATTGTCCCACCAGCCGAACTGGCTCAACGAGCCTGGAGTGGGATATCCGATTTCAGGAGAGACTTTGTAGCGGCTCGACTTGGACAAACGTTCGGCATCGCGGGCGGCCGGTTCGCCGGCCGCAACGATCATCGGTTTCCACGAGTGACAGTGGATGATGATTCGCGGCCTTAGCAATTCGATCAACTTCACGACGCCTTTGATTTCAGCCTCAGAGCCCGGAGACGGCCCCGGGTTGTAACGGTCTTTTTCAAACTCGGGCGACCACGATTTTGCAGGATAATTGCGGTTCAAGTCCACGCCCCGACCATTGACGCGGGTATTGTTTTTGAAGCCGTCCACGTTAAGGCAGGGAATCAACACCCAAGGAAGCGTAAATTCCGGCCGTGGTTTTTTCGCGTCTTCGGTCAACATTTCGAGTGTTTTTTGCGCCAGATGCACGCCGAGAGGTTCGTCGCCGTGCACTCCACCCATCAGCAGCAACGGATTTTTTCCCTTCAACTGCGCGAGAGGTGCAGAGGCATAGAGTGCGATCGCGGTTCCAAGATCAGTGTGTGTCCATTCGTGCTCAATGTGCATGGGCCAAAGGGTAACATAGGGCGATTTGCCGCACAACGCGTTAGTGGCGGTAAGCGGCATTGCCAAGCACTGTGAAACCCCGCTAATTTCGGGGGCATGTCGCAACTTTCAGTCATTATTTTGGCCGCCGGAAAAGGGACCCGTATGAATTCACCTTTACCGAAGGTCGTGCACCCGGTCGCAGGCCGGCCAATGATTGAGCGCGTGGTCTCTGCGGCAATTGCCGCCAAGGCGGAAGATGTCCGCGTGATTGTCGGCTTTGGCGAGAACCTGGTGCGCCAAATCGTTGAGCCTTTGGGCGCGCGTTGCTTCAAACAAGAAAAGCAGCAAGGAACCGGCGATGCCGTGCGCTCGGCGCGCGTTGAAGACATGGAAGGCGACGTGCTGATTATGGCCGGCGATCATCCACTGTTGGAGACTGCTGACGTTGAACAATTCCACAAGGAATTTAAAGCTTCTAAAGCCGGCGTGATGGTCGTGACTTGTGAGTTGAAAGATCCAGGCAGCTTTGGCCGCGTGGTCCGCCACAATGGCACGGTGAAGGCAATTGTCGAAGCGAAGGATGCTTCGCACGAAGCTCTAAAGATCCGCGAAGTGAACACGGGCATTTACGTCGTGAAGGCCGAACTGTTGGCGGAGTTACTGCCGCAGATTAAGCCGCAGAATGCGCAGGGCGAATATTACCTGACCGATTTAATTTCGTTAGCTGTCGAAGAAGGCGTTCCCGTGCACGGCTTTGCCGCGAATCCGCGCGTCGCGATGGGCGTCAATACGCAAGCCGAATTGGCGCGCGCGACTCAGCTTGCCTTCAAGCGCAAAGCCATGCGCCTGATGGAGAGCGGCGTGATCATGCTTCAGCCGAAGTCGGCGTATATTGAAGACACCGTCGAAATCGCTCCTGCCGCCGTGATTTATCCGAACGTGCATGTGCGCGGCCGCACGAAGATCGGTGCCTATACGTGCGTCGAAAGCGGCTGTGTAATCATGGACTCCGTGATTGCGGAGAACGTGCATATTAAATCGGGTTGCTACATTGAAGGTTCCAAGGTTGCCGCTTCGGCCGAAATGGGACCGTATGCGCACTTGCGTCCCGGCACCGAAATTGGCGAAGAGTGCAAAGTCGGAAACTTCGTCGAGATGAAGAAAGTCAAATTCGGGAAGGGCGCGAAAGCCAGTCACTTGACGTATCTCGGTGACGCTGAAGTCGGCGAAAACACCAACATCGGTTGTGGCACAATCACCTGCAACTACGGTGCGGACCGCAAGAAGCATTTTACCAAAATCGGCAAAGACGTTTTTGTCGGCAGCGACACGCAGTTTATCGCGCCCATCACCGTTGGCGATGGCGCGTATATCGGTTCGGGGTCGACGATCACGAAAGATATTCCCGCGGGTTCGTTGGCGGTGAGCCGGTCAAAACAAGTCATCAAGGAAAATTATCAGCCGCGAATGTTCGCGAAGTCGGAATCCCCCTCAGACAAAGAGAAGTAAAATGTGTGGTATCGTCGGCTATTACGGACCCAAAGATCCCAAAGATGTGATCATGAGCGGCCTCAAAGCGCTCGAGTACCGCGGCTATGACAGCGCGGGCGTCGCGATTCTCGACGGCGAGCACTTCAAGCGCGTGCGGGCCGAAGGCAAACTCGGAAATCTCGCCGAGAAGTTAGCGGGCGAGAAATTCAGCGGCCACTTGGGCATTGGTCACACGCGCTGGGCGACACATGGAAAACCTAGCGAACGCAATGCGCATCCGCACTCTGTCGGCGGCGTGAGCCTGGTTCACAACGGCATTATTGAAAATTACGTGGAGCTGCGTGAAGAACTGGTGCGCGACGGCGCGGTTCTCGAGAGCGAAACGGATTCGGAGTTGGTCGCGCACTTGATTCAGCGGCAGCTTTTGAAAACGCCGGATTTATTGAAAAGCGTTTTGGCAGTGCTGCCGCGGCTGACGGGCGCATACGCGATTTTGGTCGTTTCTGAAAAACAGCCGGATACTTTCGTGGCTTTTAAAAATGGACCGCCGTTGATTCTGGGCGTGGGCGCCGACGCCATGTATGTGGCCTCGGACGTGCAAGCTCTGGTGGGCTACACGAAGCGCGTGGTGTACCTCGAAGACGGCGAAGTGGTTGAGGTGAAGGGCGCCTCCTACCAGATCGTTTCGCCGGCCGGAAAGCCGATCAGCAAGCCGGTGGTCGAAGTGAATTGGACCGCGGATGTTGCCTCGAAGGGCGGCTTTCCGCATTTCATGCTGAAAGAAATTTTTGAGCAGCCGCGCGCGGTGGCTGCGGCGATCTCGCCGCATATTGATTTGTCTTCGTCCCGCGTGGATCTTCGCGACGTCGGCTTCGACTGGAAATCGGTCTTTGCGGATGTCGAACGCGTTTTTATCGTGGCCTGCGGCAGCTCGTATTACACGGCGCTGGTGGGTGAATACATGATCGAGCGTCTGGCGCGCATACCCGTCGAGTGCGATATTGCCAGTGAGTTTCGCTACCGGTATCCGGTGTTCCCGCCAAAATCTTTGTTAATTTCAATTTCTCAGTCCGGCGAAACCGCCGACACCTTGGCGGCCGTGCGGTTGGCGAAGCAGGCGGGCGTTAAAGTTTTGTCGATCTGCAATGTGCGCAAATCGTCGATCGACCGCGAGGCCGACGGGCATTTGTACATGAACGCGGGCGCGGAAGTCGGCGTGGCTTCGACGAAGGCATTCAGCGCGTCGTTGTCGCTCTTGAATGTGCTATCGCTGGCATTTGCTTCGGCGAAGGGCAAGTTGAAAGCGGCCGAAGAGGCGACGTATGTGCGAGAGCTGCTTGCGGCTCCGGCGCATGTCGAGACGGTTTTGAATTTGGATAAGTTCTTTAAGCAAGCGGCGGCGACTTTGTCTAAGTATAAAGGCTTTTTGTACTTGGGCCGCAATGTGCACTATCCGATTGCATTGGAAGGCGCCTTGAAATTGAAAGAGCTCGCCTACATGCATGCCGAAGGTTACGCCGCCGGCGAGATGAAGCATGGGCCGCTGGCATTGATTGATGAAACGATGGCGGTCGTGACTTTGGCTCCGCATGATGAGTTCTTTGAGAAGTCTCTGTCGAATTTGGAAGAAGCGAAGGCTCGCGGGGGACAGATTATTTCTATCGGCACCGGCGCGAATGCTCGTCTCGAGCAGATTTCCAATAACTATTTGTCTCTGCCAGAGGTCGGATGGTTCACGTTGCCGTTGCTCGAAGTTGTGCCTGTGCAATTGCTCGCGTATCACGTGGCTTCGTCGCTGGGTCATGATGTGGACCAGCCGCGGAATCTTGCTAAATCAGTGACAGTGGAATAGCGGATCCCGGGCGCGTACCCGCGGAGAGGGCGGCGGGATTTCTATTCCGGGCGCCCGGCGTAACTCGGCGTCATTTTCTGCCCGGGCAGAGAGACCGTCATCCTTGGAAAAGTTATTTTTTCGTGTAAAGAGTGAAACGCGTCCCGGGATGCGTGCATCTGTATCAAGGCGTGCGATTCTTTTATTTCCTCTTCCGACTCGCCACAAAATGCATAATTACCGGCTTACCATCGCGAATGAGGTAGAGATCCGAATATTTTCCTGATTTGAACTTGTTGTACATCTCCATTGCGTCTGTTGGCGAATTGATTGCGATGTCGTCAATTTTCGTGATCACGTCCATCGGCTTCAATCCGAGCTTGCTGTAGAAGGAGTTTGGATTGATCGCCACAAAGCGGAATCCATTGACCTCGCCGCCGCTGCTGGGAACCACATTGGGCACCATTCGCGCGGACTGAGTTGCCTTTTCCGCTGACTCGGTGAATGGAATCCTTACCCCATCAATAACAGCGGGAGCCGAATCAGCGAAAGCTACAGTCGATAGTAAAACAAAGATTAAGTATTTCATTCCTCGAGGCTAAACGCTGAGCCAATGAATTGCCAATTAAATCAGTTTAACCGTCCCGCCAGAAAACCGCGGCGCCGCGGGACTTGCTGTGTCAATCCGAAGTTCGGACCAATTTCTATTTTGGGCGCCCGACTAATTCAGGCTTGGAGAAGTACCGGTCAACTCGCTCGCGCGTTCCGCGCTCGGCACAAACGGTCGGCCGAGCCATGCCATCATTGCCGCCTTCGCGCGTTCAAGTTGCATCTCGCGCTTGCGCGCCTTCGCCTCCGAACGCGGACCAGAGTAATCTAGCACCCGCGGAAACGCGGCAAAATTAATATTCGTCGGTTGGAAATAATCGTTGTCCTCAGTGATCGCATTCAACAAAGAGCCAAATGCCGTCTCACGCGGCGGCTTGTTCACCTCAAGGCCACGGATACGTTCCGAAACAAACCGCGCCACTAACAATCCCATGCACGTCGACTCGAAATACCCTTCCACGCCCGTGATCTGCCCCGCGAAGAACAACAAAGGATCTTTCCGCGACGACAAGACATCCGTCAGCTTCTTCGGCGTCTGAATATACAGATTCCGGTGAATGCTGCCCAACTTCAAAAACTCCGCATTTTCCAATCCGGGAATCATGCGAAACACGCGGGACTGTTCGCCGTACGCCATCTTCGTTTGGAAGCCGACCATGTTGTACGCCGTCGCCTCTTTATTATCTTGCCGCAACTGCACGACCGCGTAGGCGCCATGGCCGGTCCACGGATGTTTCAATCCCTTCGGCGACATCGGTCCGAAGCGCGGAGTCTCCACGCCTCGCTCGAGAATCGCTTCGATCGGCATGCAGCCTTCGAAGTACGGCGTGTCCTTTTCAAAATCTTTAGCCTCGACTTTGCGGGCGCGCGCGATCTCGTCCATCAATAAATAGTACTGCTCCTTATTCATCGGGCAGTTGTAGTAATCCTTGTTGCCTTTGCCGAAACGATCGGCCTTGTAGGCCACAAACTTGTTAATCGAATCCGCGTCGATGATCGGCGCGATCGCATCGAAAAAGTACATAAACTCGCCGTCGAAATGCTCACGCATCGACTGCGCCAGCCCTGAATCCGTCAGTGGACCCGTGGCAATCACACACGGCCGCGGCACTTGATCCAAAGATGTGATCACATCCCGGCGAACTTCAATATTGGGATGCCCGGAAACTGCGGCGGTCACCGCCGAAGCAAAACGGTCGCGGTCCACGCCCAGCGCCATTCCCGCGGGCACAGCCGCAGAGCGGGCCGAGCGCAGAATCATCGAGCCCAGTTGCTCCGCTTCCCACTTTAGCTGGCCGGGAGCCGAATAGTCGGTTGTGCTGCCAAAGGAATTCGAGCACACCAGCTCGGCCAAGCGGTCGGTTTTATGCGCGGGCGTCGAACGCCCTGAGCGCATTTCGTAAAGCACGACTTTATGGCCCATTTCCGCTAGTTGGAACGCGCACTCCGACCCGGCGAGGCCGCCGCCGACAACGACGATTTGCGGGTTTTGCGAAGCCATGCTAGCAATCTCCTTAAGGGGACAATCTAAAAAATGGGGACCATTCCAAAAAAGCGTAAATCCGCTGATTTAATGACTGCGTCACGAGTCCTACAAACTCTTTTGGCAAATGGCAAGTCGCCCCTCTCAGATCAATTCCTGAGATGGAAAATATGGCGGTTCTGGGACCAAATCGTGGGAAAAACCCTCGGCAACGTCTGCGAACCCGTCGGTTTTGAGCGCGGGCGCCTCTACATATGGGTCAAGAGCAGCGCACGCCTCCAGGAAATCCGTTTTTTTGAAGACACCCTTAAAGAGAAAGTTAACGCCCATGTCGGCCGCGAATGGGCCAAATCCCTGCGCTTCACGCTCGACCGCCACGGCATCCCCAAAGCGGCTGATGTCAGCGAGGAATTCAAAACCTTCTTGAGCGAAAAAGTCGGGGAAAACGAAGTCTAGTGACCTTTTTCTTCGTTGGTCTGAATGGAATCGCGGATCAACGGCTTCAGGAATTTATTCCGGCGCTCTTCGCCCAGCAAATTCGACAAGCGATTGTGCAGCGACGGATCGTTGATCAAAGCGCCCAGCGTCCCTTGTCCGTTGTCTAACTTTTTCATCACGCTCGACATCGGCGCCAGGGTGTTGGTGCGCATGTCGTGGAACGTCTCGCGCCCCTCGGTGAGGAACTTGTTGAGCTCCTCGCTACTGGTCACAAGGTTGTTCATCAAACGCGCGCTGCGGTTTTCGGCGTTGATGTTTTTGAACAAGATGTGGATCTCTTTGATCACGTCGACGATTTCGCCCATCTCCGAGCCTTTGCTGGCGATGAGATCGAGGAAGTCCGGCGTCTTGTCCATCGGCACAACGGCGTTTTCGGCAATCGCCTTCGCCGTCGGCGGGCCGGGTTCAATATAGATGTATTTGTCGCCGAGGGCGCCCTGTGTTTTCACCGATGCCATTGATCCTTCGGTGACGCGGTTTTCGACGGCCTTCTG
>Ga0265338_10002393_pt1 | contig 28232 bp, 27 predicted proteins | sample 42126metaG_FD_193579 | JGI IMG/M metagenome (GOLD analysis project Ga0265338, IMG submission 193579) | Rhizosphere microbial communities from Carex aquatilis grown in University of Washington, Seatle, WA, United States - 4-21-26 metaG | ecosystem: Host-associated > Plants > Roots > Rhizosphere...
CGGTACGATTTCTCGCTGCCCGACACCGTTATGAACGGCGGTCTCAGGCCGCTCAGGAACCCTACTTCCGCATGGGACTTTTGAGTAGCCTTATGCTACTTTTCTGTTCCGCTCAGCCGCACAGGCCTAAACAAGGTGCTGCGGCCGGGCGTCAGCGTCCCTGAACGCTTTGTCGGCCGCATCCGGGACCGGGCACAAAGGCGCCTCTGGAAACGTCTTGTTGCCGCTCTCGATGAGAAACAGCGCGAACGCATTGCGAAGCTGTTCGATGAAGACGCCGAGACCAGCTTCGCCGCCCTGGACGCTCTGAGAACCGTGCCGGCTCGGCGATCCCCCAGCGAATTCCTGCATCATCTTGACAGGCTCGACGCCCATTCGCGCGTTCCATCTGCGTCCATCGTCACCCAAAGATGTTCCGGGGGTAAGCCTCGGCGGCTGGCGCGGGTTGCGCGTGCGGGAAAACCATCCGCGATTGCGGCGCTTCAGGAACCGCAACCGTGGCGGCGCTGTTCCACACGCTGGAGACGGCGGCGCAGGATGACGCGGCCGAACTGGCCGAAGCACTGATCACGGATCTGGTCAAGGATGCCGAAGCCGCCGACAAGAAGGCCCTGCTGAGAAGTCTGCGCGATCTCGACGATGCCGCGCTTCTGCTGCGCGGCAAAGCTTGTCTTCGAAGAAGATGTGCTGCCGCTGGACCAATGGCGCGAAGCTCTGTTCGAGCAATTTCCTCGAGATGGCCTTCTCGTGGCAATGGCTGAGGTCGATACGATTGCCAGGCCGCATGATGCCCGGCCCCACGGGGAACTTCGTACCCGGTGGCGCAGGGCGCGTCGTCTGTTTTTAACTCTCCGGCGCCAGACGCAATCGGCCCAGGGTGGAGAAGCTGATCGAACCGCTACGCAAAGGTGACATCCTGGTCGTGACTCGGCTCGATCGGCTAGCGCGCTCAACCTCTGAACTCCGGCGTATGGCCGAGCATCGAACCGAGAGAAGCGCTGGATTACAGTCACTTGATGAGCCCTGGGCCGACACGACAAGCCCTTCCGGGCGGCTGGCTATGACGATCTTCGCCGGCATCGCTGAGTTCGAACACACCCTCATCATAAGCCGAACAAGCGACGGCAGACTGGCCGCCAAAGCGCGCGGCGTCACCTTCGGACGGCCAAAGAAAATGCGACCAGACCAGCAGGAACTGGCCAGGGAACTTGTCCGACACGGGAAGTCGATTAGCGCCGTTGCCAGGACCTTCAACGTGCATCCCGCGACCATCCACCGCGTCTTGGAGGGGAAGGAGGCCTTATGCCGGTGTTCTGTTCCGCTCAGCCGCATAGGCCCTTTCGGGGTCCTGACGCTCTCCTGGGACACGGATTGCGGGGTCTGTGGCCGAATTTGTACTGCCCGGCGAACTCTTGCCCGGTGGCAATTTCGCCTGTAGCGTTCCAAGTGTGATTACCCTGCCTCAGCGGTCCAGTTGGTGCTGACCGAACCAGAAAGGGGTATCATACCTGGATGCCTCATGCTACAATATCGAACGTCGAAACGGCCGGTGGAAGCGCCCCGGCATCCGGACTTGACAGCCTCGTGGGAGCTGATGCGCTACACCGAAATGCAGATGACCAGTGAACTTCTCGACCGGCCGATGTTCAGTGGCGTGCCGAAGAAGCTCTTCATTTGTTCGACACCACGCAGCGGCAGCTATCTCTTGTGCCGCCTTATGATCAATGCGGGCCTTGGAGTGCCGCATGAATACTTCAACCCGCTTGTCATGCGGGATATTGCCCAGCGGCTAGGCCTTGCAGCGGCCGTCAAGGGCCTAAAATGGCGACGCCGCATGCCAACCGATTATTTGCCATTCCGTAGATCAGCACGCAAGGCCGAGGAAGCGTTTCTTGAGAACTATCTCGCGGCGGTTGTCCCCAGACGTTGCGAACACGGTGTTTTCGCCGCAAAGATTCACCTCGAGCACTACACTAAGGTGCTGGACAATCCCACCGGGCGGGAGTTCCTGACGGGCGGCGTGTTTGTCCATCTTTATCGAGAGCATCTGCTCAGTCAGGCGATCTCGATGAATATCGCACGCGCTACGGGTCGTTGGGGCATTGATAATACCGTTACCACTCCTCCCGTCACGAACCTTGATTTAACTGACACATCTACTCTTGACAGCACTGTTACAGAACTTGCACTGGAGGACATGGAATGGAGACTCTTTCTGACCAGAAATGGTATTTCTGCTATATCTGTCTCTTATGAGCAAGTATGTCAGGATCCTTTTGGTCTCATATACGCCCTTGCCCCCAGACTAGGTGTAGACCCTGGCTCCCTCCGCCGAGGATACAGTGAATCTCCAGAACCGATCCAATGGAATCCTACGCTTCCCGATAAGGACGAGATTGCCAGCAAATATCTACAGATTATGCAGAAGGTACAAAGCGTGCCTGCCATCAGGCCAGCCCGACCAGTGGATTTTGCAACGGCAAGCGAAGCCGCGGCGGACGCATGAATGAACAAGGCGGTCGGCCACTATTTTCGGTCATTATTCCGACACGAAACCGCGCCTCGCTGCTACCCGTCGCGCTGCAGTCTGTTTTGGACCAGCGATTCGGGGCATTCGAAACGATTGTGGTAGATGATGGTTCGTCTGAGGAACACGCGCTTCGCTATCGCGCCCTGCTAAAATCCGTTCCGAACAAGGTAAGGCAATTGACCCTGGTGCGCACCGAGCGCGGTCATGGGCCAAGTTACGTGCTGAACTTTGGATCGGCTCATGCGCTTGGTGAATATCTATGCTTCCTGGACGACGACGACCAATGGACGGACCCAGAGCATTTGGCGCGCGTTGCCAGGGTGATCGCAGCTTCCCCCTATCAGGTCGACTTGGTTCTGGCGAACCAGAAGGCGTTCCGCGGCGGCGTTCCCATCGAGCGCACCGTGTGGATTGAGGACTTGCAAGACCGACTCAAGAATGCACCAGACGCAACAGGAGCCTACACTGTGACAGCGGCAGAGCTGTTGCTCTGTCAGGCTCACTGCCACTTGAACACGACCATAGTGTTGCGCGATTTCTACATGCAAATCGGTGGTCTCGATGAAGGGATCCGCTATGAGGGTGACCGGGACTTCTTTCTGCGCGCAATCGACCGGGCCCGGCTGATCAGGTTCCTGCCGAACACCGTCTCGCGCCACAACATCCCTGATCCGGCCGCAGGGACAAGTGAGTCCACTGCGGAATCAGCGCTGTCGAAGCGATTGTCCCAGCTGCGAGTGCTGGACAAGGCAGTACTATTCACCACCCGGCCGGAACTGCGCAGCTATGCGATGCGTCATCGCTTGTACACCCTGGAGCACATTGCGACCGAAGCCTTGCGGGCAGGGCGGGCCGACTGCGCAGCCTACTACGGCCGCGAGGCGCGGATGGCGAAGCTTGCGCTCGGCTGGTCGGGCATTCTCCGGCAGCTTGGCCTACGCCGGTATTTCGATAGCGTTCCAGCCAGAGATACGAGAGAGCGCGCAGACGCGCAGCGGCCTGGCGGGCATCAGCAACGTGGCGACTGCTGACAGCGGCTGTCCGTGGCAGCATGAGTTTCCGAGATCATCATGTTCATACGCAGCCACTTGGCCTGAGGCCTCCGCGCACAGATGCAGATAATTTCAATTGCAGGGCGCTGCGGGTAATTACCTCCTCCGCGGCCATGGGGAGCAGACTGCGTCGAACAGCGCCTCGTTGGAACCCCGTGGCAGCGGCTGCGCGTCGGCGCGAATGAGGGCCCTGGCAAGCTCCTTCATGCAGTCTCTCCAGCAACCATCCCTGAGACGACACTCCGAGCGCTGCGTCGCTTACTCTGTCTGCGTAGCAGAGGTAGCCGTTATCGAGAGCGGTTCAAGATCGGCTCCTGAGTCGGTGGCAGGATGTTTTTTATAGGCCCATGTAACGCCGTGAGTCTTCTGCTGCACCGTGGGTGTCAGTTCGAAACCCAGTTCCTGCAGTCTCCGGCTGCACCTCGTATATCCGTCATGGTGGTCCTCATGTTCATGCCATGTCAGGACGATGGCCCGTACGTCCAGTTGACCAAAGCGCGAATCAGCAAGCAATCCATCTTCGCTGTCGTTGACGTCGATGTTCAGAATGTCGATGCGCCGGCCGGCGAGCAAGGTGAACAGGTCGGCAGCCAAAGAGTATAGCGTGACACGTGATAGGAATCCGTTGCGCTTGAGGTTGGTGCGGCACTGAGCGGCACATTCCGGGTTCGGCCCGAAGGCGAGCACTTCCGTGCGCCAGTACGCCGCCAGCCAATAAAGGCAGCTCATGCCCACGTCCGCGCCCAGATCGACGATCAGCTTGACCCGCTCGGGAGGAATGCGTACCGGGGTGTGCAGGCGCCGATGCACAAAAACATCGAGCGCCACTGCGTAATCGTGGTTGCCCTCAGGCCTTGGGCGCAGTTGAAACTCCGGCCCAGGAAACTCCCGTTCGGAGCGCAGGCGCAGCCAGATGCTGCGGTGTTGACCGCGGAAGAGCCAAGCAAGATACGGGAGTACGCTTAACGGGGTCAGCACGCGGGCCAATGCGACCGGCCCGCCGGTCTCCGCCCGCGGCGCTGGTTGCTTCGCCCTGATCGTCGGGACGCTGCCCGGCCGCAGCTTCGCGATCAGCTCCTGGCCGCGCGCGGCGTAGTAATTGTCGAGGAAGCGATTGGCGCCGATGAAATGGAAGAACTTGGCCGTCTCGCGCGCGGCATGCGGCGTGAAGCTAGCATATTCGGGAAAGGGCAGCACGGTCGCGCCCGGGGAATTGCCGATCGCGAAGTTGGAGCCGCATTGCTCGGTGCCCCATTCGCGCCAGCGCGTGGCGCCGACCAGCTTCTCCATCTCTTGGTGGAACCGCGTGATCGCGGCGCGGGAGAATCCGCCGCGAGAGAAGCCGGCGAAGCCGGATGAGCCGCGCACATAGTGTAGGCCCGGATCGGGATAGCGGGCGAACATGCGTTCGGTGACGATGCCGATATAGTCGCTGGGTGTCGCCTCGGCTTCCTCGGCCACCTGGGACAGTGACATGAGATCGAAGCCGTCGGACATGGTGAACGGAGTGTTGGTCTCGACGCAGCGTATGACTTCGTCAATGCCACCGATGGTCAACGTGTCGGCATCGAGCTGGATGGTATATTCATGATCAGAGCGGTCGAGTACGTAGAGCAAGCGCTCCCAGGTGCCACCGTGCTGGCAGACACCGGTTTCGATGTCCTCCAGGATGACGAATTCGATTCCCGGAACATGATGACTAAGGGTGTCACGCAGCGGCTGGGGCATGTCGCGGTCGACAATCGCCGCGACCTTGCCGCGCCCGAGCTTCGCATAGAACGACTTCAGGCCGAGTAAGTACATCGCCACGTCGTTGTTGGCGACCATGCTGGCAATGCACCAGGGTGCCGACTCCAGTCGCAGCGGCGGCGTGTCCAGGATGCCGCTGATGGCACGATTCAGCTTGCGGGTCCGGCGTGCTTTGTTGAAGCGGTAGAACATGTTCGGGCGGATACACCATGGCGGTCGGGTGGGCAATGGAAAGCTAGCCCATTTTATTCACCGCGTGTAGCATCGCCATTACGTTGTATACTGGCAGCGTGCAGAGCGGCGTACCGCCGCTGCTGGCTGGACCGCGTTTCAGACCCTATCAGGCGTTGGGGTTGATCGGAGCGGTTTGTCAGTAGAATCTGTGGCCGGTAGCCGGCTCGGGTAGTTTCCCAAGTGCATGATACAGCGCAGTTCCAGTGACGTGGAAGGTCCGAGATCCACAGGATTTTCTGATGGTGACGTTGGCCTTGTTGTTCAGTCCCTCGACGACCCCGCTGGAGAGCTGCTTTTTGGCTCGGAAATAATTGCGAATGAGCTCCGCAGGTGGTATCGCAGCCATCGACGACGAAGGTGGTCCGCTCACTCCAACAGCGCGTTGGAAGACCAGCAGCGTTCGTTTGATTCGACGTGCCGAAGGTTTTACCGGTTCCTCAAGGATGGTACGCACGGCAAGTGACGAGCGGTGGACATGTGAACAACGCAAGTGCGTTGCCCACATGCCCCCCGCCCCGACAACAGACACAAAAGCCTTCAAAGAGGGATATTGAAGCAAGGGATCGCAAGCCTCCCACCAAGGATCGGCCGCATGGGGGGCGGAAACCTCGTCAAACCACCCACAGATACAGCCGATGAGGCTTTTTATTAGCGACGCATACCATCGCCGCATACCGTCACGAATCAATCTTCATAAAACGTCCGATTCGGAGAACAAGCGGTTCTGATCGGCGTCAGGCCAGCAATCTTGCAAGCTCTGCCATCCCATCCGCGATCCGTTGGTAACAGCGCTGGAAATCCTCCGGACCACCGTCCACCGGATCGGCGATCTCGCCGGGCTGGCCCAGTTCGTCTAGCCGGACCACCGGCACGGTCAGGTCCGGATACCGGTCGAACAGCGCACCCCGGTTGGTCTCATCGAATACCACCAGCAGCGAGGTCGCCTCGGCCGCCTCGCGCGTCAGCCATGCCGACCGGTGGCCGGCGAGATCGATCCCGACTGCCGCCGCGGCCTGCAAGCCGAATGCCGGTGTCGGCCGGCCTGGCTGCGGCATCATGCCCGCCGACCCAACCGAGACCGCGTCATTATCGCCAAGCCGGATGCGCAGCAGCGCCGCGGCGAAGGGGCTGCGGCAGATATTGCCCTGGCACACGAACAGTATGCGCGGCCTGCCGCGGCTATCGCGCACCGCTCGCGCCACCAAACCCCGGGCTCGCTGCCGTTGCCGTGCGACCGCTCCCGGCAGGGTCCGGGCCAGGCGCTGCCACACCCCCACGCCGGCCTCCCACAGCTCGGCCAGCCCGGGGCGCGGATCGTCACGCACCAGCACGTCGTGCACTTCCCGCCCGGTCAGCACCCGCAACAGTTCCACGCCGCGTCCCGCCATGAACCAAGCCGTGCGGATCGGTCCTAGCCGGAGCCCCGCGGCCTCGGCTCGTGAGGCGTACAGGTCGGGCATCAGGTTGCGGCCATACACGCCGGTGCGGTACTCCACCGCCGGCGTTTCCTCGCCCGCCGTCAACAGCCGGTACCAGCGATAGGGAAAATCCACCCCCAGTGCGAGCGGCAGCGGCATTGAACCCCAGGGGCGGGCATTCACCTCCAGCAGGATCCAAGCGCCGCTGTCGTTGCGTTTGAATTCGAACATCGCCACCCCGGTGTACGGCACGGCGGCAACGATCGCCTCGCACGCCCGGGTCAGCTCCGGTGTCAGCGGAGCAGAAATGCGGTAGAAGCTCGCACCGGCCAGTTCGCGCACGCGATGATGTTCGAAGGCCTGTAGCACGCGCCCCTTGCTGGCCAGCACCGATACGCCGATGCCCCATCCGGGGAAGAATTGTTCCAGCAGGGTTTCCTCGGGGTCGGCCTCGCGCAGAGCCTTTGCCATTGCGTCCGCATCCCGCACCACCCGCGCCTTGCCGCGCGAGCCGAGCGTCTCCAGCGCGTAGGAGCGGCGGGGCTTGACCATCACCGGTGCGCCGAACTCGGCCAGCACGGCGGCAGCCGTGTCGTCCGGCCGGACCAGCCGCCCGGTGGCTACCGGCACGCCGACCTGCCGAGCCAACTCGCGCGTCGCGTGCTTGTCGAACAGCACGGCTATTTCGTGGTCGTCCGGGATGGCCAGACGTGCCAGCGGTTCGAGCTGCGCGCGATGGCGCTGCAACGGCAGCATCGTGGTCTCATTGCATGGGATGACCAGGTCGAAACGTTCGGCGCGCAGTAGCGCTTCCATCACGCGCAACCACTCGGCGCCATCGCCCATCCAGGGCGGCAGATCGTGGACGGCAGCGATGTAGCGCGAGCGCAGGGTGGGCGAGCGGAAATTGGCCGGCGCGGCATGCACGGCGATGCCCTGACGACCCAGGGAGCGAACCGTGGCCAAAAAGCTCCGTGTGTCGTCACCCAGGACCAGGGCCTTGCCCGACGTCACGTGCTTCCCCCGCTCCGCAGCGGCAAGACAGCTCGGCGACATTGCCAGACTGTTGGCAGGGCGATCCAAAAAATCATCACACCTTCGATGCGTTCTGTCCCGGTGCCAGCGCGGCGGCCACCCGTGTTGCAGTATCCGCACGGCCGCCGAGTTCCGCCAGAAAGAATCGCAGGTAGCCATCGATCGTTGCGAGGAAGGCACGCTGATCGATCTCGGTGCGTACATACTGAGTCGCGCCGGGCAATAGCGAGGAGCTGTGGTAAGTCAGCATGAACAGCCGGGTACCGGCGGCAAGTGCCGCGCGGGTCTGGCGGATCAGGTCGGTCAGGCTGTGGCCCTCCGGGCTGAGGCGCAACCGCGCCAGCAGGCCAAGCCGGTTGCAGATACCGATGAGTCGCAGCCGCCGCATGGTGGTGCCGGACAGATAGCGAAATATGCGCGGACCTTGCCTGGCCAGTCGTCCCACGAAATGCACCGAGAGCGGCAGTTCGCAAAGGCCGTCGGCGATCATGAAGGGCACTTCCGGCGCGCCCTGGAAATCCGGCCCGCCATCGGCGGAGAAGTCGGTATGCGGCACGACGCTGAGGTCCACAGTATAGCCGAGTTCGCGCAGGATGGCCGGCGTCGCGGCCCCAATGCCGTAGCGGCCCGCCTTGTATGCGCTCGGCCGGGTGCCGAAACCGGCGGCGATCGCCTCGGTCAGCGCGGTCAATTTCCGCCGTTCGATGGCGGCGGGCAGATTGCCGGGATAGGAATGGCGGACGTCGACCGGGCCCTCGGCTGGAGGATTCACCCAAGGATGCAGATGCGCACCGATCTCGCAGCGTCCTTCCGCCGCGAAGGTCCGCAGAACAGCCACTGCCGACGGCGTGGTGGCGACCGGATAGTCAACGACATAGGTTGGCACCAGTCCGTGCGAATCGAATATGCTCTGCGCGAGAGGTTGCAAGCCGATGTTGGTGACGGCGGTGTTGGCAGGATCGAATGGCGCGGCCCAATCGAATTCCTCTTCCGTATCGATCACGACGACCAGGGTTAGTGGCCAGGACGCCAGCGGGGTCAGTAGCTTCTGCACAGGAGGAGGCGCTACGCTCATGTCCGACTCAGCCATCCCGAAATTGGGCACACATTCAGACTTACATTTCTTGCAATGTCGGCGGGGCTCTCTGCGGGTAGCAGTGGGGCGATGCGCCGGGTGACGTCCGAGCAAGGGCAGGCTATCGACTTTGGCGGAGAGGTCAATGAAGGTTGAGTCTAAGCTGCAACAACGACGTGTCCGCTGGGATGGCCGGTTGCCTGCGGTTGCGCGTGTCCCGGCAAACCTGTCCGGTCTCTGGATCCTGACATGCCTTGCGGCGCAACACCCGGCCGAGTTGGGCCGGGCAGCGGCATTGGAGGTTAGTTTCGGCAACCCGTTCCCAGCACAATCCAGGACGATCGCGGCGTGGTCATGGCCGGCGCGACGGTTTTCAGATAGCGCGGCCAGATCTTCAGAATATGCGTGTCGGCGAGTTTTCCGGCTCTTTGCGCCGTTTCGCGATAGGCGTTGCCCTGTGTCCCTGCCAGAGATGACCGTGTTTCGTGCCCGTGATCGGACGCCTCTGGCCGGGTGGTTCGCCCGTTGCGTTGCCGCAGGGCGGTGTCGTTCATGGCACCTGAGCGGTCGGCACTTGTTGCGGCAGCGACATGCCGGACTCATGCCCCGACGGCGGCGATAAGAATTGCATTCCACCCAAATCCTGCGCACGTATCTGCAATGACCGCCGCTTCCACCCGCATCACGCTGTCGGCCGACCCCGACCTGACTCTGGTCGAAGCGGCGTGGCGGGATTTGGAATCTAACTCTGTGTCATCGCTCTTTCAGAGCTGGACCTGGGTCGGCTGTCTCGCCGGGGAGCGGTTTCCCGCGCCGGTACTGCTGCGGGCGGAACGGGATGGCCGCACGGTCGGCCTGGCCTTGCTCAACCGTACACAGGGCCGGCTCGGCACCGAGCGGTTATGGCTTAACGAAAGCGGCGATCCGGCACTGGATGCCGTCTATGTCGAGCACAACGGCATGGTGCTAGCGCATGATGCCGTCGATCTGCTGCCTGCCTGCCTGCGCGCGATGCTTGCCGCCCCGATCACGCCAGCCAGGCGCGGCGGCGGACCATGGGGCCGACGGCTGCGGTTGGCCGGCGTCAATGCGGCTCATCTGGCGGCGGCACAGCAGATCGGCGCGATCCACCTGCTGAACGAGACGGTCGCGCCATTCGTCGATCTGGCGGCTCTGCCGCTTGGGCCGGAGGCTTATCTCGGCAGCCTCTCGGCGAATACGCGCTACCAGATCCGTCGTTCAAACCGCTGTTTCGCGCGGCTCGGCCCGCTCGTTGTGCGGCAGGCGGAGACCGAGACGGAGGCGCTTGCGTTCCTCGATTCGCTGGCAGCGCTGCACCAGGCGACCTGGAGCAAACGGGGGTCGCGCGGTGCCTTTGCCAATCCGGCTTTCCTGCGCTTCCATCGCGCCCTGATCGCGCGTGCGCTGCCACGCGGAGAACTGGAACTGCTGCGCTTTTCCGCTGGAGGGTATGTGCTTGGCTATCTCTACAACATTCGCCTGCGCGGCGGTGTGTTCACCTACCAGTCTGGCTTTGACTATGCCGGCTGTGCGGTCGCGGTCGGTCCGCACGCCAAGCCAGGTCTGACCTGCCACTATGCTGCAATCGTGCGGGCGCAAGGCGAGGGAGCGGTAACGTATGATTTCCTGGCCGGACGCGATCGCTATAAGAGCAGTCTGGCGCGGGCGGTAACCCGCCTCTACTGGCTTGAGGTGGCCACACGCTATTCGGGGCAAGGCCTCGCACTTTGGCTGCGTGGACTTGGTACGAGGTGATAGCGCTGCCGTACTGCACAATGCCATTGAGCATTGTGCGAACCGCCCGCACCTACTGGCAATAAGCTCGCCAGAGAATTCGTTCAGCGGCGGGCATCGTTCGATGCGCCCGGCTACAACGCCTGATCAAATTATTCATTGCCTCTACTGGCAGTGGTTGTAGAAAAGCAGTTTCAGGATTCCCTGACGAAATTGCCGGCTCTTTACAGCACTACGTCGCGTTGGCAGCATCCTGCTTTCGGTAAGTACCAAGAAGGCAAACCTCAGGATAATGCAGGCCAACGGCACGAAGCGCTCTCTGCGCCGATAACTCGATCATTGTGGCGAGGCGCCACCGCGCCAGCGCGCGACAATCGTCCAGATAGAGGAAGCTCTCCTCGATGAAGCCTTCTGTCATGAAGAGGCGCCGCAACTGCTTCCGCGTATTCATCCGATAAGCCGTGGGAAAGTCGTCCTCTGGGAGCCCCCCCCAAAGGATCCGCTTCGCCATATGGTGCACCGCCATCGGTGTTAAAGCCGCCGCCAACGAGGCTGGGGACCACTTGCTCACCGTATAGATAACGACCCGTCCGCCACTCCGCGTCAGGCGGCCAAGCGCGGCGACGGCGGATTTTGGGTCGCGGATATGCTCCGCGACCATACGGAGGGAGACAAGGTCGAACGTTTGGTCAGGCTCGTACTCCTCAAGAAGGCATTTGGCGCGCTCATGCACCAGCGTATTTTTGTCTATGTTGTCACTGGGATCGAGCCCGACCAGCATGCGAGCGCGGGACGATAGGAGCTTGCCGAGAGGTTCATTACCAGGGAACAGGCCACGTCCGCACCCAACGTCCAGCCAGGTAGTTCCGCTCTCGACGAGGCGAAATAGCGTCGCCTCGTACCACTCGTCCGGGGTGAAATACCCGAAACGTTGTCGCATGCGAGCAGACCAGCCGAGGGAGCTGCTCGCATCAAACTTAAGGCGGCGGATCTCGCGCACGGCTTCCGTCAGATGCGAGCATGCAGATACCGTTGCGTTCAAAGTCTGGTCTCCCAATTGGTTCGCCCAACGAGCGGTCTGCGCAGCCTCGCTTCGATCGCGTCGTCCGGTCTCCCCCCATTTCCCCGATCGGGCGGTCCGAACCACGCAGGTGTCCAGGACTTGTAGCGGCTAATCGTTGCAATTGGCAACAACCGACATTTCCCATGCAGCAGTCGAATGATCCATAAGTGATCTATACGACACGCCGTCTCCGAAGCGCGATCCGTTGCGAGATGGCTCGTCTACAAGGCGTATAAGCCGCCCGCCATCAGGGACCACTCGAAACCTTCGATGCTGCCGGTTCTGCTGATGGCCGAGCGAAACGCAGCGCCGGGCCAGCGCGATATCATGGGGCACATGAACGTTCGGTGTGCGGTAAGCACCTCGCCGCAGGTTGGGCGAAATCCGGACGTCGCGGGGCGGCACCGCCTGATCAGCGCCTGCCCACACGTTCAAGAGAATGCTGCAGGCAGGCGACGAAGCCGACGCTGGCTACGCGTCTGTGCGACATTTGCATCCCGAAATCCGGTCGAACGACAGGACGCTGTAACGAGGTTGCGGCTTCGCCCGTTCTGCTCCAGATCGCGTGCGGGAAGGTGGTGCGGGGTCACAATAAAGATGGCGATTGGGTCGGGGTTCCTGTATATAGTCGTCGCGGCGCCGGTAGCGGCCCACACGGGGTTGGATCGTGTTTGATCTGGTCGGGATTGCTTTTAGCGGCGTGATGATCTTGTTCATCATCTTCCGGGCACTACGACTCGATGGTTCGCGGCCATGGTTCGAGGCGCCGCCACCGCCGGGAACCGCTCCAACACCAGAAGCGCTTCCTGCCCAGCCGGGACGCCGGCCGGCGCGCCCGCTCGGCTCGCGCGGCACTTCCCGCTAGTCCGCACCGCCGCGTCCTCCGGCGGACCAAGGAGACGTAAGGTTGCTCCGCACCCTGTTCATGACTCTGATTTTTGTAAGCTTCCTCGCGGCGGGGTTGGCGGCGCCATTCATTCTCACCCTGGGCTATATCTGGGTGGATACGATCCGGCCGCAGGACATCACCTGGTACGTACTGAACCAAATGCCCGTGGCGATGATCATGGGCGTGGCTGCATTGGCCAGCTATTGCCTGTTGGACCGCCGGTCGCCGCCCCGGCTAACGCTCGGCACAGTGCTTACGGTGCTGACGGGATGCTGGATCACCGCGACTATGTTCTGGGCGGAGGTACCAGCCGCCGGTTGGTCGAAGTGGGACTGGGCCTTTAAGAGCGTGATGTTCTCGGCGTTTATCCCGCTGGTGATCCGCTCCCGCGTGCAGATCGAGGCCTTCGTGCAGGTGTACGTGTTGTCCCTGGCGGCCAACTTCATCCCGTTCGCGGCCAAGGTGCTGACCTCGGGCGGTGGCTATGGCCGCAACCTGGGCCTCATGGGCGGCAACTCCAACCTCTCGGAAGGCGAGCTGCTGTCCACCGTCGTCCTGATGGCGCTACCGCTTGCCCTGCACCTGGGGCGTCACACGCAGCTTCTGCCGCGTACCCGACTGGTAAAGCTCGGCTATACGGGGTTGGCTGGATGTGCCTTGATAACGGCGCTCGGCACGTACGAACGCAGTGCGCTGGTCGGAATGGTGGCGCTAGGCGGATACATGTTGATGCGGTCCAGGAACAAGATGGTGTTCGGACTGTGTCTGGCGGCAGTTACCGTGGCAATAGCCACCTTAATGTCCGCAGGGTGGACCGACCGGATCTCCACAGTGACCGATCCGACATCGTCGGGGATGGAGCGATTGCTGGTATGGATGTGGACCTTCAATTACGCTGTGGCACATCCGTTTGGCGGTGGATTTAATTGCTTCGTCATCGACCGTCTCGATTTTCCGGACGGCCACGTTGTTTTTGGCCGCGCCTTTCAAAGCAGCTATTTCGAGATGTTGGGCGCGCACGGCTGGATCGGTTTGGGTCTGTTTCTTGGCGTGCTCGCATGGACATTCTTTGGCCTGCGCCGATTGGCACGCCGGACCCGCACGATTTCGCATCTGGCTTGGTGTGCCGACCTGTCCGATGCCTTGCAGGCTGGGTTGGTGGTGTTCATGACAGCTGGCTCATTTGTCGACATTGCGTTTCAGCCGGAGATCTGGTATTTCGTTGCAATGGCCGTGAGCCTGCGCGAATACGTGCGACGGGTTGAACAACAAGCAGCACCAGCGGTTGGATGGCGTGCGCGAGCCTTGCCGACGATGACCGGAACAGCGACCTCGGCTGCCACGGGAACGCCATGGCGGCAAAGGCCAGCGTGGAGCAAGCCTGGGCTCTAGGTAACGATCAACATAATCTATACCTGTCCGCCAAAATTCCGCAGCCGACGTGCCTGGATAGGATCCTGTGCGGCGACGACCGAATCTCGTTGGCTACTGCAACCGTGACCGCAAAGTGGCCCGCCAAGAAGCGATATTTAAATGGGTTGCGATAGAGCATGCGGACGACCATACTGCGTCTGGCTCTTATGATCAGGTGCTTGGCTGCCGCACTCGTATTTGGGTCTGCGCTTCCGGCCCGCGCGCAAAATCCGCCTGCCAGTGACGGGTCTTCTGCAGGCATGCCTGCCGGGTCTCACGCCGCCGAGACCAAGTCGTTGGATGGTCAAGATCCCCCTCCGGGGCCACTCATCGTCTCCCAAATCCATAGCGCCCCAGGGGGGCAACCTTCCCACGCCTACACCTACGCCACCGGTCCTCACACGCGCGTGGTCAACGGCCCTGGATGGGACCCGGTGACCCGCCGATACGATCCCGGTCAAACGCTTGACGCATATCAGCTGATCTCGACCGGCACCTGCACCAATTCGCCAGGCGGGACCCCCAGCGGTACTGGATTCTCGATCATGTGATCTCCGACTCGCCCCTGCGCACGTCCGCGCTTGCAGGCGACAACTGCTCGCGCATCGTTGCGCCGACGGGCACCGGCGACGATGCCAAGTCAATGGTCGTCACGAGCGACGGTTGCCATTGGCAATATCAAGCTGACATCATCTATACCTCGAAAAGATCGTTCGCCCGGACGGAAACCTACACAACCGGCGACGGCTGGACCACGCTCATGCTCGAAGGCAGCTATGAAGCGCAACTCTGGAACGATCGAGAGTACATGGCTGGGCGAAACGGCGAGGCTTCACCGATTCGCACGCAGGAGCACGACGACTACAGGAATGAGGGCGGTATCATCCTCGGCTGCGAAACCGCCCCATGCTGTCATATCATCATTACGGCGGCAGCGGGCGAGAGCTTTCGCGATAGGCTGACGCGGGTGGATCCGCTCGCTGGGTACGATCCAAGAAAAGGCGAGGCGATCCACGATAGTCAGCTCGACCGGTTTCCATTTGAACCGACTGGCGTTCTTGTGTATGACAATTATGTCGATCTCATAGACCGGCAGATCGCGAGCGTCTATAGTGCGGCCGTTGCTCGCTTGTCACACCGCACGCCCCGATCGGAGTTGCCTTGAAATACCCAGGAATTAGTCTGCACTCCACCATCGTTAACCCCGACCATCCGACCAACAGCCTCGGGATCGCAGTAGGTAACAAATGGGCTTCCAATGATACGACAATTTCGAATACGGCGGTCTTTGGATTCACGCGTATAGTAGGCCATATTCTGCCGGGTACGTCCTGGTCGCCGCAGTTCTCGAACAATATGACAGACGCACCCGCGGGCGATGCAGGCACGGGTCCTTGGGCTTATGGCTCCCCAGGAACCAGTATGGTCGACCATTTGCCCGGCACTACATATGGTGTCTCGATGGCCGGTGCATTTGTAAAGCCGGACAGCGACTGGCGGCCGTCGAGCGGTTCACCGTTGCGTGGCGCTGGAAGCGCCTTCAGCACGTTCTCCGTAAACTGTGAGGCTCGATATTCGTCATGTAGCCAGCCCATCACCTACAACTTTGATACTCCCAAACATCATCCGAAGACCGACCATTACGACATCGGAGCCTGGTAGAGTTGCGCCTTGCGGGCCCGTTGCCATTGCTACCTGACACTGAGTTGGATTCCGAACCATGCTGAGGGCCACGAAAAAACTTGTCCAACTCATACTACCGCCACCGGCCTGCCGGGCAGCGCGCAACCTCTGGGAGGACTTGAGAGATTGGGTCGCGGTCTTGGCTTTTTGGTTGCGCTTCGTTACATCCCGAGCACCTTTTCCGAAGATCCTGCTATATTTTGGGTTTGCGCTCGGCGACGACCTTCTCTGCACGGCTGTGTTGCGGGAACTGCGAAGGCGCGGCAGGGACGGCCTGTTGATGGTTTCGGACCATCGCGAATTGTTCATAGGAAACCAGGACCCGGCTTATGTCCGTCCCTTGTGGGCGCGCTATTATCGAGATGGTTCGACTGTCTCGATCTGTCGTCGGTTCGTGCGGATTTGGGGGGGTGAGTTTACGAGGCCCGAATATGCGCCGCCTGATGGCAATGATGGGCGCAGGGTGCCATCGCGCCATGTCATCGCCGAAATGTGCGCGAAGGTAGGAATCACCGGCTCGGTGTCGATCAGGCCGTATCTGACGTTGAGCGAGGAGGAGAAATCACCTGCAACATGGGCCAGTGATCACGTTGTTATCCAAAGCAGCGGTCTGGCTGCGCGCCATTCTGCTCGAAACAAAGAATGGTATACAGAACGACTGCAGGAGGTAGTAGACGCTCTACGGGGGGAGTTGAAATTTATTCAATTGGGATCCGCCCAAGACCCGCCGCTCCGAAATGTCCGAGATCTACGCGGCGCGACGACCGCGCGCGGCTCGGCTGCGATTTTGTACCATGCGCGACTCCTCGTTGGGCTCGAAGGTTTTCTTATGCATCTGGCAAGAGCTGTGGAGTGCCCGAGCGTGATTATTTTCGGAGGCCGTGCAAAACCACAGCAGTTAGGCTATATCTGCAATCTGAACCTCTACTCTGCCGTACCATGCGCTCCTTGCTGGCGTTCGAACACGTGTGACTTCGATCGCCGATGCATGCGCGATATCTCGGTGACCGATGTCGTATCGGCGATACGGCAGATGATGGAAAGGCCACGCAACCCACTCGCCGTCGAGACGGTCGATATAACGCCTGACAACTCACTCCCGGTGCACGCACCGGTCGACGTATAGGTGTAGGCGCTCGCCATCAGCGGGGCTGGTGCTCGCAAACAGCGCCAATTCCTGCTCGGATTAACTGCCAATGGAGCGACGCTTGTGCTCACATTATCTGCCACTGTGCTCGCCATCATCGCGCCGTGCTCGCCAACAGAGAGTTCTGCTCACATTGTCTGCCAATGAGCGGAGCTGTCTGGTTTACAACGGAACGCCTGCCACGCGGAGTTGCTCGGTGAACTCGCGCGTGCGGTCTGCCGCGAGGGTCCCAGCCAGGAAATCGCGCACCTCGGCGGGCTTGGCCTTGAGCAGCGCAGTCAGCGCGGGCGTGTCGTAGCCGTTGCGGGTCAGCGTCGGCTCGAGTTCATCGATCGCTCGCGAAAGCACCTGCTCGACGATCTCGGCCGAGACTCGCTTCTCACCGAGGCGAAACGCGTGCTGGAAAGCCAAGGTCAGATGCATCTCAATTTGCAGCGCCGTGCGCAGCCGTTCGGCAAGCAGCTCGATTGCGTCTGCATCCATCAGATCCGTCAGCTTCACGCGGTCCAGCGCGCAGGCTTTCAGGAGCCAGTTGATGAACTCGCGGCGACTGCCGGACACACCTTCGAACTCGAAGGTGGTGGTGCGGTAGCCGATCTCCTCCATTTGCGGTCGGCGAAGGTCGTTGCGTAGCTTCGGGTGCCCGATCAGCAGCACCGACAGGACAACCCCGGCGCTCGCGGCCAATTCCATCAGTCGCTTGAACCCGGTCAGCGTCTTGTGGTGCAGCTCATGAGCCTCGTCGACGATCAGCACGACCGAATGCTTGTTCTTGCGCATGAGGTCGCGCAATTCGCGCTCGCGTCGTTCGGGCTGCTTGGAAATCTTGACCTTGCTGCGATCGCCGGGGGTCAGATCGTAGAACATGGCCTCGATGAGCGATGGCAGCGAGGTGCGGCGCTTGTCGACCGCCAGCGACTTCGCGACCGCGATCTTGCCGGATCGCGCGAGCTCTTCTTCGATGCGGGTCAGCAGGTGTGTCTTGCCCGAGCCGACCAGACCCGCGACGACGACCAACCTGCCGGTCTGGACGACTGCGCAGACCTCGCGCACCAGCGCGCGCTGATGCTCGGTTTCATAGTTGCCGACCTGGTGAAAGGGCCTTGTCAGCCCGAAATGCGCCTGCACATCGGCGAGCATCAGCCTCTCCCTGCTGTCTTGAAGTGCTCGCGCACACGCGCGGCAACGGTGTCTCGATCCAGTGTTTCTATCAGCAGCGCCTCGATGAAGGCGCGATCCGGTTCGGGCAGGCCACCGAGAGGCCTCGCGAGCTGGATGGAGATCGCGAGCCTGGCTGCCAGCGGCGTCGGGAACGCGATCTCGGCCGCCGGCTCGGGAAACGGCATGTGCGGCACCTGCATCGATGCGGCCGCAGGAGGCAGCGATGGCAAAGGCCTGTCCCCGCCGCTGACCGCCGCTCGCGGTAACCCGAGCTGGTCGGCCAGCTGCACGACCTTGTCGATGCGCTCCTCGGCTCGGCTCTTCTGGTACTTGCGGTAGCGATAGAGTGGGACCGCGCCGCGCGAGGGTTGGTATGGTCCGAAACGCTTGCCCTCGAACTCGACGAACAGCTCCTGGTCGAACAGCCCCCACCAGAGCGTCACTGTTTCGCCGGCGAGCTCTGGCTCGACTTCGTACGACACACCCTCGGCCGAGACCGTCGCGTCGCCGGCGACGCCTCGGCGCTCAGGTTCACGTGCGAAGGCACAGAATCGCTCCCAGGAGCACATCGCCCGTATGCCGTTTGGCGGCAGGTGCTTCAGCCAGTCCTCGATCCGGCTGTGCGGCTCGCTGCGATGATTGCCATTGTTGTAGGTGACGAGCGCGCGGCGCATCCAGAGGTTCGCTTCCGCCTCGTCCTTTGGCTTGTGGAAGTGGTAGAGCGTTTCGTGCACTTCTTTGATGGTGCGGAACGGCCGTTCGACCTTGCCCTTCGCCCGCGCGGCTGTGCGGCGCTCGGCTTGCGACGGCGGCATGTGGGTGAGCACCCGCACGCCGAGACTGCCCATCACCGACTGGAACACTTTGGAACGGCTGACCGGGCCGTTGTCCATGTAGATCGCGGTCGGAATGCCCTGGAACGGCAGCTCGGCCTCCGGCTTGGGTGCCATGGCGTTGAACAGAAAACGTAGAGCGGACTCGGCATCCTCGCCGTAGACGCAGCGATATTCGTCGTAGACGACCCCTGAACGGTCATCGACCGCCGAGAACAGCATCAACGTCGGCTTGCCGCGGCCATGCTCGATCCACAGCGGGGCTTCGACCTGCTTCAGGTCGGATGGGCTCATGTCGAATTGCCAGAGTTCATTCGAACGCTTGGCCTGAAAACGGACCGCGGCAATTGGGCGCGTGACGCGTGCATGATCCAGACCCGAAGTACGCAAGACACGATCGACGGTCGCGCGCTTGAGCAGACCGGCCGGGGCTCGCACAAGACCTTCCGGTGTTTCTACACCATCCTCCTCGAGCAGCCTGATCGCGCGCGCCGTCGAGAGGTGGCGCCCCTTCTTGTTCGAGGTCCTGATCTTGAGCGCCGCGATGATCTCGGCGTAGCGCTCCATCTCGGCCTCGGGCGCGGCGCGCGTCGAGCCGTGGTCGGAGCGCCGCACTGATTTCGGCCGGGTCAACTCGCGGAGCGCGCGATAGATCGTCCAGATCGACACGCCATACGCCGCGGCCGCACGCGCCATCACCTCGGTGCGGCCCGGATCGCGCGGCGATAGCAATGCGAGGCGCCGGCGCAGGTCGACCAGCGCCTCGCCCGGCGGTCGCTTCGAGCGGTTAGCCACGGGTGGCGACAGCATCCGCGGCATCGTCGGCAGTGCCGCGCTTGCCGACGTGGCGATAGAGGGTGGCCACCGATACGCCCATACGCTTGGCAACGTCGCGCACCAGGAGCTTGCCCTCTTTCATCAGGGCACGCGCCGCGGTGATGTCGCCAGGCTTAAATGCCGGTGGACGCCCACCCTTGTGGCCACGACGGCGCGCCTCGGCGAGGCCGGCGGCGGTGCGTTCGCGGATCAGGGCGCGCTCGAACTGTGCGATCGCCCCGAACACATGGAACACGAGCACGCCTCCTGCCGTCGTGGTGTCGATACTCTCCGTCAGCGACACCAACCCGATGCCCCGTTCCTCAAGGTCCTCGGCCGTCGTGATAAGCTTCTTCAGCGAACGGGCGAGCCGATCGAGTTTCCACACGACCAGCACGTCGCCCCTGCGCAGCACGTCATCAAGGACGCGCGCGAGTTCAGCGCGGTCCGCTTTGACGCCAGACGCCTTCTCGGTGTGGATCTTCTCGCAACCCGCACGCCGCAGCGCATCGAGCTGCATCTCGGGCGACTGGTCGGTGGTGCTGACCCTGGCGTAGCCGACCCGCATCGGGTGCCTTTGTTCTCGAAACCCATCGCATGCATACGGTTTCGCAACAAGGCAATCAAGAACAGTTTTGAGAACCTGATTAGGCCTTGAAGGGCGGTGTTGTCAGTGCACGCCGGCGATCGTCAGAAACCTTGGTTTTCGAGAACGGCCGGCCGCCAGTCGCACCGCCCAATCCCATTGGCAGCTAATGTGAGCAGAACCCTCTGTTGGCGAGCACGGCGAGATGATGGCGAGCACAGTGGCAGATAATGTGAGCACGAGAGCCGCCCCATTGGCAGCTAATCCGAGCAGAAATCGGCTCTGTTTGCGAGCACGAGCGCCGATGATTGCGAGCGCCTACATATAGGAGCAGGAGTCCAGACGAAGCTGCTAACCTGCATAGCCTGCAAAGGCAGCGGTCATGTCGCGCTGGCAGACCGATGACGCGCAGTGAACCGGGTCGCCACCGTCTTGAGAAAGCTTTTTGCAGGAACGGGCAGTAAGGCCGATATCCCCTTGCGCAACCTGTTCAGTGGGGTTCGGTCGGGTGGAACGTAATCGCGCCACTCTGTCATCCCTAGGTAAGTCTCATACTCGGCGCGGCGCGGATGGTCGCAGAAATAGCTCCACGGCTTTGAGCCACCGTTGAAATGTATGATCAACGCATCGCGGCGGATCGCTTCTATTTCCGCGCGCTCCAGTGGAAGCACCAATGGTTCCCGATAAAATGGACGAATGACGTTCCACTTGTAGTCGAGCCGCTTTGTACGGCTACGAAAGCACGCATTCAATGCGTCCTGATCGTAGGACACCCGCTCCGGATAGGCACGGATATAATCGAGGACAGTCTCCCTCGCTCGGGTCGTGCGCCACTGCTGGAGGTCGATGACCAGAACACCCGCGTTGAAATAACCGTCTTCGGCACGCATTGCCAGGCGCCGCACCCCTTGGTCGGAACCGGGGATGTCGACCGCACCCATCAATGCTCCGCCGAGGTCGGTATTCCATAGCGGGGCAATGCTGCCCACAACGACGATATCGGCATCCAAGTAAAGCACACGATCGATATTCTCTGGGAAGAAGTCCCCTACCCACAACCGTGTATAGGTATCAATCGTGTAGTGTGCCTTTGACTCTAGCGGCAGCAGAAGATTCGGTGGAGGCAAAAACTTTCGAAAGGCAAGCGAATGGTTGGGAAAGCGTGCCAACGAACGCCGGGTTTTTTGCTCATCCAGATCTTCGGTTTCTCGCCCGACGATCACAACATCAAAGAAAAGGTTTAGATTGTTCGCCAGGAGCGAAGCAAGGCAGACCGCAGTGTGCTGCAAGAAAAGGGCATTGGTGCACATCAGAATGTGCACTGTCGTCGTAGACAGCGTTCCGTTACGTTGCTGTTCGACGGCAAGTGGGGGGGGAGAATCATCCATTACATAGCGTCCTGGGTGAGCTCGTGGGTTAGGGTCTGGCAGCTGGCGGAGTCTGTTGCCGTCTGTATGGTATTTTCACCACCGACCTCAAGGCCAAACATAGCTGCGGTGCGGTTTACCGGACCATCCACCGCCCCGGCCTGTGGTTTCTGTGAGTCGAAGGCGGAGCAATGGTCAGGTTTCCGGATTTCGACGAGCCACTTGTGATGCCCTCTCTTGATCTTCACGCGAGCTGTTGCTTAAGATGATCGGCGAGACGCAGCGCCAAGGTGACTATTGTCAGCGTTGGGTTGCTTGCGCCACCAGTTGGGAACACCGAACTGCCGGCGACGTACAGATTCCCCATGGTGTGGATCCGGCAATTCTCGTCGACGACGCCCTGAGCCGGGTCACGGTGCATGCGGGTGGTTCCCATATGGTGCTGGTTTCCTTGAAAGTCCTTCGGCCAGGCGCCGTCATCGCCAAACGCAGAGCGCAGTCGGCCAAACCCCGTGCGTCCGACTTCGGTTCCGAGCAGGCGAGCGGTCGCGGCGGCTTTGCTTTTGTCTTCGGCAACAAGCTGCCAGTCAACGACGACTTCCCGCATACCGAGACGATCGCGCTTCGATCCGAGCGATACCCGGCTTTGTGGGTTGGGCTGCTGTTCCGAGTCGCACCACACATGCAGTGCGTCGATTGGTATTCCCTCGCCAAACAGCGCCTTGCGCACTGCGAAATCGGCGACGCCCTCCAGGTTGCCGATCACCTTGGACAAGTCTGCCAGCCTGCTGCCGCCCGGACCCTCGCCGCCGGTCAACCGCTTCAGCGCCTCGACCGCGCCGACGACTGGAGAAAACTGGAACGCCCACCTCAGTATCGCATTCGGAAGGTGCAGGTCGTGCATGCTTGACGCGGACAAGCCGATGAGGGGGTCAATCCGAACCTTACCGGGAATCCACGCGCTTTTGGTATGGAAATCAAAGTTCATGTGAGGGTTGGCCGGGACGATAGTACCGGCAGAGTAAACCAAATGGACCATAAAGAAGCGACCGACGAGATCGTGAGCATTGCCGAGACCATACCCGCCTTCCTTCCCGGAAGCCAACAGCAGCCGGGCATTCTCGATGCCGCCCGTCGCCAGCACGTAGATACGGGCGCGAACCGTGAAGCTCACTCCGGAAAGGGTCTTGACCGATAATTCCTTGATTTCAGCGTCGGTTTCGCCAGCGTCAAGATGGAAGGCGTTGGCGTAGAGATAGGCCGTGACACGTGGGGCGCGTCGCAGCTCCGGCGCATAAGACGGCCCGAAACGAACCGGGTTCTCCTGCAACAGCTTGGTTTCGAAGTGGGGGCCGGAGAACGGTGGCGGAACCTTGCTGGCCTGAATGCCCCAACTCGACGGCCGATAATCATAAGGCCCCAGTTTGCAAACGTCCTGAGCACGCGCGTACCACGGATCGAGATGCGATTTGGGAAAAGGCCAGCCGTGGTATGGGAACTCATCACGCGGCTCGAAATCGATCGAATCGAGGGGCAGGCAGTAACCACCCCAATGGCCGGTCGTGCCGCCAAAAAAGCGAAGCCGGCATACCGTTAAATCATCGAACGGCAGGCCGACACTCTGGCTCTCGTAGAGCTGCTGGGTGTCCGGATCGAATTCCATGCCGCCGCTTTCGAGGAGTGTCACCCGAAACGGTGAATCGATGAATTCACGCGCGAGTGTGATGCCGGCAGCGCCTGCCCCGACGATACACACCTCGGTCTCGATGATCGCCCCGGACGGAACGGTACGCGCGTCAATAATCATGCAAGTCCCGCCACTGACAATTCCTCTCCACGGCCATGCCAGGAGCTGCCCGATAATCTGTTTCCGCCCCAGCCTCGGGCCGCGCATCCATTCCGCAGCTCTGCGGGGTCGACCTGGTCTCAACCTACTCCGATTGCATGCTCGCGGCGACAGGCACCGCGGCGGATCGCACCGAACTGTGGCGTCGCCCCACGGGAACCGGATGGCGGGAAATTTTCTTGCGTAGCCACGCTATTTCCTGTAGATGCACAGAGCCAAGCGCGTGTAGGAAGATTATCTTAATGCCGGATGTGATTATCATAGAAGCTGGCCTCCAGGAGCGTAATTATTGGCGCGATCTGTGGCGTTACCGTGAGTTGTTCTATGTCCTGGCGTGGCGCGACCTGGCGGTGCGCTACAAGCAGACGGTGATCGGTGCAGCGTGGGCGCTGATCCGGCCGGTTCTGACGATGGTAGTCTTTACCGTCATCTTCGGCCACATCGCCAAGCTGCCGTCCGACGGCAGCGCCCCCTATCCGCTGATGGTGTTCGCGGGGATGCTGCCCTGGACCTTCTTCTCGACCAGCCTCAGCGAGGCGTCCGGCAGCCTGATCGGCAACGCCAATCTCATCGGCAAGGTCTATTTTCCCCGGCTGATCGTGCCGACGGCGACGGTGGTCGTTGCGTTCGCGGACTTCCTGATCACCTTTTCGATCCTAGCCGCGATGATGGTGTGGTACCGGTTCGCGCCGGGCTGGCAGATCCTGCTGCTGCCGGCGTTCGTCCTGCTGGCCTTCATTGCCAGCATTGGACCGGGTTTGTGGATCACGGCGCTCAACGTCAAGTACCGCGATTTCCGCTATGTGATCCCGTTCGTCGTGCAATTCGGCCTCTACGTCTCGCCGGTCGGGTTCAGCTCCCACATCGTTCCGCAACAGTGGCGGCTGCTCTATTCGCTCAACCCGATGGTCGGGGTTATCGACGGATTTCGCTGGTGCATCCTCGGCGGGCAGAGTGACCTGTATCTTCCAGGTCTCGCGGTGAGCCTCGCGGTGGCGGCGTTTTTCCTGTGGTTCGGCATCCGCCGCTTCCGCAAGACCGAAAAAAGCTTTGCCGATCTAATCTGAAGGCGATAAAGCTGCCATACCATGCCAGCGCCGATGATCTCTGTCGAAAACCTTTCAAAACGCTACCTGGTGGGTCACCGCGACGAACGGACCGGCCAGCACAGCTACACGGCACTGCGCGACGTCATCGGACGCGAGATGCGCAACGTCGCGCGCAAGACGATCGATGTCGTGCGTGGCCGGCAGGTCGTGCAGGGCGACACGGTCGAGGAATTCTGGGCGCTCAAGGATGTCAGTTTCGAGGTGCAGCAGGGTGAGGTCCTCGGCATCATCGGCCGCAACGGCGCCGGCAAGAGCACATTGCTCAAGGTCCTCTCCCGTATCACCGAACCGACAGCCGGGCGCATCACCCTGCGCGGCCGCGTGGCGAGCTTGCTGGAAGTTGGTACCGGCTTTCACCCTGAACTGACGGGGCGCGAGAACGTCTATCTCAACGGCGCGATCCTCGGCATGGGCCGCGCCGAGATCCGCCGCAAGTTCGACGAGATTGTCGCCTTCGCCGAGGTCGAGCGGTTTCTCGATACTCCGGTCAAGCGCTACTCCTCCGGCATGTATGTGCGCCTCGCCTTCGCCGTTGCCGCCCATCTGGAACCGGAAATCCTGATCATCGATGAAGTGCTTGCCGTCGGCGACAGCGAGTTTCAGAAGAAATGCCTTGGCAAGATGGGCGAAGTCTCGCGGGATGGGCGCACCGTCTTGTTCGTGAGCCACAACATGGAGACCGTCATCAAGCTTTGCGGTCGGGGAGTTCTACTCGGCTCCGGCCAGGTAGTGGAAATTGGCGATGCCTCAGCGGTCGTAGCTGGTTACCTTCGCGGAAACTATTCTGGTGCGACAGAAATCAGCCTAAATGATAAGCCACGTCCTTTTGGGCTGCCAACCCGGATTCGACTCTCGGGAGCAAACGTTGTCGCGCCGCAGCTCGATTGGGTGTTTCCATTCGGACAATCCCTCTCTTTCGACATCTGGATCGATAGCACGATTCTGATCGGCAATGCAGAACTCGGGATTGGACTGTTTTCGACAAAAGGATACGAGATTGCATCGTGGACTAATGCATGCTCTGGGGATCAGTGCGTAGTCCGTCCTGGCGTCAATGCGTTCCGCGTTGACTACGAGGATCTGATGCTGCTTCCTGGACAGTATTCCATTGGGGTCGGTATCCGCTCTGGCCAAGGTCGAGATTTGGAGGATTACGTGCCCGACGCGATCCTATTTGAAGTCACAGCGTCCGCGCGGTCAGCCGAAATAAATGGCCGAACGTTTGGCGGGGCCCTAGTTCCCCGCGCACGGTTGTCACCACTCACCGAGGTGCAGCCCACCACGGCTTACGCTGACCTCGGGAGGTGACATTACTACTGATGTCAAACTAAATCCATAAACAAGGCTGCGACGCGACGCGCGTGCCACAGAATTCCGCACCTATTTCATTGCGTCACTCTGGATCCAGTCACGGAATGACGAGAATCTGTTGCCGAGGCCATCCGGCGCATGCATCCGGCTTCGGAGGTTAATTTTGGAAAGGCCATGCATCGGGGGGCTGCACTACCATCGGTGTGTAGGCGCAAGGTGCTGCGGGCGGCTTTGCGTACCTCCTGAGAAAGCGTGCGATCGGCGCTTCCAGGCTCGTCCGGGGGTTGCGAACAACAGTGGCCAGGTTGCGAAGCATCGCCATCGTCATCATGCTGAACAGCGGTCCCTCGAGCAGAATGGAAGAGTTGAGGACGCGGCCCGCCAAGCCGTGTCAGCCCAACACGTCAATCCGCATGGCGTCGACTAAATGGCGCGGCTATGCTGTGATGTAGAAAGGCAAGGTAACGAAACAACATGAATTCAATGAAGCAGCTTGCGCGAACCGCCATCCGAAAGCTGACGGCCAGCGCGCCATGGGGTGTACGTCAGGCCATGTTAGACGGGTATCTCGATCATCCCTATGACATCAAGAATGCCAACCTGCGCCTGTTACAGATGTTGAACATCATCGAGATCGGTGCAGACGGGGACCGCGGCGTCATAACAAGCGGCCGGAACGATCGGTTCGGTCTTCTTGAATACGCGGCAAGCGGCACATTCGCGCCGACGGTGACGCAAGAGATGCTGAACTTCTTCGGGGCCGGAACGGGCACCTACATGGACGTTGGCGCCAACATCGGCCTCACCACGATTCCGTTCGCCCGCAACCCTCGTATCCGTTGCTTCGCATTCGAACCCGAGCCAGCAAATTTCGGATACCTGAAACGGAACATCGCGCGCAACGCCGAAAGCGCCTCGGTCGAGCTTCACCCGGTGGCACTGTTTGATACACATAGCACGATGTCGATGAGCATCGCGGGCACGAACCTGGGTGATCACCGACTGACGCGAAGTGCTGTAGCAGACCGGCAAACGATCCAGGTTCCGGTGGTGCCACTGGACGACTTTCTCGATCGTGTTGAGGGACGGCTTGCCGTGAAGGTTGACACTCAGGGCGCTGAGCCGTTCGTCATCGCCGGTGGCAGGGGTGTATTTGCCAGGGCGGGGCTGGTCGCGATGGAGTTCTGTCCGCACCTGATGCGACAACTCGGAGGTGATCCAAACATCGTCATCGATCTGATAGCCAGTTTCGATCGGGTCGCCGTCATGAGCGGCGGCAAGACAGAGGAACTTCGCTACGTCAGCACGGGTGAGGCGTGCAGCGCGCTGGAGCACAAATCGAGGACCGCGAGGAACACAGACGAAGACTATCTCGACATATTGGCGGCGCGCACGGTGCCCTCATAGAGGCGACGGTACTCCAACAAAGCAGGCTGAGCCGGTTGCTGGCCTAATTCAAAACGCGTCACTACCCGACCCGCAAGGCAATCGCACCCAGCGGGGACCTTGCGGGATTGTGGCGACCACCCGCATCGTCAAGTTGACCCCCCGGGGTCTGATTTGACGAAGAGAAGTTGTGAACGACGACCGGCGTCTGCTTGCGGATTGTCGCGGTTCCTGACTTGTTGCCAAAGACGACTGGCCGTTCGGGGATATCCCTGCAGTACTCGTCCGCCGCGCGCTTAATCCGGCTCCGATACGGGTTCACGTAGTAATGCACGATAATAAGGATCGGCATCGGACCGGGGCATGCAGACTGGCCGGAGCTCTCCCGTGCCATCGTGGCATTTGGTGGCGGTCTTAGTCGTTGATCTGGCGAGGTTGTACTGCTCTGGCTGGCCGTGTTCGGCGCGTTTACGGTCGCACCGCAATACCACCGCAGAATCGGTGACGTGAGGTACTGGTGCTGCGGGTCATTGATCCTGCGTCGCTCTCGAATCGCTGCTGCCGGCACCATCGCGCTGTGGCGTGGGAAGCGGCGCTGTCCGCCAGGTGACCCGACGAACCGTGGCTCGGGTGGGCGTTGGCCTTCGCCGCGGCCGTGGCGCATCTGTCACTCCACCAGACATACATCCTAATACCAGGAAATAATGCTTGACCTGCATTCCCGGCTCTCGTAGAGTGCAGCCCGTGGTCGCCTCACCCCCCGTTCTGACCGAA
>Ga0265338_10002394_pt1 | contig 28230 bp, 25 predicted proteins | sample 42126metaG_FD_193579 | JGI IMG/M metagenome (GOLD analysis project Ga0265338, IMG submission 193579) | Rhizosphere microbial communities from Carex aquatilis grown in University of Washington, Seatle, WA, United States - 4-21-26 metaG | ecosystem: Host-associated > Plants > Roots > Rhizosphere...
GTTACCTCCACGGGCAACAGATTCCCTACGATGCCTGGAATCGGCATATTGGCTCAAGAAAATGATCGGGATCTCATCATACGTCGGCACACCGCGCAGGATCGTGCACAGCGAGTAACCGTCCGCCGTCGGCATCTCGATGTCCGAGATGATCAGATCAAAGTGACCCAGCTCCAACATTTCCAGGGCGCTCGCGGGGTTCTCGGTGCAGATTGCTGTCAGATTTACCATGGCCAGGGCGGAGCACACCGCGTGTTGGACAAACTCGTCATCGTCCACGACGAGAACGCGAGCCGCGGAAGGATCCTTTAACTCGTGATCGTTGGGCGTATAGCCAATGTCCTCGAACAATTTGATGGCCTGGCCGATGGTGAGCAATGCCGAGGGAGTGACGCGTTCTGGTTTTTCCCAGAGAAGTTTGAGCAGACTTTCGAGGGCCGTGGCCATCTGGGCCAGCGAGTCAACGCCCGCCAGATCGGCATTGGCGGCGATCGAATGCACCGTCCGACACAACATCTGCAGCGCCGACGTGTCATGGGGTGATATACCCAAAACACTCATCGGCTGGCGCAGGGTAACCAACATTTGCGGGAGGTTTCGGAAAAACAATCCGGAGATTTCCGGTATGAACCCGGCCCCGCTCTCGATCTGCCGATCCACGGCGGCGCCAACAGGCGGCGGGGCGGAAGAGGAAACATGCAACGCGTCGCTAATAGCCTGGATTACTTGACCGGGTCGGGAGTTGGCCTTGGTCAATACCTGGTTCGCGCCGGCTTCCCAGGCCTCCTGGACCATCCCGCCAAGGTAAGCGTTCGAGAACACAAGGATGGGAAGATCACGGTTACCCGCGCGCGCGCGCATGGAGCGAATCACTTCGACGCCATTGATCTCCGGTAACATGAGGTCGACCAACACCAGGTCCGGCTGGTTAAGGTCGAACTGCTTCAATCCGGATCGGCCGTTATTGGCGGTGTCGACCCGGTATCCTTCGGCCTGCAACTTGGCCTGATACACGTCGGCGATAAACCGGTCGTCTTCGATGATGAGAATGCGTTTCATGACGTCGTCCTCTCGATGCCGGCCCGCGCGGCCGGCGTGTTGGTGGTTTCCAGATTGTTTGCGGAGACGGGCTTGATCTTCACGAATTCCTGTTCAACGCGAGCGAACACGCGCCTGGTGATTCTTGTCGAATTCACGTCAAGACTCATAGCAGGTGAGACACCAATCCGCACAAAATCACTTAAATCAGGGAAACGCAGTAGCTGATGCAGGGAGAACTCCTATATAACCCTTAGTGATCTCCCGAACGGGATGGGCAGTCTCCCGAGCCTGCGACCTGAATCCTGGCGGTGTCAGGGCCCGTTACCTTCATTGGAGGACGAGCATGCAATAGGTTTGCCGGTTGCCAGACGAAACGCTACAAAGGGAAGAGGCCATGAAAATCGTTGCCACGATGATCTTCGGTTTGTTCGTTATCGCGCTGGGAGGCTGCCACAAGTCCAATCAAGCCAATGATCACCTGAATATCGCCGTACGCTATATTGACGCCGGCAATTACGACGAGGCGATAGCGAGTTGCGATACGGCCATCAAGATCGATCCCAAAAACGCCGGTGCGTACTACAACCGGGGCCTTGCAAAGTGCCGCAAGGGCGACGTCGACGGGGGCATCGCGGACTACAGCAAGGCCATTGAACTCAACCCCATGCTCTCGGTCGCCTATTACGCCCGTGGCGCGGTGAAGATCAGCCGGGGCGATTACGATGGGGCCGTCGCTGACTACGATAAACTGATCGACCTCATTCCGACATACGCAGCAGCCTACACCGGCCGGGGCGCTGCAAAGCTCGGGAAAGGCGATTACGATGCGGCGATAGCAGATTGCACCAAGGCGGTTGAACTGGATCCCAAGCACTCAGCGTTCTACAGCAACCGGGGCTTGGCAGAAGACGAAAAAGGCGATGCCGAGAGGGCCGTCGCGGATTACGACAAGGCCATCGAACTCGATCCCAAGAGTGCTGTGGCGTATTACAACCGCGCTGGGCTGAAGTATAATAGGGGCGATTACGCTGACGCCATCGCGGACTGCAGTAAAGCAATTGAACTCTATCCCAAGTACGCGACGGCATACAGCCGCCGGGGCGCGACGAAAGTCTACAAAGGCGATTACGATGGAGCCCTGACAGATCTCGACAAAGCTATCGAAATCAACCCCAAGTATGAAATGGCCTATGAAAACCGAGCTTTCGTGAAGTACAGGAAAGCCGATTACGAAGAGGCTATCGCGGATGCAACACGGGCGATCCAACTCAATCCGAAAGACGAAAATGCCTACAGCATTCGGGGTTGGGCATGGTGTAGCAAGGGCGACACTGGCAGAGCAGTCGAAGACTGCCAGCAAGCCGTAAGGCTTCACAAAGTCGGTTCGGCTGACGCCTTCGCGGATCAGGGAATGTTGGATTTCATAAACGGGGAGTATGGAAAAGCGATTGCAGCGTGGGAAAATACAATCCAGCTAGACGCCACCCAGAAAGACGACGTCCAACCGTGGATCGACAAAGCGAAGGCGAAACTGGGCAAATGAGTGAAGAAAGCGGCCCCGGGTTGGCGTGCCTCTGAGATGTCCGAGCGATTTCATCATCACGTGTATGTCGTGTTGCTCGACCCCGATGTATTGAAGGAGCGCAAGGTCGCGGCATTGAATCTCAATCGTGATCCGAAGAAGCCGTGCGTGTACGTGGGGATGACGGGCATTCCGCCCATCGAACGATTCCAGAACCACAAGGACGGGTACAAATCGTCGCATTACGTCCACAAATACGGGGTGCGCCTTTTGCCCGAGTTGTACGAGTTTCTCAACCCGATGCCGTACGAGGCCGCATGCCAGATGGAGAAGGATCTTGCCGGGGAATTGCGCGAACAGGGTTACACCGTTTGCGGCGGGACGTGAGAATGAGCGTTGTAGTTATCGGTAATCGATATTACTGCTGGACGCGGTGGACGGGGATGAGTATAATCACGATAGTTGTTTGAAAGAGAGCAGAGAGCGGGCTCACGCCTCACAGGGGAGGAATCGGCTGGGGACAGCCGACGCTACACGTGAGGCCGGCCCAGTTTGGAGGAATCCTTTATGGAGAAGACTATTTTTACCAAACGAACCCAACTGAAAAACGCGTAACTATTGCATAGTGAAGTTGTTGGGTAAAATTCGAGTTGGGTTCGTTCTGCAAAAAACGACCCAAAAAGCGGACGCAAAAGCGCAGAAAGCGACGAAAACAGCCCCAAAAACGACTTGGAGCAAGCATGTTTTTGCGCGGAACGAACTCAAATTGCCACCAAACCTGTTTTGAGTTGACTCGTGACAGGGCGGGTGTGGTTATTCCCCACGTGGAACCCGGGATTATGACGACACGATCACCGGCACAATGAAGAACACGTGGAGATGGCTGGCGGCGGTGTGCGTGATGGTGATTGGGATCTACGCGTACCTGGCCCAATCGGGCTTGCTGGAACTGCTCAGTCCGAGCGCGGCGGACACGTACTACAATTTATTGGTGCGGGGTTTTCGCGAAGGCCAGCTCAGCCTGAAGAAAGATGTGCCGCCCGGGCTCGCGCGACTTGCCGACCCCTACGATTCGACGGCCAATGCTCGGGATTGCGTTGGGGCAAATGGGCCGGGTACAGGAGGAGATCGAAGAGTATGAGCAAGCGCTGCGGCTCAATCTTGATTACGCCAAGGCCCACCACAGCTTGGGAATCGCATTGGAGCAAGCAGGCAGGGTCCAGGAGGCAGTCGAACATTATCAGCAGGCACTGCGGATCAACCCCGACGATGCCGAGGCGCGAAGCGCGCTCGCGCGGCCGCAAGCCAGTCAATGAAATGAGAGCCAACCGATCAATCCTTCACACGGGCAATGGCCAAGCCGTCGAGATTCTTGCGCATCACCGTCACCAGAATCGCCTCGAGCTTCGGGTGCGCGGCAAGTTTCCGATTAAACTTCTGGATGCCGAGCACCAGCGGGTCGGTTTGCCCGCTACGAGCCACTTTCCCGTCGCGGATGACGTTGTCGGCAAGAATCACACTGCCCGGCCGCGTCAACTTCACGGCGTAATCCAAATAGACCGGATAGCTCGGCTTGTCGGCATCGATGAATACCAAATCGAAGGGTCGTTCCCCTGCTCCGACCATCTTCTCCAATGTCAGGCGCGCATCGCCGTGCCGGATGTCTACGCGCGACAGTACGCCGGCGCGCTCCAGGTTCTTTCGGGCGACTTGCACGCAACGTTCGTCCACCTCCAGCGTCACCAACTGGCCCTTCGGCCCAATCGCGCGGGCCAACCACATCGCGCTGTAGCCGCCGAGCAGGCCGATTTCGAGCACGCGTTTCGCGCCCGCAAGTTTCGCCAACATATACAGCAGCTTGCCTTCGTTCGGGGAGACGTGGATTTCAGGCAAGCCGGCCTTCCTGGCATCACGCAACGCCTGCTCGAACACCGGATCGGACGGCACGAACAGCCGCTCGATGTACTCGTCGATTTCCAGAAGCGAAGGACGTTGGCGAGAGGCTGTCATGCGATGGAGAAGATCAGGGGTTCACGATTTTGGCAAGAGCTGGTCCGTCCTCGCGGCAAAAATGAAATCACTTTCGGTCAGGCCGTCGATTTTATGCGTCCAGACGGTGATCTTCACCTTGCCCCAGGCGAGATAAATATCGGGATGATGGCCCTGACGCTCCGCCATTTCGCCCACACGATTGGTGAACTCGAGCGCTTCCCGGAAGTCCTTAAATTTGTAGTCCTTTTCCAGGTGATGCTCGCCCACCAGTCGCCAGTCGTTGTTGACCGCCGCCAGCAAATGCGTCAGCGCCGCGCCCGTCAACGGCGGCACGCCGCCCTTGCACGGGACACAGTCTTTCGCCGCCAGTTCACATGCTTTCATTGCCGTTGCCTCCTCATTAAAAGTGATACTACGTTCGTCTCGCCGCACCCAACCGCCGGAGCAATTCGACGCTCATGGCGATGCCGCGTTGAAAATTTCCAAGGTCCATCTTCTCGTTGGGCGAATGCCAATTGTCATCAGGCAAACCCAGCCCCACCAGAAGAATCTCGCCGTGCAACTGCCGCCGGAACACGTCGAGGATTGGCAACGAACCGCCTTCGCGGCACAGCACGGGTTTGCGTCCGAACGCCGCCTCCAACGCCGCCAGCGCCGCCCGCGCTCCCGGGCCGTCGGTCGCGGTGAAGAACGGCGGCGTATGGCCCCCGACGATTGTCAACCGCACGGACTTCGGACATTGCCGGCGCAGATGACGTTCCACGGCCCGCATCACGCCTGCGGGACTCTGACCGGGCACAATTCGGCAGGCGATTTTCGCCAAGGCCCAGGCAGGCACGATTGTCTTACCGCCGGGACCTTGATAGCCACTGGTAAGGCCGTTGATCTCGAACGTCGGACGCGTCCAACGTTGTTCCAGCGGCGTGAACCCCTTTTCACCCGCCAACATCGGCACACCGAGAAAATCGCGATAGGCTCGGGCGTCGAACGGCAGGCGTTTCCACATGCGACGTTCCCAAGCGGCAAGCGGTTTTACACCAGCGTAGAAACCACGAATTGTGATGTGACCGTTCGCGTCCACGCAACCCGCCAGCAATTGCGACAACACCATCGCTGGATTGGCGACACTGCCGCCAAAGACTCCCGAGTGCAGATCGCGCGACGGCCCTTCCACGCGAACTTCCAGCCCCACGGTCCCGCGCGTGGCGTAGGTGAGCGTCGGATGATCCTTGGAGAACATGCCGGTGTCGGACACGATTACGTAATCCGCCCGCAACGCCTTCGCGCGCCGCCGAACAAACGTTACGAGGTTTTCGCTGCCGACTTCCTCTTCACCTTCGATGAGAAACGTGACGTCCACGGGCAATGGCGTGCGCGTCTTCAGGTAGGCCTCGATCGCCTTGACGTGGGCGAAGAACTGCCCCTTGTTGTCGGAAGCACCCCGCCCAAAAAGCTTGCCGCCGCGCTCGACAGGCTCGAACGGCGGCGTTTTCCACAACTCGAGTGGGTCGGGCGGTTGTACGTCATAGTGCCCGTAAACCAGCACCTGCGGGACGTCGGCATGAGGCACACGGCGGGTGCGGGCGACGAGAATCGGGTTGCCCTTTGTCGGGTACAGTTTGACATCCAGCCCCAAACTGCGAAAATGTCGGGCAAGCCAGTCCGCACAAGCCAGTACGTCGCGACGACGTTCCGGCTGCGTCGAGATACTGGCGAAACGCACCAGCGATTTGAGTTCCTGGACGAACTGACGACGGCTTTGCGACAGATATTTGTGAATAGCAACCACGGAGGCGAGACGGTAACTGATTTGCCCGTCCAAGTCACCGCTTAATTGGATGACCTGTGCACCGACGTGTGGTATAGTTTAAAGCCTTTGATTTCCATGACAGACAGCGATTCATCCGTACCGAACCCGACCCCCGACGAGAACCAAGCGTTGCCGCTTGAGGAATTGGCGCTTACTCCCCAATGGGTCAAGACCTCCGGCACGTCCTACGTCGATCATTCGGGCGGTGACCGCGAATCGCGGCGGGAGGGCCGGCGTCCCAACCGCGACCGGAACTTCGAAGGTGACCGTGATCGTCGTCCGCGTTCACCGAGGCCATCGGATGCGGGAGACCGTCGCGGGCCCCGCCCGGAGCGACGGCCGGCCGGGCCGCCACAACGACGTGACGGCGGACACAGGCCCGCCCAGCCATCGGCACCGCCCGTCGCCGCGCCGGTAGAGGTGACGTTTCAGCCCGAAGAAAAGGGCTTCGGCTTGATGGTCGAGGCGATGAAACAATCGCAACGGGCGTATGCGCTATTCGACATCGCCAAGCTCGTCCTCAACAAACCCGAACGGCATGTGGTGAAGTTTTCCCGACTGCCTGCCCCGGACGGATCGCGCGAGCCGTTGTTCCTCGTGTCGCCGAGCGAAAACATCTGCCTGCGACAGGATGAAGCGGTGCGATTCGCGCTTCGTCAACATGGCGAGATGATTTACCGGGAAAAGAAAACGCAGATCGACCCGCCGAAGGGTAATTTTACGTTCGTGAATCGGTGCGGTTTCACCGGGATCTGGCTCGGCCCGCCAAACTACCACGAGTACCAGGGCCGATTGGTGCGCCATCACCAACAGCGGTTGCGGCACATTCCATTCGACGAGTTCAAGTACCGTATCCAGACCGTCAAGGATCCCGAGGCAGTCAAGGCGTGGCTCGACTCGATGAGCGTCAAGACCGAGTACGAGTGCATCCTCGACCCGGAACCCAAACCTTTCCCGACTCGCGATGAGCTGGAAAAACATTTTGTCGAGTGCCACCTTGCGCAATTTGTTACCTCGGCGCCCGAAGTGAAGACCAGCGGCGCGGCCAGCCGCCAGCTTCCCAATCCCGCGCTGCTGGAAGCGGTCCGGCTCGCGTGGCAGCAGGAACGCAAGTTCCCCCTGAAGACGGCCAATGAAATGCGCGGTCGTCTCCGTCATGAGGGGTTTCACTTTTTCAAGGACCCGAAGGGCATCACGTATATTGGCCGTGTCAAGCCGCAGCGATTCGAGTCCATCACCCATCTCTCGGAACAGATCCAGAAGATTCTTGTGTACTTGCGGCAACACTTCGGATGCACGCGAAAACAATTGATCGCGTATTTCGCTCCAAAACCCGAGGCCGCGACGCCGGCTCCTGTGCCGGCGCCCGACCTTGTTTCTGCCCCACCGTCTGACCCCGTTTCTGTACCGCCGGCTGAACCTATTTCTGTGCCATTGTCTGACCCGGCCCAATCGACGCCCGTTCCCGCCGCCGATCCAGTCGCTCCCGCCACCCCACTCCCGGTGGTTGTGTCCGAGGAAGACCGCGTGCTGGCCGATTTGCACTGGCTGATACAGGACGGCTACGTCGTGGAGTTCTCGAATGGTCGTTTGTGGGCACAGGCCGACAAACCACCACCGCCGCCTCCCCCGCCCGTCGCCCCGGCGCAACCAGTGGCGGCAGAAGCGCCAGCCCAAACTGCGGCGGAGATACCGGTACCAAGCACGGCTGAGCCGAGCGTTGAACCGGCGCCGACGCCCGAGCCAGCCCAGCCTGCGGTGCAAAGCGCCGAACCGAACTCGAGCGCTCCTGCATCCTCCTAGCAGACTAGGAACGCGCGCGCATGGCCGAGACCCTTGTTGAAGTTCAACATCTCCGCAAAGAATTCGACGGCACGGTGGCAGTGGCGGACGTGTCGTTCACGGTGCAACGCGGTGAAATTGTCGGGGTCCTTGGCGCCAACGGTGCCGGCAAAACGACGACGATCCAGATCCTGCTCGGGCTGATCAAACCCACCAGCGGAACCGTCACGGTGTTCGGCAAGGACCTGGAACGCCACCGGGTTGAGATCCTTCAGCGCTCGAATTTCTCCTCTGCCTACACGGGATTGCCGTCGAACCTGAAGGTGCGGGAGAATCTGCTGATCTTCGCCATGATTTACGGCGTCAAGGACCACCGTCAGAAGACGGAAGAATTGCTCAAGATGTTCGAGATTTCCCATCTACGTGACAAGATCACGGGACACCTGTCGTCGGGCGAATCGACCCGCGTCAATCTGTGCAAATCACTGCTGAACGATCCCGAACTGTTGATGCTGGACGAACCGACCGCCAGTCTCGATCCCGACATCGCGGACAAAGTGCGCAAGCTTTTGCGGCGCATCCAGACCGAGCGCCAGATCACGATGGTGTACACCTCCCACAACATGCGCGACGTCGAGGAAGTGTGCGACCGCGTCTTGTTCATGCACAAGGGTCGCATCATTGCCGAGGGCACACCGCAGCAGGTGAAGGACCGTTTCAACCAGACGTCGCTCGAGGACGTCTTCATCAGCGTCGCCCGCGGCGGCGACGTGCTGGCCGCCGGGGAGGAGACAGCGCGATGAATCTGCGCCATATCCGCGCGCTCGTCTTGCGCTACACGTTTCTCTACACGCGTAGCGTGCCGCGCGTGGCGGAAATGTTCTTCTGGCCGGTGATGGACCTGCTCGTATGGGGATTTCTCACCGTCTACTTGCAACGCCTGGGGCATCAAGCGCCCGCGGCGATCACTTTTCTCCTCGGCTCGATGATCTTTTGGGACATTCTCTACCGCGCCCAGCAAGCGGTGACGATTTCCTTCCTGGAGGACATCTGGGCGCGCAATCTACTCAACATCTTCGTCTCACCGATTCGCGTCAGCGAGTTCATCGCGGCGACGTATGTCGTCGGCTTCGTGAAGATCCTGATCACCGTGGCGATCCTCGCGGGCCTGGCGTTGTGGTTTTATCACTGGAACCTGTTTCAGATGGGTCTCCCGCTCATTCCGCTGTTCGCCAACCTGCTGCTGATGGGTTGGGCGGTCGGCATGATTACCACGGCGCTCATCCTACGTTGGGGACAATCCGCCGAAGCGCTGGCGTGGGGCATCCCGTTTCTCATTCAGCCGGTATGCGCCGTGTTCTATCCACTCAACGTGCTACCGGGCTGGGTACAGGTGATCGCGCACGGGATTCCCGCGACGTACGTATTCGAAGGCATGCGACAGGTGCTGCGCGGTGAAGGATTTCCTGGTCATGACCTCATCTGCGCGTTCGGGCTGAATGTGGTGTATCTGATCGGCGCGGGAATGTTCTTCAACTACATGTTCGGCGTCGCCCGCGAGAAAGGTCTGCTGGCCAAACTCGGCACGCAGTAGGCCTCGGGCTTGCCCTAACCGGGCGGCGCTGCCCGGATAAAGTGCTCCAGCCGCTCGATGGTTGGCATCTGACGGGCTTGGAGGCGATCCGTGCCCGGGTAGTGGAAATCCTTTTCGTCCAGATAGAGGTAGAGAATCGCCATTGCATCCGAGTCAGCGGACGTAGTGTTGTTATATTCCGCGCGCAATTCGTATTGATGTCCCGGTGTGATGAGAATCCCCGATTCGGACTGGAATTCGCCCATGTGCGCGACCCCGACTTTGTCGTGGAAGTCCTCGGCTTGAATTCTCACCACGCTTTGCTGCGCGGTCAAATCGTACAATTCCAGCGATTCGCCGTACGGATGAAGGTGCGCGGTCGCGTAATGCATCGTGGTCGGCGCGGTGAGGTTCAATTCGTTCGCCACAACCCTGGCGCGGTAGGTGTGCCGGCCCGGTGGCACCATCCAGTGATAGGTCACGTCGTTCCCGAATTGCGCCTGGACGCCGTCCTTCGTGCTGACCACCGCACCTGTGACATTTGTCGCCATCGGCTCCACGCAACCCTCCCCCGGATGCGACATGGAGGCGCACATCTTCATGTGCTCCATCCCGGAACCGGCCAATGGTTGGACCACATACAGCGCGCGGCGGAACAGCGGCTTCATCGGAGTTGTCACGTCCGCGTTCCGCACGAAGTCGATTGTCGTCTTGTAGCGAACTTTGACTGCGCGATCGCGGACATTGAGGTTAAGCGCCATCGTGAAGAAATCCAGCGGCGTGTCCGAGAGCACGGGCATGCCGTAGCCCGGCGGAAGCGACATCTGGAGTCGGCCGGGAACGAGCGTGAAGAACCGCCAGTCCATGTGCGTAGAATTGCCAAACTCGGCATTATGCCGCTCCGGCGACATTCGTTTCGGGTCGAATGTCAGGTTCGCGTGGCAGCAAAACTCCGGCGAGATGGTCTGACGGCTGTCGGCATCGAGGACTTCCGTCTGCAAACCCGTGAGCCACACCAGCTGCGGTTTCTCGTGCGGCAACAGGCAGGTCACGGGATGGTTCCCGCTCGGGCCGGTCATCGACAGGTAGATCTTATCGAGTGTGTACGGCTGGGAAATGATCTCGACCCGATTGCTGCCGTTGGCGCTGGTTTCGCCTTCGATTCGCCGAGGCAACGACCATCCATTGTCACGGGCGAGCAGCACGGCAATCGCCGCTGCCAGCACACCTATCGACACTTTTGTCCAGTATCGCGTCACCGGTTGCCACCCTACTGCATTTTTCGGGCCTGCACAACCCTGCGATTGCCCTGGAATCCAATAATTAGTTAGCTTCCACCTGCCCGATTGGCTGTCCTGATACGCGAGGGTAGGACATTGAGGATATGCGCCTTAGCGCTCAACATACCGCTGGGCGATGGGGACGCGGCGGCCGACACCGAAGGCTTTGGTGGTGACACGAAGGCACGGTGGGGCCTGCTTGCGTTTGTACTCGTTGAGGTCGATCTTGCGGACGACGTCGCGGACAAGTTTCTCGTCGTAACCGGTTTCCTTAATGATTTCGGCGGCGGACTTCGCCTCTTCGACGTAGCGTTTGACGATGGCGTCGAGCACGTCGTACGGCGGAAGCGTATCCTGATCGGTCTGGTTGGGGCGCAGTTCCGCTGAGGGCGGTTTCGTGAGTGAAGATTCGGGGATGATCTGACGCTGGCGATTAATGTAGCGGGCGAGTTCGTAGACCATCGTCTTCGGCACGTCGGCGATGACGCCGAGACCGCCATTCATGTCGCCGTAGAGCGTGCAATAGCCGACAGCCAACTCCGATTTGTTGCCGGTGGTCAGCAACATATGGCCGAACTTGTTCGAGAGCGCCATCAAGGTCGTGCCGCGAATGCGCGCCTGGATGTTTTCCTCGGTCGTATCCTCGGGCAACCCTTTGAATAATTCCTTGAAGCTGCCCTTCAGGGTTTGGAACGTGTCCTGAATCGGGACGACCTCCCAGCGGATGCCAAGGTTCTTCGCCAGTTCACGCGCGTCTTCGATGCTCCCTTTCGAGGAGAATTGGGAGGGCATCGAAACGCCAAGGACGTTCCCCGATCCCAATGCCGCGACCGCGAGGTAGGCGGTGACTGCAGAATCAATTCCGCCACTGAGGCCAAGCACCACGGACTTGAAACCACACTTGCGCGTGTAATCGCGGAGACCCAGCACCAACGCGTCATGCAACGCCGCCGCTGGCTCCTGCAACTGGAACGGTTGCGGTCGCGCAGGGGCGCGTCCTTCCAATTCCACGATGACAAGGTCCTCCTGAAACGCGGCGCCCTGGGCGAGAAGATTGCCCGACCCATCGAACACGAGGCTGTTGCCGTCGAAAATCAATTCGTCGTTGCCGCCCACGAGATTGCAGTACACGACGGGAACGCGGTGTTCCTGGGCCACGGCCCGTAGCATATCGTGACGAGAGCGTTCCTTTCCCAGATGATAGGGCGACGCGGACATATTCAGGATCACTTGCGCGCGGGACGCGTCCCGCATCAATTCATGGATCGGACTTCGGGCATAAAGCTGTGCGGGCAAATAATCCTGTGTCCAAATGTCCTCGCAAATCGTCAAGCCCAAGCGTTGACCGCCGAAATCGACCGCCGCGTTCGAGTCGGCGGGTTGGAAATAACGGTCTTCGTCGAAGACGTCGTACGTGGGCAGGAGCATCTTTTGGCGGCGAGTGATAATCTCACCATTCTGGATGAGCGCGACCGCATTGACGTAGTCACGACCGGGTCGCTTGGTGTTGACATCGACGTACCCGACGAGCAATGCAGTCTGGCCAATCTGCGGCGTGAGTTCGTCCAATACACGAAGGTTATCGTCGACAAACCGGTGTTTGGCGAGCAGATCGCGCGGCGGGTAGCCGGTGATCGCCAGCTCCGGCGTCATGACAAGGTCAACACCGGCGGTAACCCCACGGCGGTAAAACTCAAGGATTCTGGCGGAGTTACCGCGCAGATCGCCCACCGTGGTGTCTATCTGAGCCAGCGCAATCTTCATCCTGAGAGGGAATCTACGGCTTCGGGCTGGCAGCGGCAACCGCAAAACGGTTTACCGGGATTTGGAACCTCACTTGCGTTTTGGCGCAAAGGCGGCTATTCTGTGGTTGGAATTCGCAATGGCCAAGACGTACGATCAACATTTGCACGAAAGCCTTGCCTACCTGAGCCTACCCGCTCTGGCGTCTCACAGTTCCTGGTCACCCAACACCGACGTGTACGAAACTCCCGACGGTCTGGTGGTGAAGATGGAGATTGCGGGCATCAACCGGGAAGATCTCGAAATCACTTTGAACGACCGCGTGTTGCTGGTGCGTGGCCACCGTAAAGACCCGTGCCGTCAGCGGCGATGTTCGTTTCGACAGATGGAAATTGATTACGGTCATTTTGAGCGGCGTATCGTCATCCCCCGTTCGGTTGATGGAAGCCGGGTTCGGGCGCAGTTCGATAACGGTTTTCTGCACATCGATCTGCCAAAGTCTCAAAAGTCCGAGCACGCGACAGTCACCGTCATCATCGAACAGGCAGGCTAAGAGCACTGCAACGGTGTTTCCGGCAGGCTCGCCGATACCGCGGGTTCCCGCGGTCAAGGAGGACGATGTTACCCCGCACGTGAACCGTGCGAAGCATGGGAGTCATCAAAACAAGCAGGATGGCTGAGCCTACGGAGAATAAAGAGTCGCAGGATATCGTCAAGGGTGAGACACCGGTGCGCGATCTGCCCACGCGGTTGCCTATTTTGCCCCTGAGCGACGTGGTGGTATTCCCGCACATGGTGGCGCCACTACTGGTGTCGAACCCGCAATCGATCCGCCTGATCGACGACGTGGTAGCCGGCACCCGCCTGCTGGCGGTCACCCTCCAAAAAGACCCGGATTCGGAGCAGCCGCGTCCAGATCAATTGCACTCGGTCGGCTGCATCGCCCGCGTGTTGCGAATGCTGAAGTTCCCCGACGACAGCGTACGGGTGCTGATACAGGGATTAAAGCGGGTGCGCATCGACCGCATCGACGCAGAACCCCCGTACATGCAGGCGAACCTGACGCCCCTCGACGACGAGCTTGACGCCAGTCTCGAAACTTCGGCTCTTGCGCGCAATGCCGCCAACCAGTTCCAGGAGATCATCTCCCTCTCCCCGGCGATGCCCGATGAATTGAAGGTGGCCCTGGTCAACATCGAAGACCCGAGCAAACTGGCGGACGTGATTGCCGCGAACCTGAACGTCCCGCTCCAGGACAAGCAGCGGTTGCTCGAGGTGGTCCGCGTCAAGCTGCGGCTGACCCTGCTCACCAATCTACTCAATCGCGAGGTCGAGGTGTTGCATCTCGGCAGCGAGATCCAGAACAAGGTCACGACGGCAATCAGCAAGAGCCAGCGCGAGTATTTCCTGCGCGAACAACTCAAGGCGATCCAGAAGGAACTCGGAGAGAGCGGGGAGCAAGGTTCGGAAATCAAGGAGTTGCGCGACAAGATCGACAAGGCGCAGATGCCGCCCGAGGTGCAGAAAGTCGCCATCAAAGAGGTGGACCGATTGGCGACCATCCCGCCGGCCGCCGCCGAGTACACGGTCAGCCGCTCGTATCTCGACTGGCTGATCGCGTTGCCGTGGTCGAAATCCACGGAAGACAAACTTGATATTGCCCAGGCCAAACGCATTCTCGACCGCGATCACTATGATCTCGAACACGTCAAGAAACGCATTCTGGAATACCTGAGCGTGTTGAAACTCCGAAGCAACATCTCCGGCGGGGCGGCTGCTTTCGGGAAAGGGCCGATCCTGTGCTTTGTCGGTCCGCCGGGCGTAGGCAAGACTTCGCTCGGCAGGAGCATCGCGGCTGCGCTGGGGCGCAATTTCATCCGGATGTCGCTCGGCGGCGTGCACGACGAGGCGGAAATTCGCGGTCACCGTCGTACATACATTGGCGCGTTGCCTGGCCGCGTGCTGCAAGGGTTGCGGCGGGCCGAGAGCAATAACCCGGTCTTCATGCTCGACGAAATCGACAAGGTGGGCACGGATTTTCGTGGTGACCCCAGTTCCGCGCTGCTGGAAGTGCTGGATCCACAACAGAACAGCAGCTTTTCCGACCACTATCTTGAGGTGCCGTTCGACTTGTCACGGGTCATGTTCATCACCACGGCGAACCAGCTCGAGCCCATTCCCCCGGCCCTGCGCGACCGCATGGAAGTCATCGAATTGCCCGGCTACACCGAGCAGGAGAAGATCCATATTGCCGCGAAGTATCTGGTGCCGCGCCAACTGACCGAGCACGGGCTGAAGAAGTCGCAACTCACGATTTCCAAGGACGCCATGGCGGCCATCATCCGCGACCACACGCGTGAGGCGGGTGTGCGCAACCTGGAGCGGCAGATCGCGACGATATGCCGCCGGACCGCGCGCCGCATTGTGGAGCGAAAGGCCAAATCGGTGGCCGTTGTGCCGCGCAACTTGAAAGATTTCCTCGGTCCCATCCAGTTTTTCCACGATGTCGCGGAACGGACTACCGACCCCGGCGTGGCGATCGGACTGGCGTGGACCGCCGCGGGTGGCGATATTCTTTTCATCGAGGCGACCCAGATGCCGGGCCGCGGCAACCTCATCCTGACGGGTTCGTTGGGCGACGTGATGCGCGAGAGCGCGCAGGCCGCGCTCAGTTATTTGCGATCCCGCGCCACGCAGCTGGGAATCGACCCGAAGCTTTTCGAGAAGTCGGACATCCACATTCACGTGCCTGCGGGAGCGATACCCAAAGACGGACCGTCGGCGGGCGTCACGATGGCGGTCGCCCTGGCGTCGTTGCTCATGCGCAAACCGGTGAAGCCCGAGCTGGCCATGACTGGTGAAATTACGTTGCGTGGAAAGCTTCTGCCCGTTGGCGGTATCAAGGAAAAGGTGCTGGCAGCAGCGCGCTCCGGCGTGAAGACGGTCGTCCTGCCCGATCAGAACCGGAAAGATTTGGCAGAAGTGCCGGCCGAGATTCGGAAGAAGATGCAGTTTCGGTTCGCCAAGACGATCGATGCCGCGTTGAAGCTGACGCTGTAGCCGGGATCGGATGAGATAGACCCGAGCACATGCCGCCACGCACAAATCCCGGCGTTCCCAAGTTCGATGCCGCAAGCTTGCAACGCTTCGGTCAATCACTTCTGACGGCCTGCGGTCTGGCGGAAGATCGCGCCCGCGATGTGGCCGTAGTGCTGCTGGAGGGCGATCTGCTCGGTCATACCACTCACGGTTTCACCCTGCTTCCCGCCTACCTCAAGGAACTCAAGGAAGGCACGATGGAGAAGAAAGGCGATCCGATCACCGTCGCTGACCATGGTTCTTCCCTGACGTGGGATGGACGCTACCTGCCCGGCCCGTGGCTGGTGCGCCGGGCGATTGCCATGGCCCGCGAACGCCTAACCGAGCATCCTGTTGTCACCATATCGATCCGGCGCAGCCATCACATCGGTTGTTTGCAGGCGTATCTTCGACCCGTTACCGATGCCGGCTTGCTGATCTTGCTCACCTGTTCCGACCCCGCGTCTCGCACAGTCGCGCCACACGGTGGAACCGCCCCGCGATTCAGTCCAAATCCCATCGCCGCTGGTATCCCGACCAATGGTGACCCGATCCTAATCGATATCAGCACGTCATCGACCTCGAACGGACTCTGCAACCGATTGGCCGCGGCGGGTGAACGATTGCCGGGCCCGTGGCTCGTCGATCGTGATGGTCATGTAACCGACGACCCATGCGTACTCGCCAGCGATCAAGGAGGAGCCATCCTCCCTCTTGGCGGCGCGGATCTTGGTTACAAGGGATTTGCCTTGGCGCTGCTTGTGGAGGCGCTCACGAACGCGCTGAGTGGTCATGGTCGCGCCGATAATGAGCCGCGGTGGGGCGCATCCGTATTCCTGCAAATCGTCGATCCGGAACGCTTCGGCGGGAAAGCGAGCTTTCTGCGAGAGACGAGCTTCTTCGCGGAGTTTTGCCGGGAAACTCCCGTTCCATCGGCTCAACCGCCCGTGCGTTTACCGGGACAAGCCGCCCTCCAGCGCCGCGCCGAACAACTCGCCAACGGCGTCGCACTCTACCCGACCATCATGCCGGCATTGGTCCCTTGGGCCACAACCTTGCGCGTGTCACTGCCGTAGCTTCGCGATCGCGAGTTAAGGCGTCTGGTCAAGAAGCTCGTTGGGGATGGCCAGCGATACAGACCCAGTAAACCCAGGCAATCAGGACACCTTGAAGGGGCAGACGTGCCCACAATGTCCACTGCGGGATCTGGGCCCCTTCCCAACCATGCAACGCCACTTGAACGTTTGCCGGGAACACTGCCACCAGCAGAACGATGAGACTCCACCCGGCAAGTGGACGCAATTTGGGAACGAGGATTGCCAGCCCGCCAACAATCTCCGCAATGCCACTGACAATGATCAGTCCCTGATGCCATGGGAGATAGGATGGCATCATGCGAAGGTATGGGCCGGGGTTTAGAAAGTGATTGGCGCCGGCCAAGACAAAGAACAAACTCAGAATCCCTAGTGCGACGTTGCAACGCATAGCTTTCTTACGGCAGATGTATCTGGAGCCGGATGAACCGGCGCGTCGCGGCAGAGGTCGGCGTCAAATCCTGCACGGTCACCCAGTCGCGCTGCGCGTCCAGCGGAGTCACCGAAACCTCCTGAGTGTAAGACGGGCCGGAATTCCACGTGCTCAAGTCGTCGGAGACTTCCACCGTATAGGTGAGGTCGCCCACATCGTGGCGGCGGATGAATGTCAGCGTGAGATAACCGCTGCTGGTGTCCTCCGTCTGGGTGGCAAACGGTGGGTCCGGCTGGTGCGGATTAAGCCCCGCGGCGTACTCTTGCAAGTTGCTCAAGCCATCATGATCCGGGTCCGCAGACGGGCCGCTGATAGTCGGGTCGACGAGTTCGTTGCTGGTGAAGTACTGCTGCTGGTACGCGGCAAATGTCCACAGGACATTCAGCGTGGCGCCCGTTGAAATCGCACTGCCGGCGAGATTGGTGACCACGACCGTGTAATTGCCCACATCGGCCACTTGCACGTTGGTCAACGTCAAGCTGGTGGTGGTCGCGCCGGCGACGTGGCTGCCGTTGGTCAGGTTGACACTGTTCTTCTGCCACTGATACGTGGGCACGGGATTGCCAGTCGCAGCGGCGCTGAAGGTAACGCTTTGCCCAGCGTTGACCGTGAGCGCCGCTGGTTGGTTGGTGATGACGGGCAACGCATTGAGGGCGTACACCTGGCTGCCTGCCAGCAGAAATAGACCGACTCCGAAATCATCGAAGTCGGGCACGCTGGTGTACGTCACCGGCTGATGATCCGCCGGTTTGCTGCCGGTGCCCTGCACGTAGCCGAGGAACCCGTTGTCTGCGCTGTTGGTATTATTATGATGGAGCGCGCCGGTGGCGAGGGCGTTCCATCCGTTGATCACCGGGGGCAAATAGGTATTGATGTCCAGATAACCCTTGTTGATCCCCCAACCCATCCCGTAGATGAACAGCGCCGTGCCAGTGGACTCCGGGCCCGGGAAATCATTGGTGTAGCCAAGGTTCACGTTCCAGAAACCGTCCGGGCGTTGCACCGCTTTGAGGGCCGCCGCCATGTCGCGAAAGGTCTGTAGGTACTCCGCGAAATGCGTGTCATTGGTGGGAAGCACATCCATCGTCCGTGCCAGCGCAGCGATGGCCCAGCCGTTGCCACGTGCCCAGTAACATTTCTGGGTCGTGCCATCCGACGCGACGTACGGGGGAAAAAAGGTCGTGTCCCGGAACCAGAGATGATCGGTGGCGCTGTACAACCCGAGCGTGGTCTTGGTGTAATGAAAGTAGCCGTACATCTTGGGCGGATAGGTGGCATTGTTCTTGAGCCCACTGATGACATTGGAGCTGAGCACGCTGAGCTTGGCAAACACGGGCATCGACATCTGCAGGGCATCGACATACGTCCAGCGCTGCGAGGTCGAGCCACTCACCCAAAAGTTTGCGTTGGCGGTGATATGGCCCAGCCGATTCGTCTGGGTCGTATCGAGTTGATGCATCTCGATGTACTCCTGACCGGCGCCCTGATCGTCGGGCAACGTATCGGTATTATCGGCACCACGCAACGCCCAGGTGTGGAACGTGCCCCATGCCTTGGCGTAGTTGTAAATCGACGGGTCGAGATTGATCCGGTACAACGCGAGGGCGCCCTCGAAATACGTTCCGCGCGTCCAGATGTTGCTGGGATGGCTTCCCGGCAGGCAACTGCTGCAACCGGGCGTGGCTCCCCATTCGTTCGTGAAATGATTGTTGGCCAGCGCCATGTCGCTAAGGATTTGCGACCGTGACGGCATGGATCCCGCCATCGCCCCACGTGGGATAACAAGCGTTGCCAGCAACGCCAAGGCGCCCAGCCAAAGCTTCGCCCGATATGGGTACTCGTCCATCGCGACCAAGTAGATTCTGCCTTGCAGGGGCGGTGATAGCAAGGATAACCGTGGTTTAGGCCGAGATAAGGGCCCCGATTTAGAAAGTGATTAGGACCAGCAGAAAAAGGAATACAGCCCAAGTTCTTCGCCTAGTGGCGGTCGTCCGCATTTCCCTTCTGGAATGGGTCAAGATCAATCACTCGGACAATCGTGATGGAACCGCACCGGAATTGTACCTCGTGGGGCATGCAGGTCCCGCCCCACTCGACCACAATCCGCTCTGTCTTCAAGCGTTCGCAAAACACCAATTGAAGGCCAAGTCCCATAATTGGATTCTGATGATTGAACCCTTGGATTGTCAGCTCGTCAATATCGTGGAAAAGTATCTCTGCGTGTGCCGGTCTACGCTTTGGTGAGGACTCACTTTCCCTGATATCGTAGATGAAAAAGACCGCCCTCAAATCGCAAGCGATTCCTTGTTGATATGGCGAACGATCAAGGCAAATCGAAATAACTTCGAAATCATGAAAGGTAGGCCAGTGCCCGATTTGCTCTTTGATTAACTCCGAACCCTTGATCCGGCCCATGACACGCTCATCATGTTTCGTATGCTCAATGGATCTTTCGGGATTCGGGATGGTTGTGAAAGGACGTTTCGTCGATGCCATTTATTTCCTGCGCACGGTTATCTCGTGCTGCTGGCGGAGCTTCACGATGCTGTCGGCGGGACAAACGCCGCGCCAGAGAATATTCGGATAGAGGACGGAATTGCGGCCGATGATCGAGCCGGGATTGAGCACGGAATTGCAGCCGATGTCGCAGCCGTCGCCGATGATCGCGCCGAATTTCCGTAATCCCGTGTCGATGTCGTTGCCGTACTTGACGGTGACATTGCCCTTGATCGATTTGACGTTCGAGAGAATCGTCCCCGCGCCGAGATGCGCCTTGTACCCGAGGATTGAATCGCCAACGTAACTGAAATGCGGGACTTGCGCGTTGTTGAAGAGGATGGCGTTCTTGAATTCGCAGGCGTTGCCGAGCACGCACTCGTTGCCCACGATGACGTCCCCGCGAATGTAGGCGCTGGAACGAACCTGGCAGTTCTCGCCGATGATCGCCGGGCCCTTGATCGTGGCGCCGTGCTCGATGACGGTCCCCTTCCCGATGAATACATCGTCCGCGATGTACGGCGTGCCGAGAACCGTGCCCAACCGCGCCGGCTTGAGCCGTTTTTTGAGGAATGCCGGCAGCTTCTTCAGCGCATCCCACATGGGTTCGTCGCCGTCGAACAACTCGGGAAACGCGAACTGCTTCAAATCAAGGAAGTCTTCCGCGCGAAACATGTCGCGCATCCTAACCGTCACCGGTTCCATCCGCAAGCTTGGGCTGGCCCCGAAAGCTACATGGAACGGGGTAAACTTTCGGGGCTGGCATAAGGCCGCAAACCTGTGTAATGGTCATTGCGATGAGTGCTGGACTTGATGGACCTGTGCCGTTATCGGCGTTGGAGTACTACAACCTGATGCGCGAGCGGATCGAGCACGAGGACAATCTGGTTGTCCAGCGGTTGTCCTGGTTGGTCGCCTCGCAATCGTTCCTGTTCACCGCGTATGCCATCGTGACGAACGGACTGGCTTCGCTGCCGCCCAACTACCCGGTTCATTTCATGAACCAGTTGCACCGGTTGTTTCAGTTGATTCCCGTGGTGGGGACACTGACGAGCGTTCTTATCTATGTGAGCATCCTGGCGGCCGTGACGGCCATGCGCCGATTGCGAAACTCGTATCGGTCCCGGTTCGGCAAGGACGACGACCTGCCGATTCAGACTGACCCGTCGATACGGCTACTCGGATACACCGCGCCGCTCCTGTTGCCGCTGGTCTTCACGATCGTTTGGCTCGTCCTGTGGATGCGCGGGCTGGCGTGAACGTCCGATTTATTTCAAAAACCAAGCCTACGCACGATACGTTTGTCCTTCCGTATACGAAGCGCCTTACGGATTTGTTTCACAGGCCAGCACATCTTCCATGTCATCAATACAGCCCCTTTCCAAGTCGGCCTGTACCTATTTAATGCGGGGTCGATGTAGTAGAAGCCCAATTGTACTTGGCGGGCCAGAGAGTCTGCCATTTCCTCGGCAACGGAGGCAATCTCGCGGCCTTCGGCTGGTAGAACGGGCCGGCCCGCCGGCGCAGCTTTGTGAAGCCACGCACGATTAATCCTGTATAGCCGTGAATTATCCTGTACCTGGGGCAAGAAGAGACCGTGCCGATCAGGAGACCGGCAGAAGATGCCAGGCACTGACGCGTTGGATGTCGTGTACCACTGACCGTCGTCGAGCTTGGTGGTAATGATCAGGTTTTTGGCCCGCAGGCGAACTGCCCCCTTGAGGTTTGAGTAGATGGCTGTAGCAGTAATCGAATCGCCAGTTTCGTTATTCAGGAACAGTTTCAAATACATCGTTACATTGTCCAGTCGATGTGCGAACGGGGGCCAACCAGTCAAACCTTCGCCCGTGAGGTCTTGGGTTGCACGCTGGAAAAACTCTGATACTTCACGAGATAAGTCCTGCGGTGCCTTCGGCTCCAATTGTGGGTTGGCGGAGAGCCGCTGTCTGTATCTAATCAGGATCGGACCAACTACGTACGGCAGGATGACAATCACGCCGAGGAAAATGAACAGGCGTGACATTTCTGATACGGGGATGGCAATTATGACTAGATACATCACCACCCCAACAATGACCGCGATCACGGCCTTGGCATTCATGAAACAATCTTAGCGAGGCTAACAAGACTCGCTCCTCACAGACCAGCATTCTAATGAGCAACTGCTTCAGGCACAAGGGACTTCTGTAACTGCGCCAAGTCTGTCGTCGGCAACTGGCAGGCGTAGTTGACGCAGACGTAGGCGGTGGCTTTGCCATCCCACGGCTTGATGGTTTCAAGGAACGGTAGGAGTTTTGCCAACGTCTTTTGCGACTTACCTCCATCAGCGAAGATCACAATGGCGTTGGGCAAGTAACGTTCGTGGATCGCGCGTAGCATCGTCTGTGTGTCTTTGGCATCGATCTTCCCCGCGATGACGATCTGCTTCGGTTTGCTCAAGTAAAAGTCCAGCACGCACGCCATCTGTGGAACGGTGCTTGGCGCTTTGTGGAGATGATCGCTGAAAAGCTGCAATGTCTTCTCCGCCGCCTCGCGGTATTTGGCTCGGTCGGTAAACTGCGCCAGCCGCAAGAGCAGCAGCGCCGCCATCGAATTGCCGCTCGGCTCCGCGCCGTCATAGTCTTCCTTCGCGCGGACGATAACGCTCGGGTCGCGTCCGTCCGTTTGGAAAAAGCCGCCGTCCTTCGTGTCGTAAAATTGTGCCAGCATCGTGTCCGCAAGTTCGGAGGCCTTCACCAACCACTGCGGGTCGAAATCGGATTCATAGAGATCGACGAGGCCATTGCCGAAGAACGCGTAGTCCTCGACCATCGCCGGCACCGTCGCCGTGCGGGTGAGCATGCCGTTCTTCCAGCGGCTGGCGAGGAGGTAATGGGCTGCGCGTTCGGCGGCGGCGCGATATTTCGGTTCGTCGAGCGCTTGCGCGGCGCGCGCGAGCGCGGAAATCATCAACCCGTTCCAAGCGGTCAGGATCTTTTCGTCACGGTGTGGGCGCACGCGTTTTTCTCGAATGGCGAAAAGCTTTGAGCGCTCGGCGGCAAATTTCGCGGCGTCAGGTGAGGCAACATGCAGCACATTCAGGCCGTGTTCCCAGTTGCCGTCGGCGGTCACTCCATAGGCTCGACAGAAAGCGTCGGCTCGATTACCGAGGGCCTTTTCGATCTCGGCGCGGGTCCAGACGTAGCATTTGCCTTCGACACCTTCGCTGTCGGCATCCTCCGCCGAGTAAAACCCGCCGTCGGGACTGGTCATGTCGCGCAATACGTAGTCGCAGGTCCGTCGGGCAATCTCCGAAAAAAACGGGTCGTGGGTAATCTGATACGCGTCGACGTAGCTGGAAACGAGTTGCGCCTGGTCATAGAGCATCTTTTCGAAGTGCGACACCAGCCAGTGTTCGTCAACGCTGTAGCGATGGAAACCGCCGCCGAGTTGGTCGAACATCCCGCCTTCACCCATGGCCCGCAATGTGTGCAAGGCCATATCGCGTGCCGCGACCTCGTTGGTGCGCGCGAACTGTCTAAAAAGAAAATTCAACGCAACCGGTCGCGGAAATTTCGGCGCGCCACCGAATCCGCCATTCACTTCGTCGTAATTCGAGCGAAACTGTTCGAAGCCGAGGTGCAGCGGCACGTCATCCAGCGAATTGGTCTCCGAGCCGTCCCGCCTGATGGTCGCGTATTGGCCAATCGTTTCCGTGATCTTGCCTGCCTGCAGGAGGATGGCGTCATGATTCGCCTCCCAGACATCGTGGATGCGCTGGAGCAGTTCCTTGAAGCCGGGACGTCCATAGCGCGCGTCGGGTGGGAAATAGGTACCGCAAAAGAACGGCTTGAGGTCGGGCGTGAGCCAGACGCTCATCGGCCAGCCGCCCGAACCCGTCGTGGCCTGTACGGCGGTCATGTAAATCCTGTCGATATCCGGGCGTTCTTCGCGGTCGACCTTGATGCAGACGAAATACTTGTTCATCACGGCGGCGACATCGTGGTTCTCGAACGACTCGTGCTCCATGACGTGGCACCAATGGCAGGTCGAGTAGCCGATGGACAGGAAGATCGGTTTATTCTCCTGGCGCGCCTTGGCGAATGCCTCTTCGCCCCAGGGAAACCAGTCCACGGGATTGTACGCGTGCTGCAACAGGTACGGGCTCTTCTCGTGGATGAGACGATTCGGCTTGTTGGTTTCAGTGGCGCCAGCCATGACGACGCAAGATAGCACAGCCGCAAGACCCGCGACGAGAAAACCGGGTTGTCCGTGTTGAACCATTCTCCCGACTATACACGGAGACCGGGAATCCCGCTTTACGAGAATCTCCGCCGTCGCGACCGCATCCAACTTAGTGTGAACTGTGGGAAGAAATTTGTGCGCAGGCTTGAAATAGCGCCTCGTATAGTGCATCAAAGGGTCTACCGAAAGTCTCGTATCGGGTCGGATGACAAAAACGGACACCCAAATCAGCGATGCACAGTTGGTGGCGCGGCTCAAGCAGCGCGACCGATCGGCTTTGGAACAGCTTATCCAACTTCACGGGGCCAAGATGTACGGTGTCGCACTTCAATTCATGCGAAACGAGCACGATGCGCGTGAAGTCATGCAGGACGCCCTCGTTTCCATCTGGAACAAGATCGGCTCGTTCGAAGGCAAGTCGGCGTTCACGTCGTGGATTTATCGCGTGACCGCCAACGCGGGGTTGATGGCCCTCCGCAAAAAGAAGCGGCACGAGAACGATGTGTCGCTCGACGCGACCTCGTCCGAGGACGATGATGGGCCGGTGCCGGCGTTGCGGTTGAGCGACCAAGGGCCGCTTCCGGACAAGGTGGCGATGACCGGCGAACTTGGCGAACAGGTCCGCGCCGCCATCGATCGGCTGCCCGAGCCTTATCGGATGGTGGTGCTGTTGCGCGACGTGGAGGAACTGCCGATGAACGAGGTCATGGATGCGACGGGGTTGAGCGAGCCAGCGCTAAAGAGCCGGCTGCATCGGGCACGCTTGGCGCTCCGTGAAGCATTGTTGCCGTACTTGAAAGGCCAAGACATCCAGACGCCATGAGCTTGAATCGAATCCTGGGATTTTTCGGTTGCTTGTTTCATCCGGGCAAGTGTCAGCGGACAAAACAGTTACTGTTTGAATACGTCGAGGGGGAACTGGATCAGGATACCCAGCACCGGCTGGAGAAACACCTCGGTGATTGCCCGTCTTGTCTCCACTACGTGAAGAGCTATCGGCAAATCATCGAACTGACGCACCGCCATTGCCTGCCCGATACGCCCATACCGCCCGCGTTGAAGCAGAAACTCTGCGAGTTCATCGAGCAGAACCCGGACCTGAAGTGACGACGAAGGCGCGGCACGACGCTACCGCACCTTCGAGGCCGTCATTTCGGTGCCGACCGACCGCAACGCGTTGTCCACCTGCCGCAGCAACCCTTCCGACGGCTGGCTGAACACGATTTCGATTTCCTGCCGCGAGGGGTTCTCGCGGACGCGGAGCACATTCGGCAGTTGGCGGATTCGCTCAGCGGCGCGGCCCAGAAAATCCGTTTCACCCTCATCTCGCACCGTAAATCTCATCATACCCACCTCGGACAGTTGTTTCGTGTCGTTCATGTTCCCTTTCCCGCCTCCTTGCCGAAAACCTTCGCAAAACAAGGCAACGGCCGCGTGTCGACCCGATGCCAAGTGTGAAAACAGTGTCGAAGGGCGGAAAACGGTTGCGGTTCACGGCTTGAATCGGGGGGTGGACGCCGGTAGACTTGGTGGCCTGTGACCCCGAGCACTTCCGAACGACGGTGGCAGCGCGGTTTCTGGAGTCTGATTGTCACGCAGTTTCAGGGCGCGTTCTCCGACAATGCGCTCAAACAACTCGCCATCTTCGTCGGCATCAGTCTCGGGCTTTCGCAGACCAAGCGGGATGAGCTCGTCTCATTGGCCACGGCGCTGTTGACATTGCCCTTTATCCTATTCTCGATGACCGGCGGCTGGCTGGCCAATCACTACAGCAAACGCGGCGTCACCATTGGCGTCAAAATCTTTGAAGTCGGCGTCATGTTGCTGGCGACGGCGGGGTTGGCGCTCGGCAATCTCACGATGGTCTTGTGCTGCGTGTTCTTCATGGGCGTACACAGCGCGATTTTCGGCCCGTCGAAGTACGGTTCGCTGACGGAGTTGCTGCCGGAAAAACAACTTTCCTGGGGCAACGGCGTTCTCGAATTGGGCACGTTCCTCGCCATCATCCTCGGCACAGTTGGCGGCGCGGTGCTGTCGCAGACATTCACGCACCAACCGATGTGGGCCGGGGTGGCACTGGTGGCACTGGCCGCATTCGGCCTGGTGACCAGTCTGGGGATGACGCGCGTGCCGGCGGCCGACCCGACAAAGGAGTTCCGCTGGAACTTCCTCGGTGACCTCGGCGAGCAGATTCGGATTATCCGCCAGGATCACGTGCTGAAGATGGCCGTGATCGGCAACACGTATTTCTGGTTCCTCGCGGTCCTGCTCTTTCAGAACGTCATCATCTATGGACTCGACGTGCTCCGCGTCGACCCGGCCCACAACGGCTATTTGCAGGCGGCGCTCGCCATCGGCATTGGCGTGGGTAGTTACGCCGCCGGTTATCTGTCGGGCGGTAAGATTGAATACGGGTTGATTCCCCTTGGTTCGATGGGCATTACGGCCGCGTGCGCGTTGCTCGCCCGACACGGGCTTAGCTATAACAGCGTCGCCATTGAGTTGGGGTTCCTCGGTTTCTTCGCCGGCTTCTTTGTGGTGCCCATCAACGCGCTGATGCAACATCGCCCGCGCAAGGAGGACAAGGCGGGGATCCTCGCGGCGCAGAACCTGTTGTCCAGCGGCGGCGCGTTTCTGGCGGCAGGTGTGTATTACCTCCTGCAGACCTACTGGCCACGCGACCCATCGCAAATCTTCCTGACCTGCTCGGTGATCACGCTGGCCGGGACGATCTATGTGGTCAATCTCGTGCCCGACTCGTTGTTGCGGCTGTTTGTGTGGGCGTTCACGCATTCGGTGTATCGGCTGAAGGTCGAGGGACGCGACAACATTCCCGACAAAGGCGGCGCGTTGTTCGTGTGCAACCACGTCTCGTTCGTGGACGCGCTGCTGATCATCGGTTCCACCGATCGCATGATTCGCACGATCATGTTCCAGGGCATTTACGATCACCCGGTCGTCAAGCCGTTCGCCAAGGCGATGAAGGCGATCCCGATTTCGTCACAGTTCCGGCCGCGCGAGATGATCAAGTCGTTGCGTCTGGCGAGCGAGGCGATCAAGAACGGCGAGGTCATCTGCATCTTCGCGGAAGGGCAGATCACGCGGATCGGCCAATTGCTACCGTTCCGCCGCGGCTTCGAGCGCGTGATGAAAGACGTGGACGCGCCGATCATCCCTGTGTGTCTCGACCACGTGTGGGGCAGTATCTTCAGCTTCGAAAAAGGCCGGTTTCTCTGGAAAGTGCCCCGCTATATGCCGTATCCCGTGACGGTGAGCTTTGGCAAACCGATGCCGCCGACCTCGACCCCATTCGAGGTACGCCAAGCCGTGCAGGAACTGAATACCGAGGCCTGGAAGCACCGCAAGAAACTGATGATGCCGATTCATCGCGCGTTCGTGCGCAAGGCACGCCATCATCCACGGCGGTTTTTCATGGCCGATGCGCGCGTCCCAAAGCTGCGTTTCGGTTCGGCGCTAACGCGGACGATCTTCCTGGCGCGACGACTGCGCCCGGTTTGGGCCGGCCAGGAAATGGTCGGCATCCTTTTGCCGCCATCAGTCGCCGGCGCGTTGGTGAATTACGCGGCGCTGCTGATGGGCAAGGTGCCGGTTAATCTCAACTACACGGCCAACGACGAAGTCATCACCTCGTGCGCCAAACAATGCGGGATACAGACTGTCGTCACGTCCCAGGCGTTCCTCGACAAGATCAAGGTCACGGTGCCCGGCAAGGTGATCCTGTTGGAAGAACTCGCCCAGAAACCACGTCTCGGCGAAAAGATCGCGGCGGCGTTGATGATGTGGACCCTGCCGGAGCGCTTGCTGGAGAAGGCCGTTGGCCGCGAGAAGAAGGGTACGCTCGATGACCTGGCCACCATCATTTTCTCCAGTGGCAGCACGGGCGACCCGAAGGGCGTGATGCTGACACATTACAATATCGTTTCCAACGCCGATCAACTGGGCCAGACATTTGCGTTCGGCGGACACGACCGGGTGCTGGGCATTCTGCCGTTCTTCCACTCGTTCGGATTTACCGGCACACTGATTGTGCCCGCCGTGCTGGGTGTCGGCGTGGTCTACCATGTCAGCCCGCTCGACGCGAAAGTCATCGGGGCGCTGGTGAGCCAGTATCACGTGACATTCCTGCTCGCGACGCCGACGT
>Ga0265338_10002396_pt1 | contig 28209 bp, 29 predicted proteins | sample 42126metaG_FD_193579 | JGI IMG/M metagenome (GOLD analysis project Ga0265338, IMG submission 193579) | Rhizosphere microbial communities from Carex aquatilis grown in University of Washington, Seatle, WA, United States - 4-21-26 metaG | ecosystem: Host-associated > Plants > Roots > Rhizosphere...
TATTACCTCTTATATAAAATCTCTATACCATATTTATAACTATCTGCCAACACGAGATAATTAATCACGCAATAGCCCCAAACCAGATAGCATTAAGTGTATTAACGAATGCCGGGAACTCAAAAACTTCCCATGATCCGACGAGGTTGGAAGTGGCGGATTGTTTTGAGACAGTCGCGGCTGGGGTAGTGGTGCTTAGAAATCCAACTATAGTAGCACAATAAGATTGTGCTGCCCCACTGGTATGAAATGAACATGACTGTGATGAAACAGTGGTTGTCGGATTATAGAATCCACTTATTTTATCAGTTCCACCTGTTGTAAAAGGTGCATTAACAGCAGTCGTACTTGCGATAGAGGTGCTCACGGCTGCTATAATCAAATCATATGCAGCCGCCGTATTTATAGCATTAGTTGTACAAAGATTACTCGCACCTGTAGCGGTTGATAATGCACTTGCCACATCTATCGAGCCAGAATTTTTGATCCCATAAACTTCATATAATTGAACATAAGTAGTCGTGCCTGATATGGTGGAATTTACCGTTACTGATGTAATCGAGGAAGAATTAGGAAAATACCACATATCAACAAAGCCTGCGGAAGTTGATGTGGCTCTAGCCCCAGGAACCTGTGTATAGGTTTGTGAAGCAGTATCAGTAACACCTGTAACTGTATTAGTAGAGCCGCTAGGAGCGCAAATTACAGCAACTATAAAATTCCCGGCCACGGTGGCAGACGCAAAACTTATAGTAATACTACCAGTTGCTCCGGTATTATCGATGGATTGTACTACCGTTCCTGGTGTTTGCAGTGCCACCTGTCCTTCGGCTTGGTTTAATACCGCCGTTGTGGCCGTTGTAGTATTACCTAGCCAATCAATAGCGGTATTGAAAGAATTAACAGAAGATAAAACGGTCTGATTTTGTTTAACCGCCGTCAATGTTGTAGTATTACGCTGCACCGCGCTTTTGAGAACACCAGACTTAAATTCAACAACAGAGCAATTATAACTCTTAGCATTCGCAACCGCCGTGTTCACGTTAACGGTAAAGACCGTGGAACTAGTCAGCGACCCATACTGTTTTACTTCGGCCACATTAGTGGTAACAACCGCCGTATTACTACCGGCATATAGGCAGATGGAATTATTAGTTACTACACTGGTAACTGCGGCGGTGTACGAGGTAACAGATAAGGCGTTTGTAGCCGCTATATTCTGTACGCTCTGGTTAAGGCAACCAGACTGAAATTCTATGACAACAAACCCAACTACCAAGGCTCCCGCTACCCCCACACGTGTTGCGGTAACTGTCGTTCCTGATAAGGTAACTATTGGGTATTCATTGATACCAGATAAGGTGGTATTGGCTGACTGCCACCCCAGAAGATGCACAGCGGTATTAGCATTCGTCACACCCGTTATTGCAGCCGTACCTGTGGATGCTAGATTGGCAATAGTGGCAGTGCCATACTGTACACTCTTAATCAGATTGGTGGTGTCGCCATCAATGATACAGCCGTTAAGCGTGACAGTACCTGTGCTTGTATTACGAGTAGCAGTGATGGTGGTAGAATTAGTCAGCGTACAATAAGCAAAATCCTCAGCTGGATTATTCGCGACAGATGGGTTATTTCCTCCCCATAAGATAAAGGCACCAGAGCCGACTGTATTGATGGTTGCTGTAGCTGAAGTTGCTGCTGCACCAATCTTAATAGAAAACTGCTGAACACCAACTGCGGTAATATAATTAGCGGCCATTTATCAGCCCGACAGGTCAGAATTGTCTGTTGTATTAGAAGGGGCCAGAACCGTTACTGGCGGAGTCTGACTTATATCCACCATAATATTAGTGGGGTCGCCATCATATTCAATCTGAGCGCGGCCTAAGGCAAATAAATCGTCATCACTAACATGTACACTATTTGTGCCTGTCTGAGAGCCGTCAGTTAATGAATATTGAATCCAAACCATATAATTTCTCCTATATTAGAAATCCAGTATTTGCCACGCCGTAGACATTGATATTATCGTATAAGAAGCTGGCTATATCGATACCGCCTGATATGCTTGAGAGAGTAGGTATTATCCCACCTGGCCATAGTACTGTACCGGGGTAATTATAAGAAAATCCTGTTCCAGAACTCTGTGTAGAAACAACCGTCAAGCGCCCTCCATTAGCCGGGAGCGTAAAACCAAGTGTACATGCCCCACTAATGGTCACGGATTGAATATTCCCATTTGCCCATTTAAGAGAGGGATTTCCTGTTCCAGAGTTACCATTAGCGAATATCCCGAATTCTATGCATCCCGTGCTGATAAGCGAGCTAATACCGCCAGAAACCGCACTTGTCTGGGTTGCTGTCCATGTATTCGCATGTCCGACATTAAGACTAGCTGTTACACTTCCCGTCTGCGGAGTAATAGTGAGAGATCCGCCATCAGTATTAGAGACGGAACTCACACCACCCGCACCACCGCTAGAAGAAATGCCGATAATCCCTGAGCCATTGGTAATCGTTATGTTTGCTCCTGCCGAAATGGCAGATGGTGTAAGTGTCCCACCAGAATTGCCAACAAGAATTTGTCCTGATGTATAAGTAGTATTGCCAGTGCCGCCTTGAGAGGATGAGGCTGTTCCACCAATCAAGTTGAACTGGTAATCATTCCAATTGGCGGTTACTGCACCAGTCCTAGAAAACACACTAGATACAGCCCCGCCACCAGCCGTAGCTGTTAATATGCCACCAGAGAGACTAAGATTGCTTCCAATCGATACATCAGAAAATACTCCGCTGCTGTTATACCCGGCTAGTGTATTAGCTACAGAAGTCCCCATGCTAAGCGTAATAGCAGAGCCGAGCGCGACACTCCCACCTCCTGCCAATCCTGTTTGAGCGCCTATTGTTATCGCTGAATTCGCAAGAGCAGCATTAGGGACAGCCTCATATGTTACCTGATTTGTCCCAGTCACCACCGGCACTGTGTTTGTTCCAGGAGAAGCAGGGTATGCTACGGAATTAACTGCTGTATTAACCATTGCTCCCGTACTGGCAAGACTAGAATCACCAGTAAGAACTTTGAATGCGGGATCGGCATTGCCTTGATCTATTAATATTCTCGCCGCTGTACCAGTTGTGGCAAACGATACTGCCGAAACACCTTCTCCCAATAACACGGCATGAGCAGTCAAGGTTTGTAATCCAGTCCCGCCCTGAGAAGCGGAAGCTGTGCCGCCAACCAAATTGAATTGATAATCGTTCCAGTTAGCGGTTATCGCACCGGTTCGCCCAAAAACGCTAGAAACGGGCGATGAACCGACCGTACCGTTCAATATGCCTCCAGAAAGACTTAAATTACTTCCGATAGAAACATCGGAGAATACTCCAGATGAATTATATCCCGCGAGCGTGTTTGCAATACTATCGGCCATCCCAATAGTAATTGACGAGCCAAGCGCAACTGTCCCTCCGCCTGTCACGCCACTTACACCTGAGACTGTTACAGAATTACTTGTCAACGAGAGTGTCGTTGATCCGCCCAATGCTACAGAGCCGCCACCAGTCAAGCCGGTCCCAGCTCCGACTGTTATAGCAGAATTAAGTAAAGCGGCATTCGGGACCTGTTCATATGTTACTGTGTTAGAACTTGTAACCACAGGAACGGTATTTGTAGAAGGGGACGAAGGATAAGTGACGCCATGTACAGCAAGTACAGTATGCGCTCCAGTGGATACTACGCTAACATCTCCAGTCACCACCTCGAAAGCAGGGTCTACCCCTCCTTGGTCAATTAAGATACGACCCGCAATGCCCGTTGTCGCTGCACCAATACCAGTAACAGCGCCTTCACCAAGTAACACACTATGCGCCGGAAGGGTTGTCTGACCAGTGCCACCTTGAGAAACAGATGCCGTGCCGCCAATTAAATTAAACTGATAATCGTTCCAATTGGCGACAACAATACCTGTCCGTCCGAATACACTAGAAATGGCACCTGTGCCAGCCGTTGCCGTTAGAGTGCCTCCGATTAAACTAAGATTACTGCCTATGGCCACATCCGCGAATACTCCGCTATTGTTGTATCCAGCCAATGTATTGGCCGTGCTAGTATTCATACTCAAAGTGATAGCAGATCCGAGAGCAACACTTCCTCCTCCAGATAAGCCGGTTTGAGCACCTATGGTAATCGCGGAATTAGCAAGTAACGCATTTGAAAGTGGAGTGAATCCAGATACTAAAGAACCAGAAGCCAATGCGCCAACTGTGGTTAAGGAAGATGCCGTAACATTTGATGCGAGTGTTGTGCCAGTAAGAGTGCCAGCAGGAGCAATAACTGCATTCCCCGCCGCAGCAGTTATTAATCCCTTGCCATTAACAGTAAAGTTAGGGATTGACGTGGAGGAGCCGAAAGAACCAGTATTGGTATTGACTGTAGCGAGTGTTATTGCCCCAGTAGCTGCGATAACAGCATCTCCAGACATAACTTCAAACGCCGGATCAGCGACCCCTTGGTCAATTAGTAAACGTCCAGCCGTCCCAGTCGTCGCCGCACTTATATTCCCTATTCCCTCTCCAAGTAAAACGCCATGTGCTGGCAATGTTTGAACCCCAGTGCCACCCTGTGATACGGAAGCAACACCGGAGATAAGATTGAAAGCATAATCCGCATAATTGGCTACAACAGCACCAATTCTTCCAAAAACACTTGTAACGGGCGCTGGACCTACTGTGCCATTCAAGATACCACCTGAGAGGCTTAGATTACTGCCAAGCGAGACATCGCTAAATACACCCGACGAATTATATCCGGCCAATGTGTTTGCGGTATTCCCTGCCATTCCTAGCGTAATCGCAGAGCCAAGCGCCACAACACCACCGCCCGTAACGCCGGAAACACCACTTACAGTGAGTGAATTACTGGCTAGTAATGATGTTGCTATCCCACCCGATGCAACAGCACTAATTGCTGTGCCGTTGCCCTGCAAGATGCCTGTGATAGTAGTTTTTGCAGTAATAGCTGGATTGACTGTTGGATTTGTAATGGAGAAAGCGAACCCATTTGCCGTCACGCCAGAAACACTTGTTACGGTTCCGGCACCTCCTGCAACAGAACTGATAACGCCGCTGCCATTGATAGTTATAGTTACATTGTCAGGCTCAACAATGCCGGGAGTAGAAGCCGTTGCTAGAACAGCATCAATATTTGTAGTCGGGCCGGTAGGATTTGTGACGGTGATTGTACCGCCAGATGAGGTAATATTACTGACGGTCCCTCCAGCTGTACCTCCACCTGTACCTGCCGCAAGAGCAGAGGACTTATGAACCATGCTGGCATCCTAGAAATTTGCTACTTGTTGCCTTATACGCTCCGCTTTTCCTTTTAATGTCGCTTCCCACTCTTTAAGTCGCGCTTCTTCTGCAACAAGTTTCTTCCCGATTTCTATATTAATATTCTCAGCGGTTTTTACAGATGCTATATCCGCTTGATGCTGGCGTTCATACTCAGCCTTTACTGTGGCCAATCCTTTTAATTCTTCTCCATGTCGGATTTCTGAGTCCGTCAATGCCTTCTGCCTCGCATCCAAGGATGCAGAGAAATTTTCTAATCTGGTATTTTCAGAAGCGAGATGTTTAGAGAAATCACTTACTGCTTTTTCATGAGCTATTTTATTAATAGCAAGTTCATTTTCGCGTTGCTGTAAATTTTCTGCTAATGATTCATGCTTCGTAATATAAGCCCTCGCCTCAGAAACACGCGCCTCTTCTGCTTGAGTAAGTTGCATCTGTTTGCGTGTTTCATCGCCAGCCGCTGCGATATCTTTGGCATTAAGATTGGCCAGAGAAAGAAGTTTCTCTAATCCATCCGCCTGCTTTGCTAATCCTGTTGCCGCGCTCATAATTTTCTCCTACTGGCCGTAACCTATTGAAAATTCGACTTTATCTGAAATTCCGCTCGGCGTTATCACCGAAATTACATTTGTTCCAGCAAAGTAATCCTGCGTAAGAACAGCGCCAGCAGGCAGGGAATCACAGTTAGAAATTGAATATGAGAAAGCATTGCCCTGTCCCGCATTAAATAACTGCGTGGCAAATGATGGGTTTGTGGTAGAGGCAACTGCTGCTACTGCGCCGCCAGACGCAGCTGAATTGCTACAGCAAACATAGGCTGTATTGCCAGCAGAGCCATCATTGAAGAATTTAATTGTTACTGGCTGACCACCCGATAGGTTGGTGAACCCAATAGAAGTTGCCGATGCCTGGGCTACAATGAAACCTGATTGCAGCGCCACAAAGTTATCAGCAGTATTCCTCTGCGATAATTGGCTTGGTCTGGGAGGGGGTGCGAATGCCATGTAATTCTCCTATGAGCTTTTCTGAGAAGCGGTTTGTATTGCAGTTATAAACGCCGTTATTCTTTCATCACTATCATCGACCCATCCAACATACCCCGTAACATTAGGGTCAGTCTGAGGCATATTAAAAATGCCGGTAATAGGACTTACATCTGGCTGAGTATAATCTTTCACTGAAATATATGGCATTAATTTCTCCGAGGGTCTATCCACCCTTTTGTTACCCAATAAAGGTCGACAGAAGTTGTTGTTGCCCTAGCACCTATCTGACCTGATGTATTGGTGCGAATATTACCATCCCTTATCGATGATAAGAACGGCACATTCGAGCCAACAGTAGTAATAATATCAGCACCAGGCGCTGTAGTCCATACATTGCCAGCAGAACCTGTAGGAGCTAAGTCAGCCTCATCGCCACCTGTTAATATGATAGTACCGCCTGCTGTGCCATTCGCACGATAAAGTGGTTTAACCTTAATGCCAGATGGGGCGCTTATATTGAAGGCTGTTCTGACGGTCCCAAGACTCGTAGTGGTTATATCCAGAATAGGAACTTGGTAGTATATCTCTAGAGCGCCCCCCTCGATCTCGTTGGATGATGTCCCGCCGCTCATAAGAACTCCACTGGCGGCTGTTACTAAACTAAATACCCGTCTAACATAAGTGTTATACCCAGCAGGCGCACTAGCGGCGGGCAGTGGATAACTTGAGTTCGGGACAGCATATGAACCCGTCCCTGTATTGCCTTGGCATATATACCAATGCACTGTGGCATTAGTTGGCAGCGAAGTGCCTCCTAAGTATCCATTTATAGTATTACCGTTACTGACGGCCCAATTATATCCCGCCGAGGAAATTACTACTGAATTTGTAGAATCCGTTGCTGATCCTATACCAACAGTACAAACAGCTGAGGCAGCAGAAGCGCCTCCAACACTAGTTGGTTGGCACCCGGTTATATTAGTAATTAGCGGGGCAACAGAGCCAAAAGATAATGCAGTGATATTACCTGTAGGCCCTCTTCCTAGAACAGTGCTCGCACCTAAAGTAAGCGCAATAGGAGCCGCGCTTGTGGCACTAGTATTCGTTAAAACAGTATTAGGCCCTTCTGAGCCGAATGATGTAGTAATCCCGGTTGTGCCGTTGCCGGTGATTGCCCCTGAAAGTGTAATAGGTTGATTAGTTGATGGGACAACCGCAAGAACTGATACCGTCCAATCGCCTGCTGATAAATCTGTCGCCCATACACCTGAAATATTACCAATGGCACAGACATAGTAATTCAGCGTATCACTACCATTAGCGCCATCCTGTACGATATCGCCCACATTATATGCCGTGTTAGTCTGCCACGTTCCACGAAATTGACTAGTACGAGAGGAAACCTGCTGAATTTGCATCTCTAACAAGTCAAGCGCTTGCTCTGTTACCTGCGCGTAATAGTTTCCTTGGTTCTGCACCGATGTGGCCTGTGTAAGAGGCAGCGTGCGCTGAACCAGAAGTGACGTTCCTGCCGCAGGTGTGGAATTCAGCGTTACTGTACCACCAACCCCCCATAATTGATTGGGATTTGCAGCGTTAAGACTAAGTGTGTATTGTGAAGATAGTAATGTAGTGGCAATATTATTCGATGCAATCGACGTGACAGATATATCCGCAGCAGATACGCCTATAAAATTGAAAGAAAATGGGCCAACAGACCCATTAGTAGCAAGTTCAATAGAAGAATTTTGCGTAGAGACGGTCAACGACTAGCTCCGAAATGGGGTTTTCCTTTTGCAGGATACCATTTAACCCATTGAATATCAAGATAATGCTAATTGTACAATATGATAGCGTACAGTGTTGCGGGGAGCATTATTGGGTCTTAACTTTATAGTTTTTCTTTTCTTCATCGGAAGCGGCATTAATAATGCGTTTTTGGTCTTCCACTGGTAATTCAGACCATGCAAATTTAGAAAACTTATCAGAATGAGATTGTTCAGAGAATAAGATTTGACTTTGCGACATATGTTCTTTCTTCATTTCTTTGGCAATATCTTCTTTTTCTTTGGTGTCATGGCTGATTACCGCGCCTTTCATTTCAGCCTTCAATTTAGCTTGGAGTGCAGTATCCTTTGATGGATTCTGTTCAAAATACTTAGCGATTACTTTCTGTTCAAATGGCGTCTGATTCACCCATTGGCCAGCAATCGGAAATCCCATCCATCCCATAATCTTTGCCGTATGGCTTCCTTCCTGCTCTGCTTTTTGTGTGTTGGATATTACTATAGGATTAATACTATCCCATCCCATATTTTTCCACTGCTGCAAATCAGTAGGGTCAGCAAGATATGGCCTTCCAACAAAATCACGGAAAAGTAGACTATCAATAATGCCAGGAACCAATGTCTGATGATAAAGAAATTCGCCTGTACCGGCGACAACACCATTAGAGATAATGTCATGCATCAGCATCATCGGTTCGTTAAAGAACGCAGGCTGACGTAACCGTACAGGTGTACCATCAGGATTCTTATCTCCTGTCGGGGGATTAATCCAATCCTTGATTGAGCCGACAGTTCCTGTAAACAGATATGTCAATCCAGCGCCCATAGCGAGCATATTAGCCGTATAGATATAAGATTGCAGCATCTGGTGTGTTACCTGTTCTTTGCTGAATTCACCAGTCTTCGCCCAATTGTATGCTACCTTGGCTGGTTCAGCCAACCCACGCATATTCTGGAGCATGGCAAGTTTCCACCCGCCAGAAAAAGCCGCCGCATTAAAGGCATCTTTAAATACTGGATTCCAAAAGAGAGTATTACGGTTCATTTCTCCATAATTGCGTTCTATATCTTGTGCAATTTGGCGGAATACTTCACTTCGTTTTCCAGCATTATTGGCAAGTGAGGGGTCGCGCTTTAATGCCAACTCTGTCCTTTGGAAGTAAGAGTCTGTTTTCATGCCCGGTATCCAATGTTCCATCAATGGAGCCATAGGTATACTGGGTATTTCAAGCAATGTGCCAAGAAGTCGGAGATTGTTTTTACCAATTCCATTTATAGCTTTATCAATATTTTCTCTAAAGCGCACAGCATCCTGAGCGGGTATCGTTGGAACGAATCCTCCCTCTGTCATCCTCTGCACATCTGCTTTCTGTTCTGGAGTTCTTAACTCAGATGGAGTTTTCCAAGAGACTATTTGGGGATGATCTTGTAATTTGAATGTGTTTTTCGTTAGTCCAATTCTTCCCGGTATGTCTTTGGCGGTTAAATCGCTAAGTTTACCACCCTGTATTAAATGTTCAGCTACAGTGGCCGCATTACTTGATGTATCAATGACAATTTCATGTATAGGATGCCATAAGGACGCCAACATCTTAGACCTTACATAGACAGCCTTAGCCGCCATATAGCCACGATATGAGTCCCCCAAAGAACCTTGTTTATCCCAAAGCCCTTTCATCTCCATAGCATTACGCCATATAGGTGCTGCTTCTGGGTGAATGTTCCATGCCTTGCTATCCGGCCCGATAATACGAAGGCCGGTCTTCAACTCCTTCATCTGATCTGGCGTGAGTTTATTATCAGCTTTTTCTTTGGTGAAATCATCAAGCCGTTTATTTAGATTATCCAAGCGCTCCTGTACGCCCAACATTTTCTTGCTTATTGGCTCACCTATGGCGTTGCCAGACTCATCTGTCAGTTTCGCCTGATTCTTAATTGCCTCAAATTCAGTCTTATACTTTGCCTGTATATCTGCAATAGCCTGCTTAGTTTTAGCGATACGCTTATCAACCGTGAAATCGGTCGCTCGTGTGGCAACACCGCTTTCTTTCAAATCATGTAACAAATCAGCATGTGCTATCAAATTATAACTGGCCTGCTGACGGGCAAGCAGCATACGCTCAGGATTGTCAGTTTTAAGTTTAAATCCAGCCTTTTCGGCCTCTTGTGTTAATCGGAAAACACTAGCCTTATTGAACCATCCATTCCCATACTTCTTAATCATTGCTTCGCTATGAAAGAAAGCATTCACAGCATCCGGTTTTTCATATTGGTGTGGCAGGTAATTCTGTTTATAGGCATCTGTGCCTACACCAGCATCTTTTTCTTCCTTATGCATGGCGTCGTACATTGCCTGCTGCCTTGCGTGGTCGGCATTATCTTCTTCGTTCCAGCGCCCTGTTTCATGGTCGTAACGCCACTCTCTGCGTTCGTCCTCAGTCATTTTATCAAATCGCTTTATCTCAGCGGCGGAGGTGCGATAGTAGGAATTTTCCGCCTCTTGAATCTTCGCTTTGAACTTCGCTAGATAAGCATCTGCACGTAACGCTTTATCTCCCATTAACTCAGGCTGGAATGTCCTAATATAACCGTCTGCAAGTTTTTGAAATAATCCACCCGTTAATTTTCCAGCGAATTTCTCTACGGCAATGATACTATCACCAAGAATCCTTCTATAAAGATTAATAGGTGTAGCGCCTACCTCCTCATTATAGAAATCCTTCAGTTCTTTTAGTAATCTTGCAGTGCGTTGTTTTACAGTTTCATCCTTAATAGGCGTCGTATCTATCCCAGCATTGTGTGCCTGATTCTCAATATAATCAGGGTCTCTCCATAACTTCGATTCTTTGTTTTCTTTAGCCGCCAGAACGCGATCAATATCCTTGTCGCGGAAAGCCTCGCGCCCACCATTCTTATCGGTCAAAAGATTCTGTAATTCTAAGTTACCTTTTGACGGCTCATTCGGATTGTCCTGTGGCAAGTAGCCATGTTCTTTAGCAATTGTAGTGGCATGTTCCAATGCAGTTTCGCCTGTAACACGCTCACCATTTTTCTTGAGCGAAACCAACTCGTTGTTTTCACTAAATTTAGCTCCGTTATTATTTAGGAAGGAACGCAAGGAAGTAGGCTTGCCAGTTTCAGAAGGGAGGATAGTGGATTTTGGTGAGAACATGTCCTGTTGACTGCGACCGGCTACATCAAATAGTCCTTCATTGGCAGCTTTCTGAGCGATTGCTTCACGCAGCGGCTCTTCCATCTTGCGTTCGGCAAGTTCTTTATCTGAAATCTTCTCAGCACCGGGAATAACAGTTTGCTCGCCCGCAGGCGTTTTATCTATAATAGGAGCAGTCTTTCCTTCTGCCTCAATTGCCGCACGTTCTTCAGCCTCATATTGTTTGTCCTCGATATGCTGCTGCGCTTCCTCATAACTATCAAATCCACCTTGTACATGGTCGCCATCCCTATCCACAACACTGAAAGAGCGTGTTGCCTCATCACGTGTCACATGTAGTTTCTCAGCCTGTTCAGTGGGGAATTGTCTTTGCTCTACGCGATTCTCATATTGCTCAGGTACTTTGCCAGCGGCTACATCAGCGGCAATCTGTGGATTTTGCTGAGAATCAGTTAATATCTTCTCAGGAAACACACCTGCATCATTATAAACAGTCTTTAATCCCTGCTCTGGAATACCAGTTGCTGTGCTGACTGTTTTAAACTCAGTGTTGGAAGGATGAAGATTCTTACTACCTTCAGCAATAACCTGATTAACATCTTGTGGGGTAACTGAGGCTTCTGGCTTTCCAAGTTTAGCGGCGGTTGCCTCTCTCAAAATATGGAATCCACCTAAGCCAAGCACGTTCATGCCAAATTCAATACCTGAAGGAACAAGATTTGCACTTTCTGGAGATAACCCGGCTTTCTCAGCAGTGGGTTGGGCTTTCTCTAACAATGGATTAAAGACTGGGGCTAATAAAGAAGCAGGCAATGTCCATGCCGCACCAGTTATAGGACTCGCTATAGCATTTGCTCTTGTTAAGAATGTAGCGGCAATATCGTGGGCTGTATTTCCTGTTGGCTCTGGCGCTTCGCCAAGCAATCCGCTATTTATCAACTTCTGTCTATTCTCATCTGATAGAAACGGGTAAGCCAATGTTCCTAATGCTCTGGCCCCCCCAGCCTGTGCAGCCGCACCAATTTCTGTGACATGGCCAATAGCATGAAGTGCCGTTTGCGTCCAATCACTGCTGTTATCAGCCGAGCCATTACTGAGTGCTTTCGTGTATTGCACACGATTTGCGGCATTCACATCAGAAGGCTGCGCCGAGCCATTTATGATTTTATCCACGGGCAACCCAGCAGCGGTACTTACTCTATCCATTGGAGAAGGCGGTAATTTCTGGTCGCCTTCCTTTACCGGCTTGTTGTCATTGGCAGACAGATTATCCTGAGCCATCTTCGCCACACCTGAAACATCAGGAGCCTTGGGTTCAACTGGAACCGCACCCCATGCCGTTGGGTCGTTTGGTTGAGGACTAACTGGTACTGCGCCCCAATCTTCTGCACCAGCCATTATGGTTTCCTGTATTGTTTGCCATTATTAATGAAAATAGTGCCACTAGGCGCAGCATCATATTGACTTTTATCTGAAAACACAGCAGGAGCAGGCTGCGTCTTTGCTTGTGCAGTATGTAACTGCTCTATACGCGAAGGCATTGGAGCGGGCGGCATACCACCCTTGTCTTGGTCAAAGAAGGTAGCCTCATCCATTTTATTGCTACCCTCTTTAGCCTGATTCGCCTTCCATGCAGCCATTGTTTGATTATACCATTGGACCGCCCTCTCTTGGCCTTTCCCGTCAAGATTACCATTGGCTTGAGCTATCGCTTTCATGTTCACAGAAATCTGGCTTCTACCATCAGTTAAATCTACAGCAGGCTTTGCATCATTAAAGTCTTTCTTTGAAATACTATACCCTGGATTCTCACTACCAAGTCCTTTGGAGAGATATTCTATTCTTTCCTGACGTGAATAAGGATGCGGGTCATCCGTGCCAAGCGTTGCCAGAATAGCATCATATCCATTCGGACTATTTGTGTTTTCATCACCCTTGCTATTTTTTGTAATGATGCCATTCAAAGTTTCAATGGCCTTTGGATCGCGTGAAAATACATCGCTATATAGATCCCTTAACTTAGGATCCGCCCGCAACTGGTCTATAGAAGTAATAGGTTTGGCATTCTGTCCATCTCCCAGTACTGCTGACAAAAGAGTCTGTTTGTTCTGGCGCTCCTGTCCAGCTTGGTTTGCTATGGTCGTTTGCATATATTGGCGGAGAGTAGCATCTCCCGCCTTCTCATGTGCTAAATCTCCCGGCCATTTCTCGTTGGAAATCTGATGCCAACGCGCTAAAACATCACCACTATGCGCTTGGTAATAATCAGCTTCACTCAAAGGAGCACCATTAGCATTAGTACCATATTTAGGGGCGGGCTGAGTAGTGCTGTATCCAGCGGTTTCAATCTTGCCCTGTACTGGCGCAAGACTAGAAGAGCCGCCTGCCTCTACACTTGCCATAGCAGGCATTAATTTTGCCAAATCGTTAGTTTTAAGTATCTGATCAGGAGCAATCCCTGTGGCCTTAGATACAGTATCAATATAAGCTTTTGTGTTATTCTCAGTAGGCGGCGCATATGTGGTAATTACATTGGATAAAGTAGGCGAATAACCTTTGCCAAAGTTCTTTTCCATTGCTGGACTATTTCCGCTAATCTTAGCAGTTAAATCCGCTTGCATCGCAGCTTGCCCTGCTTCCGGTGTATCAAATACTCTAAATTGTCCCGTAGAAGAATCACGCAGATTACCGGGATTATTGTTACGAACCGACAGGGGTTGCGGATTATATAACATCTGTGCATGGGCTTGTTTTGCTTCGTTTATGACAGAATTAGTCGAATCACTCACCTCGGTTTGGAAAACCCTTGGTTTTAAGTAAGATTCAATGCCAACCTGCGCTTGTGGCGGAAGACTATCTCTTACCTGCTTAAATAAATCATATGCCGCAGGCGCTCCCATTACATCCGGTCGAGCCAAAGTAGAGAATTGATTTATTTTCAATTGTGAGATAGCGGTGTCTAGGTTCTGCTGATATTGAGCCTTTAGCTGCTGCCCTTCTGGCTTTGACTCATCGAAACCAACCACTCCAGTATCAGGATCGGTTTTAAGACCGGGATGATCAGGATCTATTGCTGCACCAACTAAATGATGCAAGGTTCCCTCCGCTTCCCCCATCCTTCTAGGACTCAGTGCTGTATCAGGCTCTAAAGCGCTCTTTATCGGAACGCTTTGTAATTGCGTATCGGAATATACACGAGCATCTTTTAATTGAGATGCAGCATAACTTCCACCATCCGCCAAATGATTATCAACCATCCTGCGAGACTGCATCATATAGGCTTGCCCGGCACCTATTGTAAGTCCCTTAGAGTTCTCTTGATATGCCTGTTCAATAGCCGCCTGATAAGCGCCATAAGAGTTATAAGCGTCCATGCCGGTTTTAGACATGTAATCGCCTTTAATCTTTCCTATCTGCTGCGCTAATGATGATTCGGCATTATTGGCTAGCGTATCATTAACCATGCCACCATATTTCTGTGTTAGCTCTTCAGCAACAGCCCCTATCTTACTAACTCCAGCGCCAATGGCTGCACCCATATCTTCAGGGGTGGCCCGATTGCTCATATTTGGGGCATTCAAGCCTGTCGGATGTTCAGCGCCAGAAGGGTCAAATGGTACGGAGCCTTGAGAACCATAAATATCAGCGGCGTGTTGAACCATTATTATGCCTGTGGGTCTGTACCGAAATTGGCGTTTGCAGTGGCGTTCGCAAAATAATTATTAGGAATAGCACTACTGCTATTTAAATATGATCCCGCTTGCGGAGTATAGAAACTAGCGGCCTTCCCGACACCACCAAGAACATTGGCAGCGGCACTAAGATACCCGCCAGTTGTGTCTGATGTCTGTTGTGATTTGAGTAAATCAGCCTGTCCAGTAGCCCCTGCGGCATTAACCTGAAACCCATATGCCTGTTTTGCAGCATTACTTCTGATAGTCAGTGCATTTAACATACCAATCTTTGCCTCAGACTCACGCACATCCACATTAGAACCTGTATTAACATCGATTCCTGACGCCCCTTGGTTAGCCAGCGTGGTAGCAACTCGCGCCTTTGTTTGCGCTCCAGCCGCTGCTGTCTCTTGTTCTCCCTGTGAACTAGCAAATTGTGCATTCTGCGTTTGGATTTGAGCGTTTTGTTGTGCGACTTGGGCATTATATCCGGCACTTGCGGCAGCGGCATGCGATTGTTCAAGAGAGCCAACCGCGCTTATACCAGCACCAGCCAGAGTAGCGACGGTTGCTAAAGTACTCGCCCCACCAACAGCCCCAGCAGCACCCGCTAATAAAGGTACAGCAAATGCCATTATACTCTCCTTTCGGCTCTACGGAATTTACCGTCTCTTACCGCAATAATGTTTTTATCCACCTTAAAACCCATTAACTCTAAAAGTCGTATTGATTGATTATTATCACAGGGTACAAATTCTTCAAGTATAGGAAACATATTTAACATATTATTCAATTCTTTGCGATATCTAAATGCCACGCGCATTGGGTGCTTCTGCGTCTCAGGTGTCATGATTAGCCACGGATGCCCTACATCACCGAATATGGTTCCAGAAATTCCCCATATAGCCGCAATTCTACTCTCGATAAAGGCCGTGCGACATATCAAGGAATTTCGATAAGACTGCCACAACGCCTTCAAAGGAGTATATCCCATATTTTCAGCTACTGCCGTGCAATCTCCGCTCATAGCACTTGCCATAAGCCTCAGATGGACAGGAACCGTTTCTACAATTGTGATTTCTACTGTCATCCCGGATTATCCCCTTCACTGTACCATCCAATACATGCCAATAGATTAAGCGGCAACGGGTATATCTGCTGAATCGCCATTTGTCCCTTCGTCGCCCAATCACCAGGAACACGAATGGGCTCTGGATCGCCTGTAAAAAGAGGAATAGCTGTTCCAGCATTTATCAGGTTATTCCGTTCTTTTATCTCTTTCATGTTAGCCCAAGGAACTGTCACTTGGTTTGGCTGCGTTGAAGCATCTGGTTGATTTGTTCCAACCTGCACCCCCCTGCTCGCTTCTAATCTCGGAGTAATAGCCTGAATATCTTTTCTGCGGCCTTGTATAGTCGCCTGTGAAGCAGCTTCTAAGTACATCGTCTGTGCTTGGGCTGTAAATGCTAGACCAACATTAATAACAGACGCTGACGTTTGTAAGATAATAGAGCCATTAGTGACTATCTGGGGAACAATCACTCCGCCATCCGCTAACCCTGTAACCTGCATACCTTCAAGATGATTCAATCCTGAGACTGTAGTAATTGGTGTCGAAACAGACCATGTACCAGAAACCGCAGGAATAGGTGTATTATTAGGATCATCTAGGACGACAACAGTAAGCGGTTGCGTAAGATTGGCAACACACGCAGTTCCTGTCTGACTTATAATAGTGGCCTTTCCACCATCTACACGAATAATTTGACCTACACTATTAGCCGTGAACACGCTCGCGGATGCCGCAAAAGTTATATAATTCGTAATGATAGGCTGCACAATAGCCCCACTTCCTGTCGGGTCAGTGATAATAATCTGTGTTGCGCCCATTGTGTAATTATTACCTTGCGCCACTACAACCGGAGCATTCAATACACCGCCTGTCTGTGTCACAGTGAATGTGGCACCTGTACCAGCCCCAGTAGAATCCACCGCTGTTGCTTTCGGATTAGTATATCCTTTCCCACCGTTTATAAGATTAGTGGAAGAAATATTATTCGTACCATTGGCCGAAGACGGAGTAAGTGTCGCATTCGGATAAGTTAATAAATAGAATAGTCCGGCATCCACACAAAAACAGTCCTCAATATTTTGCCATATTCTATTATTGGCACGTTCAGAGTAATAAACCCATGCACCAGCAGGAACAGATACTGTTCCTGGTATATAGCGCTTTGTTATAACATAAATAGCATCAATTGGGGGTTCAACCTGAAAGGAAACATCCTCATTAATCGGTGGCTCAATAACCGAACAAACACTCATAAATAGTCCATTTGTATCATGCCTAGCCCATCCCTGTATTTCCTGCTCCTTAACGTAGCAGAGAGAAAGCAGAGCACCATCACTTCGAACAGCCCATGCTGTTTTGAACGGTTCTTCTGCATATGCCCATTGTGAAAGGGTATAGCCCTGGAATAGATGATTGGAAAATATGGTAATATCAGTGCCAGTAAATACATTGGTCAAGAAATTAAAAGCTATATCTCGCACAATACTATTCTTAGCCTGCACATACAGGATATGTAAATTGATGAATAATGGTGGAATTATTGCAGAACACCCCACCTGTGATTGCGCTTGGGCATTTTGGTCTGCTGGCGTGAGAGCAACGCTATTCCCCCCATTAATCAGCCATACGCCATTTCCAGTGAAGGTCAGCAATCCCTGTATGGACGGTATCATAAACTGAATACCATTAATCTGCACGGCCCAAGGAGTACCTGTAATTGAGTCGGAATCCACCGTTGGTATTGCTGAATCAAAGTTTGAATAGAGTCCCGGCTGACTCATAAAATAAGTATCAGGCTGATTAATCGTATTGGCATACACTAATCTTTGTTGATAATATTGAGTAGCCCCAGGATAAGTCCCCGTTTGCGGCCCAACAGCAAGAGACAATGTAGCCGTGCCACCACTAGCCGTTGCCGTATCTGTTATGGCATAACCTTGACCACCATATTCAATGATAGCTCCAGTAAGAGAGTTATTTTGTATAATAGGGACAATAATCGCTCCCGACCCGGTAGAAGTGTTTATTGTAATGTTGGCATTGGTGAAGTTGGTGGCGCTACTGGTAACACTAACATCCAGAATAGTGCCACGAGCAAACGGGTTATTATGAGTTGGCGGTGATTTAGTAAAATCGGCTTGAATATTAGTGTCTGTGAACTGCATACCGAAAGCAGAACCAAGCAACCCATACGGGACGCCTGTGAATCCCGGATCAGCACCGGTGGCGTAAACAGGAGTAGCTGCATATATATTATAGTTTGCTACATTACTTCCTGCACTTGACCATGTAATAAGATTAGAACCAGCATTGATAGCGATATCATTATTCTGGACATCTGATGCAGTTGACGCAACACTCTCATTCCCAAAATTATCCACCGCTGTTATCTGGTAGCTATACCATGTAACCTTTGTAGTCGAATTATTCGCTATAGTTGTTACCGTAGATGGAGGGCTAATCGGAAGATTAAACGCTACCTGCGTAAAAACCCAGTTCGTGTTATTAATTCTTTGCAGGGTATAGGGAGGATATTCCGTATTCGTTAGCTGATTCCAGCACACAAGATTCATCGTGTTGGCATTCTCAGTAAATTTAAGATACTGCAAATCAACAGCCGCATAGGGGCTTACAGCTGTATAAACTCTGGAGAATGTCCCACCAGAAGTGTACGCTGGAAAATTTGTGGTGTTTACAACATTCCCGAATAAATCAGTAAGAGTAAACGTACTGGCAGTCTTATTTTGCACAATCCAAGTAAGTCCGTTGAATCCAGTCATCCCTCCAATACCCGATCCAAAAACCCAATCACCATTATTGTACCCATGATTACTGATAGTAATCGCACCGGGATTCGCCTGAGTTATCCCTGTAACGTTTTGTGCGGTTTCTGTAATATATGCGCCTTTGGACAGAATACGCATATACTGGTCGCCAAATTCCAGAGAAAATCCCTGATTTATATTGTACTGGAAATTTATTAGCCGAGGAGGATTTGATGTCGCAGTACCACCCGCATTAGGAGCGCCCTGTTTGCACATGCCACAATAAGCAAATCCTGCGCGAGATGATACTCCTCCAGTATAGCGTACAAAACAGTTACGTACTGTAGATGCACCATTGCGGAATTGAGGTTTATCGGTATGGCCAAGGAATGAAGGACTTAGTTCACCGGCAACAAAAGAATTCTGAATGATAGGTATCATAACTCATATCGGCCATTGCATGTTAATAGGGCCGTATGCATTGTAACCGAACCCCATCGAATACCCAGTGGCACCCTGTCTTGCCTGAATCCAATCAGGAGGGCTATTCTGCACCACAGGACTCTCATTACCATCCATACCTCTGGCTAATCCAATCATTTTCTCCGCTATTGCTACTTGCTGCGGCATGAGCGCATGATCAAGAGAAAGTGCAGGAACCAGATACGCAGCTAAGGAAGCCACAAATGCAGCGGTGAACAACGCATCCCATGAAGAAGGGTTTTCTTGGTCTATAGTATAATTACCAACCGCGTTCTCTTGATTGGTCAGCACTACCTCAAGCGCATTACCGCTTGTATCGGTAGAATATCCTGTTGCATATAAAATCTGATACTGGCCAGAAACCTGAGGGGTTATATTATTATTCAGCGACGTTTGATTATTGGCACTCCCACTAGTTACCACAGGCGGCATAATGGAACGCATTAAAAGACAGTCAGGAGGATACAAATACCCATATTGCCAAGGCTGTTGCGGAATAGGTAAGCTAGTCCCAGCCGGATTCTCAGGAGTTCCCTGAGCCGCTTGGATCATTGTCAGCGATAATTGCTTGTTAAGACACCCCCACTTCGCAGTACGAGCAAGATTCTGAAAAACAAAAGTGAAGAGTGTAGCACAGGCATCCGCTGGTGTACTTCCGTCGCTAGGCGAGATTGATGAAACCTGAGCACGCGCACCGATTGATAAAAGTGCTAAATTACATACAGATACTTGTGATTGGCTGGAGGTCATTTAAACCCCCTATCCAGAATACTTGAGATACCCATGAGGTTTCAAATCAGGACCGTCATTCGTATCCTTCTTATATCCATGCTCTTCGGATTCTTCGATTTCTTCTTCATGTTCTTCGCCTTTGATGGCCACTATCTGCATACTAATGCAAATGCTTGACCCTCCGGCAGATTCATTCACATTTTTCCCAGTTACCTTCAGAAGAACATCCACTGGGAAAACATCGCCCACTTCCCAGTCCTCATGATCAACATTGATCTTTTCTAGGATCTTCTCATCAAGAGAAATACTTAGCCCATAAGGATACTTGGGAACTTCGGCCAACGGAGAATTCTCACTCTCTCTGGCCTTAATATCCTCATCGCTATATGCAAGATCAACGTAACCATCCATTAGTTGAACGCCTGAATATTAATGTTATAGAGACTAATATCACCAACAGAAGAGGTCGCATTACCAGTAACGGCAATTGCAATAGATAAACTCTCATTATTAGTCAAAGCAGCGGCTAAACCCATACCACCATGAACGCTGCCTACTATTGTCCCTATTTCTTGCCCAATTTGGGTGTTACTACCAGAAATACCATATTTATAAACTTGGCTTTGGATAGCCCAACCAGCAGCAGAGCCTGCATTGGTAGTCGAGCCAGTATCACCAAGAAGGAAAGATGTGGAATTTGTAGCAACCGCGACTCCCACGACAGGCGAGATTGCATTCCATATAAGTTTGCAACGTTTTGCTTGACTATCATTTCCCAGGTTACCGGCCACAGTAATCTCCAGGCCCTTTCCTGCCGCACTAAGAGAGTTTGCCGGTAAAGTATATACTGCCAATACATTGTCATTGGTGATAGAAGCCGGGTTAGAGAGCGGATTGCCAGATTGGACGTTTACATTGCCCGATTCTTCCATAACAGCAGTACCGCCACCAAATAGTGATGGTCCCAAACCAAGCTGATTCAGAGTGAATTGCTCAGTTGTGGCGGCAAGCTGTCCATTAGATTGAACACCTTGAACTGTAAGAATCTCAGTACCAACCGGATTAGCCATAAATTATCCCTTTTTCGTTTCTTTCTCTATTTTCTCAATAGGCTCACCATCGGTACTACCCCCAACAGCGCCTGCTTCTTTCTCATGGCGACTATGCATATCCTTAAACTCTTTCTCATGGCGACCATGCATTTCTTCTTTGCCCTTAATACCATGATGATGATCATGCATAGCATGTTCATGCTCATGCTTAACGTGAAGATTGTTACGCTCATGAGCATGGCGGGAATGAATAGGGAATCCCTCACCTTCAACGCCCTTTTCTTTCGGGCCGTCTCCCTGCTCTTTCTTAGGTGTCTTTACAACCTTAGTATGGCCAGACTCCTCATGCTGTATGATTGGAGATTCGTCATATAAGTGGTGCTTAGCCATGTCGTTTATTCCTTATGTCCGTAAAATGAACTTCTAATCTTGCTGGGCGGCGTATGGGCGCGATGTGCTTTCATTCCTATCTCAGCTAATCTTGCTTGCTGGCCAGTTCTCCCACTATCATGTTCATGCTCGTGAGCGAATTCCGATGTAGACTTGCCATCTTTCTCCGCCTTTGCCTTAAACTGACCGTGACTATTTGCAAAAGCCTTTTTCATCCACTTCTTCTTCTCAGCCATACAAACTACCGAATTTCGGCGTTACTTTCTTTCCTAGGAACACCCATAACATGCTCAATCTGAGGAAGATCCATTTCTTCATCTTCGCTCCATTCCTGACGAGGCTGACGAACATAAGTCTTCTTGTTCTTCTTTGCCACTTCCTCGCCCATCACATCTAACTTATCAAGAAAAGTCTGCATTTTATCGTATGCAAGCTTATTCAACGGGAAAAGATTCTGGCTAGGCTCTCCATCGAAATAAAGCATCTGCCCAGGATGCCAGAATTTATCATTCTGGTCAAAGAAACCATTATTGATAACACCATAAGCAGGATGCTCATTCTTCACTTTCGGTTTCCTGTATTCAGGACGAGGTGCCAATGTGAGAGCACCTAATGCAACCATATTACCAGCCATATTCTAAACTCCCTATGCGACGTAGTTACCAGGATAATTCTGAATCTTCGTAGCCTGAGAAGGATTCAGTACAATAGACGCCGAAATATTGCCAGCAGAGAAAGTCGAACTAGCGACAGTAAATTCAACTTGATAGAAACGCGGCAATGCCTCACCAACCCAATTCAACCCCACAGGAGGAATCTGAAACTGGCCCTGAGCATTAAGTGCTAACTGAGCAGGTGTGAGCGGTGCAGTCTCAGTAATTATCTGATAAGTACCAGCCGAACCACTACCGTTATCAGGAGCCGCCTGAATACCAATCTGCATGGTCGCACTACCCGCTGATACGAATGCGGTAGTAACGTTCCATACAAGTTCAGGAATCGCAAAGCCATCTCCCGCACCAATATCAAAGCCAATCGGTACAACAGCACCAGTACTACCATTCACACCTGTAATCATCGGTGGGACAGTACCAGAGCCAACACCGCATACATCAAATGTCGCAGTGCCAGCAGCAGTAGAAGTAACCGCTTGTTTGGACGCTAAAATTGTTAGCGCATCTTGAAATGCCATAAATATTACTCCTTAGGTGATACGGGCTTCTGAATTGATCAACTGATCCACTATCCTTATGGGTATATCACGGAAACCAACCACCGGCTGACCTGCGTAATCCCTCAAAGAAATTAGAACGTTCTTGTCTCGGATAGCCTGAATATCTAAATATTCCTGCACCGTGCGATTTACATAAATCACAGGCATCGTACCGGGCTTCGGATCAGTCGGATCATCCGTTTCCTCAGCATTAAAGATACGACGAGCAGATGCGGGTGGCTTACCCATTGCTTTCGATAGCAGAACAAAAAGATCAGGGGGTGTAGTTCCACCCAAACCAGCAGTCGTAGTATCAAGATTGGCAATACGAACATTATAACGCCAGTCATTTACTGCAAGACCGAATTTAATACGGAAGAACGAGGTGAAACCTTCAAACTGGTTATTGCTGGCATCATATAATGCGCGAACATCACCCTTGTCTTCATACACGATACCAGAGGGAGTACCCTTCGGGAAAATACCGTAAGTCGTTACATCACCCCAGTTGATGTACCAAATAGATGCATTGCTTGACCCAGTACCACCACCATCAATCACATTCAGCGCATTATACGCAGTGGAGGCATTCACAGTATTGTAAATCGGAGCAAAACCAGTCATCTGACCAGGATTCGTACCCTCATTGGAATAAATAAGCGCATTGCTCACCTGCTGACTCATGCCTTCAATATGCGCCATGTCCTGCTGATAACGATACTTCTGGATATTACCCCACAGCTCAGCGATAGAACGGTCCACACCGCTATAGCTCACAAGCTCGGTAATGCCATACTGCATCTGGGCATTCAGCGCCTTACTAAAGGCAACACCCAAGTTGGCAGAGCGGAACGTACCCTGAGGCAGCGCCACGCCAACCGTGATCTTATGCGCCAGAGGCATATTAGCCTCCTGCCAGATCATATCTTTCATCATCTGATTGCACTGGCTAAGTAGCTGAGCAATATGGGCCGGGTTACCCACAGGATCAACGCTCCTCGCCCAATCAACAATATTCGGAAGACCTGATGTAGCCATATTTCAACTCCTAGTTGTTTAGATTATTATTCACGCCGCACCGCCACGATAAAACGCTTCATATGGCTTAACTTTCGTCGGAGCCGGTTTTGCGCCTGGAACAATGCTTGGGCCATTCGATTCTGTCGTGTATTTATTGATTTTCTGCTGCATGTTGTGGATGAGACGAACAACGGCAGGTGATGCACCTAATCCAGCATCAGTAATTTCTTTGCGGAACTCAGCTATCTGGGCTTCTGTGCCGCCATATTCCACAACAGATTGTCTGATTGCGGACACGGTATTCTCAAATTTATCTCCACCCAGAACCGGGTCTGCCTTCAGGGCATCCACGCGCTTCTGAATATTGCTGTTATTGAGTTGCACATAATAATCATTGAGGCGCGTGATTGAATCAATGGTATTCTTGGCGGCGAGGTCAATAAGCGCCTGCCCTTTTTCCTGCATTCCCTTATGGTCGAGCTTACCAGTTTCAATTTCACCTAGAATTTTGGTGAATGATTCTAACGGCTCTTTTTCAAGCTTAACATTCTCAGGAAGTTTGAATTCGTCATAAACAGGGGTCTCAACTTTAGGAGCATCAGCGGGCTTTTCACCTTCAACTGGTGCTTTAGTCTCTGTTTCCTTAGTATCTGGTTTTGTTTCTACTTTTTTCTCAGTAGTTGGCTCTGCGCCGAGCACATTATCAACAGGTGCTTCAACTTTCGTCTCTACCTTTGTTTCTGCCGGAGCGACCAAAGAATCCGCAGCCTCTGCCGGAGCAGTGACTGCGGGAGTTGCATTGGAGGGCGAGCTAATTTCTGGGGTCAGGAGGGGAGCCGTTACATCAGTAACGGGGGCGGCAACAACTGCATCTGGAGCCTTAGTTTCATCGACCATGCTCTCGATAATGCCACATAACTATCTGAATTACAAGAGAAAAAAGCATAATTTGACATACACACTATGTTATGTTAGGCAATAATAGAGTACAATATGTTGTATAAGGGAGAAAATATGTAATGGCAGAAGCAGTACAAGAAATAATGGATGTTCACAAATTCTTAGCGGTCTATGGCGTATCAAGAAGTACGCTTAATAATGAAATGAAAAAGGGCAATATAAAAATAACAAGAAGCGGGAAACGCATCTATATAAAGCGCAAAGATGCTGATGAATGGCTATCTAAATTTGGTGATGATTAATAAGAAAATATGAGATTCATTCCATTACTCATCTGGATGAGATTGAGTAATTGCATGCCTAGCATGAGCCTCTTGTAACATAAGAGCATATTCATTGGGAGAAATTATTGCTATCTCATTATATAAATGATGAGCAAACTCTTGAAGACCGCATAAAAATGCAGTTGCGTATTGATTCTCCAAAGAGAACGGAGTAGCAAAAAAAGAACAAAAATCCAATTTCTGATAGACCCACTGGCGGCCTTCCATCGTACTCATTAATGCTTTTGTGATGCCGATTGTAGTATCGAAATTCGCCTGCTGACGTTTCTTATGCGGCTCTGGTTCAGTTAACTGAAATGACTCAGTACCAAATTTCTCCAACTGTTTTTTGAAGATTTTATCTGACATGAATTAATTGGGAAGAAATGGAGCCGTCTTCATATTAGCGGCCATTAGTGTTTCAAGCCGTGACATAGAGCGCATATTGGCCAACTGTCTGCCACCGTCGCGCAAAGCGTTCAGAGTAGTAACAACATTCTCCCATTCAGGGCTGTCACACGCCTTTGCAAGCTCTTTAGCTGCCGAGGCTGCCTTTTTTGCTCCATCCACAAACGCCTCCATAGTTTCACGCTCGTTCATGGTGTCTTCTGGTTTCTTGACGGAGCCTATGATGCTCATTTTAGACCATCCTTCACTAAACCCTTAGCGCCATCGCGAATGATATAAAGCATATCGCGTATAGCTATCCATTTTGGATTTAATCTATGACAAGAAACCATCTGAGACGAAGCATCAATCATGGTGTTTATACCCTGCATAAAGTCAGAGAGCATCTCAATTTTAGAGCGCTCCATCATAGACTAAATTCCACAGTAACATCTTTATCAAAGATGGTAATTACAAAGCCATCACGCTTATCTACTATCTTTAGATCCTTATCCCTATTAATAGCGAAGTCTTTAACAAAGGTTATAAATTCCGATGCCTTCTGCTTGAGTTCAGTTTCTGTAACAGATGCCATTATGAATATAGCCTTTCATGAGGTTTTTTCTTAACCGGTTTGCCATTATGAGTTTTCGTAATTCCAGCCTTATCATCTGCTTTGGCGAAGTCCTTTCCTACTTTTTGAGGAACTCCAGCCTTCTTTGCGAACTCAGGTGAATGGGCGATGGCTTCCATAAATCTATGCTGTTTATCCGATGTACTAGGCATTTAAAGCCCTCCCTATTTCTTTCATAATCATACTCTTCTGCTCAGAAATTGCAACATCATCCCAATACTCATCTTGGGTATATATGGCGTCAACAGTTTCTTGCCTAAATATTTCAAATTGTTTTGGAGAACTATCTGTGTCCCAACGAAATATTCTTATAAATTCATTTAGATCAATAGTTTTATCATTTGGCTTGCGGCTATCCTGTGGAGATATTTCTATAACTACCATTTCATCTTCGGGCTTAGTGCAATGAATATCGCCGTCAATAACCCTATCAAGAATACAATCAAGGGGAAAACTCGTATCATCCAGCTTAATGGCTTCGTTAGCTATATAAACTACCGTCTGATGTGGAGAACACATACGCAATGTATCCTTTCCTACCCATGCGACCACATGAGTATTAGGCAACCCTGTCCCTGGCATAAGCCAATGCCTAATACCCGGATGAATATGTTGCAGGCTGAGCGTGGCAAGATCCTTAGCTGATATTCCTACCTTTAGGTGTGGCCAGATTGTTTCCTGTGTCGTGCTAACTACTAATCGCGTTATTGCCTTATACTTTCCTGATGCTTTCAGCATGCCTTCGAAGAAATCACCGGAATACACAAAATCAGGCATTAATAAATGGTAATCAGCACCATTTTGTTTCGCTATTGCCAAATCCTGATGTTGATGAATACCAATTTGCTCGTATTTATCACCCTCCATTACATTACAAAGAGTCTGAAAGCCTTTATTGGCGAAATGATGGGCGCTCGCCTTATCTGTGTGAATAAGCAAACGCACATCACGAACTTTCCCCAAAGCAGGTAAATTGCCCTCAGACATAAGCGACGGAAGCGTATAATTAAAGAATGAGTTTAAATATTGCTCGCCATAACACGTCATACCTAAAAGAATTGGATTCATTTAGAATGGCCCCTGAAACGCAGGGTCGGGACTATCAATCACAGAGGGTGTGTCAGGGTATAAACCATTTAGATAACCACGCGAGGATGGGATTGGATGGTCTGGGATACCAACACGCTTCACGGAAAACATCAGGCCAGCCTCCACACATTGAGCTATAATTTCCGCCCCTATACCATAAGTTCTATAACCAGTATCCGCTATAAATAAATGACCAGTTTTTCTTACAGAAGCAATAATCTCATCAAGATGTAATGGCCGCAATACACGTAAATCAAAGACATCGGCACAAGTACCTTTATTATTTTCAAGCACGGAATATGAACTCGCAACAATAGTCCCATACCCACCACTTCTTAACTGCTTCGGCTTCTCAATATCTCGCTTATAATACCCAGATGGCACATTCCCCTTCACATAATGTGTCCAACGATGTTCAATAATAACAACAGGGTTATCATCCTCAATTGCCGAAATAAGCATGCCCTTATAATCTTCAGGGAATGTCGGCATGAGTACTTTCAGCCCAGGTATATATGCAAACATAGCTTCTAAGCTCTGTGAATGTTCCGGTCCTTGTCCCCATCCACGCCCGACAATCATTCGTATCACTAGCGGACATTTATGCTGGCCATTACTGATGTAGTGCATCTTTGCGGCGTTATTGATTATCTGCTCCATTGCAAGCAGGGCGAATTCTACACGATGAAATTGTATAATTGGTCGTTTGCCAGACATTGCAAGCCCTATGGCTACCCCAACCATCGCATTTTCGGAGACAGGAGTTTCTATGAGCCTATCACCATAAATGGGCCGCAACCCATCCGTAGTGCCATAAAACGCTCCTTTATCATCAATCCCCTGTCCCATTAGTATGACGTTCTTATCTCGCTCACCCATGATGGCCAGGGCTTCGTTAATGGCTTGCGCTGAAGTTAGGATTCTGTCAGGCATACACAAACCTGCTTGCCATATCTGGTGTTGGAAGTGGAGCGGCTTCAGCGGCATCGAAGGCGGTAGTGATTTTATTGGTTATTTCTGCACTAACCTCTAACGATGGAACTGGAATTAAATCCAACGGGTCACTCTCCAATTCAAATTCCTTAGCAACGCCACAATGAACATATGAGCGTTGAGTTGGCATAACTATAAAGCCAGGAATATTTTCTCTAGCCGCTTCAATTATCTCTTCAAAAAGG